>Ga0316603_10001752_pt1 | contig 11710 bp, 13 predicted proteins | sample OWC_soil_day10_n_FD_207649 | JGI IMG/M metagenome (GOLD analysis project Ga0316603, IMG submission 207649) | Wetland soil microbial communities from Old Woman Creek delta, Ohio, United States - OWC_soil_day10_noCT | ecosystem: Environmental > Terrestrial > Soil > Wetlands | place: USA: Ohio...
TGCAGGCCGTCCAGCCGACGCGGCCGGTGGACGTGCTGCACGACCAGCTGTTCCCGGGTCGGCCGCGCATGATCCAGCACTACGCGCAGCTGGAGCGCCACCCCGGCGAGGTGGCGGCCATCGACGGCCGTCGCGTCAGGCTGGCCGACGGCACGCGGCTGGAGATCGACACCATCCTTTGGGGCACCGGCTACGGCACCGACCTGCGCTACTTCAACGATCCGCGGCTGGCCTCGATCCGCAGCGTCAACGAACTCTGTTCGCGCTGCGGCTGCATCTTCCGCAGCCTGGACGCGCCGGACCTGTACTTCCCCGGCGTGGGCCTGGACGGCATCGGCTCAGCGCCCTGGGCCTACATGCTGATCGCGCGCTCGATCATGTCTCACATCCGCGGCAGCGCGCGGCTGGACCTGGTGCCGGCCGACCACAAGATCAACCACTTCGAGATCGTGCGCCACCTGAGCCAGCGCGACCCCGGCAGCTACCCCGAAGGCCGCGGCTGGGACTTCTACCGCGACATTGCGCTGCACACGCCCGACGACCGGCCCTATCCGCTGCTGTGACCCGCAGGACCCGTTTGCTCAGCTCGTGGACTTCGCCAGCGGTGGACGGTTCTTGCGGTAGGAGTTCTTCAGGGCGATCTTGCCGCCTCGCAGAGTGAACAGATCGCAGCCGTGGACTTCAACGCGAGTGCCATCCGCCCGTGTTCCCGTGAACGTCCACTCCGAAACGCCGCGGTCTCCATGGACAAAATGGCGCGCGTTGCCCCAGTGGGCATCGGGAAAGACGGCCCAGACCTCCGCGAAGCCGGCCCGCACGGCCTCGCTGCCCAGGTATCGGGTGCCGCAGACATCCGCACCGGCCGAGGATTCGAAGACACAATCTTCGGTCATGAACGACATCAGCGCATCGACATCGTGGCGATTCCACGCGTCGGCAAAGGCCTGCAACACGTCGCTGGTCACTTCGGTCGCAATCTGCATGATCGGGCACCTCCCTGCGGACCAGTGTACTGACGCCGAACCGGGCTGCGCAATGTCATCGGGATCGTGAGGCGCCTCTGGCCTCGACACGGGGCTGTGTTCGACATGCCGCCGCGCGGCAGAAAGGAACTCGAGATGAGCAAGCTTGCCATGGGACTGTGTGGCGCACTGCTGGCCGGCGCTGCGCTGGTGGGATGGGCGCAGCAAGGTCGGATCGACGTGCGCACGGCGGTCACGCCGATGGGGACTTCATCGTCCAACGGGGTTTCATTCGCCTGGTTCTACGACGCCACCGATCGCTCCGTCTACGTGTGCCGCACCGCGCCTACCCCCGGGGAAAGCATCGACTGCAAGGCCAAGGCGCAGCTGCCATAGCCGACCGCCGCGGCGCGGCCGAGCGCACAGCCCTCACGCGCGCCACTGCCTGGCCATGAACGACCAGGCCAGCCGCGAGGCATCGGGGCCCTTGCTGTCGCTGAACGGATGGCCCGCCGCACCGCCGCTCCAGGCGTGGCCCAGACGGCCGACCTCGACCAACTGCGCCGCCGTGCGCCGGCCCTGGCGGAAGTCGGTCACGGCCATCTCGTAGCGCTTGCCGCGCTGCACGCGGCGCGCTGGGCCCGCGACGGCGCCGGCCGCGTCGGCCCACACCTGTGCGGCGGCCTGCCCGTTGCGGACCGAGACCACGCTGTCGGCGCCGCCGTGGATCACCAGCAGCGGCGGCCAATAGGCCGCACCGCCCACGGGAGGCGTCGCGGGCTGCGCCGCGGTCCGCCGGCCGCGCATCGCGCCCAGCGCCGAGAGCGGCGAATGGGCGGTGCCGGGCGGGATGCCCGAGTGCATCACCACGGCCTTGAAGCGCCCGGGGTGCTGCGTGGCCAGCAAGGCGGCCATGCTGGCGCCGGCCGAAAGCCCGGCCACGGCGACCCGTGCCCGATCGACCCGGTAGAACAGACAGACCTGGTCGATCGCCTTCATGATCAGCCCGGCTTCACCGAAGGCCCGGCCGGAATCGGTATCGAACCAGTTCCAGCAGCCGTTCACGTTGGCCAGCCGATCCTGCTCGGGGTAGAGCACGACGAAGCGCTCGCGCGCCGCGATCAGGTTCATGCGCGTGACCGTGGCGAAGCTCTTCGCGTCCTGCCCGCAGCCGTGCAACATCACCAGCATCGGCACGCGCTCGCCGATGCCCAGACCCGCGGGCCGGAACAGCCGGTAGCGCCGCACGCCGTGGGGGCCCATGACTACGCCGGCCAGCCAATCGCCCGCGCCGGGCGGCGGCCGCATCGCGTCGGCGCCCACCTTCACCGCATGGACGACGGCGCGCCGGCCTGCGCGGGCGGCCGGGCCCGTCATGGCCTGCAGGCTCTTCTGGAAGAGGCGGCTCCACCCGGCCGTACGGACGCGTTTGGCCATCAGCGCGTCGGGTCAGCCGAAATGTCGATGGACGTCGAGCGTCGAGTGCCGTCCGACCGACGCTGCGTGCTGCGACAACCAGGCGGCCCCGCGTTCGTGTCCCTGCGCGCGCAGCCGCTCCAGGAACGGGCCGTAGGCCAGCAGCTTGGTCTGCGTGCGCTGCATGCTGGCCAGGTTGTCGGCATCGACCATGTGAAAGCGCATCCGCTGCAGCCGCCTTTCGAGCCGGCCGCCCGGCAGCACCCGCGGTCCGGCGAAGGCGGCGGCCTGGGCGAACATGCGCATCTCGCGCATGAAGTGGGCGCTGAAGGCCAGTTCGGCGATGCGCTGGTCGATCTCCTCGACCGTGCGCGGCGTGCCGTCGCGCACCAGCGGGGCCAGCAGCACCAGCAGCACGTCGCGCGCGTCGCAGTCGTAGCACAACGGAAACACCGCGGGATTGGCGGAGTAGCCGCCATCCCAGTACGCCTCGCCGTCGATCCGTACCGGGTGGTGAATCTTCGGCAGGCAGGCCGATGCCAGCAACACGTCGACGCTGAGTTCATGCTCGCGGAACACGCGCAGCTTGCCGCTGCTGGCCTGCGTGGCGCCGATGAACAGCTTGAACGGGCTGGTCTTGCGCAGGCGCTCGAAGTCGATCAGGCGCTCGAGCAAGGCGCGCAGGGGGTTGAGGTCGAAGGGGTTGAGCTGCGACGGCGAGAAGTAAGCGGCCCAGTTCGCCAGCAGCTTGCTGGCCGGCGCAAGGTCGATGGCATCACTTTCGCCCTGGGTCACCATCGCCGAAGGCAGTTGTTTGCCCACGGCCGTCCAGAAGTCAGCCAGCGATTGGCGCGCGCCCTCGCGCCCGCCTTTCGACCAGCCGTCGGCCAGCAGCACCGCATTCATCGCGCCGGCACTGCTGCCGCTCAGGCCCTCGAAGTGGATGCGCGAATCGTCGAGCAGCGCATCGAGCACGCCCCAGGTGAAGGCGCCGTGGGCGCCGCCGCCCTGCAGCGCGAGGCTGAGCCGCGCCGGCGGCTGGCGCAGGCCCGCCCACCAGCGGGCGAAGGCACTGGGACCTGGGCCGCTGCTCGTCGCTCGAGTCAGATGCTCGCGCCCGAGCAGGGCTGTGTTGTCGTTCAATCGAGTCCTTCCAGCAGGCCGGATGTTCCGGCCGAAGGCGACGACTATAGGGTTTTCCCTTAAGCCTGATTGCTGCTGACCCCAGATGGGCTGGGGGATTGGCTCGTCGGCCACGTCGGTGCGCCTCAGCGGCCAGGGCTCGACCGTCTCGCCGCAGCGCTTGAACTCCAGCGCCCTGCGATCAGCTCGCGCCGGCTTCGGCCGCTAGCGGTGGTGGCACCCGGCCGCGGCTTCGAGCCTGAAGACCCGGCGCGGCAGCAGCGGGCGCATCAGCCAGAAGGTGGGCGCAAACTCGATGTGACGGCCGCCGTCGATGGATGTCAGCACCACGTGCTTCTTCAACAGCGTGCCGGCGATCGCTTCCTCGAAGTAGAAGCGGTTGCTCACCTGCAGCCCTTGGCTGCGCGTCCAGACGAAGCGCTTGTGGTCGGGGTGCCAGGACAGGTAACGCGCCTGATCCATGCCGTCGAACAAGTCGAAGACAGCCTCCGGCCGGGCCTCCATCTCGAGGGTGTCGCAAAGCACCCTGCGCGAGTGCGGATGCGGCGGCGCCCGAGGCGGCCCACGTCAGGGCGTGATGACGATCAGCACGTTGCAGGGCGCGAATTCGATCAGGCTCTGCGACACGGACGCGCCGCGCCACCAACGCGCGGCCCAGCCTTCCAGGTGCTTGTGGCCGAGCACGATCAGGTCGGCGTGCACGGCGGTGGCCACGCGCACGATCTCGTCCACCGCGTTGCCCGCGACCACCTCGCCCTGGGCCTCGAGCCCGGCAGCGCGCAGACGCTGCAGCCCGCCATCGAGCACCGTCTGGTAATGCGCCCTCTCGTCGCTTTCCACCGTCGGGCTGAAGGCCCAGGCATCGACCGCCACCATCGCCATCGGCGGCACCATCACCGCCACCAGGTGCAACCGCGCCTGGCTCCACTGGCCGATCTCCTGGCAATCGAGCAGGGCGCGCTGCCCTGATTCGGAGCCGTCATAGGCGAGCACGATGGTCTTGTACACAACCCGTCTCCTCGAAGTAGCCGCTGCCGGCGCGTCGCTGCCCGGGGCTGGGCATGACGGCGTCATCGTAGGTGGCATTGTGGTGTTCGGCAACGGCCGTTTTCGGCGCCCACCGCAGCGAGCGGCGCTCAACCGCCCCGAGTCGGCGCACGCAGTGTCATCGCCAGCAGCGTCAAGGCCGCGAAGCCGGCGCCGGCCAGGAACGTGACGGCCGAGCCCACGCTGTCCCACAGCAGACCAGCGACGACGCTTGACACCAGCAACGCCAACCCGCTGAGCAGGTTGAAGAAGCCAAAGGCGGTGCCGCGCAGATCGGCCGGTGCGGTGGCCGCCACCATCGCCGCCAGCAGGCCCTGCGTCATGCCCATGTGCAGGCCCCACAGCGCCACGCCGAGCCCAAGGCTCCACCAGCCGCCGGCCGAGGCCAGCACCAGGTCGGCGGCGATCAGCACCCCCAGCCCCGCGGCCAGCAGCCGCCGGTGACTGATGCGGTCCGACAGCTTGCCGAAGGGGTAGGCAGACAGCGCGTAGACGGCACTCATGCCCACCATCACCAGCGGCACCAAGGCCACGGGCACGCCCAGCTGCGATGCGCGCAGCACCAGGAACGCCTCGCTGAAGCGCGCCAGCGTGAACACCGCACCGATGCCCACCACCCACCAGTAGCCGCGCCCCAACCGGGCCAGCGCCTCGCGGCGGATCGGGTTGACGGCCATGCGAGTGCGGTCGTGCACCGGCTCGCGGATGCCCAGCCACAACAGCAGCACCGCCAGCACGGCAGGGATCGTCGCCACCCAGAACACGGCGCGAAAGTCGTTGGCCCAGGACAGCATCAGAGCGATGGCCAGCAAGGGCCCGACGAAGGCGCCCACGGTGTCCAGCGACTGGCGCAGCCCGAAGGCCGCGCCGCGCATCGCCGGCGCCGTGAAGTCGGCGACCAGCGCGTCGCGCGGCGCGCCACGCAGGCCCTTGCCGACGCGATCGACGAAGCGTGCCGCCACCACGACGCCAGCGCCTTGAGCCAGCGCGAACACGGGTTTGCTGAAAGCGCCCATGGCGTAGCCCAGCAGCGCCAGGCCCTTGCGCCGGCCCAGGTAGTCGCTGAGTGCGCCGGAGAACACCTTGGAGATCAGCGCGGTGGCCTCGGCCACGCCTTCGATGAGGCCCACCGCCAGGACGCTGACGCCGAGCGTGCCCACCAGGAACAGCGGCAGCAGGCTGTGGACCATCTCGGAGGAGATGTCCATCAGCAGGCTCACGAAGCCCAGCACCCATACGCCGGTGGGCATGCGTGGCACGTCGGTCGGGCGGGAGCTCATGTGGGCGGCAGTGTCGCATCGGCGCCGCTGGGCAGCGGGCCATAGGCGTTCGCCGCATAAGCAGCCGCGAATTGCTTCGTTCTCCTGCACAGCGGGCGTTCCTAGCATGCCGCCCATGACTTCCACTCCCAGGAACCGACCCATGACTCGTTTCTCTCTTGCCCGCCGCCTTGCCGTGCTGGGCACCATCACCCTGGCCGCCGGTGCCGCGATGGCCAAGGACATCACGCTGCTGAACGTCAGCTACGACCCGACGCGCGAGCTCTACGTCGACTTCAACAAGGCCTTCGCCGCGCACTGGAAGGCGAGGACCGGCGACAACGTCATCGTCAAGCAAAGCCACGGCGGCTCGGGCAAGCAGGCGCGTTCGGTCATCGACGGGTTGGATGCCGACGTGGTGACGCTGGCACTGGCCTACGACATCGACGAACTGCACGACAAGGCCAAGCTGATTCCGGCCGACTGGCAGAAGCGCCTGCCGCACAACAGCAGCCCCTACACCAGCACCATCGTCTTCCTGGTGCGCAAGGGCAACCCGAAGAACATCAAGGACTGGGACGACCTGGTCAAGCCGGGCGTGTCGGTGGTGACGCCCAACCCCAAGACCAGCGGCGGTGCCCGCTGGAACTATCTGGCGGCCTGGGGCTATGCGCTGAAAAAAACCGGCGGCGACGCCAAGAAGGCGCAGGAGTTCGTGGCGCAGTTGTTCGCCAACGTGCCGGTACTCGATTCCGGCGCGCGCGGCTCGCTGATCACCTTCACCGAACGCGGCGTCGGTGACGTCTTCCTGAGCTGGGAGAACGAGGCCTTCCTGGCCACCAAGGAACTGGGGCCGGACAAGTTCCAGATCGTCGTGCCTTCGTTGAGCATCCTGGCCGAGCCGCCGGTGACCGTGGTCGACAAGAACGTCGAGCGCAAGGGCACGCGCGAGGTCGCCACCGCCTACCTGCAGTACCTGTACACGCCCGAAGGCCAGGAGGTCGCGGCGCAGAACTACTACCGGCCGATCGACCCGAAGGTGGCCGCCAGGTACGACAAGCAGTTCACCAAGGTGAGCCTGTTCACCATCGACGACGTGTTCGGCGGCTGGGCCAAGGCGCAGAAGACGCACTTCAGCGACGGTGGCATCTTCGACCAGATCTACACCCGCAAATGACGCCGGCTTGCTTGTTTTCCGCATAAGCAAGTTCGAAACCGTTCGTTTCCCGTTACTGGTGCGCTGCCTAGCATGCGCGCCAGTTGCCATTGCCTGGACCGTCATGCCTTTCCTTTCCCATTCGCGCGGCCGCCGCGCGCTGCTGCTGGCCACGCTGGCCGTGGGCACCGCCCTTCCCGCATTGGCTGCCGGCCCGACCTTGCTGAACGTCAGCTACGACGTGTCGCGCGAGTTCTACAAGGACTACAACGCCGTCTTCGCCGCGCACTGGAAAAAGACCACCGGCGACGACATCACGCTCAACCAGAGCCATGGCGGCTCCAGCCGGCAGGCGCGCAGCGTGGTCGACGGGCTGGAAGCCGATGTCATCACGATGAACCAGCACAACGACATCGACATCCTGGCCGAGCGCGGCAAGCTGGTGCCGCCCGACTGGGCCAGGCGGCTGCCCTTCAACAGCGCGCCGACCACGTCGGTGTCGGTGATCCTGGTGCGCAAGGGCAACCCGAAGAAGATCGTCGACTGGAGCGATCTGGGCCGCCCCGGCGTCGGCGTGATCATTCCCAACCCGAAGACCAGCGGCAATGGCCGCTACACCTATCTGGCGGCCTGGGGCGCGGGCCTAAAGTCGGGCTTGAGCCCGGACGCGGCCAAGGCGCTGGTGACGCGCATCTTCGCCAACGTGCCGGTGCTCGACGGCGGCGGGCGTGGTGCCACCACCACTTTCGCGCAGCGCAACCTGGGGGATGCGCTGGTCACCTTCGAAAGCGAAGTGCCGCTGATCATCAAGGAATTCGGCGACAAGTTCGAGGTGATCTACCCCAGCCGCACCATCCTGGCCGAGAACCCGGTGAGCGTGGTCGACAAGGTGGTCGACAGACGAGGCACGCGCAAGCCGGCCGAGGCTTACCTGCAGTTCCTGTACACCGATGCTGGCCAGGAGGTGGCCGCCAAGCACAACCTGCGTCCGCGCAGCGAGAAGGTGCTGGCCAAGTACGCGAAGCAGTTCCCCAAGCTCAACACCTTCACCGTGGACGAGGCCTTCGGCGGCTGGACCCAGGCGCAGAAGGAGCACTTCAACGACGGCGCCACCTACGACCAGGTGATCGCTGCCGCCAAGTCGCGCTGAGCCGCACCGGAAGCCGGCAGTGATCCTGTCCCGCACCCTGCTCAAGCGCCACAGCGTGCTGCCCGGTTTCGACCTGGCGCTGGGCTTTGCGCTGCTTTACCTGAGCCTGATCGTGCTGCTCCCGCTGTCGGCCGCGTTCCTGAAGACCTTCACCATGACCTGGGCGGCCTTCTGGGACGCGGTGAGTTCGCCGCGCGTGGTGGCTTCGTACCGGCTGACCTTCGGCGCGTCCTTCGCCGCGGCGCTGCTCAATGCATTCTTCGGCCTGATCGTCGCCTGGGTGCTGGTGCGCTACGAGTTTCCGTTCAAGCGCCTCATCGACGCGCTGGTCGATCTGCCCTTCGCGCTGCCCACGGCGGTGGCCGGCATCGCGCTGACGGCAATCTATGCCGAGAACGGCTGGATCGGCCAGTTCCTGCCCTTCAAGGTGAGCTTCACGCCGCTGGGCGTGTTCGTGGCGCTGGTGTTCATCGGCGTGCCCTTCGTCGTGCGCACCGTGCAGCCGGTGCTGGAGGACGTGAACCGCGAGCTGGAAGAAGCCGCGGCCACGCTGGGCGCCAGCCGCTGGCAGACGTTCACCAAGGTGATCCTGCCGATCGTGCTGCCTGCCCTGCTGACCGGCTTTGCGCTGGCCTTTGCGCGCGCGCTGGGTGAATACGGCAGCGTCATCTTCATCGCCGGCAACATGCCGATGATCAGCGAGATCACGCCGCTGCTGATCATCACCAAGCTCGAGCAGTACGACTATGCCGGCGCCACCGCCATCGCGGTGGTGATGCTGGTGACCAGCTTTGCGCTGCTGCTGCTGATCAACAGCCTGCAGACCTGGGCGCGCAAGCGCCAGGGGGGCGTATGAGCGCGCTGCGCCGTCCCAAGCGCTCATGCCCCCGCTTGGCGCGGCGGCACGCCGTGCCTGGGGTGCACCCATGAACACCTTGGCGGTCCCTGTTGCCGTGGCAGCGGACGCTGGCGTGGCACCGCGTGCCGTGCGCTCGGCGACCGTCGAGGCACCGTGGGTGCGCCGCGCGCTGATCGGCGCGGCGCTGCTGTTCCTGACGCTGTTCCTGTTCGTGCCGCTGGTGACGGTGTTCTACGAAGCCTTCAAGAAGGGCTGGGACGTTTATCTGGCGGCCATCCTCGAACCCGATGCGCGCTCGGCCATCGCCTTGACCTTGCTGGCGGCCGCCATCAGCGTGCCGGCCAACCTGGTGTTCGGCGTGTCGGCGGCCTGGGCGATCGCCAAGTTCGACTTCCGCGGCAAGAACGTGCTGCTGACGCTGATCGACCTGCCGTTCTCGGTGAGCCCGGTCATCGCCGGCCTGATCTACGTGCTCGTGTTCGGGCTGCAGGGTTGGTTCGGCAGCTGGTTCATCGACAACGACCTGAAGATCATCTTTGCCGTGCCTGGCATCGTGCTGGCGACGATCTTCGTCACCTTCCCCTTCGTCGCGCGCGAGCTGATTCCGCTGATGCAGGCGCAAGGGCAGGAACAGGAAGAGGCCGCGCGCGTGCTCGGCGCCAGCGGCTGGCAGATGTTCTGGCGCGTCACCTTGCCCAACGTGAAGTGGGCGCTGCTCTACGGCGTGATCCTGTGCAACGCGCGGGCGATGGGCGAGTTCGGCGCGGTCAGCGTGGTCAGCGGCCACATCCGCGGCCAGACCAACACCATGCCGCTGCACATCGAGATCGTCTACAACGAATACCAGTTCGCCGCGGCCTTTGCGGTGGCCTCGCTGCTGGCGTTGCTGGCGCTGGTGACGCTGGGCTTGAAGTACTTCATCGAGCAGCGCGTCAAGGATCAGCGGCGCGCCGTCGGTGACCGCGCGGAATAGGGGCATCGCAGCATGAGCATCGAAATCCGCAACCTGAACAAGCGCTTCGGCGCCACCGTGGTCTGCGACAACCTGAACCTGGACATCCCGGCCGGTGAGCTGGTGGCTTTGCTCGGGCCTTCCGGCTCGGGCAAGACCACGCTGCTGCGCATCATCGCCGGGCTGGAGGTGCCGGACTCGGGCCACGTGCTGTTCCACGGCGAGGACGCCACCCACACCACGGTGCGCGAGCGCAACGTCGGCTTCGTGTTCCAGCACTATGCGCTGTTCAACCACATGACGATCTTCGAGAACGTGGCATTCGGGCTGCGCGTGCGCCCCAAGGACAAGCGGCCGGCCGAGCGTGAGATCAAGGCGAAGGTCACCGAGCTGCTGAAGCTGGTGCAGCTGGACTGGGTGGCCGACCGCTACCCGCACCAGCTGTCGGGCGGCCAGCGCCAGCGCATCGCGTTGGCGCGCGCGCTGGCGGTGGAGCCGAAGGTGCTGCTGCTGGACGAACCCTTCGGCGCGCTCGACGCCAAGGTGCGCAAGGAGCTGCGCCGCTGGCTGCGCCGGCTGCACGACGAGATGCATGTCACCAGTGTCTTCGTCACGCACGACCAGGACGAGGCGATGGAGGTCGCCGACCGCATCGTTGTCATGAACCACGGCGCCATCGAGCAGCAGGGCAGCCCGGACGAGGTCTACGACCACCCGGCCAGCCCCTTCGTGTTGCAGTTCCTGGGCGACGTCAACCTGTTCCACGGCCGCTTCGGCCATGCGCCCGGCGGCGCCGAGGCGGAGGTGAGCTACGTGCGTCCGCACGAACTGGACATCGTCGCCGAAGCCGGGACCGGTGCGCTGCCGGTGGCGCTGTCGCAGGTGCTGACCGTGGGCGCGCAGACGCGCATCGAGTTCAAGCGCCTGGACGACGGCAGCTACGTCGACGTGGAGATGCCGCGCAGCGAGTTCGCGCTGCTGCGCCAGCGCCTGGACCTGCGCAACGGCAGCCGGGTGCATCTGCGCGCGCGGCGCATCACGCGCTTTGCCGATGGCACGCTCGCGCAACAGGAGCTGCCCGACCCGGCAGCGATGATCTGAAATGGATGTGCTGGCCATGTTCAAACCGTCCACTGGCGAGGAAAAGACGCAGATCCTTTATCGAGCCTTCAGCCGCAGCGGCGGCAAGCCGCGCAGCTATGCCGGCTACGTGACGCCACAGGAAGCGCAACGCCTGGCCGAACTGGGTGCGGCAAAGATCGTCGACCTGCGCACCGCCTTCGAGCGCGAATACGTCGGCCATGTGCCGGGCACGCTGCACGTCGAGTGGCTGCCGCTGGGCGCGACCGAACCGAACCCCGGTTTCATCGACGCGCTGAACACCGTCGCGGAGCCGAAGGAGACGCTGGTCTTCCTGTGCCGCAGCGGCAAGCGCTCGGACGCCGCGGCCACCGCCGCAGCGGCAGCCGGCTTTGGCTGCGTGCTCAATGTGCTCGGCGGATTCGAGGGCGACCTCGACGACGAGGGCCAGCGTGGCAAGCTCGGCGGCTGGCGCAAGGCCGGGCTGCCTTGGAAGCAGGGTTAGCCGGCGCGAACGCCTATTCCTTGACCGAGCCGGTCATGCCCGACACGTAGTACTCGACGAAGAACGAGTACACAAAGGCCACCGGCAGCGAGCCGAACAGCGCGCCGGCCATCAGCGAGCCCCAGTGGTAGACATCGCCCTCGACCAGTTCGGTGACCACGCCCACCGGCAGCGTCTTGTA
>Ga0316603_10001753_pt1 | contig 11710 bp, 9 predicted proteins | sample OWC_soil_day10_n_FD_207649 | JGI IMG/M metagenome (GOLD analysis project Ga0316603, IMG submission 207649) | Wetland soil microbial communities from Old Woman Creek delta, Ohio, United States - OWC_soil_day10_noCT | ecosystem: Environmental > Terrestrial > Soil > Wetlands | place: USA: Ohio...
ATATTAGATTTGATTAAATTAATATGAGTTTGAAAAAGGGAAGAAGGCGTGTGCATGATTAAAAAGGATAAACGGATACATCTATTTACAGGTACTGTTCTATTAAATATACTAAAACAAGCATTTGAAATTAAAAAAGGACCTTTTCCATGGGAAAAAGCGATAAGCGCTGCTATTTGTGCAGGTTTTCCAATAATTATTGGTCTCTTGATAGGTCAACTACGTTTGGGATTATTGGGGGGAATAGGAAGCTTTTCATATCTATATGTTTTTAATGAACCCTATGCAGCCCGTGCAAAAAAAATATTTTTTATCGCCATTGGTATTAGTGTATCAGTTGGACTAGGCACCTTAGTAGCACCTTATCCATTACTTGTTGTTTTGATAGTGGGGGTGATTGGAGCAATTGCAACCTTTATATTCGGTGCACTTAAAATACCAGGTCCAGCAGCGATATTTTTTATATTAAGTTTCACAATGACAACAGGGATGCCTATTGCGCCTTCAGAAGCACCTATCCGTGTTTCAGTAGTATTGATGAGTGGCTGCTTTTCATGGATAGTTAGTATGATAGGATGTTTTTTTAGTCCACATAGTCCTGAAATAAAAGTTATTAAAGAGGTTTATTTAGCTTTAGCGGCATTTAGTGAAGCTATAGGCAGCGAAAATATTAATAATGCACGTCATCGTACGGTTAATGCCTTAAAAGCATCAGAAGAAACTCTTTTAATAGGGTATATTTCATGGAAGAACTCATTTTTATTTAATAGATTAGTACTTCTTAATGAACAAGCAAATAAGTTGTTTTTAGAAATGCTTGAATTGTATTCTATTAAAGATACTAAGTTACCAAAGGAATTTGGTGAGATGATAAGAAGATTGTCTATGGGAATTGAATTAAAAGCTGGAGAGACAATTGAAATACCTCCATTACCTAAGGAACTAGCTAGAGATTATCAAAATTTTTTAGAGATAATTTATGATGCTGAGTCTATTATCAATATACCATTATCATACATTGGTCATAGTATCAAAATTTCAAAACCTTCATTAAAGATGAAGCTTTCTAAAACCTTTGATAAAGATTCAATAGTGTTTATTAACTCAGTCAGATATGGAATTCTTCTTTCAATATCAACTATGGTGGCTATTAGCTTTCCATTTAACAAGCCTTATTGGATTACATTATCATGTGCTTCTGTAATGCTTGGTTCAACTATTCTTTCCACCTTTTACAGGGCAATTCAGCGTTTTTGTGGTACAATTATTGGAGTAATGCTCGCTATTATTATTTTGAGATTACAGATGGAAGGGTTCATGATAGTTATAGCTAACATGGCTTTAACGGTATTAACAGAACTTTTTATTGGGAAAAATTATGCTATAGCAGCAGCGTTTTTCACGCCCAACGCTTTGCTTTTAGCAGAAGCTTCTACAAAAATATATAATGTTTCCTATTTTGCAACAGCACGTATTACAGATATTATGGTTGGATCTATAATTGGATTAGTTGGTACTTATCTTATAGGCAGTCATTCCGCTTCTAGCCGGCTATCAGATTTAATGGTGAAATTAATACGTAGTCAGGCTAGACTGATAGTTGGAATGGCATCTAACAAGGAAGGGAATACTAGTGCAAATATAAAATTGATAAAAGAAAAAATGGAGATAAATTTTATGAATTTCAAGATGGCCTATACCACAGCATTAGGTGAGATTCCTAATAATAAGTATATGCTTGAAATGATGTGGCCAGCATTTTATTCCTTAGAACATATTAGTTATTTACTTGGGCAAAATTGTACAACAAAGGGATATTTAGAATTAGATGATGAAGAATTAGCACAATTATTACTTGGCCTAGAAACAATGGCAATAGCCATTGAACAAAAACAAAGTGTGCAGCATAATAAAATTCCTAATATAAAATCGATGCCAAAAATTTGCAAAGAAATAAGTATGCTTCAAGATGCTTTAAGTATAAAATGTATAGGTTAGAGACTAAAGTTTAAGATTAAGGAGGATTTATGGGAGAGTTTTTTTATGAAGTTAAGAAAAAGCATAAAAATGTTTTTTATAAGTTATATATTCATAAAAATGGGCCTTTTCGATTGAACTGGCACAAGGAAATAGAGATTAATATTATTTTAAAGGGTAAAGTTGAGGTTTGCGTGGAAGAAAGGAAATATCTATTAGAGGAAGATGATTGTATCATCATTAATTCTAATAGTGGTCATGCTACCCTCTCGAAAGAACCGGATAGTATGGCAATGGTTTTGCATATAGATCCTGTGTATTTTAAGGAATACTTTAAAGAATATGAAAGTCTAAGATTTGAAGATATTATCAGCATTTCTAGTGAAAATGAAAAATGTAAGGTCATTAAGTATTTGCTAGCCTCACTGATAAATGAGCTTAAAGAGCATTCTGAGGAAAGCCAGATAATCTCTGATACTATTTTTTCACTTGTTATTTTTAATATTATAAAAGCATTTCCACCTTCTATGAAAAAAAGAGATAAAGTTAAAAATTCCAAAAGTCAGATTGAGGTCATTTCAAAAGTATTAAAATATATAGAGAAAACGCACAAAGAGAAGATAACACTAAATAAAATAGCAGATATGCTGGGCTATAATCCATGTTATGTTTCCCAGTTTTTCAAGCTCAACACTGGTATTAATTTCTATGAATATCTCACAAGAGTACGGATACGTGAAGCAACTTTTGAATTGGCTAAAACAAATCGCTCTATTTCAGATATAGCATTAGATCATGGCTTTTCAGATGTAAAATCTTTCAACAAAAGCTTTAAGGAGAGTTTCGGAAGATCACCAAATCAATATAGAACAGAAATTCAAGATAGAAATCCAATTAAACAATTTCCTTTGAGGAGAATTTTTGTTCATGAGGATGATAATTATGTAAACACTAAACTTAAAGAATACAGAAATCTATTGCAGGATAATTTGCTTTTCATGAATAACGTTATTTATAAACAACAAGAGCACCTTCGAGAGGTGCAGAATATCGTTAAGTATCAGAATACAATTAAGGAACTTGAAAAGAATATTGAAGAATTAAATCAGAAGATAGAACTTGTAAGAAGCATATTGCAGTAAGGCTGTAATATGCTTCTTAATTTTCATCGTGGTATCTAAAGTTTTTCTCAGGAGAAAATTTTAGATAGTTTTAGAAGCAGTTATATAGTAAAAACTCTTAAAACATGATAAATGAACAATGTTTTGATGCCAAGAGAGGACATATATTTAGATGTCATTCATCAATTGTAAACACAGGTGAAAAATTGTTTGTCAAGCTATAATCTGAAGTTATGAAATATTGGAAAGACAGATATATGCTGATTTTTTTATAATAGAGATAGGATTTTTAAATTTAAATATTTTAGGAAATAGGAGGAGTTTATTATTAATAATATAGATGTAAAAAAAGAATCCATTAAATTGCATAAAGAAAAACAAGGTGCAATAGAAGTTGTTGGAACTATGCCATTAAGAGATGGTAATGATTTAGCCTTAGCATATACTCCAGGTGTAGCAGGACCCTGCCTGGCAATTGCAAAGGATAAGGAAAAAGCATATGAGTATACAATAAAAGGAAAGACGGTGGCTGTAGTTACAAATGGAACAGCGGTACTGGGACTTGGAAATATAGGGCCCTCAGCAGGACTTCCAGTAGTTGAAGGAAAGGCATTACTGCTTAAAAGATTCGCAAATGTTGATGCAATACCATTATGTATAGATTCTACAGATTCTGATGATATAGTAAATACTATAAAAAATATTGCTCTAGGATTTGGCGGAATACATCTGGAAGATATAAAAGCTCCTGAATGTTTTTATATTGAAGATAAATTGAAAGATATCTTGGATATACCAGTATATCATGATGATCAGCATGGCACTGCTATTGCTGTATTAGCAGGATTATTTAATGCTCTAAAGATAGTAAATAAAACTATAAGTGAAATTAGAATAGTTATAAACGGTGCTGGTGCTTCAGGTATTGCAACAGCCAAACTTTTAATTTCAGCAGGAGCAAAAAATATAGTTTTATGTGACATAAATGGTATTGTGGTTGAAGGTGATATTTCACTAAATGAACCACAGCAAAAGATAGCGATGATTACTAACAGAAAATTGGAAAAAGGTACTTTATCAGATGCAATTAAAAATGCAGATGTTTTTATTGGTGTCTCAGATGGAAATGTAGTAACTAAAGAAATGGTTGAAAGCATGAATATAGATAGTATAGTTTTTGCTTTGGCCAATCCAGTTCCCGAAATAATGCCTGATGAGGCAAAAAAAGCAGGAGCTAGAGTTACAGCAACAGGAAGATCAGATTTTCCAAACCAAATTAATAATGTTCTAGTTTTTCCAGGTGTTTTTAAAGGCGCTTTAGAAGTTAGAGCTAAAGATATAAACGATGAAATGAAAATTGCCGCAGCAAAGGGCATAGCAGATTTAATAAAAGATAATGAATTGAATGAGGATTACATAGTCCCTAGCGTTTTTAATGAAGAGGTCTGTAATGCAGTTGCCGATGCAGTTAGACGGATAGCAAAAGGATCTAATCTGTAAAACACAACTTTATACATTAAAGAAGGAGGGATAAAATGCAGTATATTGTTATAGCTTATGACCAAACTGACCACGAGGCATTTGAAAGAAGATTGGCAGTGAGAGAACAACATCTGAAGGGTGTTGAGGAAAATTTCAAAGCAGGAAGGCAAATCTATGGCGGTGCTATTTTGCACGACAATGGAAAAATGATAGGGTCAATGATGGTAATGGAGTATGACAGCAGGGAAGAATTAGATAAATGGCTAGAAGTTGAGCCGTATGTGGTAGAAAATGTATGGTGTAAGATAGATGTACAACCTTTTAAAGTAGCTCCATTATTTACTGACAATTAATGAAATAGAATCTATTTTAATAGGAAAATAGCAGCTAAAATGACTATGTTTTAATCATTTTAGCTGCTTTTATTATTAAAGAATTACCCTTTATCATAGAAAAACTAAATCTGAAATTTAAGTTTATATGGAATAGCTTAATATAACGCTGTAATATATTTCTTAATATTTTTAACAGGTTACCTAAAGTTATTTCTAGGGAGATTTTATAGATTATTTTAGGGAAATTATTTGATGAAAGACCTTTGAAATGTGATAAATAGGCAATATATAGGCAATATATAAGGTCAAAGGTGGGAGGGAAATTTAGATGATGCTAGAGGGATGTAAACGTTACAAGCAAATTGTTTTTTTAATCATATTCAGAAGTTATGAAATATTGGAAAGACAGAAGTGCCTCGTTTTTTTATAATGAAAAAAAAGGAGGAGTAAGAAATGAAAATTACAGACATGGAGTTAATTCCAGCTAGCAAGTATCTTTTTATAAAACTTCATACTGATGAAGGAATTACAGGAATTGGTGAAGTAGGGGTATGGGGATTTCTTGATGCCGCAGAAGGAGCTCTAAACAAACTAAAAGGGTATATTATAGGTAAAGATCCTTTCCAGATAGAGCATCACTGGCAGTACATGTACCGCAGCATGTATTTTAGAGGCTCTGTTATTATGAGTGCAATATCTGCAATAGATATCGCATTGTGGGATATTAAAGGTAAAGCTCTTGGAGTTCCAGTTTATGAACTTCTAGGGGGAAAATGCAGACACAAGGTTAGAAGCTATGCAGCTGTCTTTGAATTCACAGCTGAAAAAATGGCTGAAGGATGTAAAGCTTTAAAAGAAAAGGGTTTTAATGCGGCAAGGCTTATGATTACTGGTGATATGCGTAAAACTCATAATGAGCTAAAAGATGATATATTTTACAGTAAGGTTGAAAACTATGTAGAAATGGTTAAGCAGTGCAGAGAAGCTGTAGGTAATGATTTTGATTTATGCCTCGAAGTCCACAGAAGCTTGAATCCATCTGAAGCAATTGCTTTTGCTAGAGCTGTGGAAAAATATAGACCTCTTTTCATAGAAGATCCTATAGCACCAGATAATATTGATGTTATGGCTGATGTTGCAAGGAGTATAAATATTCCAATTTCAACAGGTGAAAGATACATTAACATTCAGGAATTTGAAATGTTAATGGCAAGAAAGGGAGCAAGATACTTAAGACCAGACCTTTGCGCTCTTGGTGGAATTACACCTTCCAAAAAGGTTGCAGCCATGGCTGAAGCAAATTATGTTGGCATAATACCTCATAACCCGCTAGGTCCAGTATCAACAGCAGCATGCTTGCAGTTAGATGCATGTATTCCGAATTTTACTATTCAAGAGTTTCCATCCTTCTATGAAGCGGGAGATGAGGGTAAAATGTTGAAGGAGCCATTAGTTGTTGAAAATGGACATATCATCATACCTGATAAACCTGGTATTGGAATCGAATTGGTTGACAATATAACAGAATTATTTCCGCCTAAACAGAGAAGTATTAGGGCACAAATTGGATATGACGGATCAGTTGTAGATCTTTAGTGTATAAAACTTAAATCTACAGTATGTTATCTTACATCATATTGGTAAAAATATAAAACTAACTTATAACATTTAAAATAAATATGTAAAATTAATTTTAAGGAGGAGATTCTTATGACACCAACTATTATGGCAATTATAATGTTAAGTATTGTTATTGCCTTTGTATTCTATAAAAAAGTTCCTATACAGTTTGTTTTGGCTGTAGTTCCAATTATTTGTGCACTATTTTTAGGTTTTGATCTTAACAAATTAAATGTAATGATGACTGATTCTATAAACAATACTATGAAATCTGTAGGATATATGTTACTGTTTGCTTTCATGTATTTTACCTTATTAGGGGAAACAGGAATGTTTGACATTGCTGTTGAAGGATTTATGAAAGTGACTAAAGGTAAAGTAAATGTTTATGTTGTTATGATTCTGACAACTATTGTAGCAGCAATAGGTGCATTGACAGCCAGTGTTGTTTCTGCATATTTAATTGTGTTTCCTGTAATGATGCTATTTTACAAGAAGTTAAAATTTGATAAAAAAGCAGCTATGATTATTGCTCAGACATCTATTGCGGCTATGTGCTTTGTTCCATGGGGAATTGGTCTCGCTACTTCTGCTGTTTTTGCAAAGGTAGATCCTATGACATTGGCAAAACAGGTTATTCCAATATCATTATGCTTCATTCCAGCAATTATACTTCAGTGGATATATTTCGGAATGAAACATAAAAAGCAGGTAGGTTCTATTGGAATTGTTGCTAATACAGAAGAAGCGGTAGAAAAGAAGCAAAATCCAAATGCAAGACCTCAGTTTTTCTGGATAAATTTAATTATATTTATTTGTGCATTAATAGCTTTATCATATTTCAAGGTTCCTCCATATATAGTATTTATTTTTGCAACATTACTTACTACTTTAATTAACTATCCACATCCAAGAGAGTATAGACCTCTTTGGACAAAAGCTGGAGAGTCATTTTTTAATACATTAATTATGATTGTGGCAATATCAATTTTTGTTGGTGTATTTAATGGAACAGGTATGATTAAGGGTCTTTCTAGTTTAATTGTATCTATTTTCCCAACAGGCCTAGCAAGATATATGCATATTATTCTATTGGCACTTTGTGTTGTTGTTATTCGCTTTGTACCTTATCAATTATATAACTCATTATATCCATTGTTAATTTCAGTTGGTGCATCTTTTGGATTAAGTGGATTCATAATTATTGCACCTTTCGTAACCAATATAGCATTAGCTACTGGTTCTTCTCCAATGACACCTACCACTCATGTAGGTACTGGTTTGTTAGAAATTGACACAGAAGAATATTGTAAAATGGCTGTTCCTATTATGACAGCAACCAATATAGTTGTTATCATTATTGGTATGATTTTTGGAGTTATCAAATAGAAATTAAGTGTAAATTTTTATGGAGGCGAAAACATGGACTATACTTACGAACAAAAACTTGAACTTGCTGAAAAAGCACGTGTTCGAATTGCACCTACAGTTATTCCAGAACATAATGAAGCATATTTAGAAAAAGTTGATGTAGAGGAATGCTATTTGGAAACTAGACACGGACAAACCCGCTACTTTAAGATTCATAATAAAGATAAAAAAATAGGAGTTCCATTAGTTTTAACTATACATGGAGGCGGCTTTTGCAAAGGTGTTCACAAGGCAGATAATGTATTTGCTGCTATGCTTGCTGTAGAAACTGGAGCAGTTGTTCTTGACCTTGATTATAAATTAGCTCCTGAGTATCCATTCCCAGTTGCTTATGAAGAAGGATATGATCTTTTAAAATGGGTTTATGAAAATGCTGAGGAATTAGGTGTTGATAAATCTAAAATCGTTGTTTGCGGAAACAGCTCCGGCGGCAACATTGCAGCTGCAATTGTAATGGAAGCGACAAAAACAAAGGATTTTGAAGTTAAGCTTCAAATTTTGGATTATCCTCCAATGGATTTGTATACTGATCCTGCTGATAAACCTGAAGCAGCTAAATCCTATGTTCCTTTTGAAATAGCAAGAGCATACAATGCTTTATATACGGCTACTCAAGAAGAAACAAAGAATCCATACGTATCTCCTTTATTTGCTTCAACAGATATGCTGCAAGGATTACCAGATTCACTTGTGATTACCGCTGAGAATGATGCTCTTCATAATGAAGGAGAAAAATATGCTTTTATGATGATGGAAGCAGGGGCTAAAGTTATCATAAAGAAGTTTAAAAACAGCAATCATGGCTTTGTTGTACACTTTATTGGTGATGAATGGCCCCAGGCACACAAATTAATAATAGATACTATTAATCAAATATAGTTATAAAAACACAGTAAATTACAGGTGTATAATTAACCAATTAAGTTTTTTATACACCTGTATATTTTAGCTTTTAATTGTAATAGGAAGTTAATAGAATATGGCAGCAGCATTATTTACTGAGGAAAAGTAATATGTGCTAAAATTAATTATTGCACTTTAATTATAGCATAGGAGGAATTCAATCAAATGAAAAATGTTGAAATTAAAGAAATAGGATATGAAGAGATATTTACTGTTGAAGTTGCAGTAGATAAGCCTATATTAGTAGGTCAGAATAATGTGGTTGGAAGACGTCAGCTGATTCCTATTTTATCTGGTAATGTGAGGGGAAAAGACTTTAACGGAAAGGTGCTGCCAGGGGGAATAGATAGCCAAGTTATTCGTCCAGATGGAAAGTGCGAGCTTTCAGCGAGATATGCAATTCAATTAGAGGATGGTGCTGCTATTTATATTGAAAATAACGGTATTCGTACAGTACCAGAGGAGTATGTTGAAGATGTAATACAGGGTAAGTTCGTTGATCCAGAGGTTTACTATTTTCGCACAGTGCCAACTTTTGAAACATATAATGATAAATATAAATGGATGATGAACAGTATCTTTGTATGCTATGCTACTAGATTACCTGAGACTGTATTAATTAAATTTTATAAGGTTATCTAGCAGGTTTATAATAACATAACCATGATACAACGGACATAATAAAGTGAGCAGTTTAAAAATGGCTAGCTGTAGTTGAGATAAGATAATATTAGCCACGCTGGCTTGTTGAAGGGGATAATGAAATGTTACTGCAGCAATCATTAGATAAATAGATTGTAACATAAAAAATAGACCGTCGGTTAGCCAGCGGTCTATTTTTTGAAATCGAAACTATATTTTCTATTATTTATCTTTGAGCTTCAAACTGTCTTAAAAGTTTAACAAACAACTCAGGAACCTTGTCCATTTTTTCAGGAGTTTCTACGAAGGAAATTCTGAATTGTGTGCTTCCTGGATTATATTCACCTGGTTTAACATTATAGAAGCCCTTCATAGGTGCTACAAGAAGTGTAGTTTCAACTCCATCTATGTTAACTGAACCTTCACCTGCGCAATATAGAACGAAGTCAATTGCATCAAAGCCAGGTTTTACAACATTTCTAACGTCAATTACTGAATAAATGGAAGCATCTGGGCTGGAAACGATTAAATTAGGCTCCTGCTCTTTTAGGCCGTTATATACCTTCAATATTTCTTTTCTATAGTATTCTCTAATACCATGGCACCAGTCAGCAATTTGTTCCTTGCTTTCATGAGCAAGTGCACCGAATATATATTGACCGATTACATTAGCACAAAGGTTAGCAGTATATTCAGCTACAGAACGGTTGTTGAATTCAGCACTATCTGTGATTATAGCACCTATTCTTAAGCCACAGGCATTCCATACCTTTGATGCAGTTTCGATACTGATTCTTCTGCCTTCGATTCCAGGTACCTCCGCATCAGTGATTCCCCAGATACTTACAAGCTCGCCGCCTTCTTCATAGAAGAGCTCACGATAAGCCTCATCGCTTACTATCCACATGTTGTTCTGTACGCATAAATTAGCTAGCTGCTTAAGTGTTTCATAATCGTAGTATTGTCCTGTTGGATTGTCATAAGGTATTACAAGAAGCGCTCCAGGATTATATTCCTTAATTGCTTCTTCGATTTTATTAAGTTCTGGAAGGCTGAACTTTCCTGTTTCTCCTAAATTACGTTGTACTGTAACAATTTTACGTCCAATTCTTTCTGCAAAGGAAATATAATTAGTGTAGGCTGGGTCTATTACCATAAGGGGCTTGTCACTAGTTCCTGCAGCGCCACATACGCCAAGTAACAGCAACTCCATAGAAGCAGATCCCCCATCAGTTACTTGAACGAATAATTTGCTTGTATCGAAGCCTTCGCATTTAAGGATGTTCTTAAATGCATCCTGACACTCTGCAAAACCAGCTGTTGTTGAATATCTTACAACACCCTTTGCAAATGGGCTTTCAGGTGCACCAAGTTCAAACATTCTTTTCATCATGGCAGGGTTTGTAGGTAGAGAAACATTACCGATACCTACATTGATTACAGCTTCAGGTTTAACCTTACGCTCTTCATATTTCATTTGTGCCAATCTAACGTCGGATGGTGTCCTTGATTCGAAGTGAGCTGATAGCATTGGTTTATTCATAATTATTACTCCTTTTCTAAACGTGTTTTTTAAATTTTGTACAACTTTATGTAAACGTTATACTAAATTATTTTACCCAGTACTATTTTAACATCAATTCAGAAAAATTTCACTTATTTTATACAACTTTAATAAAAAAGTGATTTACAATGATGGTCATAGTAAAATACATCTTTGTAAAGGATGTTTCTTGAACATGCTGATCCATGAAGTTAGAATTATATTTGAAATAATATGGTAAAATATTTGGAAATCAATTGACAATTAGAGGAATATATTGTATATTAATTATAGACCGACCGTCGGTCGAGAAAACTAATGAATAAAACGTTTTTGATTTTTTATAGAGAAAGAGGTAAAAGATTATGAAGGTTAGTAAGGAATATAATGAAAGAAGAAACGAGATCCTTGATGCAGCAGGAAGATTATTTGGAGCCAAAGGGTATAACAAATGTACAGTAAATGACATTCTTGATGCTGTAGGAATAGCAAAGGGAACATTTTATTATTATTTTAAGTCCAAGGAAGAAGTGCTTGATGCAATTATTGAAAGGGTTACTGATATAGTTGCAGTGCGGGCTGAGGAGGCTGCATCTAATCCAGAGCTTTCACCAGTAATGAAGCTGTTTAATACAATTCTTTCCATGAGGGTTGAA
>Ga0316603_10001758_pt1 | contig 11688 bp, 6 predicted proteins | sample OWC_soil_day10_n_FD_207649 | JGI IMG/M metagenome (GOLD analysis project Ga0316603, IMG submission 207649) | Wetland soil microbial communities from Old Woman Creek delta, Ohio, United States - OWC_soil_day10_noCT | ecosystem: Environmental > Terrestrial > Soil > Wetlands | place: USA: Ohio...
CGGTGGCCTTTTTCCGGCTGGTATTTCTTCAGGTTCCACACCGAGGGCATGTCGGTTGGGCCGAAGCTGTCGTCCATCGGCCAGCGGATCATGAAGTACTTGGTCAGGTTCATCGCGTCGTCGCGCCCGCGTCCCCATTCGGGAAAGTCGTGGCGGTAGATCCACTTGAACTGGCCTTCGCGTTCGGTGAGGCGCTTCTTGGTGATTGGAATGATCAGATAGCGGTAGGCCAGGCGGTCGATGAGGTCGAGGTCGGCGGCGAGGTTGATCTCGGCCATCAGTGCGTCGGCGCTGAAACGGGGATCCTTGGCGCAGTCCACCAGGAAGCGGAAAAAGGCCTCGAGGTCGAGCGTGTGATTGGGACCGGCGACGTGCAGGATTGGCGTTTCATCGTGTTGCGCGCGGTAGCTCGCCACATGGCAGGCGGCGCAGGTGTTGGCGACGCGGTCGAAGCCGATGCGCCGCTTGGAAAATCCCACCGGCAGTTCCTCGCCTTCCTCCCAGACCACGCCGAAGCTGGCATAGCCGATGCCCGGCTTGGGCAGCTTGTCGGGGAAGACACGCGGCAGCACGTAGAAAATCCAGTAGGGGATGCCGGCGTCGTGCTCGGCGCCGATGGAGCCGTACTTGAAGCGGTCGTCCGGGTTGTTGAACGCCTGCGCGCCGTGGTCGCGCAGGAAGCGGTCCCAGCCGACGAAGCCAAGAATGACAACGAGGACGAGCGCCACGATGCCGGTTGTTTTCAGCCAGCGCGGACAGCGGCAGAGTGGCTTCATGGCGTGCTCCTAGAACGTCTTCAGGTATTCCAGCAGGGCCCACTTGTCGGCATCCGGAAGCGTGGTGCCGTAGGCCGCACCTTCATGGCCGGCGTTGCCATTGCCTGGCAGGGTGGTGACGAAGGCGAACAGGGCCTTGCCGTTGGAAATGGATTGGTCGGTGACGAAGCCGAGGTGCCGGGGGTCATACAGGTCGTTGCCGCGATAAAAGGTCCTGGGTCGTTGCGCCGCCGGCTGCAGCAGATCCCATAGCGTGGGAACCGAGCCGTTGTGCAGGTAGGGGGCGCGCAGCCAGATGCCGTCGAGCGGCGCGTTGGCATAGCCCCAGGTCTTGCGGAAATGGCGGAAGCGGCGATCCGGGTCGGCCGAGTAAAGCATGCCCTGGTTTTGCGCGAGTTGCAGGGTGTAGGAATCGAGGCGGCCGCGGTCGGTGCCGATGGCGGCAATCGGCGTGACCTTGCCGACGTATTCGCCGGAAAAATCGCTGCCGCTTGCGCCGTGGCAGGCGGCGCATGTCTGCTGGTAGAGCGCCTTGCCGCGCGCGGCGAGTGCGCGGTCGATGGGAAAGCGCCTGTCGAATGCGGGCGGCACGGCGGTGGCGATCCACGCCTCGGTGCGCGCGATGGCGGCGTGGTCGATGAGCCGGGGCGTGGCACCGGTGCCGAACGCAGCGGACAGGTTGCGCTCCTCGACGCGGCTGTTGTTGCCGTCCCAGTGCAGCTGCATGCCCTGTTTCTTGCCCTGGTTCCAGATCGCCGGAAAGTCGGACACCCCGACGAGCTCTTCCGGCGACAACTGCTCGAACGGCACGCCGAAGATCGCCTTGGCCGAGTTGAAGGTGTCGACCCGCCCCGGCCCCCAGTCGGACTGCTGGTGAATGAAGCGCAGGCGGCCCAAGAGGCCGGCGACACCATCGCGCATCAGGTGGATGCCGAGCGGATAGATTACCCACTTGTCGAGCAGGCCAAGGCCGCCGGCTTTTTCCGCGACGCGCGGCACTACCTGGGCGGGGGTGAAGCGGCGGTCATTCACGCAGGCCTGGACGAATTTCTGGAAGCCCATCAGATCCAGCTGGTTGGCCGGCATGCCGGCGACTAGCATCGGCTTTGCATTGGGCGCGACGCGTACCGTGGCGGTGTGGCACACGGCGCAGTTGAGGAACACACGATCGATGCCAAGATGCCGGCGCTTCGACATGCCCACCGGCAGGTCGTGTCCCGCCTCGAAAATGAAGCCGAGCGAGGCGTAGCCCTTGCTTGGCAGCAGGTCGGGGCAGACCTCGGGCAGCACCTGGAACAGCCAGTAGGGAAAGCCCATGTTGCGCTCGCCGCCGGTGGAGCCGTACTTGAAGTGCTCGACCGGGTCGTCGTAGGTCACCGGGCGGTCGGGCAGGAAGCGGATCGCCGCGCCCAGCACGCCGAGCAGGATCAGCGCGACGACGGACCAGAGGAAGAAGCGGCAGCCGGAGCAGCGGGCTTCGGGCGTGCTCATCGTGCGTTCTCCGTGTAGCTGGACGACGGCAGGCAGGGGGGAAGTTGCGCATAGGGCTGGCGCAGCAGGCTCGCTGGATCCTGGCCGCGCAGGCGGCTGGCGACCAGGCGCTTGAGCACCGCGAGCTCAGGCGAGGCGGCCCAGTGCGCCGTGTCAATGCCGCGCCCGGCGAGCGCGGCAGCGGGTGGCATCGGTGGTCTGGTGCGTTGTGCCGCCGGGATGCCGGCCATGCTGAGGCGCACGAACATGCGCGGCGCGCAGTGGTCGAGCCGGGCTTCGACCTCGGCCGGATCGCCGTGCAGGAAGTTGGGCGGGTGCGGCAGCGTCGTGTCGTGGCAGCTCGCGCAGTGGGTGCGGAAGGGCGCGACGAGCGGGCCGGCGTCGCGGGCAGTCAAGGCGGGTTCCGTGCGTGCAGGCGGCAGGCTGGCAGGGCGGGTCCGCCGTGGCGTGCCAAGTTCGGCTTGCAGGTCGTCGAGCAGGGTATGGGTGAACGGGCGGGCGGCAAAGGCGCCGCGTGCACGCAGCCGTTCAAGCGGTGCAGTGAGGTCGGCCTGTTTGATCAGCCGTGCGGCGTGCACGTCGAGCATGCCGGCCAGGCCTACGACGAAGGCGGTCTTGTCCGGCCTGGTCCACGTTTCGAGTGGCGGGCGCAGCAGCAGGGGATCGTTGTCGCGATCCTGCAGGGCGGCGAGCGGATCGCGGTTGGGTAGGTCGGGGTTGGGGATCGCCAGGCCGCGCGGCCAGCGCCGGGTCCAGTTGCGGTCGAGTTCCGGCAGACTGTCCGCTGCGGGCAGCGTGCCATGGCGCGCGTAGTCGACGGCTGCGGAGAAAGTCTGCAGGCGGCAGCGCTCGCCATCGACGCCCGGCCCGCAACCCTGCTGCCACAGAGTCTGCCAGACTGAAAACAGGTTGGCGCGATCGGTTGCGGCATCGATGAAATACGCGATGTCGGTGCCGGTCAGCCTGACCCGGTAGAAATCGCGTCGCGCATCTTTCAGGCGGTCGGCGATCGCCGGGTTGGCCGGGGTTTCGTCCCACAGCGGACGGGCGAAGATCGGCGCGGCGTTCTGGTGGCAGGCGAGGCACAGGCTGCGCCGCGCGTAGAACACCTGCGGCGTCTTGCCTTTCGTGTAATCGCGCACGACCTGGAATTCGAAGCGCCCGGCGTCGTCGTTGTAGCTGATGACTTCGATCACCTTGCCCGTTTCGTGGAAGCCGAGGAACAGCCGGTCTTTCAGCGGCGCGTGGCCGGGGCGATTGTCGCCGTCGGCGGCGGCGACTACGCGAGGAAAGCGGAAGAAGTCCGGTGCGCCGGCGTCGCGCTGCAGCGAGCGCCCGAGCGGGATCAGCGTGGCCTTCAGGGGCCGCAGGCCCCCGGCGTCGGTTCGCATCTGGCGGTTGATCGTGTCGACCAGGCGCGGAAATGGATACGGCACCGGCTGGCTGCCGATCAGCTGGTCGAAGCGCGAGCGCCCGACCGGCGGCAGGTCGTCCTGCGCGGGCACCGGGTGCGAGGGGGGCAGTGCGGCGGCGAACATGAGTGCGAGCCAGCCCGGTCTCATGGTGCTAGCGTGCCGCCAGCACCCGTTGCTGCGTGCCAGGCCAGCAGTCGTCGCGCACCTGGCCGGTTTCGAATGCGGCGCGGCCCGCCTTGTCGACATCCTTGTTGTAGAGCACGAAGTTGAGGATGAAGGCGTGGTCCATGTAGGCGCGACCCAGATACAGACCCGGCCGGACCATGCGGATTTCGTCGCGCACCTTGAGGCCGCGCCGCCCGGCAAGGAAGTCGGGCTTTTCGCGGTAGCCGCGGATCTCGTCGGAAAAGGCGTAGTCGATGATGATCGACTCGCGCCGCGAATCGATCAGGCTCTGCCCGCAGTAGAGCTTGGCCGGGAACAGCAGCCAGGCGTCGCGGCCGTCGACGTCGATCTTCGGGATGTCGCCCGGGCCGATGACGGGGCGCAGCACGGCGAGGTCCTGGATGCGGTTGCGCAGTACTTTTTCGGCGCGGTAGAACACCTTGCCCTTCCACAGCGTCTCGCCCGCGGTTTCGAGCATTTTCCCCTTGAAATTCACGCCGAGGCCCTCGAGGCCGCCGATGATCTCGGCGGCGCGCAGCTTGCCGGAGCTGCCGCGCGGAAACACGATCTCGCCGTCGAACGGCCCGTCGGGGATCGGCCCCGAGCTCAGCCGCGCATACAACTGGTCGAGTTCTTCCTGACCCAGGCCGGCGAGGTATTTCGGCGTGACCTTGGCGAGCTCGGCGAGCGGGATCGGATGCTCGTATTCGACCTGCGCGAAATCGGGCTTGCTGGCGTAGTCGTCGCCGTGGTGGGAAAAGGCGATGTCGGGCTTGCCGCCGAACCAGCCGCTGATCTGGTCGCAGCCTGACAGGGACAGCCCGAGCGCGGCGATGAGGAGAAGCATGCGTGGGTTCATGATGGGCTCCCTTACAGCGTGGCCAGGAAGGCGATCAGCGCGTGCTTGTCGGCGTCGGACAGATCCTCGCCGAAGCGGTGGCCGTCGTTCTCGATCTCCGCGCTGCACGACGAATAGACCTGCCACAAGGCCGGGGTGCGGGCACGCGCTTCCTTCACCACCTCGACCATGCGGTCGGGATCGGAGACGATGGTCCTGCCGATTTCCTGCATCTCGGCTGCCAGTTTCCTGGCCTCGGCGGCAGGCAGCACGGCGGCGAGCCGCGCTTCCAGTTCCTTCGGTTTCAGCTTGGCGCGCACCATGTCGACGATGAAATCCTTGTGACGGAAGTTGCCGACGTTGCCCGCGGTGGCACCGGCCGGCACCCGCACGGTGAAGCCGACCAGGCGCTTCTCCGACTGGCCGTCGAAGATGCGCGGACCGATGTCGAGAACGATGTCCTCGTCGACCTTGGTCGCCTTGGGGATGCGCTTGGCCGGGTTCAGCAGATCGTTCATCGATGCGACATACAGCTTGAAGCGACCGTCGACCGAGGGGTCGTACTTCCAACAGGCCGGCTGCTTGTCCTTCGCCAGCGGCGGGTTGCCGGGCTGGGTCGTGTCGACGTAGCTGGAGCGGTAGAGCTCGTAGGGATTGGCCTTGTCGCCGCCCCAGCCGCACAGTTCGGGGCCGACCGAGTTGTTGTGCAGCAAGGGCGCGTGTGCCCACAGGTTCAGCAGCGAGACGTTGCGGTAGTAGCCGCGGCCGCCGTCATGCGGTTCGAGGAGTCCGGGGACGGTCTTGCGCGCGTGGTAGTCCTCGTTGGCGAACTGTTCCCAGACGTGGCCGCGCATGTGGTTGGAGTGCAGCGAACGGCAGCGGTAGGTGCCGATCTCGGTGACCGGCGTCGGCACGTCGTTGCCGAGCCAGTCGGCGCGCAGGCCGCTCCTGCTGTCGAGGGCACGGAAGTCGACGGTTTCGAACGGCGGCTTGCCGCTGGAATGGCAGCGGGCGCAGTTGGCGACGAACACCTGCTGGCCGCGCGACACCGCGCCCGTGCCGAACTCGCGTTCGAGGTCGTGCACAAGGTCGGCTTGGGTGTAGCTGCCGCCTTTCTGGTTCGCGCGTGCATCGACGAGGTCGACGGCATGGCCGTCGGGCGCGGCGAGGAAAAAGTCGAGGATGTTGTGCAGGCGATCCTCGATGGCGCGGAAATTGGGACAGTCGCGCCGGCACTGGCCGATGTCGAACGGCGTCTGGCCGAAATTGCGTGCCTGCGGATCGAGCTGGCGCAGGTCGGTGAGATGATTGACCCAGCACTGCTCGGCGCACGAGCCGATGTTGAAGTACACGCGCTGGATCGCGCCGAGCGCGCCGATCGAATCGCCGCCGCCCTTGAGGATGTGATGGACGGTTTCGGTCTTCAGGCTTTTTTCCCAGCACTTGCCGGGCTTGCCGGGCTCGCACCAGCAGGCGGATTCCTTGGCGCCGGCGGGACACGCTGCAACCTTGCGCCAGCGCTTGACCCTTTCATTGGCGAAGGTGGGCCGCTGCGCGATGTTGATCAGCGCGTTGATGGTGCCTGCGTTGTTGACCTGGTCGTTGGGGATCGCCGACGTGTCGGAGGTGCCGGGGCGGGCGTGGGCGAAGATCTGCCACAAGAGGTCGTCGTGCGGCATGCCGGAAATGAGGATTTCGGAGACGCGGATGTATTGGTTGCCGACGAGGCCCGAGAGATTCTCCCACTTGGGATGCTCGGGGTCGGCCGGCGGTTTCGCGGGGTTGAAGGCGACGTGGCACGACGCGCAGGCGGTGCCGATGAGGAAGGGCGGTTCGATCGAGGCATCGGCCAGCTTGCGCATTTTGAAATCGGCGCGGGCGGGGTCGTTCGACAGCTTGCGGTTATAGCCTTCCCAGGTGCCAAGGCGGCCGTTGACCTGCTTCCATGCCGCCGCGTCGAAGCGCGGGTTGGGAAATTTGCGGAAGCCGAGCGCGCCGGTCGAGGTACCGAAGGCGAGATGGCAGCTGTCCTCGCGGCCTTTTTGATGGCCATCCGGGTCGCTCGTGGCGGCGCCGGCGTCCTTGAAGTCGCACGCCGGGTCTCGGTAGCCAGGCTTGCCGACGAATTTCAGCAGGGTTTCGTCGCCGGGGCACCAGTCGAAGCCGTAGGTTTCCTCGTAGCTTTTGGCCGGGCAGCCGGTGGAGCCGGGGGTGCAGCAGCCGGGATCGTTGATCAGTCCCCAGGTCCTGAAGCGGGTGTCGCGCGCATCGCCGCGCAGCACGCCATACCAGTCGATCAGCGCGGTGATGCGCTGCTGGAACGTGTAGGTGTGGAAGCGTGCGTTGCCCGCGGTGGCCTTGAACCAGATTTCGCGTCCGGCACGTGCCGACGGCGACAGGACGGTTTCTGCAGCGTGGAACCCGAGGTCGCTATATGGCGGCATCGCATCGGGCATGGCAGGCGCCGCGCTCGGCAGAACTTGCGCCGTGGCGACCGCCGGCGCCGGCGTGGCGCGCGCCGTGTCGGGCTGGTGGCTGAACCAGGCCAGCACGGCGACGGCGGCGGCACTGAAGAAACCCAGCCAGGTCGATGTCTTCATGGCGCGCTCCTGTCGTCAGGACGGATTGCCCTGAACCTTAGTCGAGGATGATTCGCTTTCAAGCCGGCTCATCGCGCCGCTCGCGCAGGATCTCGCATAGCCAGGGCAGGACCGGACCGTGGTCGCCGGCCATTTCCTGGCGCTGGGTCGCCTCGATCAGCGCCGCGTCGAACACGGCTTTGCCGATGTAGTGCCCCAGCTTGCGATAGCTCTCGAATTGCGATTCGTTGAACCACTGGTCGGCGGTCGATTCGTGCGGAAAGCCGGGGTGGGTGCACTTGTAGTTGAGCAGATCGGCCGGCTCGCTTCCGGTGAGGCGCGGCTTGATGTAGATCAGGCAGCCTTCGGGCGCATCCGGATAGAACACGCGGCCGACGGCGGAATAGCCGCTTTCCAGATCTTCGGCGTGGATGTCGATCACCACGCCGAAGTCGGCGTAGCACTTGCGGATGGCGTTGCCGAGGTCGTCGAACTGGCTGTTGGCGTCCTGTCCGGCGTCGACGGCGACGATGCAGGCGCAGCGCCGCCGCACCAGCTCGTAGATGCCGAGGTTCTCGAAATGGCCGCCGTCGGAAAGATAGACGAAGGGCGAACTGTGCTGGGTGCGGCCGAACAGCTCGCTCAGCAGATAGATGCCGCCGAACGGCGGGTCGTGCCGGGTCCAGTGCCTTTCGTTCGCCGGATTGGGACTCCAGTGGCCGAGGCGGACGTTGAACACGGTCATCAGGAAAGTCAGCGCGGGCGAACTGTGATAGCCCATGTTGGGCGAGGCGGCGGCGCCCGAGATCGCCATCGCCGAACCCATCCAGACGCCTTCCATGTACTCGGCAGTGGGGCGGTAATGGCTCAGCAGCAGGCCTTTTTCGTCGGGCAGGATGAAGCTGTATCCGGACGCCAGCGGGGTGAAGACGAACGCGGCGGCGCGTCGTTCTTGCCAGGCGAGCTGCTTGCCGGCGACCAGGTTCATCGCGGTATTGTGGATGGGATAAGGGCGCTGGCACTGCGGCTTGCCGAGCGGCATGCTGCAGAGGTCGGACAGCTTGAGGTCGTCGCGCGGGTCGAAGCCGGTGAAGGGGTGCGGCACGCGCAGCTTGCAGCGCGAGGCGCCGAGGTAGCAGCGCACCAGGCGCTGGCGGTAGAAGTGGTAGATCGAGAACAGGTTGACGTCGATGCGCCACGCCAGCGCGGTGGCGAGCGCGAGGCTGCCGGCACACAGGACCGCCACCCAGGCGATGTCGGGGCGCTGGAAGTTGATGCCTTCCTGGTGCAGCACCTCCATGAAGCGCGTCGAGGTGGTGGGGTGAGGGATGCAACCGTCGCAGAACGCCGGCAGCATCAGCAATTGGTGCAGGCCGAACGACAGCAGGCCCAGGAGGCCGACGACGAAGACGTAGGGCATCACCTGGGCAGCGCGGTCGCGCCAGGTTTCCCGAATGTCGCCGGCGGTTTTCGCGTTGCGCCCCATCAGCACGCCGGCGATCGTCGACAGCAGCCAGGTCACCCCGCCTGCAGCGACGAAGGCCTGTGGTGCCCAGCGGAAGAAGGCGGGGGCGATGTAGACGACGCTGAACAGGACCGCCCACACCAGCGAGGCCAGCAGCACCCAGCCGCCGAGACGTGACCACCATTCGCGCGAATCGTGCGAGAAATAGCGGCCCATCAGGCCGATGTGGCCGACCACCGTGAGCGAATAGAACTTGAGCAGCAGGGCGGTGGCAAGCGCCGAGGCAATCCACGAGCCACTATAGCCTTCGCCGATCGTGCGGATGAGGTGCGTCACCTCGGCAAAAGCGGCCAGCAGCAGTCCGCCGAGCGCGCCGGCGAGCAGGGCGTAGAGCGCCATCGCGGCGACGCGACCCTGGGTGAACTGCGGCTGGTTGCGCGTGCGGCGGCCAAGGAAACGCCCCAGTGCCCAGCCTACCAGCCAAGGCGGCACGTAGACCAGCATGCCCCACAGCACCCAGCCGCCGAGCGAAATGCGATCCAGCATGCCTGCGCCAGCATAGAAGCCGTAGGCGATCAGCCAGGCCGACAGCAGCGCGGGCAGTACCACCAGCGCCAGAACGCCGGCCTGACGCGTGTAAAAGGGGCGTTCCTTGAAGGCGCCACGGCTGCCGAGGTTGAGGCCGATGAACAGCATGGCGACGAAGATGCACAGGATGCCGCCGCCGAACAGTGGCAGCAGGTTGGGGGAGATCGAAGCACGGGGGCCTTCCCAGCCGGTCAGCCAGCGGGCGAACCACACCAGCAGGCGTGGCAGCAGCAACAGCCCGCCCAGCGCGAGCAGCAGCAGGGTGAGGTTGAGGTAGAGGTTGCGCAGGTAGGTGGCGACGGCGGTCAGGGTGTCGGCGGAAAAGAAGCTGGCCCTGGGGGTGAGGTAGTTGCTGTAGCTCCTGAGGAAGCGGATCGCGGGATTTTCGCTGCCGCCGGTCTGCAGCTGCGGCTCGGCGTCTTCGACGCGGCCATTGCACTTGAGATGGATGAAGGCCGACAGCCAGCCGCCGATGTAGCCGCCGCCCGAGACGCACGACAGATAGTCGAACTGCCGCAGCATCCTGAGTTCGGCCAGCGCCTGGACGACGCCGAGGTTGAAGGTGGCGCTGCGAATGCCGCCGCCGGAGAAGGCCAGGCCCGTCAGCGGCCGCATGGGACCGTCGGCGCGGCCGTCCGGTTCGCGGATGGCGGCGCGCTCGCGCGCGTGGACGCTGTCCCAGTCGAGCGAGCCCGGTGCCTCAGCCATCGATCGCCGCCAGGTATTTGCTGTGGGACCAGCCGACGATGTCCATCACGCCGTTGACCTCGCCGGCTACGTCGACCTGCCACCACAGGCCGTTTTTCGCCAGCACCTCGACTTCGGTGCCAGCCGGCAGCGGGGTGCCCGGCAGGGCGGCGAAGCCCGGGCCGGGGCCGTCCCGCACGTAGAGCCGGGCGGTGGTGCGGTAGCGCTCGGGGTGGTCGTCGCTGCGGCCGATGAGGCGCGCGCGCACCGATTCGAGCGGGAAATCTGGCCCGGGGTCGCGTTTGCGGCCGGGCGCGATGTCGTCGTGTCCCAGCACGTCCGCGAGGCCGTAATGGCTGACCAGCGCCATGCCGCATTCCAGCGTGGCCTCGATCTGCTCCGGCGTATAGGCATGCCAGCCACTGGGGACAGTGCCGGGCGGGTCGTTCTTGTGGGAGGCGATGGTGACTTCGCTGTCGGGGTAGCTCTTGCGGGTGAGCGGGGAGACCCATTTGCCGCCGCTCTTGATCAGATGGCCGGCATTGTCGAGCTCGATGCCGATGCTGTGGTGGTTGAGCCCGGAGAGATGCCCCCAGCGCGACTGGCCGGCGTGCCAGGCTTCGCGGTTGAACGGCACCATCTGGGTGATGGCGCCGTCGCGGGCGATGACGAGATGGGCGGACACCCTGGACGCGGGATTGCGGAACCAGGCGATGGTACCGGCCGCGCTGCTGCCGGCGGTGTAATGGACCACCAGAAAACGCGGCGTGATCACGCCGCCGGCATGGGGGCTGGCGACATAGGCGCCGGCGCGGCCATCGTCCCGCATCAGACGGTGCGTGCGGATTTTCATGGGCGTTGTCTCCCCGGTGTGGACTCACCACGGGGCGCGGGCTGGCCTGTCCGCGGCGCGGTGATTCACCCCACCATAGGACAAACATTCAACGATGGATATACAACTTTGGTTGTAAGCGCCGCTCCGGGACGGCGGTCAGGCGAAGCGCTGCGAGCCGTCGCGTGCCAGCAGGGCCGCGCCGTAGGCCGCTTCGGTGTGGGCGGCGCGCGCCACCGCCACGCCCAGCAGGCGCGCGCGGATACGCGTCCAGGCAGGATTCCGGGCGCCGCCACCGGCGGTCTCGACGCGGCGAAGCGGGCTGGCGCCGAGTCCGGCCAGCAGGGCGTAGCCCTTCGCTTCAATGCGGCCGAGGCTTTCCAGCAGGCCGTGGAGGAACTCGGCGTCGTCGGCCGGGCGCGGCGCCAGCCGCGGCGCGAGCGCGGGGTCGTTGACCGGGAAGCGCTCGCCGGGGCGGGACAAGGGGAGATAGTCGAGCGGGCTGGCGACGGCGGGGTCGATGCGTTCGCTCAATGCGGCCAGCTGGCGGTCGTCGAAGAACTGCCGCAGCACCGCGCCGCCAGCGTTGGAGGCGCCGCCTGCCAGCCAGCGGTTGCCGAACCAGTGCGAATAGACGCCGTGTTCGGTCGATTCCACCCGGGTGTCGGACAGCAGCTTCAGCACCAGGGTGCTGCCGAGCGAGGTGACAGCGTCGCCGCTGCGGTTGACGCCCGCGGCCAGGAAGGCGGCGATCGAATCGGTGGTGCCGGCGTGCACCATGCAGCCGGGGTACACGCCGAGGTAGCGCGCCCGCGGCCGCGACACGGTGGCGAGCCGCGAGCCGGGTGCGAC
>Ga0316603_10001760_pt1 | contig 11683 bp, 5 predicted proteins | sample OWC_soil_day10_n_FD_207649 | JGI IMG/M metagenome (GOLD analysis project Ga0316603, IMG submission 207649) | Wetland soil microbial communities from Old Woman Creek delta, Ohio, United States - OWC_soil_day10_noCT | ecosystem: Environmental > Terrestrial > Soil > Wetlands | place: USA: Ohio...
AGATTTTGAGGTACGATGAATCTCCGGTGTGGCGGAACATGTCAAGGAACAGATATCCTTCGTTGTTCGGGCGGGCGAGATCGGTGAGACCCTGCACCTGTTTGTCTGCCCAAAACGGACTCCTTGCTTTCTGCACTTCACCCGTGACCGGATCGACAGCATCGTAGAAGATGCGTTCGCCGGGGACGTACATATGGTTCATCATCCATCGTCCCGCTTCCGTCGCCACGTCAGCGTATCTGCGGTCGCCGGTCATGTGGGAAAGCTCGAAGATGCCGTTCGTCCCGTCCGATACCGTGGCGAAAATAATCGCATTGATCCCGGCTCCGTGAATAGCACGAAGCATGCCGGTCAGCACCGGGTGATCGCGGATTTGCAGGCCGATCCACCATGTGCCGGCGCGTTTGGCTGCCACAAGGTAGAGGGTATCCCTTGTGAGATCGTACGCCTCAAGGAGCCCGTAGATGATCTGCCCTGTGTGCCAAGCCGGCTCATAGGGCTGCCACTTCCCGGCTAGCAGGTCATAGTCGCACCTGGATCGTCCCTCTTCGTCAAGAAGAATGTCGGAAGCATAATCTGCGCAGCTACGGACGGCGGCCAGGATGGCAGTGCGAAGCGAATCCTGCCAGTCGACTCCACGCGCCTGAACAGCGCTCCCGCACCCGAGGAGGAGAATGACGAGGCCGAGCCGCTTGAGGGAGCATGGAATGATCATTCCTGGACTCCTCTTTTCATTTCACCGCCGATCCTTCTTGTCTCGAGCGCAATTCTGTAGCGGATCTTCTGAACAGTCCCGGTTGCCGGAGGAGGAACGAGGATCACCAGTGGAGTCGCTTTCACGGCCGGAAAGGGAAACATGTATGTCGGATGCAGGGAATCAGAAACGATCTCCGTGCCTCCTTCGAGGAGGTCGACAACGAAGACCCGGCCCGGCACATGGATGAGCACTCGCCCGGCACCTGCGAATTCGATCTTTGTATCCTCCCGGGTGACGATTGGCTCCACTATCCGGATCAGAGGTCGACGATCGTGGAACGCGAGCGTGATGCTCTTCTCAACGGCGTCATCAAAGAGCACATTGCTCACCGTGTACGCTACCCCGCCGGGAAGCCAGCGCTCATCCTTCAATTCGCCCGCAGTGGTCACGATTGCGACGCTCTCCGCTGCCGAACGCGCTGTCATCCTTCCTTCAAATTCATACAAGTTCGTGAAGTAGCCCAGGCTATCACGGTACTCGATCCGGGGAGTAAGGCAGATCGCTGAGTCATCCATCACTGGCATGTGGATAGTCTCCCCACGGACATAACGGGTCTGGCTGGACGTTGTGAGAAAGCCTCCCCCTTTCGCCCAGAGGTTGCAGATCGATCCGCCGGTCGGATGCTGGTTGTACTGCCCTCCATTGGTCCAGGAGGGATCTCTGTAGCTGTACCCCGATACGGTCATCATGAAGTTCGCAGAGCGGGCAACTGCGACACTGACTGTCGGGTAGGTTCTCAGCCAGCCACCACGATCCGACGGGAGTGGGAGTGCGGGGACAGGTCGGCGGGGGCCGTAACTGAACGCGAGTGCAAGGTTTTTCGCCCTTGCGAACGTAGGATAAATGCACGTCTTCCCGGGGAAAATCTGCCAGTAGTGGGGCCCGTTCCCAACCAGTCCTCGAGAAATCATGGTGCGCAGGTACGCGAGGTTACGCATGGCGGCTGTGATGTACACGGGGTCTTCTTGTCCATAGAGCGAAAAGAGGATTTGACAGCCATCCGCGGTCTTGCTACCGTATGTGGTCCACTTGTAGCACCGGCTTCCCCATGAGCCGTCCACCGCGCCGTTGGGATAGACAAAGGGAAGATTCTTCGCGAGAGAACGCCGGACAGCAGAATCCACAACACTGTCACCAGCCAATCGGGCGTAGAGCCCCAGTCCCCAGAGCGACATATCCATCTCGTAGCCGAGGTCGACGCCATACTTCACGCCATGTGCTCGCGCCGCTTCTCCCTGGATGAATCCACTTTCATCCATCTTGGCAAGGACCTGATCTGCCAGGCGTTTCGCTTTCTGCACATAGGCGCGATCGGGGATGATCCTGTCTGTGATCACCAGCGCCGCGGCGGTCGTGGGACAGTAGTTGATGCTCGCAAACGCCGGGTCCATATACCGGACAAGGTAGTCCGCCGCTGCCTTCATGGATCCCCTCCAGCTTTTCTTCTCCGCCCCTGGAAGGTCCGGTTCCAGGACAGCATATGCCTCGGCAAGCATCAAAAGTTGATCAGCGGTCGTACCCGTCCATGTCCAGGGAGTCTCTTCCCACTGACCTTCCGGTTTCTGATGGCGGAAGAGCCACTCTGCCAGAGATCGGGCAGCGTTCCGATATTTCTCTTCCCCGGTCTGTTGGAAGGCGACCGCCAGGGGGTATACTGCTTCCGCCGCACGCGTGTGGTAGACTCCGCATCCGGGACAGGCCAGGGCCCCCCGGTCCGGATCTTCCGAAGTTGTCACTTGGAGCCGGAGAAGTGCATTGGTGAGATCCATCATCGTCTCGATACAGGCTGCCCGTAATGAGACCTTTTCTTCCGGATGCAGGGTTGCGCTGGTGCTCATAACGAGCACCAGCGCGAAGATTGCTTTCATACACACCATGGAATCACTGATCTATTTGAGGAGGAGCATTTTCTGCACTTGCGATGTTGCGCCAGCAGCCATGCGACAGAAGTACATTCCGCTCGGGAGATTGGCGGCATTGAAGGTAACCCGATGGACTCCCGCCTCCCGGCTGCCGTTCGCCAGTGTTGCCACTTCTTCACCCAGCAATGAATAGACGTTCAGGGAAACCTCCGAACGCCTGGTGAGGGTGAATTCGATTGTCGTCGTCGGATTGAACGGATTCGGGTAGTTCGGCGACAGTCCGAAAGTCAGAGGTATTCCATCAGGCTCCTCTACGGCAACCACAAGCCCATAGATGTAGAGTGCTCCGATGGGCAAGCCATCCGAGCCGGCGCTATAGAGAGGATGCGAAGTGGAGTAACGGAAATCCCATGGAACCTGTGTCGAATCCCATGACCCTCGACCGCTATCCGGGCCTGCGTATAGATTTCTCTTCGAGCCGACGGGGACGGAATTATTCCAGTAGTCCTGCATCGGGCCGACTTCATCAAGAGGGCCATTCTGGAGCGTGATGGCAAGATTCATATTCAATGCGCTATCGCCATTGACCCGCATGAAGTATGACGAGAGCGAATCGAAGACCCCGGCAGGGCGGAGGGCACCACTCGGACCGAACATACCGGCATACCCCGCCAGCATTCCGGGTGTCATATGGAAGTTGTTGTGATGGATCCGGACGATCTGCGGGGTTCCCCCGGTTGTGTCAGCCCGGAGCCGGAGCATTGTCACCTGTGATCCCCAGGTCGTTGTCGTGTCGGTCCCCATGAAAGACGTATTGATGAACAGGTTGTTCGTCACATGGGCTTCTTTCACCTCCCCCATTGCCAGGGGGTCGTCGAAGATATTGACGACCGTATTGTGGTTGAACCGGTAGTAGTTCAGCACGCCACCGCCGTCGCGTGTCATTCTGCCGGTGGTGTTGTACAGAATGTTGTCCTCGATGATCAGCGTGTCCACATTTTGCCCACGGTCGTCCCACGCACGCCCGTTGTTATCAGCCATCAAGCCGAGATTCGAGACCACCGAGCGGGTAACAAACCATTTCGTCCAGGCGCTCTCGACGCGCATCACCGACTGGAGATCGCGGTCGAGTTGACATCCGGTAATCGTAATTCTGATATTGGGAGCAGCGGTGCGAATGCTGTTCTGCTTCAGGGTCCCGGCGGCATCCACGGCATTAATGTAAAGCTCCTCCAGCGTCAAGTCGCCGGCCGGCATGAAACAACGGGAGGTTCCTGCGAATGGACGAATGATCGGCCGTTTCCCCGTTCCGGCAGCCGCGCGGATCTTCAGGTGGAACCCCGAGTTCGCAATTGGCACTTTGACGGTATAATATCCGTCCCGCTCAAGTTCATAAACGGTGTTCGGATTCTGGGTCCTGTTCGGTGCATCCGCTGTGATGGTTTCCTCAATGACCCCGTCCCCGGAAGCAATGGGAACGACTCGTTCCTCCTGCGCCGATGCCTGACCGAAGGCAATCATCGCGAAAAGGTGAAGCAAAACGAGAGAGCGTGTAAGCAAACCGCGTTTCATGATTCCCTCCTGTCGATGTGTTGGATAACCCGTTGAGCTGCGTTTCGCCAGCTCACAATTCCACTCGAATTCCGAAATCTGCTGTCCAGCCGAAATATTCCTCCCTCGTTGGCGAGCTGGCATCGCCAAGATAGGATCCCTCGGGAAGACTGCTGAGGTTACTCAAATTTGCGAGGAGTGAAAGATTCCTGGTGATCTTGTATTGCAGCGCCATGTCCCATCGCAGGAAGGACTTTGAGTATCCATCGAGTTCCGGAGATGCGCCGACAATTTGCAGGGCTTCACCCTGATAAACCATGGAGACACGGACCGAGAAACTTTTCTTTTCATATCCCAGGGTGACATTGGCAAGCCGATCGGCCTGGCCGGGCATGCTCGACGCCCGGGTCGAGTCGACATACTGAATGAACGTTTGCGGATTGGGCGGTCTTCTGTACGAGCGCACAATTTGATACGGGAAGTACGTCTCCGAGTGAATCAACGAGAAATTCAGGTTAAGGATCAGTCCGTCAAACGGCGAGGGGAGCATACTCAGGTTGGATTGAAGGTCCACTTCAAGTCCGTAGACCTTCGTCAGATAGTCCGAATTCTCAGGATGATAGTAGTCTACCTGGCCCGCTCCCATAATGGACGTCGCGCGCGATTTCCGGGTGTACACGATTCCATCGAGAGACTTATAGAACCCCCCAACAGTGAACAATCCATGGCGGGTGTACATGGAGAAGATCAAATCGTAGTTCCAGGCTTTTGTATTACGAAGATAGGGTTCGCCCCGCTCCAGCCCGTCGCTCGTTTCTCGTTCCCATGGCGCGAGATCGAGATAGTTGGGCCGAGCAAGGGTCCTGGTGTACGCCAGCCGAACATCCGCCCAGTCGGTCATCCGGTATCGAAGGTGAATCATGGGAAGCAAATCGTCCTCAGACCGTGTCCCAATCGTATCGATTCCCGGCCCCGCGATCTCATCCCCGTTTTCATCATAGGTTATGGTTGAGCTGTGCTTGGCGGCGTAGTGCGTGCGCGTATGCTCGTATCGTACTCCGGGCAGTAAAAGGAGACGAGGCCCGATGTTAATTTCAGACATGATATAGCCCGAGGAGATCGCCTCACCCGCGCTGTAGTCTTTGAGGTCCTGCTCGTAATCGGGCTTGTATACACCCAGATGAGCGTCGCGCCAGTAATTCAATTTGTTCACTGAGAGGGGGCCCGCCGGTCCAATGACATACCGGCCATCCAGGAAATTCCCGTATGAGAACTCCTCATCGTAGAAGTTGCTGATATTGGGATAGAGATACAGCGTGGATCCACCGACATAGGTCTTGCCGGAATCGTCCCTCATAATGGGCTCAAAATCTTTCCCCTCCATGTATTGGAATTCCCCTTCGAGAGATCGCTGTTTGTCTCTGTACTTCCCTCCGAACTTCAACTGGCCGCTGAAGAGATCGCCCCAATCGAGGGGAACGGTGAAATCCAGTTGTGCCGTGAGATCACGGTCCTTGATGTCTTCCGTTCCGTACGTATCGGTGTAGAAGATTGTATTGCTCGTGTCATTTCGTGCCTGCGCGATGGCATCGTCGATGGTCCGGATAGTGGACTGGTTGTTGTACGCCGCGAGCTCGCGGAATTCTGATTCGTGGGAGGTGGGGGTACTCTGCCGGGAAATCAGTGCAGAGAGCTGCCAGTTCACCTTGAACAGGTCAAACTCATGTTTTCCCGTGAGGGAATTCGTCAAGAGATCGGTATTGATCTCACTGCTACGAAGAACATAGCGGACGATGGGAGAACTTCCGAGTGAATACCCCTTCCGCCGCCGAACCTCATCCCGCTCCGTTCGGCTGTACATCGTGTTAAACAGGAGCTCTCCGTCTTGCATTTGATAGTCCGCTACCAGGTTACCGCCATAGCGGGACCGCGTCTCGACTTTGTCAACAAGGTTGAGGGTGTTGAACCGGACATCCGGAGCGCCTGTGGGCAGGGTCCCTACCACGCCATACGATGCACTCAGGTTGTCGGATCCCCTGTTGGCACGCTGCCAGTTGCCCGAGAGCAAAACTCCGATTCGCTCGTCGCCAAAACGGTCCGAGAGCAACAGGCTCCCCCGGAAATTCTTCCAATCATCGTTCAGATCGTTGTACCCTCCAAGGGCTCTGGCCTCAGCGTGAAATCCGGCTTCGGCTTTCTTCAGGGCGAAGTTCACCGTCCCCCCTACCGCATCGCCATCCTGATCGGCTGTCAATGCTTTGACCACTTCGATCCCCGCGAGATTGTCGGAGGAGATCATGCTCAGGTCTACGGACCGGTTCTGAGGGTCAGTCGCGGGTATCTTCTGGCCATTGACCGTTATGGAATTGTATGCGGGGGCAAGACCCCTGATGATTACTTTCGTCCCTTCGCCGGCGTCACGTTCCATGGATATGCCGGGGAGGCGGGAAATGGACTCAGCGGCGTTGTTGTCGGGAAGTTCCTGGATCCTGTCTTTCGAGACAACATTAACGATCTTGGTCGACGTGAGTTGCTGATTGATCGCGGCATGCTGCCCCTGTAGCTGGGCCGTGACAACGACTTCCTGTCCCTGAATGGCATCAGGCGTCATGGCGTGGTCCAGGACACGCGCAGAGTCGGAGAATACCTCAATCAGCAGGCTGTCGGGTCGATAGCCCAGATAGCGGAAGACGATGACGGTTTGCCCCGCACTTAGCGCGGTGAACCGGTACTTCCCCTCGATATCCGTCACCATGCCCTGGGGCGTTCCCTTCACGAGGACTACCACGCCGGCAAGCGCAGATCCATCCGAGGCGTCGGTGACTCTGCCCATCACGTTCCCCTTCTGTTGGGCCAGGACAGACCTGTGAGAGAGCAGAGCAACTGCGAGAAGGAGTCCAACGACAAGAATTCGAGCAGATCTCATAATGGGCTTCCCTAACCGTTTCTGGGATAAGGAGCATGTTTGCCCCCGAGAACTCTGAAGATCCGGGCATGATAATGACTGCGAGTTTGCCCTAGGGCGGTCAGTCCTTCCTGTCAGAAGACGGGAGCCAGAGCTTCCTCAAGGTAAACGCTGCCATCTTCGGACTTCGCGCTCGAGTGAAGACGCCTTTCATATTCAAGACCACCCTCCTCAGGTTCTGCGGAGTCCGGAAGTCTGCGAAGTTCCAGACGTGTTCGCCGACTGCATATCCCTTCGACCTGATCAGACAAATGTATGCCGCCAGGAGCCGTTCCTGGAATTCCTCCGTGAACATCTGGTCTGAAGTAGAGTGCAAGCCCGGGATCGTGTCGGCCCCGAATTCCGTCAACATCATCGGCTTGCCGTAGCGCCTGTGGATCCGGTCCATCTCCTCACCGAGCATCGCGAGCCCATGCTCCAGCTGCCCCGGGTATTCGTACCATCCGTAGTACCTGTTCAGGCACAGGATGTCGCTGAATTCCAACACAGGATCATCGATTCCGGCTCTCAGGCAATTGGGTACCACCATTGGCCGGGCCGGATCCAACTCGCGCGCAAAAGCAAAAATCTCTTTCCAGTATGCTCTTCCCCTTCCATCGGCATACCCGCTCTCGCCCACCAGGTTGGGTTCATTCCCCAATGCCCACATGATGACCGACGGATGATTGCCATCACGATGCACCAGCCGGCGGATGAACTCCTTGTGGTTGGCCATGGTCGCCTGGCTCACACACCGGAAATCCAAGCTCACGGCAGGCACTTCGTCGATCACCAGGATTCCTCTCCTGTCCGCGTAGGACATGATCTCTTCGGCGTAGGGATAGTGGGATGTCCTGAACGAATTGGCGCCGATCCATTTCATGATCTGGAAATCCTTGACCATCAGGGGCAGGTGCAGTCCCTTTCCGACCGCATACGCATCCTCATGCTTGCCGAAGCCCTGCAGGTAGACTGGTTTGCCGTTCAAGAGCAGCTTGTTTCCGGAGATCGTGAACTCTCTGACACCGATAGGGATCGAATACTCGTCGACCACTTGTTCGCCTCTCGACAATTGGACCGAGAGGGTGTACAGGAACGGATCACGTGGCGACCAACAGCGGCAGCCATCCACCGAAAGTAGAAAACGTGCGCCCCCTTGATGGACGGGGGAGATTGCGTCGACGACCGCGCCATTTCCATTCAGACGCACGAGGACCGACTCGCTCCCGTTGCCAGAGGTCTCCACGGTTATCGCAATATTCCCCTGAAGACCGTCAAGTGAAGTCTGCACCCTGATTGCTTCAACGCGCGTATGTGGAGTGACAACGATCTTCACCGGTCGGTGGAGCCCGCCGAACGGCGAGAAGTCGAATCGCGCTGGCGGGTATGTCTCTTCCCGGGTCCGGTTCTCGCGTTGATACTGCTCGCTGGAAATCCCCTGGGGAATTGTCTCGTCCGAAAGCACGTTATTCACCCGGATTGCGATGCCCAGGGGCTCTCCGCGCCGAACGTGGTTGTTCAGGGGAAAAGAAAAGGGGAGGAACCCGAAATGGTTTTCTCCCAGGCAGGCGCCGTTGACCCAGACCGTGGCATGGTAGTCCGCTGAACCGACGCGCAGCTCGAGAGACTTCCCCTCAAATTCCGCCGGAAGGGTCACTGACGTGAAATACCAAGCGGAACCCACGTAGTGCATGAGACCCGCCTCTTCCAGTTGTTCGTTCCAGCTTCCGGGGACGGCAATCTCAAGGTCGGAGTCGAATCCCTCGAACCACTTCTCCTGTTCCCCGATATTCGTTGGGTCGACCCGGAATTTCCAAAGACCCGACAGATCGATCGTGCTACGAAAGGCATTCTGTATTGGATAGAGCACGCGTCACCTCCTTAGTTCTTGCGCCATCCGGCGGAATCGGGAATCTGCCCGCTCGAAGAATTTCCTGTATGATCCGCAGAAGTAGCTTGTCCCGTCTCCCGCCGGATTCTTCAGCCGATCCTTCGGACAACCACCCCTGCAGTATGCGAGCCATCTGCACTCGGAACAAACCGGTGCAAGGTGTGCCTTCGCATTTCCGAACGATTCCTGTTGCGACGAGTTCAACAGTTCAGTCAGTGTATCGCTGCAAACCGATCCGAGTCGATGGTCCGGTTCGACGAAGAAGTCGCAGGAGTACACATCGCCGTTATGCTCGATGACAAGATACGTGCCGCAAGTGTCACTCAGCTCACACTCAGCGGCCTCCAACCCGAGGTACCGCGCGAGCACTGCGTCAAAGAACCGAACGGATGTCCCGGTACCGTCGAGCGTGAAGTCATTCTGCCAACGCTCAAAGAGCCGGTTGAGGAATTCACCGTATTGCGCCGCCGAAACCGAATAATGGGTCACCTGGCTACCGCCGGGCAGTTTCTCAACGACGGGGATGAACTGCATGTACGAGAATCCAACTCCCTTTAGAAAATCGTACACCTCATCGGGATGGTCCCCCGAGTAACGCGTGACTGTCGAGACAGCATTGACCGCAACGCCGCTGGTAAGGAGTGTTTCAGCGCCATGCATCACCTGCGCCCAGGAGGGACTGCCGTTCAGATGCTTCCGATAGTAATCATGGACGTGCCGGGGTCCGTCTATTGACAGACCCACGAGAAACTCATTATCGCGGAAGAACTGTGCCCAGCGGCGGTCAATAAGAATGCCGTTTGTCTGGAATGCATTGCCGACTGTTTTGCCTTCCCCGTACTTCCGCTCAAGGCGTACCGCTTCCTCATAGAAATGTAGCCCCATCAACGTTGGCTCTCCCCCCTGCCAGCTGATTGCCACGGATTCCGGGGACTGCCCCATCACTTGCCCTATCGCAGCCTCGAGAGTGGCACCGCTCATCCGGTGCCGGCTCTTCGGTCCGAACATCGCGGCCTTTTCCGTGTAGAAGCAGTATGAGCAACGAAGATTGCAGTCGGGTCCCGCAGGCTTGATCAGAACCGATCGGAGGGTTTTGTGTCCCATGGCGTTCGTCTACGGCCTTCCGAATGTCATGCGATTGATCGCATAATGGTCATTAATCAGCCATGGATCGTCTGTCTCCGCCCTCATCCGCGCGAGGGCCTCGCGGAGTTCTTTGAGAATCTCGGCATGCTTGCTGTCATTGGCAAGATTTATGCTTTCAGCCGGATCCTCTTCGACGTCATAGAGTTCTTCCCGGGGCCGGAACACATATCCGCGCGTGCTCCTCTTCCCCATTGTATCGAGTTTTCTCCGGAGGATGCCCTGCCATGTCCGCGACACAAAGAGGTCTGTGGCAAACGGGAATTCCAGTTCAGGGTAGAGGTTGAAGATGTAACGGTACCGCCTGGTGCGTACTGACCGCATCGGATAGAACATTGTCACTTCGTGGAATGTGTGGGAAGCAAAGACCTCCGTTCGCCCAGGATCGTCCGCAGCTCCCAGGATGTTCAGGAATGAACGCCCGGGAAGAGCATAGGGTGGAAGTCCCGCTCCCGCCCATTCGAGAATGGTCGGCATCAAGTCCGTTAGGGCCACAATCGAGGCATTCACTGTGCCTCCTTGCTTCAAGTCTGGTGAGGAGATGATCAGAGGGACGTGGATCCCCGAGTCATACACAGTGGTCTTCGCGCCGGGAAAGGGAATGCCGTTGTCGCTGAGGTAGACGACAAGGGTGTCCCGGTCCCTCCCGGCCTGTTTCAGGCTTTCGAGTACCCATCCGATCCCTGTGTCGAGCCGGGACACGGCTTCGTATTGATCGGCAAGCTCTTCACGAACCTCGGGGATGTCGGGAAGATAGTCCGGGACCCGAACCGCTTCGGGTTTGTACTTGACCGGTGTTATGTCGCGATACGTCTTTCCGTTGGCAAATCCCGAGAAGTTCTCCACGTTCTTCATCGTGGACGCGCCCTGATCTTCTCTGTGAGGGTCGGAGTACCCGACGAGCAGGAAAAACGGGCGATCCCGCTCCTGCCCGAAGAACTCCGCAGCGAGTTCGGACATTCTCCTGACGTCCCGATTCCCCATCAGCCCTTTCTGGTCGGGACGAAAGTCGAAGGCCAGATTGTTCCTGGATCCCACGTGTAGTTTTCCGATGAGGCCGGTTCTGTATCCGTTCTTCTTCAATATGCTCGGCAACGTCTCCACGCGGTCAAAGAGGCTGAAGTGGTGCCAGTTATGCTCGTGGCCGAACTGACCATTCTGGTGAGGGTAGAGGCCGGACAGGATTGATCCCCGGCTGGCGCTGCATGAAGCAGCAACGGCAAAAGCGTTCGTGAAGCGCACCCCCTTCCTGGCCATGGTGTCCAGATGCGGGGTCTGGATCATGGAGTTGCCATAGCAGCCGAGTTGATCAATCCCATGATCATCGGATATGATCATCAGGACGTTTTTCTGATGACCCTGGCCTTCTTCGGAGTTCTTTTCCTGCTGCGGTCGCACCCCACTGCTCGCCTCCTCGATGCCACACAGCAGGGTGGCCCCGCTGGCAACTATCCCGGTTTTGATGAAATCTCTTCGTTTCATGTCTTCTGCGATCCGATTTCTATCTGACCACGTAGCGAACCTGAACTTCGTCT
>Ga0316603_10001761_pt1 | contig 11682 bp, 9 predicted proteins | sample OWC_soil_day10_n_FD_207649 | JGI IMG/M metagenome (GOLD analysis project Ga0316603, IMG submission 207649) | Wetland soil microbial communities from Old Woman Creek delta, Ohio, United States - OWC_soil_day10_noCT | ecosystem: Environmental > Terrestrial > Soil > Wetlands | place: USA: Ohio...
CATCGCGGTGCTTGACGGCCCACGGGTCGGGCGCGGTGTCGCTGTCTCCGTAGCGATCGTCGTCGGGCTTGCGGTGATCGAAGCGATCCGCGAACCCGAGCAGCCAACCGCGCAGCGTCGTCGCGACCGGGCCGTCGTGGCCCTCGAGCATCCAGTCGCCGCGCACGGCGAGCGCCCGGAACGCGGTCTGGCGGCCGAGCCACAGAGTGCAGCCGAGGAACAGGCCATTGATGATCAGCGTGCGCAGCACGAGCCGATCGAGCCTGGTCAGGATCTGCTTGCTCGCCGGCTGCTTGCTGCGGCGCCACAGGTGGAACAGCTCCCAGCCGACCGGGATCAGCGGGAACAGCAGGAGCCCGATCAGCAGGGCGAGCCACTGCGACGCGTTCTCGTACGCGGCGAGCGAGGACGCCACCCAGAACCCGAACAGCGGCGTCAGCACCATCGTGCTGAGCCAGACCGCGCGGAGCAGGTGCCTGCCGACCCACATGGCCAGCTGTGCGGGTCGGGAGCTCATGGCCGGTGTCGTAGCGCGTTCGCGGCGGGAGCGCCGGGCGGATCCACCGGAGCTCGCGGCGTGGCGGATCGCTGCCCGAAGCGTTGCGTTCCGCAACGGGGAGCCAGCCCGGTCACTGGCGTGTGACCAATAACATGTTGATCCTGCCCGGCTTCCCGGGGCACGAATCGTGCTCCCCGATGCCCACGATGGTTCGTCATCCCCTCATGCTCGCTCTGGCTCTGGCGTCTCTGGCGTTCGGCGCCTGTGGTGGCGCCGGGGATCTCGAGCATCCCGCCAACGCCCCCCACCAGAGCAACATCGGGCTCGACTGGCGCGATCAGGTCATCTACCAGATCATGATCGACCGGTTCGACAACGGCGATCCGAACAACGACATCAACGTCCAGGTCAGCGTGCCGGGCAAGTATCACGGCGGCGACTGGCAAGGCGTCATCGACCGGCTCGACTACCTCGAGACGCTCGGCGTCACCGCGCTGTGGATCTCGCCGGTCGTCAAGAACACCGAAGAGGACGCTGGGTTCGCGAGCTATCACGGCTACTGGACCCAGGACTTCCTGCGGCCGAACGCCCACTTCGGCGATCTGTCGAAGCTGCGCGAGCTGATCGACAAGGCGCACGGCAAGGGCATGCTCGTGATCCTCGATGTGGTCACCAACCACATGGGCCAGCTCTGGTACTACGACATCAACGGCAACGGCCAGCCCGACGACACGGTGTTCGGCGGCGGCTTTTCGCACACCTGCTTGCAGATCTGCCAGCAGAACCCGGCGTCGTGCAGCGCCGACGAGCTCGTGTATTGCACCGACGGCAAGGGCTACCTCGAGCGGATCATCGAATGGGACCCCGACTACGATCCGCGCGGCGTCCAGGGCTGGACCTCGCTCGGCTACTCCGGCACCGCCGATATCCGGTTCACCGACTGGCCGAAGCAGAACCGCACGCCGCCGCCGCGGCCGCCCGACTGGTTCGGCTGGCCCGAGGACAAGCCGTGGTTTGACGATCCGACCTGGTACAACCGCAAGGGTCGCGTCTACGTCTGGTGGCACGAGGCCGACTACTCGAAGGAATTTGTCCGCGAGCAGGAGACCAAGGGTGACTTCCCCGGCGGCCTCAAGGACCTCGACACCGACAACGCCGACGCCAAAGAAGCGCTGATCCGGTCGTTCGAGTACTGGATCGAGGTCGCCGACTTCGACGGCTTCCGGATCGACACCGTCAAGCACATCGATCGTCCCGAGGTCGCCCGCAACCTGCGCGCCTTCTGGGGTGAGTTCACCGATCGCATGCGCAAGAAGGCCGCCTCGCTCGGCAAGCAGAACTTCTTCATCTTCGGCGAAGGCTTCGACGCCAACGACGAGCTGATCGGCAGCTACACCTTCGGCGGCAGCGACGCGACCGGCAACTTCGGCCGGTTCGACTCGATGTTCTACTTCTCGCAGAAGTACCGCGGCATCGACCCCGTGTTCGGGCAGAACCAGCCGACGAAGAACCTCGAGTGCCTCTACAACTCGAGGATGGGTCGTAACCCCACCGATCCGTTCTGCGTCCAGAACGGGTTCCCCGCCGGTCCGACGTACCAGAACACGCCGCACGCCCAGCCCGCAGCCGGCGGCATCGGCCTCGCGCCGACCCAGGTGATGGTCAACTTCCTCGACAACCACGACCTGCCGAGGTTCCTGTTCGACCACGATCCCGACGTCCTGCGCGCCGGCCTCATGTACCTGATGACGTGGGATGGGATCCCCTGCATCTACTACGGCACCGAGCAGCTGTTCGCCGGTGGCGTCGATCCGAAGAACCGCGAGGACATGTTCGACGGCAACAAGCAGCAGGGCTTCGCGCCGTTCGCGACCGACCACCCGACGTTCCAGCTGGTCGAGGCGCTGATCGCGATGCGCAAGGCCAACCCGGCGCTGACGCACGGCACGGTGTCACCCGCGTGGTCGACGTCGGTGACCGGGCCTCGCCGCGATGCGGGCATCTTCGCGTTCGAACGCGTCGCGCCCGAGCAGACGGCGCTCGTGGTGCTGAACACGAGCGGGCAGAGCAGCGAGTCCTGCGCCCCCGCCACCGAGGGCGGTGCCTGCGTGGCGACCTCGTTCCCCGCGGGCACCGTGCTGACCGACGTGATGCCCGGTGGCGAGAGCCTGACCTTCACGGTGAAGGTCGATCGCACGATCGACGTCACGGTGCCCGCGCACTCGGGCCGCGTGCTGATCAAGAAGTAGCCCGCGGCGGTGGGTAACCCTGGGGTCAGTCTCCGAGCCGGCGTTGCGATCCGCAGCGCTTCGCGGGGCCGCGGCCTGGAACCTTGCGAACCGATTGAGGCGGTTGCTGGCATGCGCCATGCGTCGCTCGGCAGCATCATGCTTCGCCCTGCCGCGCTGGTCGTGTTGCTGGTTGGCTGTGCCGATGCCGGGATCGCCGACGACTCGGAGGTGACGTCCGAGGCGCCGCTGATCGGCGTCGACGGCAGCCACGACCAGGCCGATCGCAGCTGCAACGTGGTGCTGCGCGATCTCAGGCGCAACTCCATCGGCTTCTCCTACGAGTCCGTGGGATCGAGCTGGGTCTGGCAGGGCACGGTGGAGATCTCGGAGGCCGCGCTCGGCGAGGGCCTCGTGCCGCAGGTGCTCTACCAGTCCGGATCGGATCCCGCGTGGCACCGCGCCACCGCGACCCCGGTCAGCGAACCCGCGACGCCGGGCTACGCGCGGTTCACGGTCCGGCTGACCGAGGGGCTGCCGGGACCTGGGATGAGTGGCACGGCACTCGGGAACACGCGGATCCAGGTCGTGCCCTACCTCCCGCTCGCCGCGGGCGGACGGCTGTTCGATCACAACCGCCACCCGAGCGACTTCGACAACTACCTCGTGACCTCGCCGGAGTTCGCGATCTCGAGCGCTGCCGCGGTCTGCGCGCCACCGGCGGGACCCACGCGCGCCAAGCTCACGTTCGCAGCCGACTTCAGCGAGCGCCGCGAAGGCGTGCTCGCACCGGGTGGCGACGTCACGATCTCGTACGACCCGGCGCGCCTGCCGACCTGCCGCAATGGCCAGGGCGGCAACCCGCTATGGGACATCACCGCGCACGTCCAGTTCGAGCCCGGTGGCGAGCGCCGCGATGTCAGCGTGCGCGACGCGGCGGCGACGCTCGCGGTGCCCGCCACGGCGCGCGGAGTGACCCTGTGGTTCGAGAACACGAGCACCTCGGGTTGCCAGACCTGGGACTCGAACCTCGGCCAGAACTATCACTTCAACACGCTCACCCCGCCGCAGTGGATGGGCGAGGTCCGCAACCTGATCACGCGCGACGGCGACGACGCATGCGACGGCGGCGGCCTGGCGACGTTGTCGTTCAACTTCGGCACCTGGGCCCGCCAGCGCGCGTTCCACACGAACCTGTGCTTCCAGGTCTACGAGCCCGGCCTGACCGACCGAGACGATCCGGACCTCTGGCAAGCGCTCGACGTCAGCCTGCACTATCGCTTCGTCGGCCAGACCGCGTGGACCACGTTGCCGGTCAACTTCGATCGCCGCACCGGCAATAACGCGCGCTACCGGATGTCGTGGCGCGAGCTCGATCCGTTCCGCACGTACCACTGCCCCGAGGTCGCGCCCCACCCGTCGCAGGACGGCATGTATGCCGAGGTCCAGCTCGAGTACTACATCGTCGTCAACGGCGGCGAGCTCCGGCCGGCGCCCGGGGCCGCGTTCGCTGCCACGTTCGCCGACTACCCCGACGGGTTCTGGCACACCGGCGGCTGCGGGCTCTAGCCAGCGTCGGCCACGGGCGACGGTCCGAGCCGGCATGCGTTAGCATCGTGGGGACTTGGCAGTCCCCGTCCCCGCGCCGATCTGGAGGTTCGTCTCTGCTCGAGCGCTGAACACGTTCGGTCGTGCGGTGATCAACACGACCGTGCTGTGGGAGCTCTACGCGCGCACCCACGACAAGCTCGTGCTCTCGGCCGTCGGGATCATGCAGGTCATCCCGGTGATCGCGCTGTTCATCCCGGCCGGGACGATCGCCGACCGGTTCGATCGCCGGCTGCTCGCGACGGTCGCGGCACTGGGGATGGGCACGGTCGGGATCGGCCTCGCGATCGCGTCCGCGCTCGGCGCGCCGGTCGCCGTGTACCTCGCGCTGCTGCTGCTCCAGGGCTGCGTGGTGGTCGTGCACTCCCCGGCGACGTCCTCGCTGCTCGCGAACCTCGGTACCCGCGAGGAGCTGCCGCGGGCGAACCGGATGCTGTCCAGCCTGTCGGAGACCGCGCAGATCACGGCGCCCGCGGTCGCCGGGCTCGCGCTGCTGGCGATCGCTCCGCAGTGGGTCTACAGCGCGGTCGGGATCACCGCGCTGACCTCGGCGACGCTCTATCGATCGTTGCCTGCCACCACGCGCGCGGCACCGGCCGTCGCCAAGCCCGGTGACTGGCGGATCGGGCTGCGCTTCATCTTCCGGTCGCCGCTGCTGCTCTCGGCCCTGACGCTCGACATGTTCGCGATCCTGTTCGCCGGGGTGACGGCGCTGCTCCCCGCGATCGCCACCGACATCCTCCACGTCGGACCGTTCGGCTACGGCATCCTGCGCGCGTCGCAGCCGGTCGGAGCGGTGGCGATGGCGCTCATCGGTGGTCGGCTGCGCGCATGGAAGAAACCCGGCCGCGTGCTGCTGATCGTGGTCGCGCTGTATGGCCTGGCGACGATGGGCATCGGGCTCTCGACCTGGTTGCCGATCACGGCGGTGTGCCTGGTCGCGTGTGGAGGCCTCGACAACATCAGCGTCGTGATCCGGCTGACGCTCGAGCAGCTGGTCGTGCCCGACGCGATCCGCGGCCGGGTCTCCGCGGTCCACTACGTGTTCATCGGGATGTCGAACGAGCTCGGCGCGGCCGAGTCGGGGCTCGCCGCGAAGCTGTTCGGCACCGTGCCGGCGATCGTCGGCGGCGGTGTGGTCGCGGTGCTCGTCGTCGCCACCGTGGTCATGAAGTGGCCGCAGCTCGCCGACATGCCGCCGCTCGCCGAGCTGCGCCCGCCCGACGAGGGGTCAGGAGCCTGACCCCTAATGGATGCGGGCGACGATCGTGCGATGCGCGAGGATCTCGGTCTCGATCGCGGCGAGCTCGGCCGCGCGGGCTCGCCACGCGTCGGGTGCGGCGTCTCGAGCGAGCGACAGGAACACGTCGCGGTGGCGAACCTCGGCGGTCGTGAGGCTCGCATAGAGCTCGCGTGATTTCGGATCCTCGAGAGACTCCGCGAGCAGCCCGAGCCGCTCGGCGGAGCGACCTTCGATGACCGCGAACACCAGCAGGCGATCGAGCAGCCGGTCTGGCTCGCGCACGCGAATGTGCTTGCGCAGCGCGGCCGCGTAGTCATCGCCGTGGTCGTAGCTCGCGGCCTGACCGCGGCGCGACATCAGCTGCGCGACCTGGACGACGTGGCGGGTCTCGTCGTGTGCGAGGCGCGCCATCGCGGTGACGAGGTCGGCGCGATCAGGATAGCTGCGGATCAGCGATAGCGCGGACTGCGCTGCCTTGCGCTCGCAGTGCAGGTGATCGGCATGCACGGCCTCGAGGTCGGCGAGCGCGATCGCGATCCATCGCGGGTCGCTCGCGCGCAGGGGCAGCGCATCGCCTAGCTGCGGGATCTCGTGCATCGAGGCCATGCTACATTCGGTCGCCCACGTGAAGAAGGCCGAGCACAGCGGAGAGCTGTTCAGGAACCAATGCCTCGAAGGGCTGCGGCGCGCCGAAGCGCTGCGTCCCGAGATCATCGCGAACCCCACGCGCACGGTCGAACAGATCTTCGTTCGCTACAACCAGCTCCTCACCGCGGCCAGCACGAGCAACGCGCTCGCCGGGCTGATGTCGGAGGTCCATCCCGACGAGTCGATCCGCGACATCGCCCGCGAGTGCGAGCAGGAAGTCTCGCGGTTCTACTCCGACCTCGCCCTCGACCGGGACCTCTACGATGCGCTCGCCGCCGTCGAGATCTCGGACGCGGATGCCGACACCCGGCGGTTCGTGACGCACACGCTGCGCGACTACCGGCGCGCAGGCGTCGACAAGCCGCCCGAGGTTCGCGCCCGCCTCAAGCAGATCGACGAGGAGCTGACGAAGCTCGGCCAGCAGTTCTCGAAGACCATCTCGGAGGACGTGCGGTCGATCGAAGCCGATCCGAGCCGGCTCGCCGGGCTGCCGTCCGACTTCATCGCCTCGCATCCTCCCGAGGCCGACGGCAAGGTCCGGATCACGACGGACTACCCCGACTACAACCCGTTCATGACCTACGCCGTCGATGACGATCTGCGGCGGCAGCTCTACATCGCGTTCCGCAGCCGCGGCGATCAGCAGAACGAAGCGGTGCTGCGTGACATCCTCGCGCTGCGTGCCGAGAAGTCCTCGCTGCTCGGGTTCCCCGACTGGGCGGACTACATCACCGCCGACAAGATGATCGGCAGCGGGACACGGGCGTCCGAGTTCATCGAGAAAGTCTGGAAGCTCGCGGCGCCACGCGCCGAGCAGGACTACGCCGAGCTGCTGCGCCAGCTACGCACCGTGGCCCCCGGGGCCACCGAGGTCGCGGACTGGCAGAAGGTGTGGCTCGAGAACCTGGTCAAGAAGGAGCGCTACGAGGTCGACGCGAGCTTTGTCCGCCGCTACTTCCCGTACGAGCGGGTGCTCGCGGGCCTGCTCCAGATCACGTCGGAGATCTTCGATCTGACCTATCTGCCGCTCGCCGATGCCGTGCGCTGGCATCCGAGCGTGCTCGTCTACGACGTGATCCGTGGCCACGGCCCCGCAGCCACGAAGCTCGGCCGGATCTACCTCGACATGCATCCCCGCGAGGGCAAGTACAAGCACGCCGCCCAGTTCCCGCTCAAGGATGGCGTCCGCGGGGTGCAGCTGCCCGAGGGGGTGCTGGTCTGCAATTTTCCATCGCCGTCCGCGAGCGCGGAGGGTGAGCCGGCGGCTCCCGCGCTGATGGAGCACGACGACGTCGTGACGATGTTCCACGAGTTCGGCCACCTGATGCACCACGTGCTCGGCGGTCACCAGCGCTGGATCACGCAGAGCGGCGTCTCGACCGAGTGGGACTTCGTCGAGGCGCCGTCGCAGATGTTCGAGGAGTGGGCGTGGAGCTACGACACGCTCGCGCGGTTCGCGCGCCATCACGAGACCGGCGAGGTGATCCCGAAGGAGCTGGTCGAGAAGATGCGGCGCGCCGACAAGTTCGGGCTCGGCACCGCCACCGTGCAGCAGATCTTCTACGCCGCGATCTCGCTCGGGTTTCACCGCACCGATCCGAAGCAGCTCGACCAGCTCGCCGAGGTTCAGAAGCTCCAGAAGCGCTACACCCCGTTCGCGTACGTCGCGGGGACGCGGTTCCACGCCTCGTTCGGTCACCTCGTGGGCTACTCGGCGATGTACTACACGTACCAGTGGTCGCTCGTGATCGCGAAGGACCTGCTGACGCCGTTCGAGAACCACGGATTGATGGCGAAGGCCATCACGTTCGCCTATCGCGACAAGGTGCTCGCCCCGGGTGGCAGCCGGGACGCCGCGGACCTGGTTCGAGACTTCCTGGGGCGTGAATACGACTTCACCGCGTACGAGCGGTTTCTCGTCGCGTGACCCGTCGCCGGCCGATCTCCATTGCAGGACACTTGTCGCAATGAGCGTACAATCATCCGAAGTCCAGCGTTTCCTGGTGAATAGAAGTTGACCTGTGATCGTGAATACGAAAACGTCTAGTGGTCACGCATGATGAGCTCGAACGCGCTTCGCACCACCGCTGTTCGGGTCCTTGTGACACTGGTCGTGCTCGTGACCTTCACGGGCTGCGGCAAGAAGGCGGACACCCCCAGCGCGCCGGACTGCGCGACGGCGGTGCAGAACGCGTTGGCGATCTCCAAGGCCGATATCAAGGCCGCGCTTCCTGGCATGGACGATCAGGCGATGGAGAAGCTGAAGGCCGCGTCGCTCACCCGGTGCGAGCAAGACAAGTGGTCGGCGGAATCGCGGACCTGCATGGCGACCGCGAAGACAGGCAGCGAGGTCACGCAGTGCGAAGCGAAGAAGACGCCGGCGCAGCGCGATAGCTTGCTGAAGGCGATCCAGGAAGCGGTCCCACCGGCCCCGGATTCGGGCTCGGGGAGCGACGCAGGTTCGGCCGGCGCCGCGGGCTCCGGATCGGCCGGCGCAGGCTCGGCCGCGAAGCAGTAGCGCCGATCCGGTCGTCGAGAACCGTGCGTGCGCGACGACAATTGTCGTCGTAACGCGACGAGTGACGGCGGTGTTGTGACGATGAAAGACATCGCTTTGCTTTCACCGGATCGCCGGATGCCTTAGAACCGAGGCTCACAACACCCCCCGGAGATTTTTCGATGAACAAGATGATGATCGCGATGCTCGCCGCTCTGTCCCTGCTGTCGGTTGCTGGCTGCAAGAAGAAGGGCGGCGCTGGCGACATGATGGCGAAGCAGGAGCAGTTCGCCAACGACATGTGCAAGTGCAAGGAGCACGACGTCGAGTGCGCCAAGAAGGTCACCGACGACATGACCAAGTGGGCGACCGAGATGTCCAAGAACGCCAAGCCGGGCGACGTCGAGAAGATGTCCGACGAGGACACGAAGAAGATGATGGACATCTCCAAGAAGATGACCGACTGCTCGACCAAGGCGATGATGCCTGACATGGGCGCGGCTGGCGCGGGCGGCGCGGGCGGCGCGGGCGGCGCGGGCAGCGCGGGCGGCGAAGGCGGCGCGGGCGGCGCGGGCGGCGCGGCGGGCTCGGCAGCGGGCTCGGCAGCGGAGCCCGCGGGCTCGGCGGCAGCTCCGGCTGGCTCGGCGGCTGGCTCGGCGAAGTAACTCGCCACGGCACGGCATTCGCCGCGCTACACCTGGGGCTCGCGTCGTTGACGCGGGCCCTTTGGCTTTTCGGAGAGATGACCATGGTTCGACCGAGGTTGCTGATGGTGGCGCTCGCGGCGGCCGGGTGCAGCCACAAGCCCGCCGACGAGGCGAAGGGTGCCTGTGAGATCGCGGTCGCCAGGGACGTCGATGCGTCGCTTGCCAAGCGCAAGCCTGCGATCGATGACAGCCCGGAGCCGGACCTTGCCGCGAGGCTGAAGACTGGGTTGGCCGCGGTGTGTCTCGAGGACCGCTGGTCGGCAGACGTCGTCAGATGCTTCACCACCGCGACCGACGTCGGCCCGTGCAAGGACGGCCTGACGCCCGAGCAACGCCAGCGCTACGTCAGCGTGTCGATGAAGCTACGGATGGGCAGTCGGAGGTAGCGGTGCGTCAGCGCCGCGTCAGATCGCGGGTGATGTTCTTCTGGTGCGCCTCGAGGGTGCCGCCGCCGATCTCGATCAGCTTGGTGTCGCGCAGGAACTGCTCGACGCGGTACTCGGTGCAGTAGCCATAGCCGCCGAGCACCTGGACCGCGGCATCGGCGACCTCCTTCGCGGCGGTGGCGGCGAACAGCTTCGCGGCGTCGGTGCCGAGCCGGTTGCGCTGGGTCGGGCCGACGGTGGCGGCCACGTTGTAGGTCAGCGCGCGCATCGCCTCCACCTTGGCGTAGCTCTCGCCGATGTAGCGCTGGATCTGACCGTGCTCGGCGAGCGGCTTGCCGAAGCTTCGGCGCTCGACCGAATACGTGACCATGGTGTCGAGGCAGCGGCGGGCCATCCCGAGGCTCATCGCCGCGAGCCCGAGCCGCTCGATCTCGAGGTTGCGCATCATGTTCGTGACGCCGCCGCCCTCGGTGCCGAGCAGGTTCTCGACCGGCACGCGGCAATCCTCGAACACGAGCTCGCACATCGACGACGCGCGCATGCCCATCTTCGGGATCTTCGCGCTCGTCGAGAAGCCGGGGAACCCGCGCTCGACGATGAAGCTCGTCAGCCGGTCTTCGAGCTTGGCATAGACGATGAACACGTCGGCCTCGCAGCCGTTGGTGATGAAGGTCTTGCGACCGTCGAGCACATAGGCGTCACCGTCTCGCCGCGCCGTGGTCTGCATCCCCAGCACGTCGGTGCCGACGGCGGGCTCGGTCATGCCCATCGCGCCGATCACCGCGCCGGTGAGCGTGCCCGAGAGGTAGCGCTTGCGCTGCGCGGTGTTGCCGGCCCAGTAGAAGTTGTTGACGAACAGCAGCGCGTGGGCGAGGTAGCCGAGCGTGAACCCGGGATCGGAGTAGCCGAGCTCGTCGTGGACGATGCACGACGCGACGGCGTCCATGCCGGCTCCGCCGTCGGCGTCGGGGATCGTGACGCCGATCAGCCCGAGCTCACCGAGCTCGCGCAGGAGCTTGGCGTTGAACGTCCCGGACTCGTCGTGCGCCATGGCCTGGGGCTCGACGCGCGTCTGCACGAACTGCCGAATGGTCTTGCGCAGCAACTCGTGCTCATCGGGAGAAATCGAAGGAGCCATGACAGCAGCCATCAGGGACCTTACCTCAGGTGCCCCGAGCGCAGATCCGGTCACGGAGGTCGTGGCAGAAAACTGACCATGCGGAGGTTCCGGGCCGGAAAATGGTTACATTTGGCGGGTGAACGGGATCGATCGCTGGACGGCCGGCCAGCCTGCGGTGCTGGTCGCCAATCCGACCGCGCAGAGCGGCAAGGCGGCGGAGTGGATCCGGAGCGCCCGCGCGCTGCTCGATGAGGTCCAGATCGCCCACCGGTTCGTGGCCACCCAGCCCGAAGGCCGGACGATCGAGGAGGTGCGGGCGCTCGTCGATCAGGGGGCTCGCGTCGTCATCGCGATGGGTGGCGATGGCACGTTCGCGGAGGTCGCCAAGGGGATCCTCGCCTCCCAGCACGGCGGCGAGGTCGCCATGGGGATGCTGCCCACTGGCACCGCGAACGATCAGGGAAAGTCGTTCGGGCTCGATGCGGGACCGGGCGCGCTCGAGCGCAACATCGCGGTGATCGCCGCCGGCGAGACGGTGGGGTGCGACGTCGGCCTGCTCGTGGTCGAGCGCAACCTCAAGGAGATCCATCGCGATCTGTTCTTCGATTCGTTCAGCATCGGCCTCGGTGCGGCGAGCCTGGAGACGCGGAACCGCGACCGCGAGCGCGTCGGGCGCATCCCGGGCCTGGGCGCCGTGTACCGCGATCAGCTGGTGTATGCCGGTGCGGTGCTGCAGCGGTTCGTCG
>Ga0316603_10001762_pt1 | contig 11682 bp, 11 predicted proteins | sample OWC_soil_day10_n_FD_207649 | JGI IMG/M metagenome (GOLD analysis project Ga0316603, IMG submission 207649) | Wetland soil microbial communities from Old Woman Creek delta, Ohio, United States - OWC_soil_day10_noCT | ecosystem: Environmental > Terrestrial > Soil > Wetlands | place: USA: Ohio...
GGCGGAACGGCGAGTTGCCCTCGGCGGCGACGTCGACGCGGATGAAGAACCAGAACCAGTAGCCGCCGACGCAGATCATCAGGCCGCCGAGCCACCAGAGCTGCGTCCAGAGGGCGCTTGCCGACGTGTTGAAGACCAGCACCACGGTGGCGAGCACGTAGAGCACGAAGCCGTACATGCCCAGAAGGTGCGCGATGCGCCGGCGTGGGTTGCAGAACTCGCCGGAGGCCAGCACGTCCACCACAGCGGTCTGCACGGCGATCGACAGGGCCTCGCCGCCGCCGACCGGCCGCGCCGCCTTCGCCTTCGACCTTCGAAAGCTTTCGAAGAAGTACCGGGCACTGCCCTTGTGCACGACGTCGAACAGCGTTCCCGCGACGACGAGTATGAACATGACGACGACGTATGCCTGCATGACTGCAGGCGAAAGCGACGCCGACAGCCCGGCAAACGGATTGCTCGTGAACATCGTGAATCTCCTCCCCCGAAGGATCGCAGGTCTGGTTTTTGTCGGCAGTCTCAGCGGGCCGAATGGCCCGTCAGCTTCACTTCCACGCGCTCGCTCGCGGCGAGCCCTTCGTAGTACTCGCGCAGGACCTTCAGGACTTCCGGCCGGCTGAACTCCGCGGGCACGTCGGCACCCTCCGACAGCCACTTGCGCAGCTTGGTGCCCGAGACCATCAGGCGTTGGCTGTCATCGTGCGGGCAGGTGCGGGCCGAGGCCATGCCGCCGCAGCTGTAGCACCAGAAAGTCCAGTCGATTTTCAGCGCCTGCGTTTCCAGCGAGCCCTTGGGGAGTTCGTCGAAGATGTGATGCGCATCGAACGGGCCGTAGTAGCTGCCGACGCCGGCGTGGTCGCGGCCGACGATCAGGTGCGAGCAACCGTAGTTCTGCCGGAACAATGCATGCAGCAGCGCCTCGCGCGGGCCGGCGTAGCGCATGTCGAGCGGGTAGCCTGCCTGCACCACGGTCTTTTGCACGAAATGGCTGTCAATCAGCGTGGCGATCGCGCGAGTGCGCACATCGGCAGGAATGTCGCCCGGCTTCAACGCTCCGAGCAGCGAGTGCACCAGCACACCGTCGCAGACCTCGATCGCCACCTTGGCGAGATACTCGTGCGAGCGGTGCATCGGGTTGCGCGTCTGGAACGCTGCAATGCGCGACCATCCGAGCGACTCGAACATCGAACGCGTCTGCGCCGGGGTCATATAGAGCGCGCCATATTTTTCGGGGAAGCCACCGCCCGACAGCACCTGCACCGGTCCGGCGAGATTGAACTCGCCTTGTTCCATCACCATCTTGACGCCCGGATGCTCGGCATCCGTCGTCCGGAACACCATCGCGCACTCGTGCGCCTTGTCGATGGTGTACTTCTCTGTGACTCGCATCGTCGCCAGGATCTCGTCCGACTCGGGATCGACGAGCGCGATCTCGGCTCCCGTCCTGATCGAGTCTGCGACGTGCTTCTCGGTCGACAGCGTGATCGGAATCGGCCAGAACAGTCCCGAGGCCAGCTTCATGCCGTCACAGACGCTTTCCCAGTCGCCGTGCGTCATGAAGCCGTCGAGCGGCGTGAAGCCGCCGATGCCGAGCATCATCAGGTCGCCCTTTTCGCGCGAACTGACACGCACGCGCGGCAGCGACTGCGCGCGCGCCAACGCATCGGTGCGCGCGGCGCCTTCGCGCAGCAGCGGTTTCAGCGCGCTGCCGCCGTGCGGGTTGACCAGTGCTGGCACGGTGTCTCCTCTGCCTCTGCAGCCCGGCCGTGCGCCGGGTGCGTGGTTGTCTGTCGAGCGGCTGCAGTCCGGCGCGACAGCGATCAGCATCGCCGCGGCGCATTCGGCTCCGCATCGTCTTCGGCGACCGTTCACTGTAGTCGAAGGAGCCGCCTGCATCGGCTGAGCGCCGCGTGCGATTGGACACTGTATGACTCGGCGCAAGCTATCAGCCGCTTTGGCAACGGCAGGGGTCCCCCACATGGGTGGGTCTCGCTTGCCCGATCAGGTAGGCCGTTCCGGCAGAGGCGGTAGAAGCGGGCGGCGGCGATTCGCGCCGTGGCACTATCGCAGCGATGATCGACAGCATCGGTTCCCGCCTGCAACGGCTCGCCCGGCCTGGCTCCGGCTGGCGCGCCGCGAGCCCGGCGGGACGCGGTGTGCGGCGCCGCGTGGTGCCGCTGCTGCTCATGGTGCTGCTATGCCCCGAGCTGGCTGACGCGGCGCCGGGCGCGGTCGAGACCTCGGCCGCCGCGTGGTGGGTGTGGCCACTGGCCCTGTTCGTCGTCTGTTTCTTCCTCGGGATCATTGCGGTTCCGGCCGGCGTTGGCGGCGGCGTGCTGTTCGTGCCGCTGGTCAGCGGCTTCTTTCCGTTCCACCTCGACTATGTGCGCGGCGCCGGACTACTGGTGGCGTTGTCGAGTGCGCTCGCAGCCGGGCCGTCGCTGCTGCGATCGGGACTGGCCAACATGCGCGTGGCACTGCCACTGGCGCTGATCGCGTCGTGCAGTTCGATGTTCGGCGCGCTGCTGGGCCTGGCGCTGCCGGACTCCGTCGTTCGCATCGCGCTTGGGATTGCGATCCTGGGCATCGTTGCGGTCATGCTGCTAGCGCGCAAGTCGGAGTACCCGGAGGTCCCGAGCAGCGACCGGCTGGCCCTCGCGCTGGGCATGAACGGCGTGTTCGTGGATGGAGCGTCTGGCCAGCAGGTCGCATGGCGCATGCATCGCACCCCGCAGGGACTGGCGCTGTTTCTCTTCATCGGCGTGCTGGCGGGCATGTTTGGTCTGGGCGCCGGCTGGGCGAATGTGCCTGCCCTGAACCTGGTCATGGGGGCACCGCTGAAAGTCGCCGCAGGCTCGTCAAGCTTCATACTTTCACTGGTCGATTCGTCGGCGGCGTGGGTGTACTTGAACAACGGTGCGGTGCTGCCGGTCATTGCAGCGCCGTCGGTGATCGGCATGATGCTCGGCGCCAAGATCGGTGCGCGGCTGCTGCATGTGCTGAAGGCCTCGGTCATCCGGCGCCTGGTAATTGTGATGCTGCTATTCGCCGGCGGGCGCGCACTGATGGTCGGACTGGGAATTGGGATCTGAGCCAGAACGCCGGCAGGTGGAAGCAACAATGAACACGAAGGGCATCGAACCCGAACAGATTCGCTACGCGGAGTGGCTGCGCTGGAGCGGTTGGCTGGGACTGGCCGTGCTCGTCGGCGCCTTCGGGCTGTACGTCAGCGGGGTGCTGCCGCCGGTCATTCCTGTTGAGCATCTGCCGCAGATCTGGGGCCTGCCGTCGCGCGAACTGATGCAGCGGCATGAGCTGGAGGGCGGCTGGTCCTGGATCCACTCGCTCGGCCGCGGCGACATGCTGAACCTGCTCGGCATCGCGATCCTCTCCGGGTGCTCCGCTCTGCCGCTGCTGGCCGTCACCGACATCTACCTGCGTCGCGGTGATCGACTCTTTGCCGCGCTGTGCCTGCTGCAGGTCGCCGTGCTGGTACTGGCGGCATCGGGTCTGATCGCGCCGGGGCACTGAAGCATGACGGCCCAGACCACACTACGCCGCGTTGCGCTGATGACGCAATGGACCGAGTTTGATTCGGGTGCCGAGAAAGTTGCTATCGAACTCGCGCAGCGGCTGCAGCTTCCGCTCAGCGTCGTGGTGCCGCTGTTGAGCAATCCGGAATACGAAGTCGTCGCGCACGGCCTTGTCGCAGACGCCGAGGCCGCGACGGCCGCTGCCGTGGCCGCCTTCACCGCACGGGCCCGCGATGCCGGTGTGACCACCGGGATTCGTGTCCGACGGGGCGACGAACTCTGGCGCGAGGTGGTGGAAGAAGTGCGTTCGCTGCGCGCGGACCTGCTGGTCACGCGACGTCGCGGCCATCGCGGTTTTCTCGGCCGGCTGCGGGTCGGAGAGATGGTGCGGCAGATCGCGGTGCACTCGTCATGCCCGATGATGGTGGTTCCGCGTCAGGCGCGTGCACCGTCAAAGGGAATATTGGTGGTGATTCAGGCCGGCGCAACGGTCGAGCCTGAGATGCGCAGCGCTGCAATGCTCGCGTCCAGACTGGGCCTTCCCTTGCGCGTTCTGATCGTCGTGCCGAAGGGACAGGCGCGTGCGTATGGCGACGTCCAACTGCAGCAGGCTCAGGAGGTTGCGCGCCAGGCCCAGGTAAGTGTCGACGGCAGCGTCCAGACGGGGCCATTGCCCGAGGCGCTGGAAGCGAGCATGCGCGGCAGCGCGGTGGATCTGCTGGTGATCGGGGTTTTGCGGGGCCCGGCGAGCCACGGCAGACTGCGTGATGTGGTCGAGGGCGTCGTCGGTGGGGTACCCTGCGCAACATTGCTCGTTGGCACGCAGTCGCCGACCGCCTGATGATGACAAAGCGCGTGGCGCATTCGGGAGCCGGTGATGTCGCAGATGCTCAATCTGGCACGCGCAGCGCACCTGGTCGGCGTGCCGCGCGGTGTGTTGCAGCGGATGATCAGTGCCGGCGAGATCGAGGCCGCAGACGGGCTGATCGCGATCGACGAACTGCGGCGGGTCTTCCCGGCGGCTGCGCTAGACGACAGCGGAGCGTTCGAGCGTGTGCGCACCATCCGCGAAGAGGCATTCGGCCGGCGCGTGCGCGAGCGGATTCTGCCGTCGCCGGAGGTTCTGTCGCAGCGACTGTTCGTACAGAGCCAGGAGCTGGCCGATCTGCGGCGCTACCTGACCGGATATCACGATCTCGTGCTGGCGGTCTCGGAGCAGATCAATGGTCTGGCGGCCGGCGATGCTCGGCTGCAGCCGCTGGTGCAGTTCGTCCACGCCGGCTTAAGGCGCGTTCTGGGCAGTGAGCCTGCAGAACCTCTGGATGCGATGGCGAACATGATGCAGGTGATCTCAGCCCACGTGACGATGCGACCGAGCGGTCATCAGTTCATCGTCGAGGGCAACGACTCGATCCTGCAGGCCGGGCTGAAGGCCGGGCTGCGCCTGGGCTACGGTTGCGGCACGGGGTCCTGCGGACTGTGCAAGGCACGCGTCGTGAGTGGGGACATCCGGCAGGTGCAGCACAGCGACCTGCGGCTGTCGGAGCAGGAACGGCAGCAGGGCTACGCGCTGTTGTGTGCCCACACGGCGGTAACGGACCTGGTGATCGAGTCGCTCGAGGCATCCGGCCCGGCGGACATTCCGCAGCAGGAGCTGGTCGCCACGGTGCGCGCGGTGACCGCGCTCGGTCCGTACACTAGGCTGCTGCACCTTCAGACCCCGCGCAGCAGCCGGTTGCGATTCCTCGCCGGTCAGCTGGTGACGCTCGGCATCGCCGGCCTCGGTGACGACATCGAGCAGACCGTCGCGCTTGCGAGCTGCCCTTGCGACGAGCGCAACCTGCACTTTCACCTGGCGCGCGATGACGATGGGCCGTTGTCGGCGGCACTGTTCGCCGAGCGCATTCGTGCCGGCGAAGCGGTGGGTGTGCGCGGACCCGTGGGCGATTTCGTCCTCGACGGGGAAAGCGCGCGACCGTTGGTGTTCGCGGCCTGCGACACGGGCTTCGGCCCGATCAAGAGCCTGATCGAGCACGCGATGGCGAGCGAGCACGTCGAGTCGTTTGCGCTGCATTGGCTCGCCACGCGCAGCGACGGTCATTACCTGGATAACCAGTGTCGCGCGTGGGCCGCGGCATACGACCAGTTCGCCTACGAACCACTGGTCGATGCCGATCAGGCGGCCGGCGCACGTCACCTGGTCGACCGGGCCGCGGCCCGGCCCGGCCTCGCAGCGAGCGATGTATTCATCGCCGGCCCGTCGACATTCGTCTTCGAAGCGGCGCAGGCGTTCATTGCAGCCGGTGTCGCGGCCGAGCAGACGCACACGCTGGCGGTCTGAGTGACAGTTCCGTCCACTTCTTCGATGCAGCAGGTTTTCCGAGATGAGTGACGCACTTAATTTCCTGGTCAAGGCCCGGCCCGAGGCGATGGGCCATTACTTCAAGTTCCTGAAGGAGGCTGGCAAGCATCTCGATCCGAAGACGCGCAACCTGATTTCGGTGATCACCAAGGTCCACGCGCAGACCGATCGCGGCTTCCGGCAGTATCTGTCGCGCGCGCTGCGCGAGGGCTGCACGCCGGCCGAGATACTGGATGCGCTGTTGATGGCCTTCCCGGCACTTGGGTTGGCCAAGATAGTGTGGGCGGTCGACATCCTGATCGACATGGATCTGCCCGAATTCCAGGCCGATGCGATGGGCTTCCCCGGCGCGTGGCACGACGTAATGTCTGCGGCCGATATCGAGGTCGGCACCACGCAGCGCCACGACTGCGACGGGCGCGGACTGTTCGTCCACCGGACCCAGGACGAGTATCGGGTCTACGACAGCCGCTGTCCGCACCAGACCACCAACATCCCGCATCTGGCACTCGACGGAACGACACTCACCTGTCCCAAGCACGAGTGGGCCTTCGACATCACGACCGGCGCGTGCATCGCCAAGGGCTCGACGCCGTTGAAACGCTGGAAGACCAGGGTCGAGGGCGGCCGGCTGCTCGCGTACTGGTAGCGACAACGCTTGAGCGGCACCGGCATCCATGGACTACCTGCCCATTTTCATGAAGCTCACCGATCGCCCGTGCGCGGTGATCGGTGGTGGCGAGGTTGCCGCGCGCAAGGTTGGCCTGCTGCTCGACGCGGGCGCGCGCGTCACGGTGACGGCGCCGGAGCTGTGCGAACCGCTCGCTGAATTGCTGCGACAGGGCCGGATCGATTACCGCGCCGAGGCCTTCACGCCGGCCGCGCTGCAAGGCGTGGCGCTCGCGATCGCCTCGACCGACGATCGCACTGTCAATGCCGAAGTCTCGCGCCTGGCGCAATCGCAGCTGCTGCCGGTCAACGTCGTCGACGATCCAGAGTTGTGCTCGTTCATCCTGCCGGCGATCGTCGATCGTTCGCCGGTCGTGGTCGCAGTGTCGACCGGCGGTGCCTCGCCGGTGCTGGCACGCCTGCTGCGGGCGCGCCTGGAGTCGCTCGTGCCGACGACGTATGGCCAGCTGGCGCAACTCGCGCGGCGCTTTCGCGAGCGGGTCCGAAATGCGCTGCCGCAGCCGGCGCGGCGACCGTTCTGGGAACGGGTGTTCCAGGGCCCGGTGGCCGAACTCGTGTTCTCGGGGCGGATCGCCGAGGCCGAGCGCGCACTGGAGAGCGAACTGGAGACGACCGCCGGCCGCGGCGCAGATCCCGGCGAGGTGTACCTGGTAGGTGCGGGGCCCGGCAACCCCGATCTGCTGACGTTCGCCGCCATGCGGCTGATGCAGCAGGCCGATGTAGTCCTGTACGACAACCTGGTGTCGCCGGCGATCCTGGATCTCACGCGCCGCGACGCCGAGCGCATCTATGTTGGCAAGCAGCGCGCGCACCACACGATGCGCCAGGAGGAGATCAACGCGCTGCTGGTCCGGCTCGCCCGCACCGGTCGCCGCGTGCTGCGCCTGAAGGGCGGAGATCCGTACGTGTTCGGCCGCGGCGGGGAGGAGATCGAATCACTCGCCGCCAGCGGCATTCGCTTCCAGGTCGTGCCGGGTATCACCGCCGCCTGCGGCGTGGCGGCGTACGCAGGCATCCCGCTGACCCACCGCGACTACGCGCAGTCGTGCGTACTGGTGACCGGCCATCTGAAGGACGGCACGATGAATCTCGACTGGCACGGACTTGCACGGCCGCGTCAGACCGTAGTGGTCTACATGGGACTGCTGGGCCTCGCGGAATTCTGCGCGGAGCTGATCGCGCATGGCATGCCACGCGACATGCCGGCGGCGGTCGTGCAGCAGGCCACGCTGCCGCAGCAGCGGGTCGTCGTCGCCACGCTCGAAGATCTGCCGCGGCGAGCCGCTGCGGCGGACCTGCGGCCGCCGACCCTCGTCATCGTCGGCGACGTCGTCAGGCTGCGCGACAAGCTGTCGTGGTACGAACCGTCTGGCGAGCCGGTGGCGGCTGCGGCGCCGGGTGAGGAGACGCGATCGGTTTAGGGTCTGTAGGCCACGCTCACGTCGTGCCCAAGGCCGCTATTCGCGCGAGAGTCTTGATTGCAGCAGGCCGCGGGCCGCGTGCCTCACGTCGGGCGAGGAGAAGCGGAAGGCTGCGCGATCCAGCAGGTAGTGGATGAAGCTGGTCGCGAAGCCCAGGGCCAGCAACGCCGGCACGAAGGGTGAGGAGCGCAGCCACCACGCCACGTCGCCGAAGATGCGATCGGCGTACACGTATTCGTCGGCCACCGCCTCCACCTCCAGCACCGGCAGCAGCAGCGCGGAGATGACGGCGAGCACGAGCAGCACGGCCCAGCCGCGCCGATTGATCGGCGCCAGCAGCCGTTGCACGTACGTGCGGGGCTTCTCGGCCCCACCCGAAGCCGCGAGCGAGGCGAGTCCCATCGCGGCGCTCCAATGCTGCACGCTCCACAGCACGACGAACAGGAAGGGGTCGCGCGCCAGGAAGGCGAAGAGCACCATGGCCGAGATGCCGAGGACATAGGCCACGCGCGGCAGCGATGGGCGCTGCGAACGCAGTTCGACGCGCAGCATCAGGGCGGTCAGGATCACGACGAGGACGATGCCGACATCGCTTATCGTGCGCGCGAACAGGTCCGACCCGACTGCTCCCAGTAGCGGATCGATCCAGCGGTCCTGGAAGGCGATCGATCCAGCGAGGGCCTCTGCCACCACGACGAAACCGCCGCCCACGACGAGCGAAAACCACCGATCGAGCCGTCGTGTGCTCGGCTCCGACGCGCGTCCGGCGCGCGCGCGGTACAGGCTGAGCAACCCGAAGTGCTGGGCGGCAAAGTGGTAACTCACAAGCAAGTAGTTCAGGACGGCGAGCCAGACCACGCGCTCGGTCAACGGCATTGGCAGCACGCTCTCGGGAGCCAGCAGCAGGCCGAAACAGGCCACGACGATAGCTATCGGGGCCAGGACGAAGCGCAGCCACTGCTTGGCGAGCAGTGGACGGTACGCTGGGGTCGCGTAGGCCAGCCAGGCCGACGAGACGCGGTGGCCGAACCACAAAGGCACCGCGAGGGCGAAGAAAAGGCCGTCCACCGGGCTGACGCGCACGTCGTCATGTCCCCGCGCCAGCAGAAGGACCAGGGGTGCCAACCACAGCGCATTCAGGATCCAAACGAGATCCCAGGCCGGGCTCTTGATCCAGCGCATCGGAGCAGAACGTAGCGCATCGGTGCGGTTTGATGTTTCCCCGACCTCTTTCTCGGCGCAGGTCGACGCAAGGAAGATTTGGTGCATAAGTCGCATCGCGCGTCGCTATTGAAGACCGAGCTGCATTTTCACTGTTAGGGGAGGCGAGAGCTAGGAAATTCGCGAGCTCCATGAGACCCGCCGCGTCGTTGTTCTCGTGGAAGCCGCAAGCGCTCCTCTGCCACGAGAGGCAGCTGATTGCAGGAACTTCAAGAACCTGCAGGTTCAGTGAGACCCGGCGAGTTGCTGCGCGGCACGTTTCACGTTCTCGGCGCCGCCCTTGCGCCAGCCAGCAAGCAATTCGGACGCGCGCTGTTCCCAGATTCGCCTGCTGCCGTCCACGGCGCGCTCCAGCTGGTCGAAATCGAGCCCGCCCGATTCCGTGCGGCATGCCTCCGCCAGTTCGGGCGCCAGTGCGCGCCGCAGGCCATCGAAGTTGGCCTGCCAGAAGAGCAGGGAACGGGTGGCGGTGCGGGCCGTCAGGCGGGGCAGCGTGACCAGGCAATCGGCGAGCAGGTCGCGCACCGCGCGAATGACGACCTCCGTGCGCCGGTCGCCGACATCCAGAAGCATTTCCTCCCATTCTGCCCCGAGCAGGTGCCCGGCGTGCAGTTCGCCCAATTCATGCAGCACCAGGGTTTCCGCCTCGCCGGCGGCCATGGCGACCACGGCGGCCTCGACATCGGCGTCGGCGCCATAGGCGCGCAGCGCCAGTGCAAAGACGTTGTCGCGGGGCCCGCGCAGTGCAGTCTCGGTCCGAGTCCACAGCCAGCGGCGCAGCGCGTCGCTGCGGATCAGGATCGTGTTGTTACGGCTGACCGCCGGCGCCGCGGTGATGCCGCGCGCCAGTTCGGCTCCGGCCACGATCACCCGCACGCCATCGCGCAGCTGGTCGGATTCGCACCGCGCCAGGAAGAACATTGGTGCCCCGAACAGGCCGAGGCCGGCGCCATAGACCAGGCCGATCGCCTGCAGCTCGCGGTTCGCGCTGGCCTCATCGAAGGGGTCGATCCCGCCCGCCAGCGGCAGGTCGGCGTAGGTGGCGGCCCCCTGGTCCCGCAGTGCGTCCCACTGTTGTTCGCGCTGCGAAATCCACTCGCTCAGGCGGCCGCGGTCCGGCGCGGCGCCGAGCGGCAGTCCGGTCGACCATCGGAAGTACTCGCGCATCCCGAGCAGGTAAGTGCAGAGCGATTTCTCGCGCGCGTGCAACGCGTCGCCCAAATCAGAGTTGAACTGAACGGCAGTGGCGAGGGTGTCGTGCTCATGGCTACGCGTACCCGCCGCTGCCACGGGCGAGCCGGCGGGCGTCACTCGACGTAGCGCCGCGTCTCGCGGCGCCGGCCGGGGCGGGACTTCTGGATGATCACGCCGCGCACGCAGGCCAGATCCGCCAGTTCGTACTCGGGGTGACCCGGCTGCAGGGCGAGCAGGCGCCAGCCCGGACCCTGCTGGTGCAGACAGCGGAAGACGAGCTCCCCGCCCGCTTCGGCGAGGACATAGGAACCGTGCCGGGCGAGGCCTTCGGGCTCGACGATCACTATGTCGCCTTCGACGAACTCCGGCGCCATCGAATCGCCGAGTACCATCAGCGCGAACGCTTCGCCGGACCCGCAGAGGCTGTCGCCGACCTCAGTGTCGCGTGCCGGGTGGATCGGAATCATCGTTCCTGGGCCGGGTTGCTTGGGAGTTGCCATCCACTGGACCGTGTCGGTGGGTACCTCGGCCGCTAATGCACGGGCCGGCGCGCGAACCGCCACCCCAGCCTGGGATGCCCGGCGATTCTGCAAGCCCGGCGGCACCCGCAGAATCACCCATGCGGGTAGCCGGCGCCAATCCTATCAAGCAATGTACGGGCCCGCCGACATGACCGCTAATACTGACCCTTCGCAAGAGCATGAGAGCGCCGCTGCGCTACAAAGACAAGAACCTGTCATGAGGAGATGTAAGTGAACTACGACAAGGAACTGGACGCGCGCGGCCTCGCCTGCCCGCTGCCCATCGTGAAGACGCGCAAGGCGCTCAACGAACTGACCACCGGCCAGGTGCTGAAGGTGATGGCCACCGACTCGGGCTCGGTCGCCGACATGAAGGCGTTCTCCGAGCAGACGGGCAACGAACTGCTGGCGTCCTCGCAGGAGGCTGGCATGTACCTTTTCTATCTGAAGCGGCGCTAGGCGCAGCAGCGGTGCCGGGCGCAGCGACACCACGTCCTGCGGCCCGGCTGCGGCATGTGCGGCGTCGAATCCAAGGCAAGAGGCAACATGAGTGCAAAGAAAATGGCGTTGATCGCCACCAAGGGAACCCTGGACTGGGCCTACCCGCCGTTTATCCTGGCCTCGACTGCGGCCTCCCTCGGCTACGAGGTGCAGATCTTCTTCACCTTCTATGGCCTGCAACTGCTGCGCAAGGACCTCTCGCACATCAAGATCAGTCCGCTGGCCAATCCGGCGATGCC
>Ga0316603_10001763_pt1 | contig 11678 bp, 13 predicted proteins | sample OWC_soil_day10_n_FD_207649 | JGI IMG/M metagenome (GOLD analysis project Ga0316603, IMG submission 207649) | Wetland soil microbial communities from Old Woman Creek delta, Ohio, United States - OWC_soil_day10_noCT | ecosystem: Environmental > Terrestrial > Soil > Wetlands | place: USA: Ohio...
CCGTGTCGTGAAGTCGACTGTGCTCGTGGGCGCCGTGCTGATGAACGTTCCCGCGCTGGCGTGGGCGCAGGCGACGCCTGCAGCGCTGGCTGAATGCGCGGCGATCGCCGGCGACAGCGAGCGACTGGCCTGCTTCGACCGCATCAGCGGCCGGACCGTGCGGCCCGCGTCCGAGCCAAAGCAGGACGCCGCGCCGGCAGCGACGGCCGGTGCACCCGGCAACGACGGCACGACCCAGACTGTGAGCTCGCCGGTCCCGGCCGCCAGCGGATCGATGTACGACAAGGCCTGGAGCTTCGACCCCTCCACCCCGCGCTACGACGTCTCCCTGTACGCGCCGAACTACTTCCTCTTTGGCCGCCACACCAAAAGCCTGAACACCGCACCCTTCGACCCGCTGGTCGGCGGTGGTGTGCTGGCGCCCGGCACCGAGCTCGACTCCACCGAGGCCGCGTTCCAGCTGAGCTTCAAGTTCAGGCTGTGGACCACCGACGACCGCCGCTGGGGCGCGTGGGCTGCGTACACGCAGCAGAGCCAATGGCAGCTGTACAACGACTCGGGCAACGCATCGCGCCCCTTTCGCGAAACCAACTACATGCCCGAGCTGATCCTCAGCTACAAGCCTGCCCTGCAGTGGAGCGACCTGCAGTGGAACCTGGTCAACCTGGCCTTCAACCACCAGTCGAACGGCCGCTCCGACACCCTCTCGCGCAGCTGGAACCGCCTGATCGCCAGCTTCGGCGTCGAGAGCGGCAACCTGGCCCTGCTGGGGCGCGTGTGGTGGCGCATTCCGGAAGGCAACGATTCGGACGACAACCCGACGATCTCCGACTACTACGGCTGGGGCGACCTGTCGGCCATCTACAAATGGCGCGGGCAGAGCTTCAGCGGCACGATACGCGGCAACCCGAGCACCGGCAAGGGCGCCGGCCAGCTGACCTTGACCACTTCGCCCCTGCTCGGCCCGCTGCGCGGCTACGCCAAGGTATTCAGCGGCTACGGTGAATCGCTGATCGACTACAACTGGAACCAGACCACCTTCGGCATCGGCGTGACGCTGAACGATTGGCTCTGACAGGAGACAAGATGCTGCACCCGCACGCCAAGTTTCTGCTCGACCTGATGGTCGAGCGGCAGATTCCACCGACGCACACGCTGACGCCGGCCGACGCGCGCGCTTTCTACCGCGAGCGCCGCGCGGTGACGCAGCCCGACCCACCACCCATCGCCGAGACGCGCGACCTGCAGGCCGAAGGCCCGCACGGCCCGATCCCGCTGCGTCTGTACCACCCGCAGCCCGCCGCGCAGCGCCAGAGCGCGCCGCCGGTGCTGGTGTACTACCACGGCGGCGGCTGGGTCATCGGCGACCTGGACACGCACGACACGTTGTGCCGCGAACTGGCCAATGCCGCAGGCTGCGCCGTGGTGGCGGTGGACTACCGCATGGGCCCGGAGCATCGCTTCCCGGCCGCGGTGGACGACTGCATCGCCGCCACGCGCTGGGTGCGCGACCATGCCGCCGAGCTGGGCGTCGATGCCTCGCGCCTGGCGGTGGGCGGCGACAGCGCCGGTGGCAACCTGGCCACGGTGGTGGCCATCGCGCTGCGTGATGCCGGCGACCTGCCGGTGCGCTTCCAGCTGCTGATCTACCCTGCCACCGACCAGCGCCGCGGCTGGCCCTCGCACACCAGCAACGGCCAGGGCTACCTGTTGACCGCGGACACGATGGACTACTTCCATGACCACTACATCCCCGACAAGGCCCAGGACCTGGACTGGCGCGCGTCGCCGCTGCTGCACACCGACCTGTCGAGGCTGCCGCCGGCGCTGGTGCTGACCGCCGGCTACGACCCGCTGCGCGACGAGGCGCTGCAGTATTCGCACAAGCTCACACTGGCCGGCAACCGCGCCACGCACATCAACTTCGAGCGGCAGATCCACGGCTTCATCACCATGGGCCGGGTCATCGACGAGGCCAATGCCGCGGTGCAGATCTGTGCCGCCGAACTGCGCCGCGCGCTGGCCTGATCAGGCCGAGGTGCGCAGGCTGTTGCGCTTGGCCTTCCAGGCGCCGAACAGCGCGATCATGCCGGGCACGATGATCATCGCCCAGATGATGATGCTCATGTTGGCCTTGGCCCAGGGCATGTTGCCGAACAGGTAGCCGGCCGTCACCAGGCTCAGCACCCAGACCAGCGCGCCGGCCACGTTGTACATGGTGAACTTGCGCCGGCTCATCTCGGCCACACCGGCCACGAAGGGCACGAAGGTGCGGATGAACGGCAGGAAGCGCGCCAGCATGATGGTGATGCCACCGTACTTCTCGTAGAAGTCGTGCGCCTGGTGGAAGGCGCGCTTGTTGAAGAAGCGCGAGTGCTCCCACTGCCAGACCTTCGGCCCGAAGAAGCGACCGATGCTGTAGTTGAGTTGGTCACCCAGCACCGCGGCCACCACCAGCAGCGGCATGGCGATGGCCAGTTCCATCAGCCCCAGGCCGCAGAGCGCACCCACCACGAAGAGCAGCGAATCGCCGGGCAGGAAGGGCATGACCACGACGCCGGTCTCGACGAAGATGATGGCGAACAGCAATGCATAGACCCACGCCCCGTAGAGCGTGACGAACTCGGCCAGGTGCTTGTCGATGCGAAGCACGAAGTCCATCAGGAAGGCGAGCATTTCCATGCGCGGTCCACTCTACCAGCCCGCCTTGCCGATCCGCACGGGCAAACCGTGCAGGCACCCGGTAGTTTCCCGCAGGTACCCCGTGAACGGGTGTCGTGCCACGCAGGCATGCGTAGCTTCGGTGCCGTCGACGGCAAGACCGGAGGAGACCGAGTGAACCCGATCGGCACGCGGTTCGCCCTGGGCCTGAGCCTGCTGCTGGCCGGCACGGTGGTCGGCAACAACCTGTGGGTGGTCGACATGTTCGCCGTCCGTGAGGTGGGCCTGAAGTCCGGCCGGTGCGCGACATCCACCGCATTCAGGCCTCGGACATGGAGTACCCCTTCGCCGTCGGCGTGAGCGGCAAGCAGTTGCTGGTGATCTCGTGGTTCACCGGCTCGGAGCAGGTGCTTGACCGTGCCGGCTGGAAAACCCCGACCACGATCCACGGACTGAAGGCGTCGATGGATGCGCAGTTCCTGCCTGACGGCAGCATCGTCGTGTCCAAGGCCGCCGGCGGCACCGCCTGCGCCAGCGCCGACCGCAACAACGCCATCTACGGCGTGCGGCCGCAGCGCTGGCAGCCCGCCCCGGCACTGCCGGCAGGGCCGGGGTTCAGACCCTGCTGGCAGTGTGCCCGGGCATCCCGTTCCGCCGCCAGCCGGCGTACATTCCGGCCGTCGATCCACCCACGGAGCCCCCATGCGTGCATCAGCTTCACTCATCGCGGCCATGGCAGTTGCATTGGTGGGCGTGCAGGCCGCACACGCCCAGTCCAGCGACAAGCCGCAGCCGGCCGCCACGGCCAAGACACAGAGCGCGACCAAATCGACCACGGCGCAGGCCCGGCCGGCCGCCCCCACCGCCCAGGCGCGCAGCGGCACCGATGCCGGCAAGGCCAAGATCGAAGGCGTGTCGACGATGCGCTCGACCCCGGCCGACCGCAAGAAGGACGGTGGCTGCAGCCACTCGATGGCCGACGACGCCTGAGCGAAGCATTCCCTTGGCTGCACCGCATGGCGCCGCAAGGCGCCATGTGTCATTCAGAGCAACCCTCCCGCACGGCCCATTGCGCATGCTCAAGGTCCTCAGTCACGCGTCGTCGATCAGCGTGCGATGGACTGGCAGTCCACCGAACTGAACAACGCCTGGCGCGATGCCAACATGGCGCGGGTGCGCCACAGCCCGGGGCATGCCTATGCCGCAGGCCTGGCGCAACATGGCCGAGCGCGCGGTTCCCATGCGCGGTGCCGCCTGGCGCCGGAGGCTGTGCCGCTGGCGCGCGACTTCGCCAACACGACCCTCGTCGTCGAACACCGGACCTGGCCCATCGGCGACCTGCAGGCCGGCTTCGGTGTGTGCAGCGTGCAGACGGAGTCGCTGGCCGCCGGCCCGAACGTGGTGCTCAAGCCGGATGCGTTCACTCGCCTGCCGGCCGACGACCAGCACCCACTGTTCTTCGACTCCGCGCAGGCGTGTACCGTCTTTGGCACACTGCGCACACGATGCAGCCCGATTACCTGAAGAAGTCGCGCCTGGCCTGCGGCGTGGCCGTGATCTGCCTGGTGTTCCTGCTGGAGACGAACTTCGCCCACCGCCACACGCCGAGCCCGGCCTCACCCTTCATCTGGGCTGGCCTGGGACTGCTGGCCGCGGTGGCGCTAGGCTACGGCCTGTGGTGCCGCCAACGCGCGCGCCGCACTGGGGACGACTCATGAACGAAGACATCCGCAGCCACTACACCCGTGGCGACCTGCTGCAGCGGCTGAATGCCGCATTGGCCGCCGACGGGGCTGACCCGCAGCGTCCCAATGCCGAGGCGCTGGCACCCTACGACCACTTCCACGGCCGCGGCCTGGAAGCCACCGAGGACGCGGCAGCGCTGGTGCGGCCCCTGCCCACCGACCATCTGCTCGACGTGGGCAGCGGACTGGGCGGGCCGGCGCGCTACTTCGCGGCGCGCTTCGGTTGCCGTGTCAGCGGCATCGACCTGACCGAAGAGTTCTGCGAAGTGGCGCGCCACCTGACGCGGCTGCTCGGGCAGGACGAGCGTGTGGATTTCCATGCCGGCAATGCCTTGGCCATGCCCTTTGCCGACGTCCGCTTCGATGGTGCGTACTCGATGAACGTGTCGATGAACATTGCCGACAAGGCGGCCTTCTATCGCGAACTGCATCGTGTGCTCAAGCCCGGAGGCTGGCTGCTGTTGTCGGAGATCGCCCAAGGCAGCGGCGACGAACTCGACTACCCCACGCCCTGGGCCGCCAGCGCACAGGCCAGCTTCCTGGCCACGCCGCAGCAGACCGAGCAGGGCCTGCTCGCTGCCGGCTTCGAGGTGCTGCACGTGCAGGATTCGGTCGACAAGGCGCTGGCCTACGGCACGCGCTCGCGTGCCGAGGTGGCCCGCGGCGAGAAGCCGCCGCACCGTGCGGTGATGCTGATCCACGGCGAGCTGGCCCTGCGCGCCATGGCCAACAGCGCCAAGTCACTGGCCGACGGGCGCGTGCTGCCGATCGAGGTGCTGGCGCGCAAGCCGGCGCCGCGGCAGCCTCAGGACGCGAAGCTGTAGGACCCGCCGCGCTCCAGCGCCTTGCGATAGGCCGGCCGCTGCTGGAAGCGCTTGACCCAGGCGTCCAGACTCGGATAGCTGGAGCGGTCAGCGCGGGCGCCCGCCACTTCGCCGACGAAGCTCATCATGATGTCGGCGCCGCTGAGCGTACCGCCCACCAGCCATTGACGGCCGTGCAGCGACTGCTCGACGAAGCCCAGGTGGTTGGCGATCTCGCTTTCGATGCGCGGCCACAGCGGCGCACCGGCCTCGCCCAAGCGCGAGACATACAACTTCAGCAAGAAGGGCAGCATCGCAGAGCCCTCGGCATAGTGCAGCCATTGCTGGTAGCTCTCGAAGTCCGGCGACGAGGCTGCCGGCTGCAGCCGGCCGTTGCCATGGTGCCGGATGAGGTAGTCGACGATGGCCCCGGATTCGATCACCGTGCGCTCGCCATCGCTCAGCACCGGCGACTTGCCTAAAGGATGCACCGCCTTCAGCTCAGGGGGTGCGAGCCGGGTGACCACGTCACGCTGGTAGTGCTTGATGTCGTAGGTCAGGCCCAGTTCTTCCAGCAGCCAGAGCACGCGCTGCGAGCGTGAATCGTTGAGGTGGTGCACGACAAGCATGGGACGTCCTTGGACTGAGTGGTCGACCGCGCAGCATAGTGCCAGCCTGCCACGGCAGCGCCAGACGGACCCATGGCCTAGGCAAACTGCCTAGGCGGAGGCGCCCGGCGGCAACGCTGCATTGGCCGCTGCGGCAGCATGGCGCAACTCCCGCCGCAGGATTTTCCCAATGTTGGACTTGGGTAGCGGCTCGCTGCGGAACTCGACGATCTTCGGCATCTTGTAGCCGGTGAGGTGTTGCCGGCAATGTTCGAGCAGAGCCTGCTCGGTCAGCGCCGGATCCTTCTTCACCACAACAATCTTGACGACCTCGCCCGAGCGTTCGTCGGGCTCTCCGATGGCCGCCACCTCGGCCACGCCCGGGTGCAGCGCCACCGCATCCTCGATCTGGTTCGGGAAGACCTTGAATCCGGAGACGACGATCATGTCCTTCTTGCGGTCCGTGATCCGGAAGTAGCCGCGCTCGTCCACGAACCCCATGTCGCCGGTGCGCAGCCAGCCGTCGTGGGTGAAGACCTTGTTCGTCTCGTCCGGCCGGTTCCAGTAGCGCGGCATGACCTGCGGGCCGCGTACGCAGATCTCCCCGACCTCGCCGACCGCGAGCTCGTGGCCGCCGTCGTCGAGGATGGCGGCCTGCGTGGAGGGAATCGGCAGGCCGATCGTTCCAGTCCACTCCGCGATGTCGAGTGGACTGGCCATCACGACCGGCGAGGTTTCCGTCAGACCATAGCCTTCGATGATGGTCACGCCGGTGCGCTGCTTCCAACGTTCGGCCACCACACGCTGCACCGCCATGCCCCCGGCGCTGGTGAGCTTGAGGGCGTGCGTGTCGACCTCGGCGAACTCCGGCGCATCGAGCAGCGCCCGGTACAGCGTGTTGACGCCGATGATGATCGTGAAGGGATACGTCTTGAGGTCGTGGATGTAGGACTTCATGTCTCTAGGGTTGCTCACCAGCACGGTATGTGCGCCCATCTTCATGAACACGAGACAGGAGGTCAGCGCGTAGACGTGATATAGCGGCAGCGGGCAGACGAACACCTCCTTGCCGTCCACCAGGTCACGCGCCATCCAGGCCGCCATCTGCTGCACGTTCGCGATCAGGTTGCCGTGCGTCAGCACTGCGCCCTTGGCCACGCCGGTCGTACCTCCTGTGTACTGGAGGAAGGCCACGTCATCGTGGCTCAGCGGCACTTCCTCCACCTCCTGCCCGCGGCCCGCACGCAACCCCGCGTTGAGTTCGGTTGCGCCGGCAATCTTCCAAGCGGGCACCATGTGCTTCACGTACTTCACCATCACGTTGGTGACCAGCTCCTTGACCACCCGAAACATGTCGCCGACCTCAGTCGTGATCACGGCCAAGTTCAGCGTCGGGTTCTTTTCCAGCACCTCCTGCAGCGTGTGGGCAAAGTTCTCCAGTACCACGATGGCCGCTGCGCCCGAGTCCTTGAGCTGATGCTCCAGTTCGGGCACGGTGTACTGCGGATTGATGTTGACCACCACCAGACCCGCGCGCAGCACGCCGAACAGCACCACCGGATACTGCAGCAGGTTGGGCATCATGATGGCCACCCGGTCGCCTTTGCGCAGGCCCAGCGTCCTTTGCAGGTAGGCGGCGAAGTCGTGGCTCGATCGGTCGAGCTCGGCATAGGTCATCGACGTGCCCATATTGCTGTACGCGGGCAATTCGCCAAAGCGCTGACAGCTGCGCAGCAGCATGTCCCTGAGCGAGGCGAACTCAAGCACATCGACCTCGGCTGGAACGCCGGGCGGGTAGTGCTTCAACCAGAGTGCTTCCATCTTGATCGCTCCCTCCAGCCTCGATTTAGTCGCCTGGTCAACCATAGGCCTTCATGGGCCTGGAGCCAACTCGCACAACCGCGTGAGCGTCAATGATTACCTTCTGCGGCTTGGCCGCGTTGCGCCGCCTCAGTGCGCAGTGAAGGCGATCCGTGTGAAACCCGGAAGCGTGCCGACTGGGCGTGCCGAGTTGCTACAGGGCATGCCCATATCCGGCCGCTGGCCATATGCCGTCCAGCAAAGCGCCAATCGGATCGCGCCTGCGAGGGCAACGAACCCGCCAGCTCGCGCTCGACCCGGGCTTCATCCCGGTCGCGCCGCCAGTGAGCACCCGTATCAGACCCTGGGGGTACGACCCTGCCATGTACGAGCGCCGCAACAAAGTCGAACGCCTCCTCCGGCGACTCAACGGCTACCGCCGCAACTTCTCGCGCTTCGAGAAACTCGACCTCATGTTCCTCGGCTTCGTCAGCATCGTCCTCGTCTTTGATGGGCTGGGGATGTGTTCACAGGCCCTATTGGTTTCGTTACGGCGCTGCCGCGGTGATGCTGCGGATGGCGGCTGTCGTGCGAGCAATTTCAGCCGCCGTAGGGCCTATATGGGTCGCCGGCGGGTCTAGCCCGTGGCGCTTTGGCCGGCAACACCTTGAACTGTCCCACTGCGGCCTGCGGTAGGTGTCCTGCGGTTGGTTGCGCCGGCTGACTTCGTTCGACAAGATTGAGCGCCACCCAGGCGGTGGCGATATCCCAGATCTCGGCAGCTGTTGTATCGACTTACGAGTTGGTGGCCTACTATCTGAGTGACAAGTGAGAGGAGAGCGCAATGGCACTTGCTGATCAAGTACCTGTCAAATCGGGCCTGGGCGCCAAGTCCACTGGCGCCGAAGTGATTGCCGATCGCGACTTGGCGGGCAAGGTGGCCATCGTGACCGGTGGCTATAGCGGTATCGGCCTGGAAACCGTGCGGGCGCTGGCGAAAAAGGGGGTACGCGTGATCGTGCCCGTGCGTGATCGCACCAAGGCGGTCCCAGCGTTGGCCGGCGTCGCGGGAGAGGTCGAAATGGGCGACATGGATCTGGGCAATCTGCCCTCGGTACGCCGCTTTACCGATGGCCTAGCGGCTTCGCTACCCAAGCTTGATCTATTGATCAACAACGCCGGGATCATGGCCTGTCCTGAAACGCGCGTCGGGCCCGGCTGGGAGGCCCAGTTCGGGATCAATCATCTTGGCCATATGGCGCTGACGCTTGGGCTGATGGACCTGCTCACGCGAACCGAACATGCTCGCGTTGTTGCCCTGTCATCGACAGGCCACAAGATCAGCGGCATTCGCTGGGACGACATCCATTTCCGCGTGGCAGCTTATGAAAAGTGGCAGGCCTATGGTCAGTCCAAGACCGCCAACGCGCTATTCGCCAACGCCCTCAGCCGCCGATTGAAGGCATCGGGCGGACACGCCTTTGCGGTCCACCCGGGCGGCATCTTTACTCCGTTGCAGCGCCATTTGAGCATCCAAGAACAAGTGCGGCTCGGTTGGATCAATGAAGATGGCTCTCCATCGGCACTGGCGAAGGCAGGGTTCAAGACTACCGAAGAGGGCTGTTCGACCACGCTGTGGGCCGCGACCAGTCCGGCGCTGGCTGGAAAGCCCGGCGTCTATTGCGAGGACTGCGACATCGCTGCCCCCACCGACTCCGCCAGCCCCTTCGCCCGGTTCCGCGGCGTCGAGGCGCACGCTTGCGACGACGAGGCTGCGGAGAGGCTGTGGGCGGAGAGCGAGAAGATGCTTGTCGGAGTTTGATGCGGCCTGACTGGAATTGCGGAGCCGGCGACCGTCAAGGTCAAGACTGGTCTGGGCGGCCGCTCTCGGGCATCTTGATTGAGGATTTGTAGGTCAGCTGAGGGTCGAATGCAGGTCCACGAGCATGTAAACGCGCCGCCGTGAACCTGCCGGTCGCGGCGGATCAATACATGCTCCCTACAGCCGGCATCACCGTGTGCCGGAGCGATGCGGTATATGCGATGGTCGATCGCCATGCGGTTCGAGAATGTGACTGACAACTGCAGCCCTCACCTGACTTCGCGGGCTGGTTCACAACTGCCATGCCACTCGCAGGAGAGAGGGCTGGTTGGCGACAATTACGTTGGCGGGCGCACACGACGCCGTCATTGCCCTCTCAAGGGTCGATGGTGGCGAGCGGCGAACCGGGTTGCTCTGAACCTACCATTCAGCAGCGACAGCTGATGGCCACCGGTCATCCACGCAGATCGAGTTGGCGCCGCGAAGCCGACGTTCAGTGCGGACATCCTGGAATCGCTTGCCCAGGATCGCGACATTCGCCTGACGCTTCAGGTCGTAGTCCAGTTCGGGCTCGAGAATGATGTTCGCGCCGCCGGCGTAGCAGGCAAAGCACTGTGCACCCATCGCGGCTGCCTGGACCAGAATGCGTCCGAGTCGCGCCGAACGAATCATGCCCAGACCGGCATACGCCGCATTTTCCGCTGTCGTACTTGCGAACTTGCTTGCAGGCTGCGCCTTGCCGGGCCGCGTTGCCGAGCCGTCCGGCTTGGGCCCGACCGAGGCGCGCGAGGTGATCGTACGGCTATTGCCTTCGAGCACGGCTGACCGTGCTGGCTGGGCGGCCGACATCTACGCTGCGCTGGCGACGCTAGAGCTTCCGGCGACGCCGCAGAACATCTGCGCGGTGCTTGCGGTCACCGATCAGGAATCGGGCTTCCGCGCCGACCCGGCCGTGCCCGGTCTCGCAGCGATCGCCTGGAAGGAGATCGACCGCCGTGCCGACGGTGTCGGTGTTCCGAAGATCGCCGTGCGCGCCGCACTGGCGCTGCCATCACCAGGCGGCCGCAGCTATGCCGATCGCATCGATGCGGTGAAGACCGAACAGCAACTCAGCGAGATCTTCGAGGATTTCATTGGCATGGTGCCGCTGGGCAAGACCTTCTTCGCGAGCCACAATCCGGTGCGCACCGGCGGTCCGATGCAGGTCAGCATCGCGTTCGCCGAAGCGTACGCACAGGCACGACCTTATCCGTATCCAGTGCGCGACTCGGTGCGACGCGAGGTATTCACACGCCGCGGTGGCCTTTACTTCGGCACGGCTCACCTGCTCGCGTACGACGCACCCTATGACAAGCTGTTGTACCGCTTCGCCGATTTCAACGCCGGACAGTACGCAAGCCGAAACGCTGCATTCCAGAATGCGTTGAGTGTCGCGTCGGGGCTGCCCGTGGCGCTGGACGGCGATCTTCTGCCGCGCGCAAGCAACGCCCCGACCGGCGAAACGCAGCGTGCGGCGGACACGCTCGCGGGTCGGCTGAGGCTGAGTGAAGCGGCAATCCGACGTGACCTGGAGCGGGGCGCCGACATCGGCTTCGAGAAGACGGCGCTTCATGAGCGCGTCTTCGCATACGCCCAGCAATTGGACAGGCGCACGCTGCCTCGCGCTGTCGTGCCCCGTATCGATCTGCAAAGCCCGAAGTTCACGCGCAAACTGACGACCGAATGGTTCGCGAAGCGCGTCGACGAACGCCATCATCGCTGCCTAGCGCGCATCGCGTCGCCGCCAGACCATTGATCGGCCTTGCCGCGACAGCGAAGAGCCCTGCACGCGGAAGTCGTCCGAGTCGGCAGCGTTGTTGGCTATGTCGGGCGTACGCTGTTGCTCGACCATTGCATCGCGCCAGGTGACCCGCCTTTGTCAGACGGGTGAGGATCGTGTGCAATTCCTCCGCGGTCGGCCTCGGCAGCGGATGATCAGTTGGTCGACGCGACGGTGGCCCTGAAGGCGGCGAGTTCCTGCGCGTAGAGCATGCGATCCCGCTCGAGCTGCGCGACGTCGGCCTTCAATCGCCCCATGCGTTCGGCGTACTGCCTGGCGTCGAGCACGGCCTGCACACGCTGATCCAGGGTGCTGGTCTCCTTGATGGCGCGCAAGCCGCTGCGGGCCGCGGCGTCCTCCAGCCGGGCGATCGCGGCTCGCTTGAAGTTCAACTGGGCGTCCGCATCGCGGACACGCTGC
>Ga0316603_10001765_pt1 | contig 11662 bp, 8 predicted proteins | sample OWC_soil_day10_n_FD_207649 | JGI IMG/M metagenome (GOLD analysis project Ga0316603, IMG submission 207649) | Wetland soil microbial communities from Old Woman Creek delta, Ohio, United States - OWC_soil_day10_noCT | ecosystem: Environmental > Terrestrial > Soil > Wetlands | place: USA: Ohio...
GAGGCCGAGCGCACCCGCATCCTCGGCGCCGGCGAGGCGGCCAAGATCGAGTCGCTGGCTGCGGCCGAGGCGACCCGAGCGTCGCGGGTCGGCGTGGCGCAGGCCATGGCGATCGAGGAGCAGGTCCGCGCCTACGGTGGGCCGCGGTTCCAGTTGACCCAGCAGGTGATGCAGCGGTTCGCCGAGGCCATCCAGGAGGCGAAGGTCGACGTGGTGCCGCGGATCTTGATCCAGGGCGGCGCGGGCGGCGGCGCGGGCGGCGGCGCCGCCGGCAGCAGCAACCTGATCGAGGTGCTCCTGGCCACGCTGCTGTCCGACAAGATGGGCGAGACCGCCACCGAGCTTGGCCCGCGCAGCGCGACCGCCGACGCCATCCGCGCCGAGCTGTCGGCCGGGCTCAAGGCAACGCCATCGCCGGCGCTGCTACGCGCGCGGTGACCGCGATCGGGCCGGCCGTCGCGAGATGATGCGGGCCACTTCACGGCAAGCACGCGAATGGCGGATGCGACCACTGGCGGCATCCCTCCGGGCGCTGCCCCCCCCGCGCCGGCTCGTCGGCTGCGGCTCAGCCTTTCCATGCGCTAGCGAACGCAAGCCTTCGCGAGCGGATCGAGCTTGCACACCTCGGGGAACCTCCACGGGATCACGCACTTCGAGCCTGTCACCTTTCTGCGGATGGATTCGATGCGCAGTAGCTGTTGGCGCACGAGCTCGCGGTTTCCTTCGGCGAGCTCGCGTGATCGCAGGGTGCGCGAGACCGCTCCCGCCGGCGCTTGGCGACCGACAGCGCGCAGAGGGTCCGCGGATCCGCCAGCCTCCGCGCCCACCACAGCGTCCGTCGGCTTCGCTGCATCGACGAGCGAACCGTGGGCTGGGACGGCGCGCGACTCGGGTCCGATGCCCGCCGAGTCGGTCGGGGGCGCCGCTCCATGGCAGGCAACCGCCAACCAGACCCACCCGCCGACCACACGGGGAGAACAGGTCATGTTCACGAGGCGTGCCCGCATGACCCGCAAGACACCCGGCGCAGCAAACGGTTGCAGGTCGACGCCGCCCGAAGGCGAGGCTGATCGCCGCGTCGAGCGACCGCTCGTCACCGCACCCATCGATCACTTCGCCGTTCCGAGGCCTCGGCATACGAGCGTCACGCCATCGCATGTCGCGCCCGAGATCTCGATCTTCGCGCCGGTCACTCCGCTCGCGTGGCCAACCGCGATCACGAACTCACCCGGCACGCCGTGACGAACGAGATAGGCGCGGACCTCGTCGGCGTTCCGCTGTCCGAGCTTGAGGTTCTCGGCCTCGGATCGTCCACGAGCGGCGGCGTAGCCGTCCACGGTGATCGCGTCCCACTTGGGAGCAGTCTTCCAGGACCGAACGAGGGCATCAACCTGGTTGCTGATCCTGGAGCCACCTCGCAGCTGATCGGGCTCGAACGAGACGAGCTTCGCGCGGTGCGGATGGCCGACGTTCGGCCTCGTCATCGCGCCGACGCCCGTCGGGGACATGGACCCGCGTACGGGCCGGTACTCCGCCGGCTTCTGCCCGAGTGCTTCGCCTCCGGCGAACGTGCTCTCGAGGTGGCCAACCCGAGGCGCGGCTACATGCTGCCCGTCGCCGAGCTTGGGCTCATCGGACCGGCCGCCGGGGAGCTCGGCCTTCGGCGCGGTTACATCCACAAGCTTCGGTGCTCTTGGCGTCTTCCGATCGCCGTCGTGGATCGTCGTGAGCGTGTTGGCGAACTGAGCCGCTACATCAGGCTCGACGCGCTTCGCGGGCTCTGCATGGACGCCGATGGGGACCGCAAGCATCGCTGTGACGAACAGACCTCTTGGAATCATCCATTCAGCATACGGATGTTCCTCGCGGAGGATAGGTGAGCATCAGCGCCTTCTTCATGACAGTCACGACGCTGTATGACCTGAGGGCCAGACAACCACATGGCGTGACCAGGATGTCTGTCACTCGCCGACGGGAACAGGCCGTTGTCCTCGTCGCCGCCGAGGACCTTCACGCGAAGCTCACGCGCATGGCGGCATGCGGTACAGAGTCAGCATGCTTCATCGGGTCAGCATCCTGGTCTTCGCTGGACTCGCGCTGTCGTCGTGTGGCGGCCGAGCGCGCACGCGCGACGCTTACGCGGTCGGCGCGTACGTCGGGGTCGGGTCGGTGTTCGGACCCGGGCCCACGTGCCGCTACGACGCCAAGCCGCCGAGCATCGCCGAGCTGAACGACGAGAAGACGGTCGGCAAGCTGGTCGGCGCTGGCGAGCTCACCATGACTTGCGAGAGCGGCTATTCCGAGAGCTTCGACGTCCTCGCGCCGACCAGCGCACAGATCACCGGAGAGGCGCAGCTCGAGGTCGGCGCGGCCCAGGCGAGCTACGCGGCAGTGCCGCGGGCCGGGGCACGCGAGCTGAAGACTGATGGCCACTTCGCCGTCGCGTGGTCGTTCGGGCCCGATTGTGCGAGCTCGGTCACGACGGAGGTGGACATGCCGGCCGGAGGAGACAGCCTGCACGGCAGCTATCACCTCCGCGTCACCCCGAAATCCAAGGGGACCTGCACGGTCACGGCCGAGATCCTGGGGCAGAAGGCGACGCTGGCGATCGCGGTCAAGTAGCACGGATCTCCAGACGTCGCTCATGCCGACGCCGACGGGCAGGGCGCGGCCCGAGGCCCTGCGTTACTTGTCGACAGCATCATCGCGCGGCGAGGTCGGCTCGACCGGTCGCGGCGCCTTGCCCCAGTACCGGCGACCGTGACCCGACAGCTCCAGATCCATGCGCCCGACGAACGCGCCGACGCGGATCCGGATCGCCTCGATCGGCCTTGGCAGCTTCGGGATCGGCGTGTCGGTGACCCCCCTGGCGACCTTCACGGTGATCGAGCGTAGCGGGGCGAAGTGGTGATCGAGGAGGTCGACCGTCACCTCCCCGAGCGGCTGCATGCTGTCGAGGTGCAACACGTTGGGCGCGAGCTTGGTCCTCGGCTGCTTGGGACCCAGGACGCTATCGTCGTCCGAATGGGGCTTCGCCGGAGGCCGCAGGAACTCCATCGCGAGGTCGGGCTCGGCGGGGGCGCCGAACGTGTAGCTCGTGGCCCAGGGCGCGGTGCCCTCGACGCTCGCGGACGCCGCATCATCGAGCCGGTGATCGAGCGGGCCGGTATGCTGGTAGGCGCGTGCGACCGGGCCGACCATCACGCGCGGAGCGCCGCCGGTATCGACGACGAAGATGCCGAGGCGCGGCCCCTTCGCGCCGAGGTAGTGGATGCCCTGCTTGCCGTCGCGGTTGTACGTCGCGTAGTCGGCGATGAACGAGGCCTGCTTGAACGCGACGTCCTGGAACGGGAACAGATCGAGGTACCAGCCGTTGTAGACCGCGATCGGGAACGAGCCGTTGTAGTCCCACGCCGACGAATCGCGCCGCTCGACGATCATCGACAGGAACCGCTTCGCGCTCTCCGAGAGCGGGCGATTCGCGAGCTCTTCGCGCGACAGCGCCACCAGGACCTTCATCACTTGCTCGAGGCGCGTGAAGTACGCCTTGCCGTGCGTCTTGTGGTTCGGATCGAGCGAGGCGAACACCGCCTTGCCGCGGGCGGCATACGCGGCGAGTGCCTGGTACGTCTCGAGCGCCGGCTCGACGTAGCCGTCCGGGATCTGGCAGCCGCCTTGATCATAGACCTGCGCCGCGATGAGCACGTGGTTGTGACGGAGCTGGCCGTACGCGGCGAGCGCGCTGTCGAGCCGCAGATCCTGGAACGGCTCGCCGTCCATGAACGCCGGCACCGCCCCTTGCGGCCGATGCGAGAGCGCACGGATCGCCTCGAGCCAGTTGCCGTACAGATCATCTCCGATCGGTGCGTGGATCATCTGGTCGCGCGCGGTCCGTAGCCGTTGCTTCGTGGCCGCGTCGGGGTTGCGGACGTACGCGAGGCCGCGATCGTGACCGAGCATGTAGCCGACCTCGGCCGCTTGCAGGTCGGGACCCCGCTCGTTCGTCAACGTGCCGAGCGCGATGGTGTCGGCGGTGACCCGCGGGCCGATCATCGTCGCGATCACCGGAAGGTGCTCGACGTTCGGCATCGGGTAGATGTTGACCGTGCGCTGGTACGCCTCGCCGATCGCGTCGCGTAGCCGAGCCGCCGCCTCCGGATCCCGGAGGTTCGTGATCTTCGCCTTCGCGCGCAGCTTCGGCAGGTCCACGAACGGGACATCATCCCGCTTGCCGGCGAACGCGGTCCACGCCTGATCCATCGCGTCGATGTCGCGGATCGCGCGGCTGCGCTCCGCGAGATCTTGGAGCGCGAGCGCGACCACGGCCTCGCGCGGGGTCTCGGTGGGATCCGGCTGGTAGCCGGGCTGTGAGCTGCGCGAGTCGCGCGAGACCAGGTTGAACTCGGTCCGCGACAGCCACATCGCGGCGCGGAAGTAGCGCTCGAGATCGCCGTCTCCGGCGTAGTGACCGCGCGGCGTGTACTGGCTGGCGTCGAAAGAGCGCTTGCGCCCGAACAGCTCGATCTCGATCAGCGGGCCGGCCGCGAGGATCGTGCGGACGAGCTTCTGCGCGGCGACGTCGACCTTGCCGAGCTCGCTGGGAACCTCGTTGCAGCATGACTGCTGGGTGTCGCGGGTCAGCAGGTTGCGCGCGACCGTGAGGTAGAGATCGAGATCGTTGGCGACGTCGTCCGGATAGCTCTTGGCCGCGACTGCCAGCGCGCAGTGCATCGCGCCGAGCGTGGCATCGAGGTGCGCCAGGAGGCGGCGCTTCTCGAGCGAGGCCACGAGCTGGTCGTGCGAAGCGTAGATCGCGTGGAGGATCGAGTCTGCGGTCACGTACACCGGGAGCTCGCCGCGATGGATGTCGGAGTACGCCGTCGTGTAGTCGTCGTAGGACAGCCGCGCCGGGACGACGAAGCCGTCGCGCACGAGCTGGCTCTCTTCGTCCGCGCTGAGCGCCAGCGTCCTCCGCACGAGGTCGCGAAACCCGAGCGCGCGCTTGCGATCCCACGCTTTCGACGTCGCCGCCGGTGGCGGAGCCGGCGCCCTCAGGATCGCGGTCTCGAGGTCGTCGCGCGTGCGTACGTCGCACACGCCCTCGTGCGGCCTTTTCGCATCGAGCTCTGCGGTCTTCTCGTCGAGCGTACGTCCGCCGTCGCCGTCGCCGCCTCCGCCCAGGTCGACATCCTGGTCAGACGTGCTGACCTCGTCCTCCTCGGTATACGACGTGTAGTTCGGCCACACCGTCTTCTTGCAGCGATGGGCCTTCCACGGCTCGATCGCGGGCTCCGGCGCGGGTTCCGGCGCGGGCGGGTCGGCGTGGGCAACGGACGCCGCGGGTGCGCCGGGTGGACGTGGGGTGGGCTGCACCGGCGCGACGGGTCGTGGCGCCTCGGAGCGTGATGGTGACGAGCAGGCCGAAGCCATGACCAGGAGAGCCAGGTGGAGATCTCGCACCCGCATCTGACTGCTTCGGCCGCGCCGACCTTGGACGCCACGTGGTTGAAAGTTCTACGATCTTTGCGTCGAACGCGCTGCAACCGCGCGGCTAGTCGGGTGTCGGCGCTGCGTCGACAGCGCGCAGCGCATCGCGTCCAAGCAGGTGGAACCCGCGACATTGCCGTCGCGGAACGGCCACGACGGACGCCCTCGCATGAGCCAAGCCGCGGAGATCCCTGGGCCGCCTCTGGCACGATGGCTGCCTGGGTGGGGGCCGTATGAGGTTCCCCTATCTCGCGCTGCTCTCGATCCCGCTCGTCGGTTGCACCGGTGGCGAACGCGCCCGGACCAATGCCTGTCCCGCGAACGAGCAGTGCTCGTCCGCCACCCCGTTCGGCCTGCACTTCATCGGCGACGAGATCACCGGGGTCTTCGAATCGAACTTCGCCGGCCCGCCGCCGACCGCCGTCGGCGGCACCCAGGCGGTCGAGCTGCAGTACGACCGCAACGGCGACCAGGGGTTGGTCCCGCTGGACCTGCCGTACCTCACCGACGACGACGGCGGCCTGGGCGTCGTCGTCGATCACACCGGCGGCCCCGTCGTCACCTTGCGCGGCGCGGGCAACGGCTCCAACTACCTCCGCATCCTCGATCCAGACGACGGCACGCTCTACGATCGCAAGCAGCTCGCCGGCGTGGCGATCCAGTCGATCGCGCTGGCGCCGACCAACCTCAACTCCACCGTACCGGCCGGCATCGACCTCGCGTGGGTGCCCGGCGAGCCGATCGGCATCGCCTTGATCGGCGAGGCCCAGCGGCTGGTCGATGACTCGATGCAGCTCGCGATGCCCACCGGTGAGCGCATCGCGTGGGACCAGATGTATCCAGCCGACGAGACCGTCGGCACCTACTCGCTCTCGGTCCCCGCCGGTGATCGGCCGGCGACGAGCTTCGACGTCGTGATCGTCGACCATGCCGACGCCGTCGCCGCGATCGAACCGCCGTCCGCGATCGCGCCAGGTACGACCACCGAGCTGTGCTTCGCGCCGACCTCCGCGGGACGATTCATCGTCGGGCTGACCTGGATGATTCAGGTCGGCGACGATCTGCCCATCGAGACGAAGTCCAACTGCGTCTACGTGTCGGCCCCGAACAACGCCAGCACGCTGACCGTGCAGGCCAGCGCAGGTGGTCAGTCGACGACGATCACGCTTCCGGTGGCCGCGCCGGCTTCCGCTGCAACTGCGACCGCGTCGCCTCCCCATGGAGCGACGGCGAGCTCGACCGCAGGCGAGCGCGCGGCGCGGTGAGCGAGCAGGCGGGGGGCGACCTTACAGCTTCTCGTACGCGCTGATGTTGGTGTAGGTGCCTGCCAGGTCGAAGCGGCGCTTCGCGTACGGGCCGATCGGCTGTCTCGCCTCCATGTAGTGAGTCAGGTTGGCGTGGACGATCTGCCCGGTCGCGGGCAGCGCCTCGATGACGAGCGCCGGGATGACCTGGTGCCCGTCGGTCTCGGGGAAGCACAAGAACAGCGGCCGGTTCGGCGTCGTCGTCGTGTCGACGAACAACGTGTAGTTGAAGTGGGTACGCTTCGTGTGGCTGTGGCCATCGACACCGAAGTCGTTGGGCGGTGGTGTCCACGCAAGCTCGAGATCCTGGTGATCGGTGATCGCGACGGTCGCGGCGCCACCGATCCCGAGCGGCGCCGTGTACGCCGCTGGCAGGTGATACGTCACCGGCGAATCCTCTCCGAGATCGAACGCGTAGTCGGCGTCCGGCGTGGACATGGCGGCCGTGAGCGCGACGTCGGTGGGACGGCCGCCGTACGTGGCGCCGTTCAACGCGCGAAACGTCGAGCTGACGACCATGTCCTGGGTGCCGTGCTCGGGGAGGGTCAGCGCGCCCGTGATCCCGGGGCCGCTCAGCGACCGCGTGGTCAGCGGAACGAACGTGACGTTCGCGAGCGGCGCGAACGGCCACGTCGGGGTCGTTCGCTCGTCGACGCAGTTGCCCCACGCGCCACGTCCACCCTCCGCGGGCGCCGGGAACTCCGCGCTCGCCAGATCGGCAGACTCGAACTGATACGCGACCAGCCAGGTCTCCTCGGGCAGGCCGAGCCGCTGGACGTGCTCGTGGCGAATCTCGCCACCCTCGGGGAGACTGCCACCCGGCTGGCCACCGGAGAGACCACCAGGATTGGCATCGATGGGCTCGTCGCTACAGCTCGCAGCTCCACACAGCAGCACCAGCGTCAGGCTCTTCATGGTCGTCCTCGCGAGTAGGTCAGTAGTTAGCGATTCATGTTCGCACGACCCCACGAACAACACGATCTACCGACAATCCCTTGACCGCGTTCCTGCGTGACACGTGACATGGCCCACAGCGATGAACGGTCCTCGCGCAGAGAGGGTGGATGTCGTCAGGATCCTGCATGCGCCTTACATGGAGCTGCCTCCTGCCGGTGCATGGTATGGAGATCCGATGACTCGAGCTCTGCTCATCGTCCTTTTCGTCGCGGCTGCATGCAGCTCCCAGAAGTCAGACACCGCACCGCCCACGGCCAACCCGCCATCCGCGTGTGCCGGGCAGGCGAGCGAGCTGCGGAGCTACCTGACCCGCGTGCTCGATCCAGCGCAGCAGGTTGCGGCGCCGTGGCCCACCGGCGATGCCGAATTCGATGCCGAGCTTCCCAAGCTTCGCGACACCGCGCGCGAGCTTGCCAAGCCCGCCGATCCCTCCAAGCCCGTCGCGAAGCTGACCGAGGGCGTGAAGCCCGGCCGGCTCGAGGCCGAGCTCGCGAGCTGCCCGGCCGCGACGGCACAACTCGGCAAGGTCAGCGAGGCGAGCCCCGATCGCAGGGCGGCGACCTTCGTCGAGCTTGCCGATGCGATCGCGACGTGCGATTGCCGACCGAGCATCCCGCGCGTCAAGGCACTCGTGTATCTGATGCAGCGCGGACCCGACTGAGGGCGGAGCTGCGCGCTATTCGACGCGGACCTGGACGGCGCCCTGAAGCGGAAGGTCCCAGGCCTCGGACACGCGACGCGCGAACGTCTCGCCGGGCACTGCCTCGGCGTGGAATGTACAGGCAACGTCGTACGTGCCTGGTCGATCGATGTTCGCGAATGCCCGGAGGTCTGCGGCAAGCATGAAGGCCTCGCCGGGTGCGAGCGTACGCAGGCCCATCGGGCCGGTGAAGGTCAGTTGCACGGCGGGGAGCGCGACCTGATCCCGGGTGACCGCGAACGCGAACGAGCTCGCGAGCGGACCGAACGTGATCGTGGCGGGGCGAGCGCCAGCGTTCTTGATCTCGACCTCGATCTCGATCGGAGCTCCGAGCTTGGGGGGCGGCTGGACGACGCGCCAGCGGCCGATCACGCCCTCCCCATGGCGGACGCGGTCGCGGCGCGGCAGCTTCGAGGCCGCAGCCAGCACGTCGGCGAGTGCGCGATCGACGGTGAACCACGCGGTGGTCTTGCGGAGATCATAGGTCGTGCCGCTCGCACGCATCGGCAAGCCCATCGTGTCGATCATCCACGCCTCGCCCTTCACGGTGTCCAGGAGCTCGACCTCGATCACGTACTGGTCGTTCGCGTTCGAGCGCGAGTCGATGCTGATGACGCGCGAGCGGACGAGCCGCCTCAGCGCGACACGATCTCCGCTCGCCGCCGGGACGACGGTACGACCCGATGGCGCGACGCCGTCGAGCCGTTCCTTGCCGCGCCAGACCGACGAGACGAAGTCACCGTCGTACACGCGACCCACCTCGACGGAAATCGGGCTCGCACCCGCACCGCGTGCGTGCAGGATGATCGGCATCGCGAGCATGCAACCGAGTACCTGCCTGCGCGTTGGCATGGCTCTCCAACGTGCGCTCCCGGCCGTTGGTCTGCCTGACCTGGCTGGTCGTGGTGAAATCACTTCCCGAGCTTGCGCATCGGGAGCACGTCGAGCGTCACGAACGTCTGATCGACGCCGACGTGCGCGCATACGACCTCGAGACTCGACATCGCCTTGCCGTAATCTCCGAGCGACACGCCCGCGAACTGCTGCTTCGCGAAGCCCAGCCCGCACGCGACGAGCTTGCCGTCGGGGCGATCGGGCACCGTGACGAGCATGTCGTCGGGATGCAGCTTCTCGGTGAGGTCGGCGGGGGGATGCTGGAGATCGGCCACAGGGGCAAACAGGCCGCTCTTGACAGGATGGGCTCTGCTCAGCAACGAGCTCAGCGTCGGGTGCGGACCCGGATCGAGCTCCCGGAATAGCCAGATCAGGGCGCCATCGGGGGGCGTGATGTCGGTGCTGCGCGCGATCACGTGCAGGCGTGTCTGCGTCACCGCGAGCTCGAGGTTCGCGACGCGCTCGCTGGCGACCACGAGGGGTTGCGGGTGGCCCCCCGCCTCGTAGCTCCCGATCGGCGCGACGCCGATCGAGATCTTGCCGCGCGGCACCCCATCGAGGCGGAACGTCCCGTCGGCGAGGATGGGCGCGACCATCACCGCGGGCGCGACGGCCTCGCCACGCACGACGATCCACAGCCCGATCGCCGGGGTCGCGCCGAGCGTGACCTTGCCTTCGAGCTGGCTCGTCGGGCGCACGACCAGGTGCACGTGAGGCGCGACCGCGACGGTGGGGGAGCGCAGCGCGCCGGCCTGCGCCGCGATGTAGTTGTGCGCGCCCGCGACCGTGAACTTGCCGTCGCGGTCGCTGCGTACCCTCACCCCGAGGAGCGTGCGCGAGGACGCGATCGTGGCCGCGTCGCCAACCAGCATCACCGCGGCCACGACCTCGGCGTTCGCCACCGGAGCGCCCGCTTCGTCGACCACCTCGCCGACGATATCGATCGGGGGGGCTACCGGTTGCGGCGGAGTGAAGTTGTAGAGCACGCCGCGCGCGCGCAGCGCCGCGAGCTCGGCGTTGGCACCCGCAACATCGCCGAGCCGCCAGCGCAGGTCGAGCGCGTCCTCTTCGAACGGTGTCTGCTTGGGGCCGAGCGCGCGCGCGGTCGGCAACCACCGCGCGTACAGCTCCTGAGCGCGCGTGACGTCCTCGGCGCGCCCTCGCGCGAGCAGGCCGTGGATCAGCGAGCGCACGATCCGGATCTGCGTGCGCGTGCGCCGGCGATGGCCGGCGAGCTCGATTGCACGCGCGTAGCTCGCCGAGGCCGCGTCCCACTGCTCCGCAGTGACCGCGTGTCCAGCTCGGAGCCCCTCGAGGAGCGCTCGCAGGTCGTCCTGCGGGAACGTCGCGATCGCGGCCTCGGCGGCGGCGACATTGCTCGGGCTCCAGCGCCAGGACCTGCCGATCGCGACCTCGGCCTTGATCGGATCGTCCTCACAGCGCGCGGCCAGCTCGGCGAGCGCGTCCATGTCGCGAACCACGCTGCCGGCATTGGCCGGGACGTCGCGCTCGTCCATGGCCTCGAGGCGCGCCATGATCGCGAGCATGCGCGCGCATGGCGACGTGGCACGCTCGGCGAGCGCGAGCTCGTCGCGGCTCGGCGGTGGCTCGCCGACGAGCGCGTGCTGGCGCAGCGTGAACCCCGCCAACAGGTCCGGCGTGATCTGAGCGAGCCGCGGCGGCGACGGACGATCGCAGAGCGCGGGATCGACGAGCGCCACACCCAGCGCGTCCGCGTCGATCCGGCCGCGATCGGCGAGCGCGGCGGTGACGGTGCTGTCGAGGCGCGCCAGCGCGGCGTCGAGACACGCCAGCTTCGCGGAGCGCTCGCCGGTGGTCGCGGTGCAGACCCGCGGCCGCAGCGCCCGCCACGTCGCGAGGTCGTTGCCGACGAGCTCGGCCGCGCCCGGGTCGCGCGCCGCGAGTGCCGCCGCCCGCGCGCCCGACCACACGATCCCCGGATCGAGGGCGGGTGGCGAGCAGTCGCTGGCGGGCTCTTGCCGCGTGACGATCACGAGCGCGGCGATCGCCACGGCCGCGACCAGGCTCGCACCGGCGACGATCCATCGCCGCCGTCGCCCGGCATGGCGAACCAGCGCCGCGAGCAGCACATCCATGCTGGCCCAGCGCTGCGCCGGATCGATCGCGAGGCCGCGGCGGAGCATCCCACGCAGCGATCGCGGGATCGCGTCCGCGGAGAGCTGCGCCGGCCCACCGAGCACGCCCGTGCGCAACTCGTCGACCGTCGTGCCTCGATACGGCCGCTCCCCGGCCAGCGCTTCCCACAGGGCGACGCAGAACGCGAACTGATCGGTCGGCG
>Ga0316603_10001766_pt1 | contig 11652 bp, 8 predicted proteins | sample OWC_soil_day10_n_FD_207649 | JGI IMG/M metagenome (GOLD analysis project Ga0316603, IMG submission 207649) | Wetland soil microbial communities from Old Woman Creek delta, Ohio, United States - OWC_soil_day10_noCT | ecosystem: Environmental > Terrestrial > Soil > Wetlands | place: USA: Ohio...
CTCGTGCCGCTTCTGCCAGCGGTCACGCTCCGGGTCGTCGAAGTACTTCGCCCAGCGCTCGGCGCCTGAGAAGTCGTGGCGGTGCGTCTGAAGGGTCTGCGCGGCCGCGCCAGCGGGGACGAGCGCGAGCAGGACCCATGCGCCTAGCGCGATGCGCTTCATCCGGCCCGCCTTCGAGAGAAGTGATGTTGCCCCCGCAATGCGCCAGTGCTGAAGCAGAGTTTGGCCGGTTCGCCGCTCCGCGTGCTGACCGTTTCGGGCGTATTCGCTGGGGGTTAGATGGCCCAGTGAACCGTGGGATCGACGGTGATTGTCGTCGTCCTGCCAAGCGGCCAGAACGGCCAGTGCGTGGTCCAGCGACATGAACTCATTGACGTTCAGACACTCGTCGCGCAGACGGCCGGTGAACGATTCGCACAGCCCGTTTTCCACAGGCTTCCCGGGCCGGATGAAGTCGAGCTGGACATCGCGTCGCCATGCCCAGTTATCCAGGGCGCGCGACATGAACTCCGTCCCATGATCGACGGCGAGACGATGGCCGTGGTGTGCCGGTACTTCGATATCTCCCGCAACACCGGCTGCAAGATCGTCCAGCGCTACAAGGATTGCGGGCTGGACGGGCTGACCGATAGCAGCCGGTGAAGTTGCCGGCATGCCAATCGGCTGCCGTTTCAGATCGAGAAGCTGATCGTTAAGCTCAAGCGGAAGCGCCGGAGTCGGGGGCGCCGAAGATCCGAGAGAAGCCTTGGCGGCAGTACACCGACCTGTAGACCCCGGCCGTCAGTGCCGTTCATACCGTGTTGTTTCGTCACGGCCTATTCAACCACGGCCGCAAGCGCCGCCCCAAGCTCAAGGCACCCCGCGGTCGCGGCCGCTGGCCCCCAATGAACTGTGGTGCGCCGATTACAAGGACAAGGGCGAGTTCATGCTCAGCGACCTACGCTACTGCTATCCACCCACCATTAGCGATTTCGCGAGCCGGTGCCTGCTCACCTGCGAGGCCCTGTCGACGACCCAGGAAACCTATGCCTTCACGGTCTTCGAGCGGGCCTTCCGTGAGTTCGCCTTGCCGGGTGCCATCCGCACCGATAACGGCGTCCCCTTCGCCAGTCCCAACGCCCTCTATGGCCTGAGCAAGCTCTCGGTCTGGTGGCTACCGCTGGGCATCCGCATCGAGCGCATCAAGCCCGGCCATCCCGAACAGAACGGCCGTCATGAGCGTATGTGCCTGACCCCGGAAGAAAGAAGCGACCAAGCCGGTGGCGCACAACCTCCTCCAGCAGCAGGCCAGGTTCGATGACTTCGTCGAGTGCTACAACCGGGAGCGGCCTCACCAAGCGCTGGGCATGAAGTATCCGGCAGAGCTCTAGCGACCGTCCAACCGCCCCTACCGAGGTTTGAACGAGCTCGAGTACCCATTTCACGACCGCACGGTCACTGTCACCCATTGCGGCCGCATTTGCCTCGGCAAACGCTAGATCAACCTGAGTCTAGTCTTCGCCGGCCAGAACGTAGGCATCAAGGAGGTGAGCGATAGAATCCGGCTCGTCACCTTCATGCAGCACGATCTGGGATCTTCGACCACGAGACATGCCGGCTCGAACCGGTGGGGAACCCGTTCGGGCCGCAAGTGTTACCTATGTCTCCGGTATGAACCCTTACCCATGTAACCGGAATAGACCCCGAAAATCGGTGGCGGAGACGGAGGGATTCGAACCCTCGATACAGGTTTTAGCCCGTATGCTCCCTTAGCAGGGGAGTGCCTTCGACCTCTCGGCCACGTCTCCGGGAACCTGTAATTCTACCGTTGGGGCACGTCCGGCGCCACCACCGCCGCCGCCGAGGCAGCCCGGTCCCGCGGCGGCGATCTGCCGGGCCGCACGCGGTCTCGTTCGCGGACGTCACGCGACACGCTTACGCGGCAGTGCCGCGTTCGACACGCATCCATGCGCTCGACCCCGCGTATTCCCGCGTCCCGTTGACGGCGGTCAACACAGCGCGTTTTCGGCGGCGTAGGGTGGACTCGAGGGTGGTCTCCACGGCAGGTGACCAGCCAATGCCTGCCGACGCCGCCCGAAACGCGAAGAGGCCGTCGATGCAAGTTCCCCTCAAGATCACGCTGCGCAACCTTCCGCATTCCCCGGCGCTCGAGGAGTTGATCCGGCGCAGGGCCGAAAAGCTGGACGCCTTCCGTCCGGGAATCACGAGCTGCGTCGTCACCGTCGATGCGCCGCACCGCCACCAGCGGCAAGGCCGGGAGTTCGCGGTGCGCATCGATCTGCACGTTCCAGGACGCGACATCGTGATCACGCGCGAGCATGATGAGGACGTCTATGTCGCGCTGCGCGAAGCCTTCGACGTCGCGGTCCGCCAGATCGACGAGCACGCCCGCGTTCTGCGCGGCGAGGTCAAGGTGCACGCCACGCGCTAGCGGCGAGCCTCAGCGCCCGAGCAGCCCTTCGGCGCGAAGCCCCTGGGCGACGCGTTCCGCCATGGCGCGGTAACCTGTCGCGTTGAGGTGAATCGGGTCCGCGCGCATCGCACTCTGGCCAAGGAAATCCGACAGCCCGGCGTCGACCATGGGCACGCGCAGCGTGCGGCTCGCCTCGGCATAGAGCGGCGCGTCGGAGAGCCCAGACAGGCCGAGGCGCGGCACGGGCATCAGCACGAGCGTCGTGGCGGCGTCCCGGGCGGACGCGGCACACGCGGCGAGCGCATCGCTGATCGCTGCGTCGGGCCTGTGCCGCAGGAAATCGTTGCCGCCGAGAAGCACGAGCGCGGGGCGATGCGCGGCGATGAGACCCGGTAGCCGGTCGCAGCCCTGCGCGGCGGTCTCACCCGGGACGCCGGCGTTCACCACGTGCCATGCGGTCACGGCGGCGAGCACCGACGGATAGCTCGATGCCGACTCGGCGCCCGTTCCGTACGTCAGGCTGTCACCCAGCGCGACGACGGTCGCCCCGGCGGGGATCACGGCGTGCCGCGAGCGCTCGCCACAGCCTGCAAGCGCGAGCGCCAACACGGCCCCAAGCACGGCGATCGACCTCGGCCGGCGCAGCGGTTGCGCGGACATCGGCGCATGGTACCGTAGCAAGGACATGCGGCCGCCCGACCTGGAGTCCCTGTTGCGAGACGGTGCTCCGCGCGACGCCGGTGACGTCGGCACGACCGACGCCATGGCCTCGCGCGCGTTCGGTCGTGCGTCGGGGGCAGCGCACTCGGAAGGCAACGCGGTCCGCCTGCTGCTCGACGCGCGCGAGAACTTCCCCGCGTGGCTCGACGCGATCCGCCGGGCGGAGCGCCTGATCCTGTTCGAGTGCTACATCGTCGACGACGACGAAGTCGGGCGGGAGTTCGTGCGAGCGTTGCGCGAGCGTGCGCGCGACGGCGTGCGCGTGTACGTGCTCTACGATTGGCTGGGGTCGCTGCGCTCCGACGACCTGTGGCCGTCGCTGCGCGAAGTGGGCGTCGAAGTCGCCGCGTTCAATCCCTTCGAACTGTCGAGTCCGCTCGGATGGATCGCGCGCGACCACCGCAAGATGATCGCCGTCGACGGGCGCATTGGATTCGTCTCGGGACTGTGCGTGTCGGCCAAGTGGCTCGGCAATGCGGCGCGGCGGCTCGAACCGTGGCGCGACACGGGCGTCGAGATCCGCGGCCCGGCGGTGGCCGATCTCGAGGCCGCGTTCAATGATGCGTGGATCGCAAGTGGCCAGGCGCCGCTTCCCACGGGGGCGCGCACGCCCGTCGAACGCATTGCCCGCGCCGGCGACACCCGTGTGCGCGTGATCGCCGGCGAGCCGAACGCGGCGGGCACGTTCCGGTTGGACCTGCTGATCGCGGGGATCGCCCGCGAGCGTCTGTGGCTCACGGACGCGTATTTCGTGGGTACGGCGCCGTACGTGGAGTCGTTGCGGTCGGCGGCACGGGACGGTGTCGACGTGCGATTGCTGGTTCCCGGTGCGAGCGACATCCCCGCGGTTTCCGTGCTGTCCCGGGCCGGCTACCGGCCACTGCTCGAAGCCGGCGTGCGCGTGTTCGAGTGGAACGGCACCATGCTCCATGCGAAGTCCGCGGTGGCCGATACGAATTGGTCGAGGGTCGGATCCACGAACCTCAACCTCGCGAGTTTTCTCGGCAACTGGGAGCTTGACGTGGCGATCGAGGACCCTGCGTTTGCCACCGCGATGGCGGCCCAATTCGAAGCCGACCTCGGGTGCGCGACCGAGATCGTCCTCACGGCACGCAACCGCGTCCGCCGCGCCGAAGTGCACGCGACATCGACCGAGCACCCGCGGCGGGCACCCTCGGGGAGCGCCGGGCGAGCGGCTGCGGGTGCGGTGAGCGTGGGGAGTGCACTGGGGGCGGCGCTCACCAATCGCCGCTCGCTTGGCGCCGCGGAGTCCGGGTTGCTGGTCAAGATGGCCTTCGCCGCGCTCGTGACCGCCGCCGTCGGGGTACTATGGCCGGCGGTCGTCGCCTGGCCCGCCGCGGCGCTCGCCGCGTGGATTGGCCTCGCCTGGCTCGGCAAGGCCTGGAAGCTGCGCCACGATCACGAGGGGCCGGAAGGTGCGGCGGCGCTGGCCGATATCGCTTCTGACGACAGGGCCGATCGTCTCCCATCGGCCCGGCACGCTACACGGGACGAACCACGACAGGCACTGGACGAAGGTGGCGAAAAGCCGGGCTAATCGCTATAATTGTCCGCTTCGCGCCCGTAGCTCAGTTGGATAGAGTACCTGGCTACGAACCAGGGGGTCGTGGGTTCAAATCCTGCCGGGCGCGCCAATAATCAAGCACTTAGCCAGTCTGCGCGACTGGCTTTGTGCATTCTGCGCGACCGCTGCGTGACTTCTTCCCACGGCCCAACCGTTGGCTGGATGAGCGCAACGCTCGGCGTGCCTTTCGCAGCGCAGATCCGATTCGTCGCTGCTACCAGTTCTCCGACCTTCGCTGTGGAGTAGTGCGTGGTGATGTCGTCGCACCTGTTGCCCGAGCAGCAATCTTCGCGTTTCGACGCTCACCCCGGCGGACCGAAGTATCCACGCTTGGATGGCGCCGCCAAGGTCCTTCACAATCGAACGTTACGACGCCACCGCCCGCGGGCGCTGCTGCTTGAGTAGATGCTCGACGTCCCAGGGTGTCAGCGGCCGCGCGAACAAATACCCCTGCCCGCCGTCGCAGCCGAGCTCCAGCAGCTTGCGGCATTGCAGCTCGGACTCCACTCCCTCGGCGACGATGCGCTTGCCCATGGCGCGCCCCATCGCAATCATCGCACGCACGACCTCTTCGCCTTCACTGCTTTGCGCCATCCTGGCGATGAACGACCGGTCGATCTTTATCTCGCCGATCGGAAGGTCGACCATCCGCGCGAACGACGAGTAGCCGGTGCCGAAGTCGTCGATGCTGATGCGCAGGCCGCTGTCGCGAAGGTGACGAAGATTGGGGAGTGCGATCGATAGGTTGTCGATCAGCATGCTTTCCGTTACCTCAAGCGCCACCTGGTCCGGCCGCACTCCCGTGCGGTCAACGATTGCGCGGACACGGTCGACGAAATCGTTTTGCAGGAGCTGTACGCCGGACACGTTCACGTGCACCTGGAGGTGCAAGGACATGGGGACGGCCCTCTGCCACGAGGCGAGCTGCCGGCATGCCTGCTCCAGCGCCCAGTCCCCCAGCGGCACGATGAGACCCGACTCCTCGGCGACGCGAATGAACCGCTCGGGCGAAACCGCCCCATGCTCGGCGTGCGCCCAGCGACAAAGCGCCTCGACGGCATTGATCTGTCTGGTCCTTAGGTCGAAGATCGGCTGGTACGCGAGATAGAGCTGCTGCTGCTCGATCGCGCGTCGCAGCGCACTTTCCAGCCACAGCAGCGACGACACCTCGGCGTGCAGCGCGGCATCGAACATTGCGTACTGCGCCCGGCCCTGCGCCTTTGCGCGGTACATCGCGATGTCGGCGTCGCGCATGACGTCCTCCGGAGAAGTGTACTGGGGCCCGCCGATCGCGATTCCGATGCTGATACTCGTCGAAAGATCGGCGGAGCGGATGTGAACGGGCTCTCCAACGACGCCCTGCAGACGCGCCGCAAGTGCTACCGCGTCTTCCTCACCCATGTTGCGCGCGAGGATCGCGAACTCGTCGCCACCGAGCCGTGCGATCACGTCACCGGGCCGGAGCTGCCCGGCGATGCGCTTCCCGAGCACGACGAGCAGCTCGTCGCCGGCACGGTGGCCGAGGCTGTCGTTGACCGTCTTGAACCGGTCGCAGTCGAGAAAGAGTACGGCGAAGCGGCGCTTTGGGTCCCTTCGGGTGGCGTCGATGGAGGCCGCCAGCTGCTCGAAGAAATAGGCGCGGTTGGGCAGATTGGTCAGATCGTCGTGATGCGCGATGTGATGCAGGCGCTGTTCCGCGATGCGGCGCGCGGTGACATCGAGAACCTGGAAGATGAGGCAGGGTTCATCCTCGTCCGTCGCAGAGAAGAACGACGCGTGCAGCGCGACCGTCACCAATGCACGGTCGGGCCGCGTGCATCGAAGCTCCAGCGAGCATGTCGCGGTCGATCCGGACAGCAGCTTGCCGAGTTCCATGGACAGCGCCGGGTGATCATCGCGATGGACGAATTCGCCGAAGTCCGAGCCGGACAGCTTGTCTGCCGGGCGCGCCAGGATCTCGCTCAGTGCCGGGTTCGCCTGCAGGACGACACGCTGGTGCGTCACGAGCGCCATGCCGATCGCCGCGTGGGCAAACGCCTTCTGAAACCGGCTCTCGCTCTTTTGCAACTCCGCGAGGTGGCGCGCCGCCTCGGCAGCCTCTCGTTCCGCGACAAGGACACGTTGCTGCTGAGCGAGTTTGTTGTCCTCGATGTGACGCAGATACACCCTATGCGTCACCATCACCGCCGCGATCACCGGCAGCGCGGCGAGAAAGACGCCCGCGCCCAAAGTGTCGTAACCTGCAAACAACAGCGCCGCCAGCGCGGCGCTCGCGAGATTGACGAGCGCCATCCACGAGTGACCGCGCAGGATTTCCCACGGCCGCAGCGGCTGGCTCTGCTTCAGCGTGATGAGCGACGCCATCAGCAACGTGCCCGCAGCGAAGTACGCCAGCGCGATCGGGAAGAGCAGCAGCAGTCGCGTCATCAGTGACTGTGCGCCGATGCGCAGGGACACGAGTTCCACGCCGAACATGTACAGCGTGCCGCACGCGTACATTGCGAGACCGGCCATCGCCGGGCTGCCGAGGCGGCTCGTCCAGCGCTTCGAAGTGCGAAACGAGCCGGCGGCCGCCTCGGCCGCGGCTGCGAGAGCCGCCGCCGCAGGACCATTCATCATCAGCACCAGGAAGATGAAGGTTTCGGCGCCGGTGATCGACGTCTTCCGGCCCGGGATCCGGAGGGGATATGCGCCGCTCACGCCAGCAATGACCACGCCGACGGCAACCTGCGCGATCGATGATGCAGGGAGGGCAAGGATCGATCGGGCTGCGAACGCGATGACGGCGGCCCCGAGGATCGCAGTGATCCACCAGTACGCCTTGGCGCTCAGGTTGTAATCGTCCATCCGCAGCATCAGGGTCCCCGATCCGCACGCCGCCCGTCCGGGTCGCGGCGCTTGGTGGAGGTGCGCCTGGAATCAGGCGGCACACAGGCAACTCGCGGAAGCAAGAAACGCACCGCACCGCCACTGCTGGGTGCGGTCGATCCTACATCAAGGGTGCCGGACCTGTGCGGCCAGCGCGGCACGCGTCAGGGTTCGCCCGCGTGCACACTCTCGCTCAGGACCAGGCCCTCCGACAGGACGAGGCCCTCGGACAGCACCAGTCCCTCGGACAGGACGAGGCCCTCGGACAGGACGAGGCCCTCGGACAGGACGAGGCCCTCGGACAGCACCAGTCCCTCGGACAGGACGAGTCCCTCGGACAGCACCAATCCCTCGGACAGGATCAGGCCTTCGGATAGCACCAGCCCCTCGGATAGGACGAGGCCCTCGGACAGCACTAATCCCTCGGACAGGACGAGGCCTTCGGAAAGCACCAGCCCTTCGGATAGGACGAGGCCCTCGGACAGCACGAGGCCCTCCGACAGTACCAGCCCTTCGGACAGCACCAGTCCCTCGGACAGGACGAGCCCCTGCGACAGCGTGGCGACCGGGGCGTACAGACCGGTACGCGCCGCAAGGTTCGAGGGGCCGGCGACCGCATCGGCCGGGCGGACGCCCGGCGTCAGCAGCATCGTCGTGCCAGCCACCGTCTGGATGAAGTGACGCGGCTGGTCGGTGCCCGGCCAATTCACGGGCGTGATGCGCGTCACCAGGCGACCGGTCCACAGCAGTTGCGGGTCGTAGATCGCTTGGTACTTTTCCAGCACGGCGCGGCCGCCTACGACGTGCCCGCCCCCGGCCGTGATCAGCCCGCTCCAGAAGGCCGGCTGGCTCCCGATCCACGACGGGCCCGATGGAAGCGAGCGCCCCGGCGCAAGCAGGCTGTCGCCGGGCTTCAGCGACCCCGCCGCGACTGCTGCCGCGATATCCGTGCGCAACGACTCCGCGACGCGAACCGCGGCATCGACGTTCAGGATTCCGGCGCCCTGCTGCACGAGCGAAGCGCCGGGCAGCGGTTGTGCCGTGTACTGCAGGATGGCCTTCACCAGGGGAGGCGTCAGGCCGGGATTCGCCTGAAGCATGGCCGCCACCGTGCCGGCCACGGCGGGCGCCGCAATCGACGTGCCGCTCAGCAGCATCTGGCGGGCGTTGCGCCCCGCGTTGTAGCCGCCCACCTCGAGGGAAGGATTGGCCGCGAGCAGCGCATTCGCCGAGCCGGCGAGCGCACCAACAATGCGGTTGCCCGGGGCCACGAGGTCGGGCTTGAGCAGATTGTCGTGGTGACGTGCGCCGTCCGCGTCGGTCCAGCCGCTGCGCGTCGGCCCCCGCGAGCTGAAGCGATTGAGCGTCTCGTCTGCGCGTGCAAGCGTGTCGTGATGATGGGCCGAGCCGACGGTGATCGCGCTCGGCTCGTTGCCGGGCGACCCGATCGCGCCCAGGATCTCGACGCCGTTGCCCGTGACTCCGTAGTTGCCGGCAGCCACGACCACGACCATGCCCATCGCCGATGCGGCCCGCACGGCACGGCAGAGGGGGTCGTTCAGGAAGGAACCGACGGTGGGCGCGGCGAGGCTCAGATTCAGCACGCGAATGTTGTACGTCTTGCGATTGGCGATCGCCCAGTCGATGCCGGCAAGGACGTCACTGATCTGCCCGACACCGTTCGCGTCGAGGACGCGCACGTCGTAGAGCGTGGCACCGGGGGCGATGCCGGCCGCATCTGGCGCGCCGGCGATCGATTGCCCGGCCGCAATCGATGCGACGTGCGTACCGTGCCCGTAGGCGTCGGGATTCGCGGTTCGCGAGCCGTCGATCGCCCGCTCGAACGCGCGGTACGCCGCACTGCCGGGCGCGTATCCGACCGTCAGATCGCGCGGGCGGGTCCAATCCAGCGCGGAGGCCTTCTGCGCGGCACTGACGCGCGTGAAGTCAACGGACGCGCCGACTTGCGGGCTGCGCTGGCAATTGGTGCTGCTGTCGTTGACGCGGCCACCGAATGCCGCATGGCATGTGTCGATGCCAGAGTCCAGCACTGCGATGCCAACCCCTTTGCCGTTGTAGAAGGTCGGATTCGCGGCGCGGAGGCCCGCTGCGCCCGTGATCTCCTGGATGAAGCTGGCGGTGCGGAACGCGGGCCGGTTGGGAACGATGTAGGCCACATCGTTTCGCGCGGCGATGGTGTTGACCTGTGCGGCCGGCAGCACCGCGAGGAGCGCGGGCGTGGACTGGTACGCATAGAAGACGGATCCACCGGCCGCGAGGATCGCTCCGCGCAGTTCGGTGAGCGCCGGGTCCGACGTGGCCGCGCTGACAAGGACCTGAACATAGATTCCGAGGCTCGTGCTGGCCGCCCAACTCGAATTGGCGCGCTGGCTTGCCAGCGCGGCCCGGAGGTCCGCGGCAACCTTGCCGTCATGCGGCGCGGCGTGCGCTGCATTCACTCCGCCACCAAACAACGCAATGGCGAAAAGAGTCAGCGGCAGGAGCACTCGACCGAGAAGCGTCAGCCAGCTTTTCCCCTGTATCTCGCCGTCGTGCCCCGTCGTCTCGATGGTCGTCATGGCTTCTCCTCCGGACCTTGTATACGACGGATGCTACCGACGCGCAATGTCGGCAACAAGGTGTGGCGCCCACACTGCACGAAACACGCCGATGAACGGTATGAGTCGTGTACCGCATGCGACACTGAAACGAAGCTTGGGGAGGGCGGGAGGATCGTCGGTGTGCCCGTGCGATAGGGAGGCTAGGCGCGGAAGCGCTCGGTCATGCGAAAACGGCAGTCCCTGCTTGCGCCCATCGCAACGGCGCTCAACCTGAGGCGCGCGAGCGGTCGCACAAGCGGATGCCTATCATAGGAAGGCCAATCTCTCGTTGGCGCAGTTCGTCCGATTGCTCATGCCAAGTGTGGAGACGCTTAAGAAGTGGGGGCAGGCAGGCCGTGACCCGACCGGACCTGCCTAGGCGTTGCTGCGGATTGTGGAGAAAGAGCCCACTGGCATCGTCAAGGTGCTCCTGCAGCCCGACGCTGGCGGTTCCGAAGTCAGTGGTCGTCGCCCCGCGTCGCCGCGTAGAAGGGTCACCGGGATCTGGACGACGACCTCGCAATTGCGGCGGGCAGTGCACACCGGATGCGCCGATCCGAAGGGAAGGGCGGCATCGTGGTGCCGGGCTTTTGCGTAAATCGGTCCTACGCGATCCAGCACTTTCCTGAAGGGTCTGGCAACGGGCGTCCATTAAACATCAATAAAAACAATGTCGCATAAGCCACACTTCAATCTACGAATCAGGGGGTCGTGGGTTCAAATCCTGCCGGGCGCGCCAAAATTCGGCGTAAAATCAAGCGCTTGCTGCGGTCGCGGCAGGCGCTTTTCGTTTGGGAATCGTCAGTGCGGCACTCTTGCCGCACTTTTCCTCGCACACACGATTCGCCGCCTCCAGCAGGTTCTGTAACTCCGCCGCCGAGTAGTGAGTCGTGATCCGCCCCGAGCGATGACCGAGCAGATCCTGCCGGTCCTCGAACGAGACGCCGGCGGCCCGTAGGCGTCGGCCGAACGTGTGCTTGAGATCGTGAACGCGTACCTGTGCCAGACCGGCACGCACGCGCGGCTTCTGCCACGCGTTGTTGTTCATTGTCTCGATGCGGTGCCCCCGGTACGTGAATACGAAGTCCCGGTGCTGACCGCGCATTGTCTCAAGTTATGAATGGACCGAAAGACCCGGGCAGGTCGGGAGACTCGCTTGTCCATATCCCGAGGTTGTCGCGTCGCAGACGGGCTGCAATTCGCTGCGGCGACCACCTTTGCCCAAGCATGCAGCGACTTTCAACAGCGTGTTAGGGCTATGTCGCGATCGTCGCGCATGCCCGTGCGAGGAGCGCCTCGTTTGATCAGTTGGTCTACGGCGTGGGAAACGTTCCGCGCGCACAGCTGATTGCCGTCGGCTTCGTCTGCACGGCAGTGTGGCACGAAACCGGATACAGGTCCGTGTCCGTCACCACGACAAACCACGCAACCGACACGTTGTCATTGCCAATAGCCGCGCCGACCGG
>Ga0316603_10001769_pt1 | contig 11648 bp, 10 predicted proteins | sample OWC_soil_day10_n_FD_207649 | JGI IMG/M metagenome (GOLD analysis project Ga0316603, IMG submission 207649) | Wetland soil microbial communities from Old Woman Creek delta, Ohio, United States - OWC_soil_day10_noCT | ecosystem: Environmental > Terrestrial > Soil > Wetlands | place: USA: Ohio...
CTTTAAAATCTCCATAAATCTCTTCTCCTTTTAAATCTTTTAGGAATCTAAAAATAAATAATAAGTCAAAGATGCGAAGGATATTTTGAGTTAGACAAGGAAACAGGTTCCGCGGATAGCAGAGCTATCTAAGGGTTCTGTTGACGCTGTATAACACAAAATAGACGAGTATACTGACTTATTTATTTTTTGAAGATGCCTTACCATCATAAGCTAATTATACTTCCATCTCTTGCCTCTCTCCATGTCAAAAGCCTTACAAAGAAAAAAGTTATCTTACTGTTTTGTAAGATAAGTATGTAACTATATTTCACATGAGAATGGACTGGAGATATATCCAGTCCTTCCTTGAAAGACAAAAACAAGGTTTTTACCCCTTGTCCATATCGTTATATGTATTTAACCTAAACCTTGTAAATCCCAATGTTACTACAATTAATGATAAAAATGATGCTGATATTGCTCTTTCAAAAGTTTTTTCTTTGAATGTTTTAAATCCAATAAACCATAATATCACACCTGATAATAATATTAATATCGTTGTCATGTTCAACCTCCAATTACTTTTGATACGTGCTCTACTTCTTTCATTGTATTATATTTCCTCTTGTAAATACATTCCTTTTTAATAAACTAAAAAATAAAAGACTAATATTTCTAGCATGATATTAATGACATTAGGAAGAATACTGAAAATTTTCAAAGTATTTTTGACAGAATTATAAAAACCCTTGATTTCTCAAGGGTACTGTTCATATTACTTCCATCTCTTTACTTCTACATCTAGAAGGTGTTTCCCGTTTTTACTTCCTATCTCCACCTTTGATTAGTCTTTCCGCCTCTTCCACTCCGTTTGCTGTAATTCTAGCAAAAAAAATTCCTGCTATATGATGGTTATATATAAAAATCCATTTTTTCTCTTGAAGGTATATATAATTCGAATATGCTTCTCTATCTCCTTTTTCCTGAAGATTAAAAGAAACTGAGTATCCTTTATAGTCTCCATTATAATAATAACTGTAAGCCTTTATCAAAATTTCTTCTCTTTGTTTTTTTCGTTCTTCAATGTTAAAAGTCATATTTTCACCTCCTCATACTTTATATTCACAATATGGAGGCTTTATTCATTTATATGCCTTTTAATCACTTCTTTCTCAGAGCTACTCTATAGCTTTCAATTATTTTAGATTCTTAAAATAAAAAGACACCCTTTCGAGCGCCTTTACTCTTGCCACACATTTTGCTGTAGTCCTTACTGTGTAACACATCTAACATTAATTACCTAGCCGGGAACCCATTATGAGAACATTTTGTGTAAGTGGAATAAAGCTTTTACCATCCCATTTAAGAATGGTTAGAACATAACCTAAAGTATCACTATTATTCCTGCCTATTACCCTTTGCTCTGCTGCCAGCTCATATACCCCTTTTCTGTCCAAATCAACTGGGTAAGCCCCGCCTAATGCCAGCACCTCACCCTTAACAGGTTCTTTTAACCTGCCCTGTTCATCGTAAATTTGAGATAAATATTCTTTTCCTTTGTATTGAATATCTATTGTATATATTTTATTTAAATTGCTTACTACATCAACTTTGTATTGATCCTTATAAATTACGTCATATTTATACTTTTCATTAAAGCTATTAGAATTAAAACATAACCTTGGCGTATTTTTTAAGAAAGAATAAACATAGCTATATATATACCCTCCACTGCCGCCTGTATCTATGTTTATCAAAATATCCTTTACTTTATCTCCAGTAAAATCCCCTAGAAAAACAGTAGGATTATACCCTGAATTTTCCCTTAAATGTACTTTATAATAATTTCCCGTAACTCCATCTTGCACTACAAGAGTAATATTTTCTACAAAGGGACTCTCTAACCCAAAGGGTCTTTTCCCTAATAAATATACATTATCAAATACCAGGTCACCATTAACATCATCCCGCTGAAAATCTACTATTTCACCACTATAACCATAAAAGTACAGCATCTGCCTAGAAGCACTTAATCTCTCATTTCCCCTCATCTAAACACCTACTATTTTATATTCTTCTAATTATCCTATGAAAATTAACTCCAGTTGTTACGCTTATAATAATTTAAAATTAAAAATGTAAAATGATTGTTGAATTTCCTAGGTCATTTCTTTAATTATATTTATTTTAAAAAACTCCTTTGGAGTTTTTTCCTTCATTTTCAATTTTAAATTTTACATTTTACATTTTCATTAATAGTTTTACAATTTATAGTATGCATTGAAAATTCCCATAATATCTTCCCATTGACATACCTATTTCCATATAGTAAACTATTAAAGAATTAGAATAAAATAAAGACAGTTCGTAACCATCCTGTCTATAAACAAAACTAGGATTTAACTACCATACCTAGGTAGTTTTTTGTTTATGGGCGGTTTACGCCCTTTTTTATTTGCATAAAACTACAAGGGGGTAAAAGCCCTAAATGGGCTTTTACGGGTGCTCTAGCCAATGGCAACGAGCTGTTTTAGAGCACCCAGGGTTCCGACTACAAGGAGGATTCAATGAAGAAAATAGGCTTAACAACTACAGTTCCAGTGGAAGTTCTTATTGCCGCAGGATATACACCAATAGATTTAAATAACCTTTTTATTACCTCTGAGAATTATTCAAGGTATATAGATATGGCTGAAAGAGATGGTTTTCCTAAAAGCTTGTGTGCTTGGATAAAGGGAATTTATGGTGCATGCATAGATAATAATATTAAAGAAATAATCGGAGTTGTGGAAGGTGACTGCTCAAATACTAAAGCACTTATCGAAGTACTTAAGTTAAAGGGCATTAAGGTTTATCCTTTTTCATTTCCACATAGTCATAAAAAAGAAGATGTTAAAAATGAGCTTGAAAAGTTCATGAATTTATTCAATGTAACCCTTGAGGAAGTTGAAGAAGTTAGAAAAAGAATAAATTCAGTTAGACAGCTAGCAAAAGAAATTGATGAATTAACCTACATAGATGGAAAAGCCTCTGGTTTTGAAAATCATTTATATCAAGTTAGCTTAAGTGATTTAAACGGAGATATAACTTCCTTTGAACTTCAGCTTAAAGAAGCTATTGAGGAAATAAAGAAAAGAGAGCCTTTAAAGAAAAAGCTTAGATTGGGCTACATTGGAGTTCCTCCAATGACTGGTGATATATATGAATTTGCTCTAAAATTCAATGCTTCTTTTGTTTATAATGAAGTTCAAAGAGAGTTTGCTTTCCCTAGAGCAAGTGAAGCCGCTACTATTTTTGATCAATATTACGATTATACTTATCCTTATGATACTGAGTTCAGAATAGTGGAATTGAAAAAGCAAATTGAGGAAAGAAAGCTAGATGGTATAATTCACTACACTCAAGCCTTCTGCTACAGGGCTGTGGAGGATATAATTTTAAAAGAAAAGCTTCCTATTCCAATCTTAAATATTGAAGGGGATAAATTAAACTCGCTAGATGCAAGAACAAAGCTTAGATTAGAAGCTTTTCTTGATATGCTGGTTGACTTAAAAGGGTAAAAGTCCTTAATGGACTTTTACGGGTGTTCTAGTGAGCGGGTGCGAACTATTTTAGAACACCCAGGGTTCGACTGAAAGGAGAAGATTAATGAGGGTATTAGGTATAGACCTTGGAAGTAGAGAAGTTAAAATTGTTTTAATGGAAAACAATGAAATAATATATAAGAAAAAAATTAGTACTATGAGCTTTTACAGAGATTACTGCAGCTTTGATGGGAAAGTAATTGTAGCTTTAGAGAAGCTTGGTTTAAGCCATATTGATAGAGCTGTATCAACAGGCTATGGAAGAAATAATACAGATTTAAAGCTTTTTACCCCAATTAATGAGATTAAAGCTCATGTATATGGCGCAATTTATCAAACAGGATTAAAGGATTTTATTCTTTTAGATGTAGGTGGCCAGGATGTAAAGGTGGTTAAGGTTGAAAAAGGAATAACCACTGATTTAGAGTTAAATGAAAAATGTGCTGCATCCTGTGGAAGATATTTAGAGAATATGGCAAACGTACTTGAGCTGTCTCTTGATGAAATGAGCAGCTACTCAGAAAATCCTATAGAATTAAATTCAACCTGTGCAGTATTTTCTGAATCTGAGCTAATTGGGAAAATAGCTGAAGGAGTTAGCATAGAAAGTCTATGCGCTGGTGTAAATTACTCGCTATATAAAAGACTTCATCCAATGCTTTCAAAATTTAAAGGAAAAAGCTTAGTTTTAACTGGCGGTGTTGCTAATAATGCTGCAATTAAAGAATATGTGAAAAGAGATTATGATGAAATTGCAGCTGTTACAGAACCACAGTTTAATGGTGCCATTGGGTGCTGCTATTACGGAATAAACATTTTAAAGGAAAAGGAGAACTAACTCTATGTACATTTTAAAGGCAGAACACAGCTTTGACAGTGCTCACTTTCTTGCAAACTACATTGGTAAATGCGGAAATATACACGGACACCGATGGAAGGTAGAAATTGAAGTACAGTCAGAAACTCTAATTGAAAATGGTCAGCTTGAAGGCATGGTGGTTGACTTTGGCGATTTAAAAAAGCATGTTAAGGAACTAGTAGATTTTTATGATCATGCTTTAATCATACAAGAAGGTACTATGAGAAAAGAAACATTAGCTTGTATCAAAGAGGATGACTTTAAAGTAATTGAAGTTAGCTTTAGACCAACAGCAGAGAATTTCGCCTACTTCTTTTATAATATGATGAAGGAAAAGGGCTACAACGTAAAAAGAGCCACAGTTTACGAAACTCCTACAAACAGTGCTGTTTATGAAGAAAGCGGGGCTAGATAATATGAATTTTAAGGTAGTGGAAAAGTTCGTTAGTGTTAATGGTGAAGGTACTCGCTCAGGGCAGCTAGCAATCTTTATAAGATTTGCTGGATGTAATTTAAACTGCAGCTATTGCGATACAACTTGGGCAAATTCAAAGGATGTGGCTTATGAATTAATGAGCTCTGAAGCAATATATGAATATATAAAAGCTGCAAGAGTTCGAAATATAACTCTAACTGGAGGAGAACCTCTTCTTCAAGAAGGAATAATAGAGCTATTAGAACTTCTTTCAAAGGATAAAACTCTTCATGTTGAAATAGAAACTAACGGCAGTGTTCCTTTAGATAAGTTTTTAAACATAGAAAATCCGCCAAGCTTTACTATGGATTATAAACTTCCTTCAAGCAACATGGAGGATAAGATGATATTAGAAAATCTACAGCAGCTTACTAATAAAGATACTATAAAATTTGTATCAGGAAGCCTTCAGGATTTAGAAAAGGTTAAGTATATAATTAATACTTATAACCTTATAGATAAAACTAATATATATATAAGTCCGGTATTTGGCAAAATAGAACTGGATAGTATTGTTGAATTTATGAAGGATAATAATTTAAATGGTGTTACCCTTCAAATGCAGCTTCACAAGGTTATTTGGGAACCAACTAAGAGAGGTGTATAAACCATGGCAATTGATATAAAGGCAATTGAAGAACATATAAAAGGAATTTTAATAGCTTTAGGTGATGATCCTGAAAGAGAAGGGCTTAAAGATACACCTAAACGAGTAGCTAAAATGTATGAGGAAATCTTCATGGGTATGAGCTATTCCAACGATGAGCTTGCTGAAATGTTTAATAAAACCTTTGAAGATGATTTATCGGTACAAGAAGGCGGCAAGGACATAGTTATTGTAAAGGATATAGATATCTTCAGTCATTGTGAACATCACTTGGCATTAATGTACAATATGAAGGTTGCTGTAGCATATATTCCTAATAAAAAGGTTATCGGCTTAAGCAAAATTGCACGAATAGCTGACATGGTGGGACGAAGACTTCAGCTTCAGGAACGAATAGGCACAGATATAGCTGAGATAATGCAGAAAGTAACTGGATCAGAGAATGTTGCCGTTATTATAGAAGGAGAGCATGGCTGCATGACTACTAGAGGTATAAACAAGCCCGGCGCCAAGACCATATCAACTACTCTAAGAGGAAGCTTTAATACGGATGCAGCGTTAATTAATAAGTTAATGATGCTTTATCAGAAGTAGTATTTAAATTACAGAAGACACGAAAAAAAATATTAACACTGAACTAACAGGAGACACTGAGCACACGGAAAAATACAAGAAAAATTAACACTGAATTATCAGAAGACACTGAGGACAGGGAAAAATTATGAATAAGGGATGGATGAAATTATGAATCAAGAAAAAGCAGTAGTAGTATTTAGTGGTGGACAGGATAGTACCACATGTTTATTTTGGGCAAAGAAAAGATTTAAAGAAGTTATAGCAGTAGCCTTTGATTATAACCAAAAACATATAACAGAGCTAGATTGTGCAAAGGATATCTGTAAAAAACATAATGTAGAATTTCACATTTTAGATTTAAGTCTTTTAAATCAACTTGCTCCAAATTCATTAACTAGAAAGGATATAGAGGTGGATAAAGATGCTCCTGAAGTGGGCACTCCTAATTCCTTTGTAGATGGCAGAAACATGCTATTTTTGACCTTTGTTGGAGTATTTGCAAAGCAAAGAGGAATAAATCACATCGTAACCGGTGTTTCTCAAAGTGATTTCAGCGGATATCCAGATTGTAGAGATGTATTTATAAAATCCTTAAATGTTACTTTAAATTTAGCTATGGATTACCAATTTGAAATTCATACTCCATTAATGTGGATTAACAAAGCTGAAACTTGGAAAATGGCTTATGATTTAGGTGTCCTTGATATAGTTAAAAATGATACCTTAACCTGCTACAATGGAATAAAAGGTAATGGCTGTGGTGATTGTCCATCATGCAAGCTAAGAAAAAAAGGATATTTAGAATTTAAAAAAGAATATTTATAAAATTATAAAACCAGTAGCACACTCTAAAAGGAGTAACTACTGGTTTTATTTTAGTTAATCAAATTCTTTTCTAAAACTGTATGCTTCTTAGGAAGAGTAATGATAAATTCGCTTCCCTCATTAATCTTGCTCTTTACTTCTATCGTTCCACCATGCATGTTAACAAGAGATTGTGCTAAAGTCAGCCCTATACCACTACCAATCTTTTTACTTATACCATTTGAGTCAACTTGACCAAATCTATCAAAGATACTTTTTTGATGCTCCGCTTCGATACCAATTCCTGTATCCTTAACAGCTATCTGAACTACCTCTTCTTTATCGTACAGGTTTACCCAAATAGTCCCTTCCTTAGGAGTAAACTTTACTGCATTTGAAAGAAGATTAACTACACATCTCTCTATTTCATTGGCATCACATTCTATATTCATTTCTTCAACCTCTGGGTCAATAATAAATTCAATACCATTACTTTCAATATACTCCTTCATAGAAAGAGCAACCTCTTCCACAAGATAAACTATATCTACTTCAGCTATATTTAGCTTATAATGCCCTGCATCTATTTTAGAAGTATCTATTAAATCATTTATAACCTTTAAAAGTGATTTTGAGTTTCTTTTCATTATCTCCATATATTTATTCAGCTTTTCCTTAGGAAGAGGTATATTCTCTTTATCATACTGGTCTATAAGCTGAAATGTTGATAATATAACATTTAGCGGAGTTTTAAGTTCATGAGATAAATTCACAAAGTAACTATTCTTTACTTTTTCGTATTTTATTAAAGTTTTATATAGTTCTTCATTTTCCTCTAGCTTATTGTTCAGCTGAGCAGTTCTCTGCTTTACTAGATTCTCCAAAATCACAACATAGTTGCCTAATACATGTATTATTATCATTATTATAATTGCATATATGATATATGCCCAAATGCTTTTCCAAGGTGCACTTTTTACTACTATACTTAAATTTGTAGGTTCACTCCACTCCCCAGAGCTATTTCTACCTTTAACCTTAAAATTATAGGTTCCACTCTTTATATTTGTATATCTAGCAAAATTATTGTTATTCGAGTAAACCCAATCTTTATCAATGCCTTCAAGCATGTATGCATATTGATTTTTAGCTACATTCTTATAATCCGGAATAAAAAACTCTAAGGAAAAATAATTTTCATTATATTTAAGCTTCATCTGCTGCAGCAGGGGCTGAGATTTATCGAAGACCTTAAAATCTTCAAAAACCACCTTAGGAATATAACAGCTTTTTTGGTAATTTTCAGGATAGAAGCTTGTTAAACCACTAGTTCCACCGAAAAACATTTCTCCACTGCTACTCTTATAATAAGAATTACCATTGAATTCATTGCCTGGCAATCCATCTGCTACAGTAAAGTTATAAAATTTATTTTCTATAACCTCTAGCTTTGATATTCCAGCGTTGGTACTAACCCAAGGATTATTCGCCTTATCAAGAAGCACACCATAAACAAAGTTATTACATAAACCATTCTTTTCTGTATACACAGTGAATTTTTCAGTCTTTGTATTAAGCAAGTTCAAACCATAGTTAGTACCAATCCATATATTACCTTTGCCGTCTCCCTTTATTGCCTTTATGGCATTGCAGCTTAAGCTGTTTTTATCCTCAGGATTGTTTTTATATACCTTTACACTGTTGTCCCTTCTATCTAATCTGACAACTCCTCCATTAATGCCGCATCCTATCCATATGTATCCATTTTCATCCTCGTATACAGCTGAGAACGCATTATCTTCCACGCCGTTTTTCTTCAGTAAATCGGATACATGAGTAAAGGTTTCATTATCAGGATTAAATAAATCCAAGCCGCCTCTTGTAGCAAGCCATAACTGTTTCTTAGAATCAAAATATATAAATCTCATTTCCTTATTTATCAATGAATTTGCATTGTTTTCTTCATGGGAATATCTTTTAAACTCACCAGTTTGCTTATTATATTTACTTAATCCATTATTAGTGGCAATCCATATATTACCTTTGCCATCTCCTGTAATAGTCTTGATGTAATTATCAATTAAGCTTTTCGGGTCATTACTTTTTAAAAATAATTTAACTTCATTTGTGTTCCTATTAATAAGGTTTAGTCCTTCATTTACTGTACCCACCCACAATAGCTTATCCTCATCTTCATATATGCCAGTTATCTGATTATAGCTTATACTATTCTTGTTATAAGGATTATGGGTATAGTTTTGAAAAAGCTGATTAGGATAAAACTTACTCAGTCCATTATTAGTTCCAATCCAAAGCATTCCTGATTTGTCTTCAAATATACTTAAAATATTATTATCTATAATGCTGTGATTATCATAGTATTGGTTTGAGTATGTGGTAAAGTCGTCCTTGTCCTTATTGTATCTGCAAAGTCCTCTTTTAGTACCTACCCAAAAATTTTTATAGGAATCCTCGTATATAACCGGCACACAATTTGAAGGCAAGGTTTTATTATCCAAATTATAAACTTTAAAAGTTCCCGATGCCTTATCCAGCTTATTTAATCCTCCATTGTCAGTTCCAATCCATATGTTACCTTCCTTATCCTCATAAATTGTCTTTATGGAATCATCGCTTATACTTGTACTGCTTTCATCCTTAAAATAATGCTTAAAGGTATTAGTAGCTCTATTGTAGGCATTTAAGCCTTCTTTAGTACCTATCCATAAAACACCTTCCCTATCTTCACGAAGACAGGTTACAAAGTTATTTGATATACTATTGCTAGTATTGTTATTTAAAAATCTAGTAAATTTGCCAGTGCTTTTATCATACTTATTTAACCCGTTTTCAGTACCGATCCATATAAACCCGCTGCTGTCCTCTACCATGCCCCATATATTATTATTTGATATGGTTTTTGGGTCTTTAGGATCATTCTTATATTGCACAATATTGGTTCTATTCTTGTCCATCCTGTTAAGTCCATTACTAGTTGCTATCCACAGATATCCATCGCTCTCTAATATTCCTCCGATATAATTGGCGCTTATGCTGCTCTTATCTTCAGCGTTGTATCTGAAAATCTTAAACTTATTACCGTCATATCTATTTAAGCCATCATCTGTTCCAAACCACATATACCCTTTACTGTCTTGAAATATAGCTTCAATTGAACTCTGTGACAATCCGTCCTCAATAGTAATATTGTTAAACTTATAATCATTATTAAGAGAATATACTGCTTCACCATTAATCAGCATGAAGAATATTGCTATTACTGCTAGTATTATCCCACTTTTATATTTATTCCTGTGCAAAAGAAATCCGCTCCTTTAGTTCTCTTAGTATATATATTTTCTCATGTTTTTCTACAAATTTCAACATAATTACTGCAATATCTAAAGATTATAAGTGGTTTTACTTATATTAACATTTAATTAGGAAAGCTTCCCAATTTTTTTCTTAAAACATTTAATTACACCCTAAAATAATATAGAGTTTCTAAATTTTAATGTAAACGGTGTAATTTTTTTTATATATTATTGAAAAACTATTTACACAGGTTAATTTTCTTTGTTACTATAATAATGAAAGAAAAAAATCATTTTGAATACTTATTGCTTATACTTAATGCAAAATTTGCAACAACGCTAAGGAGGAACTTATATGAAAGATCCAAGAATTGAAACCCTTGCTAAAAACCTTGTAAACTATTCCTGTGGAATTAAAAAGGGAGAAAAAATATTAATAGAGTGTGTAGGACTAGAAACGCCTCTAGTAACTGAGCTTGTAAAACAAACTTACCTTGCTGGTGGAATACCTTTCGTTACAATAAAGGATAAAGAAGTAGACAGAGCATTACTTATGGGATGTTCTGAAGAACAAATGCAAATGATGGCTAAATACGAAGCAGCTAGAATGTCAGATATGGATGCTTACATCGGAATTAGAGCTGGTAACAACATTACTGAATTATCAGATGTTCCTGGCGAAAAGATGTCAATACACGGTAAAAATTTCTGGCAGCCTGTTCATGGACAAATCAGAGTACCAAATACTAAATGGGTTGTTTTAAGATATCCAAACTACTCAATGGCTCAATCAGCTGATATGAGCACAGAAGCTTTCGAAGACTTCTACTTCAACGTATGTAACCTTGACTATAGCAAAATGTCAAAGGCTATGGATAATTTAGTTGCTTTAATGGAAAAAACAGATAAAGTTAGAATAACTGGAAAAGATACTGATTTAACTTTCTCAATAAAGGGAATACCTGCAATAAAATGTGCTGGCCAGCTAAACATTCCTGATGGAGAGGTTTATACTGCACCAGTTAAGAATTCAGTAAATGGTGTTCTTTCATATAACTGCCCTGCAGTTTACCAAGGCTTTACTTTCGAAAACATCAGACTTGAATTCAAGGATGGTAAAATTGTAAAAGCAACTGCTAACGACACTGAAAGAATAAACACTATATTCAATGCTGATGAAGGAGCAAGATTTGTTGGTGAGTTTGCTATAGGTGTAAACCCATACATCCTAAAACCAATGAAGGATACATTATTTGATGAGAAAATAGCTGGATCAATACACTTCACTCCAGGAAGCTCATACGATGATGCTTTCAATGGCAACAAATCATCAGTTCACTGGGATCTAGTATTTATCCAAAGACCAGAATACGGCGGCGGAGAAATATACTTTGATGACGTATTAATAAGAAAAGATGGTCTATTCGTAGTAGAAGAATTAAAATGC
>Ga0316603_10001774_pt1 | contig 11636 bp, 12 predicted proteins | sample OWC_soil_day10_n_FD_207649 | JGI IMG/M metagenome (GOLD analysis project Ga0316603, IMG submission 207649) | Wetland soil microbial communities from Old Woman Creek delta, Ohio, United States - OWC_soil_day10_noCT | ecosystem: Environmental > Terrestrial > Soil > Wetlands | place: USA: Ohio...
AGCTCGCTGGTGGCGGCGAAGGGGCCGTCAATCACCTGGCGCTCGCGGCCCGAGAATCGCACGCGCTTGCCGGCGGCGCTGGGGTGCAGGCCCTCGCCGGCGAGCAGCACGCCGGCTTGAACCAGTTCTTCGTTGAAGCGACCCATGGCCGTCAGCAACTCGGTGTCGGGCATCTGCCCGGCCTCGGACTCGCGGGTGGCCTTGACCATCACCATGACACGCATCGTCGTTGCTCCTTGGGGGACCCGGGTGCCGCGTGCGCCCCATGCCCACGCGCCCGTCGCAAATACGACGTGCGCGCAGGCCCGGAATCGACACCGACCGCCGAAGATTCTGCGCCGGTCGAATCCGGGCCCGCGGGAGGCATGGCGCCGCGTCAGCCGGCCAGCTTCGCGGCGATGCGCGCCACGTGCGCGCCTTGCCAGCGCGCGCCGTCCAGTTCGTTGGCCGAAGGCTGGCGGCTGCCGTCGCCACCGGCAATGGTCGATGCACCGTAGGGGCTGCCGCCGGAGATCTCGGCCAGCGTGGTCTGGCCTTGCCAGGCATAAGGCAGCCCGACGATGACCATGCCGTGGTGCAGCAGCACCGTCTGCGTCGACAGGATGGTGCTCTCCTGCCCACCGTGCTGGGTGGCCGTGGAGGTGAACACCGACCCCACCTTGCCGACCAGCTTGCCGCCAGCCCAGAGGCCGCCGGTCTGGTCGAGAAAGTTCTTCATCTGCGCCGCCATGTTGCCGAAGCGCGTCGGCGTGCCGAAGATGATGGCGTCGTAGTGGGCCAGCTCGGCCACCTCGGCCACTGGCGCGGCCTGCTCGGTCTTGAAGTGCGACTTCTGCGCCACCTCGGGCGGCACCAGCTCGGGCACGCGCTTGATGTCGACGCTGGCGCCGGCGCTGCGCGCGCCCGCGGCGATGGCCTGGGCCATCGTCTCGATGTGACCGTAGCTGCTGTAGTACAGAACCAGAACCTTTGCCATGTATCGCCTCGTCAGTCAGTGGTGTGGACACGAGGATTCTTTGTGCCACACCGCCGCCGGCGGTTGCGTGGCCGCGAACGCGGGCTTCAATCGGATTGAAGGCAGGGCCGTCGCTCCCGGTGCCTTCAAGGGCCGTCGCTGGCGATGGCGCGCATGAACTCGCCGCGCAGCTGCGTGTCGCGGTCCAGGCAGCCGGCAAAGGCCTGGGTGTAGACGCGCTCGTCGCCGCGGCGGTCCTCGCCCAGCAGCAGGCACAGCTGCTCGGCCTCGATCACGCAGGCCGCGCCCCTGGCCTGGCCGTGGCGGACCAGCGCTTCGGCGATATCGCGTGTCATCCACTCCTGGTAGGTCAGGCGGTGCCCGATGGCATCGACGAGCCGCGCAATGCGGCCGAAGCCGTGCAGCCGCCCGCCGGGCACGTAGGCCACGTGGGCGATGCCGCGAAAGGGCACCAGGTGGTGCGGGCACACGCCGTGGATGGCGATGCCGCGCACCACCACCATGTCCTCGCGCGGGTCAGCGAAACCGGGGCCCAGCACCTCGGCCGGGTCGAGCGCGTAGCCGCCGAGCAACCGCCGCTCCCACAGCTCGCGCACGCGCCGCGGCGTCTTGCCGGTGTGCACGCCGTCGGGGGAGATGCCGCAGGCCTTCAGCAGGTCGCCGACGGCGCGTTCGAAGGCCACGGCATCGAACTCGCCGACACGCGGGATGCCGGGGCCTTGTGCCCGCGGGGCCGCGGGGTCATGGTCGCAGGGATCGTGCATCGCCGGGCCTTGGGTCGAGTGGCAACGCCACCGACCTTAACCCATGGTGCGGCGACCCTCAGGGAAACCAGATGCGCCACAAGCCGACGACCACGTGCCCCCAGATCAGGATGTTGCCGGCCGCCAGCGTCAGCAGCCGGGTGTAGTTCCACAAGCCGCGGGCGCGGCGCATGCACGCGTCCTCGCCAGTGACGGCATACAGCCCCAGGTACAGCACCGAAGGGACGAAGGTCCCGACGATGAGCACGCCCATCACCCAGTAGAAGACGGTCATGCCGACATTATCGGCGCCGGGAGGCCCGGACTCAGGGCGCGGAGTGCCAAGGCTGCACGGCACGCGCGGCCGTGTGCCGCGGGTCGCACAGCGAACGCACCAATGCGAGCTACGCCACGCGCGCCCCTTGCCGCGATGCGACCGCGCCGGCACCAGCGGCTTCGCCACCGATGTTGTGCCATGGCCCTGGCCTGGGGAGCAGTTGCCCGGCTCGAGCCCGGGCTCGCCCCGGTGCCGAGGGGATTCCTTCCGCGCAGGCGTGGTAGCAAGCAGGCGCTGAAAGCTCGACTGCGAATGGCAGCTTCCGCTGCGGTGTTTCCCCCGGTTCTTGGATCGGACGACGGCAAGGCGCCGTCAATTGCCCGTGCTCTCTACACCTTCAGAGCCCGGCCTCCGGCCTTCAGGATCGGCGCGGCCATCGTGCGCACCCGGTCGTCGGGGCCGCGCCGCAACTTGCCCGCCACCGCGATGGCCGCGCCCGCGCGCAGCATCGCCGCGAAGCCGTCGCGCACCTGCTCGGCACCGACGTCCTGCAGCGCCTGCAGGGTCTCGGCGCGCGAGCGCACGCGGCCCAAGGCAAACAGGTCGAGCACGGCGGTCTCGAGCCGGCGGCCGGGGCGTTCCAGCTCGCGCAGATGGCGCACCGCGATCTGGCGGCGTGCGCGCTGCAGCGCTGCGGCATCCACGCCCTGCGCCTGGGCCAGGAGCAGGCGCACCACCTCCGCGAAGAACTCGGGCAGCTGCTGCGGCGAGGTCGAGGCCTCGATGACGAACTGCCCGGCCAGCTCCAGCACGTCGGCCGAGCAGGCGGCGTAGTAGACCAGGCCGCGGCGTTCGCGCAGTTGGTCCATCAGCGGCGAGCTCATGCCTTCGCCCAGCAGCGCTGCCGCCACCACGCCGGCCTGGTGCGCGCCGCTCAAGCTGGGCAGCGGGAAGCCCAGCACCACGTGCGTCTGCGGGCAGCCGGCCAGCGCGCGTGTGCGCAGCCCGCCCAGCCAGTCGGGCGCGGCGACCTGGTTCGCGCTGCCGCGCGGCATGGCGCCGAAGGCCGCCTCGGCGGCACGCTCGATGGCCTCGGGGTCGACGTCGCCGGCCACCGCCAGCACGGTGTTGGCCGCGCTGTACTGGCGCCGCACATAGGCCTGCAGCTCGGCGCGCGTGAAGCGCTCGATATGGCGACGCTGGCCGATCACCGGCTGCGCCAGCGGGTGGCTGCCCCAGCTGAGCTTGTCGAACAGGCGGAAGGCGACCGACAGCGCATCGTCCTCGTCCTCGACGTACTCGTGCAGGATCACCTGGCGCTCGCGCTCCAGTTCGTCCTCGGGGAAGCTGCCGTGCTGCACGATGTCGGCGAGCAGGTGCACGAAGGCCTCGGCATCGCGCGCCAGGCCGACGATGTGGAAGGCGCTGTGGTCCTTGTCGGTGTGGGCGTTGACCATCGCGCCCAGGCTTTCGGCATCGAGGTTGATGCGCTGGCAATCGCGGCTGGCCGTGCCCTTGAAGGCCATGTGCTCGACCATGTGGCTGATGCCGTTGTCGCGCGCCGCCTCGTGCTGGCTGCCGGTATGTACGAACACGCTCAGGTCCACCGTCTCGCGCTGCGGCGTGCGCAGCACCAGCACGCGCAGCCCGTTGGCCAGCGTCGCCAGATGGGGGGTGTCGTCGGCAGCGTTCAAGGCGGCGGATTGTAGGTTGGGGGGTACTCGGCACGGCGTGCTGCTAAGCTTTTCGAAATCCACTGTCTGAAAGTCCCCGACCATGCATCCTGCCATCCGCCGCCAGACCCTGGGCGACCTGCTGCAGCGCAGCGCCGCCCGTGTGCCGACCAAGCTGGCCATCGCCTGCGGCGACGTGCGCTGGAGCTATGCCGAGTTCGATGCGCTGTGCACGCGGCTGGCGGCCGGCCTGGCGCGGCAGGGCATCGCCAAGGGCACGCGCGTGGCGGTGCTGGCGCGCAACTCGCATGCCTTCGCGGCGCTGCGCTTCGCGCTGGCGCGCCTGGGCGCGGTGCTGGTGCCGATCAACTTCATGCTCAAGGCCGATGAGGTGGCCTACATCCTGCGCCATGCCGGTGCCACGATGCTGGCTACCGACAGCGGGTTGAGCACGCTCGCGCGCGCCGCCGCGGCGCTGGACACGGCGGTGCGCGATTTCGTCTGGCTGCCGTCGGAGCATCCCACCTCCCCCGAGCCGGGCATGACGGCCTTCGATGCGCTGGCGGCCTGCGACGCGGTGCTGCCCGAGCCGGCGCTGGACGGCAGCGACCTGCTGCAGATCGTCTACACCAGCGGCACCGAATCGAGCCCGAAGGGCGCGATGCTCACGCACGACGCCGTGATCTGGCAGTACGTCAGCTGCCTGGTCGACGCCGGCATCGCGTCCGACGACCTGACGCTGCATGCGCTGCCGCTGTACCACTGCGCGCAGCTCGACGTGTTCCTGGGCCCGGCCATCTACTGCGGTGGCAGCAGCGTCATCACCTCCGCGCCGACGCCGGACAACCTGCTGCCGCTGATCGAGAAGCACCGCATCAGCAGCTTCTTCGCGCCGCCCACGGTGTGGATCTCGCTGCTGCGCTCGCCGCTGTTCGACGCCACCGACCTGAGCAGCTTGCGCAAGGGCTACTACGGCGCGTCGATCATGCCGGTGGCGGTGATGCGCGAAATCCTCGAACGCATCCCGCAGCTGCGGCTGTGGAACCTCTACGGCCAGACCGAGATCGCGCCGGTGGCGACGATGCTCGGCCCCGAGGACCAACTGCGCAAGCCGGGCTCCTGCGGCCGCGCGGTGCTGAACGTGCAAACGCGCGTGGTCGACGACGCCATGAACGACATCCGGCCCGGCGAGGTCGGCGAGATCGTGCACCGCAGCCCGCACGTCATGCTGGGCTACTTCCACGACGACGAACGCACGGCCGCGGCCTTCGAGGGCGGCTGGTTCCACAGCGGCGACCTGGGCACCATCGACGACGAGGGCTACATCACGGTGGTCGACCGCAAGAAGGACATGATCAAGACCGGCGGCGAGAACGTCGCCAGCCGCGAGGTGGAAGAGGCCATCTACCGCCTGCCGCAGGTGTCGGAGGTGGCGGTGGTGGGCATCCACCACCCGCGCTGGGTCGAGGCGGTGGTGGCGGTGATCGTCGTCAAGGCCGGCCAGACGCTGACCGAAGCCGAGGTGCTGGCCCATTGCAACGCGCACATGGCCGGCTTCAAGGCGCCGAAGGCGGTGGTCTTCGTCGACGCGCTGCCCAAGAACCCCAGCGGCAAGCTGCTGAAGCGGCAGCTGCGGCAGACCCATGCGGAGCTGTTCGGCCCCGCCTGAGCCGGCGCGGCGCCAAGCGGCCGTTGCGCTGCGTCAATGGCCTTCGTCCGGGCCGTTCAGGACCTCTTGAAATCCGGTGCCAGCACCCCGAACTCCCGCTTTGCCAGGGGTCGGGCCACGGCCCCGCGTCATCAATGGAGGTCCAGACCATGTACCGCAGCCTGTTTCCCCGCGACCTGTTCGCGGAAGTCGACCGCCTGCAGCGCGAATTGCAGCAGTCCTTCGACACCGTGTCGCCCAGCATCCGCGGCTTTGCCCGTGGCTACCCGGCGCTGAACGTCGGCAGCACGCCGAAGTCGGTGGAGGTCTATGCCTTTGCGCCCGGCATCGACCCGGCGGGCATCGAGATCAACCTCGAGCGGGGCGTGCTCACCATCGAAGGCGAGCGCGCAAGCGCCTTGCCCGCCGATGACGGCAAGACCACGGCGCACATCAACGAACGCTTCCAGGGCCGCTTCCGCCGCGTGCTCAGCCTGCCGGACGACATCGACCCGGCCGCCGTGAACGCCAGCTATCGCGACGGCGTGCTGCACGTGAGCGTGCAGCGCCGCGAATCGGCGCAGCCGCGCCGCATCGAAGTGCAATGACCACGAGGAGTACCGACATGAACAACCAAGCTGTGACCCAGACGCCCGAGCAAACCAGCGCGAGCCGGGACGAGCCGGCCCTGCTGCCGCTTGTGGACGTGATCGAGGACGCCACCGGCATCACCCTCTACGCCGACCTGCCGGGGGTGCCGAAGGACCGGCTGAACGTGCGCGTCGAAGGTGAGACGCTGCTGATCGAGGCCGAATTGGTGCTGGCGGTGCCGCAGGACATGCAGGCCAGCCACGCCGAGGTGCAGCGCACGCATTACCGGCGCGCTTTCACGCTCAGCCGCGAACTCGACCCCGACAAGGTCAGTGCCGAACTGAGCCAGGGCGTGCTGCGCCTGCGCATCCCCAAGGCCGAGCACGCGCAGCCGCGGCGCATCACGGTGCAGGTGGCCTGAACGCGCTGACGACACTGAATCATTTCCGGGAGAGCCATGATGAAACTGGACGATCTGCGCCAGGGCGTCGGCACGCTCTGGGATTCGGTCACCGAAGGCTGGGAACGGCTGCGCCAAGGGGCGGCCGGGGCGCTGACGCGCTACCGGCCGGAGCACAAGGCCAGCCTGCCCGCGCCGGATGAAGTCGACGACGCCAGCTACCTGCCCAGCGCCAGCTGGGCGATGCTCGGCGGCGACGTGTTCGAGGACGACAAGCGCATTGTGGTGCGCCTGGAGGCCCCGGGCATGAACAAGTCCGACTTCGACATCCAGGTGCTGGACGGCGCGCTGGTGGTGCGCGGCGAAAAACGCTTCGAGCGCGAGAGCACCGAAGGCCGCTGGCGCGTGCTGCAATGCGCCTATGGCAGCTTCCTGCGCACGGTGCCGCTGCCGGTGGCGGTGAAGGGCGACCAAGCCCGGGCCAGCTACCGCAACGGCGTGCTCAAGGTCGAGCTGCCGAAGCTGACGCCGGGCCGGCCGAACGTGACGCAGATCAGCGTGAGCTGAAGCCCTTGCTTGTCGGCGGCCCGGCAGTCGCGGGCCGCCGGCTTGATGTCAGCCCATGCACCGCAGTGGCACGGACATGTCGAAAGCTTCGAAGAGTGTTTCCCTGGTGCTGGGCAGTGGCGGCGCCCGCGGCTTGGCGCACATCGGCGTCATCCAGTGGTTGACGGAAAACGGCTATCAGATCCGTTCGATCTCGGGGTCGTCGATGGGTGCGCTGGTCGGTGGCATCTACGCCGCGCGCAAGCTCGAGGTGTATGCCCAGTGGGTGTCTGCGCTGGAACGCGCGCACGTCATCCGGCTGCTCGATCCGAGCCTGAGCCGCAGTGGGCTGTTCAAGGGTGAGCGCATCATCGGCGTGCTGCGCGAGCTGATCGGCGACTGCGACATCGCCGAGCTGCCGCTGTCCTACACGGCGGTGGCCACCGACATCGAGTCGGGCGAGGAAGTCTGGCTGCGCGAGGGCCGGCTGTTCGATGCCATCCGCGCCTCGATGGCCACGCCGCTGGTGTTCACGCCCTTCAAGCATGGCGAGCGCACGCTGCTCGACGGTGCACTGGTCAACCCGCTGCCGGTGGCGCCGACGCTCGACGACGGCACCGACCTGACCATCGCCGTCAACCTGGGCGGGCCGGCCGAGCTTCGGCCGGCGCCGCCACAACCCGCGCGGGCCAACGGAGGCAGGAACGGCGGCAAGGCCTACGGCAAGCGCATCGGCGACTTCGTTGCGGCGCTGCGACCCAACCGCGCGTCGGCTGAAAGCACGCGCGGCCTGCTGGACGTCGCCTTCGTGTCGATGCAGACGATGCACGACACCATCGCCCGGCTCAAGCTCGCGGCGCATGCGCCGGACGTGACCGTGGAAATTCCGCGCAACGCCTGCGGCTACCACGAGTTCTGGCGTGCCGATGAGCTGATTGCGCTGGGGCGCGAGCGTGCTGCCCAGGCCCTGGGGGGCCGCGAAGGGGCTGGGTCTGCGCATGCCGATGAGGCATGAGCCGATGCCGGCACGGCCCATTCGTGCCGGCCAGGCAGCTCGGTGAAGAGGCTGTCAGACTCCGCCTCCATGCGAAGACTTGCCATCGGGCTGCTTGCGGCCGTGTTCGGGCTGGTGCTCGTGACGCTGCTCCTGCTGGCGCTCGCCGTCGAGCGCGAGCCGCGGGTGCCGCGTCGCGACCAGGTCTCGCCGGCCGATGTCGAGCGTGCCGTGGCCGTGCTGCGGCACAACGACCCGCGCCGCTCGCCACCCGGCCAATTGCGCTCGCTGTTGCTGAGCGAGCGCGATCTCGACCTGCTGGTCCAGCACGGCGCGCGCCACTGGTTGGCGATGGACACGCAGCTGCAACTGCAGCCGGGCCGGCTGCTCGCGCAGGCCAGCCTGCCGGTACCTTGGGGACGCTGGCTGAACGTGCAGCTGGTGCTGCGGCAGACTGCGGCTGTACCCGAGGTCGAGCGCCTGCAGATCGGCCGCCTGCCGCTGCCCGCCGCACTGGCGCTGCCCGTGCTGCGAAGCCTTGCAGCACGGCGCGGGCTGCAGCCCGAGGCGTGGCTGGCGATGCGCTGGGTCGAGAGCGTGTCCATCGGCCCGGATGCCGTGGCGGTGATGTATCGCATCGACCCCGATACCGTGTCGCGGCTGCGTGCGGCGCTGGTCGCACCGCAGGACCAGCAGCGGCTGCGCGCTTATCAGGAGCGGCTGACCGAGCTGACGCGCGACAGCGCGGGCCAGGCCCGCTCGGTGGCCACGCTGTTGTCGCCGCTGTTCTCGCTGGCGGCCGAGCGCACCGCGCAGGGTGGCGATGCCGCCGCCGAGAACCGTGCCGCATTGCTGACGTTGACCTTCTATGCCAACCACCGGCCGCTGGGCATGCTGGTGCCGGCGGCCTACCAATGGGCTCGGCCGTGGCCGGCGGTGGTCCAACTGAGGCAGCGCCAGGACTTCGCGCTGCATTTCCTGATCTCGGCAGTCATTGCCGCGGAGGCCGGCACGCCGCTGGCCGACGCCGTCGGGCTGTGGAAGGAACTGGCCGACGCACGCAGCGGCGGCAGCGGCTTCAGCTTCAACGATCTGGCGGCCGACCGCGCGGGCACGCGCTTCGGTGAGCTGGCCGTGGGCGATCCGACCCGGCTGCAGCAGCGGATTGCCGCCGGGGTCGGCGACGCCGATCTGCTGCCGCAGGTCAGCGACCTGCCGGAGCATCTGCCGGAAGCGGAGTTCGTTGCGCGCTACGGCGGCGTCGGCGGTGCAGCCTACAACCGCATGCTCGCGACGATCGAGTCACGTCTGGACTCGATGCCGATGTTCCAGTGAGCGGCGTGCAACGCCGTCTGCCGCATCAGAACTTGGTGTAGCCGCCGTCGATGACGAACTGCTCGCCGGTGGTGTAGGCCGAGGCATCGCTGGCCAGATACACGGCGATGCCGCCGAAATCGTCGATGCCGCCCCAGCGCCGCGCCGGGATGCGCGGCAGCACCGCGTCGGCGAACTTCGGGTTGGCGACCGAACGCTCGGTCATGTCGGTGACGATCCAGCCCGGCAGGATCGAGTTGACGCGGATCCTGTGCCGCGCCAGCTCCACCGCCAGCGCGCGCACGTAGGCCGTGACCGCGCCTTTCGACGCGCCGTAGTGGCTGTTGCGCGCCGCACCTTCGATGGCCGCGGTGCTGGCGGTGGCCACCAGCGCGCCGCCTTGTCCATGGGCCGCCATGTGCCGCGCCGCGGCGCGGAAGGTCAGGAACACGCCTTCGACGTTGATGCGCTGGACGCGGCGGAATTCCTCCAGGCTCATCTCCGTCATCAGCGTGCCTTTGCTCGACACGCCGGCGTTGGCGAAGCAGGCGTCCACCCGGCCCAGCGCCATCGCCGACGCGGTGAAGGCCACGTCCACCTGCGCCTCGTCGCCGACGTCGCAGACGAAGGCATGCACGCGGCCGGCGTCGCTGCATTCGCCAGCGAGCTGGGCGCGCGCGCGTTCGGTCTTGTCGGGGTTCGAGCCCCAGATCGCCACCTTGGCGCCGGCGGCCAGCAGCGCGCGGGCCATGCCCAGGCCGATGCCTCCGTTGCCGCCGGTGACCACGGCACCGCGGCCGCTCAAGTCGAAGGGGGTGTACATGCCGGTCTCCTTTGAAGTTGCAGGCGCTGTTGTAGCCTATGGGCTGACTCCGACCTGGTCATACCCAAGACATGAGCACCCTGTTCTCGCCCTACAGCATCGGCTCGCTGCACCTGAAGAACCGCATCGTCATCGCGCCGATGTGCCAGTACAGCGCCGTCGATGGCGCAGCCACCGACTGGCACCAGATCCACCTGGGCCACCTGGCCCTGTCGGGCGCCGGGCTGCTGATCATCGAGGCCACCGCGGTCGAGGACATCGGGCGCATCACACCCGGCTGCCTGGGGCTGTGGTCCGATGCCACCGAGTCCGCACTGAAGCGTGTGTTGCAGGCGGTGCGTGCCCATTCGCGCATGCCGATCGCCATCCAACTGGGCCATGCGGGGCGCAAGGCCTCGAGCCATGTGCCCTGGCAGGGCGGCCAGCTGATCGCGCCGGAGCAGGGCGGCTGGCGGCCGGTGGCGCCATCGGCGCTGCCGCAGCTGGACGGCGAGGCGCCGCCGCTGGCGCTGGACGAAGCCGGGCTGCAGCGCATCGTCGCCGCCTTTGTCGATGCGGCGCTGCGCGCGCACCGGCTGGGGCTGGACGCGATCGAGTTGCATGCCGCGCACGGCTACCTGCTGCACCAGTTCCTGTCGCCGATCTCGAACGTGCGCAGCGATGCTTACGGCGGCTCGCTGGAGAACCGCATGCGCTTTCCGCTGCAGGTCTTCGAGGCGGTGCGCGCGGCGCTGCCGGCGGCCACGCCTTTGGGCGTGCGCCTGTCGGCCACCGACTGGGTCGACGGCGGCTGGGACCCGGCGCAGAGCCTGGTCTTCGCGCGCGCGCTGCTGTCGCGCGGCCTGAGCTTCCTGCATGTATCCAGCGGCGGTGTGTCGCCGCAGCAGAAGATTCCCATCGGCCCCGGCTATCAGGTGGGGCTGGCCGAGACGCTGCGGCGCGAGACCGGGCTGCCCACCCTCGCCGTCGGGTTGATCACCGAGGCCGAGCAGGCCGAGGCCATCGTCGCCAGCGGCCAGGCCGACCTGGTGGCCCTGGCACGCGCCATGCTGTTCGACCCGCGCTGGCCCTGGCATGCCGCCGCCCAGCTCGGCGCGACGGTGGAGGCGCCGCCGCAGTACTGGCGCTCGCAGCCGCGCGGCATGGCCAACCTGTTCGGCGACGTGCGCATCGGCATGCGCTGAAGGACCTCACATGAAGCTGATCGACCTGCAAGGCAAGCGCGTGCTGATCACGCAGGCGCAGGACTTCATGGGCCCGGCGCTGGTGCGCGTGTTCGGCGCGCTCGGCGCTGCGGTGGTCGCCGATGCCCGGCCGCTGGGCGACGAGGCTGGCCTGGCCGCGCGCGTGGTGGCCGAGGCCGGCGACGTCGACGTGCTGATCGCGCACCTGGCGCTGCCCGCACCCAGTACCGCGGTTGCCGCGGTCGACGACGACGAATGGCGCCAGGTGTTCGCTCACCTGGTGGACCCGCTGCCGCGGCTGGCGCGGGCGGTGCTGCCGCAGTTCACGGCGCGCGGGGCCGGGCGTATTGTCGTCATCGGCAGCGCGGCCGCGCTGCGTGGGCAGAAGCGTACGTCCACCTATAGCGCGGCGCGCGGTGCGCAACTCGGCTGGGTGCGCGCCGCCGGTGTGGAGCTGGCGCGGCAGA
>Ga0316603_10001775_pt1 | contig 11628 bp, 4 predicted proteins | sample OWC_soil_day10_n_FD_207649 | JGI IMG/M metagenome (GOLD analysis project Ga0316603, IMG submission 207649) | Wetland soil microbial communities from Old Woman Creek delta, Ohio, United States - OWC_soil_day10_noCT | ecosystem: Environmental > Terrestrial > Soil > Wetlands | place: USA: Ohio...
TGTCGCCGAACGCGCCCGCGCTGAAGCTCGACAACGACAAGTTCTCGTCGGATCCGCACGCGAAGGAGGCGCTCGACAAGGACCCGTTGATCTCGCAGCCGCCGGGTCCCGCGCGCACGGCGGCGGGCCTCGTCGACGGCATGCATCGGATCTGGACCGAGCTCGACGGGCTCACGATGCCGATCCTCGCGCTGCACGGTACCCGCGATCAGCTCACCGCACCGTCGGGGAGCCGTGCGCTCGTTCGCGAAGCACCGCCGGGCGATCGCACGCTGCGCATCTACGACAACCTCGCGCACGACCTCTTGCACGAGCCGACGGGGCGGCAGGTCGAGGACGACATCGTCGCGTGGCTCGACGCCCATACCGGTGGTCCCGCCGTGGCGCCGCCGCCGATCTATCCCGGTCGCCTCGGCGGCGATCCGCGGGGCTGGACCCAAGCGGTCGAGGCGACGGCCGGCGTCGTGACGAAAGACGATCGCGTCGACTTCACCGGCTCGTTCGCGCTGAACCTCGCGCGGCCCAAGATCATCGGATGGCACGGCGCGCTGACGGCGCGGTGGGCAGACAACTACCGCACGGTCTCGCTACGCCCGCTCGGCGTCGCGGTGCGCGTCGGACCGGGGGTGTTCGGCGTGTCGGCGGGCCTCTCGTTCGTGACGGGCAAAGAGTTTGCCGCGTCGGGCGGCGGGTGGATCGAGACGCCGCTCGGTCCGCTTCACGCCGGCGTCGCCGTCGAGGCGTCGCGGCTGTTTCAGGACGTGCCGGAGCGCGGACCGCTCGCCTCTGACCTCGTGTGGACGACGCTCTCGCTGCGCTACGGCGGCGATCGCGCGTATTGGCCCGGCGCACACGCCGGCGTCGGCCCGGTGATCACGGCGGGCTCGACGTGGCTCACCGACGCGCAGGCCTGGATCATCACGGCCGGCCTGCAGCTCTACGGCGCCGACTAACGGACCGTCACCGGAGAGATCCGCCAGATGTTCTCGGCGTACTCGCTGATCGAGCGATCCGACGAGAACTTCCCGGCGCGCGCCGTGTTCAGGATCGACGACCGCAGCCAGCTCGCGGGCGTGCGCCAGGCGTGCGAGACGCGTGCTTGCGCGTCGCAATACGCGCGGAAGTCGGCGAGCACCAAGAACGGATCGCGGTGCACGAGATCGTCGACGATCGGCATGAACAGCCCGCGATCACCCGGCGAGAACGCCCCGCTCGCGATCAGCTCGATCACGCGCGACAGCTCGGGGTCCTTCGCGACTTCCTCTTCCGGCCGATAGCCGCGCTTCTTCGCGGTGACCTCTTCGGCGGTCATGCCGAACAAGAAGAAGTGATCGGCGCCGACCGCCTCGCGGATCTCGACGTTCGCGCCGTCGAGCGTGCCGATCGTCAGCGCGCCGTTGAGCGTGAACTTCATGTTGCCGGTGCCCGACGCCTCCATGCCCGCCGTCGAGATCTGCTCGGAGAGATCCGCGGCGGGGTAGATGCGCTGCGCGGTCTTGACGTTGAAGTCGGGGACGAACACGAGGCGCAGGCGATCGCGCGTGCGCGGATCCTCGGCGATGGCTTCGGCGATGCCGTGCGCGAGGCGAATGATCAGCTTCGCGCGGTGATAGGCGGGCGCGGCCTTGCCGGCGATCAGAACGGTCCGCGCCGCGCCGTCGTCGATGCCGCGGCGCAGGCGATCCCACAGCGCGATCACGTGCAACAGGTTCAAGTGCTGGCGCTTGTACTCGTGGATGCGCTTGCACTGCGCGTCGAACATCGCCGCCGGATCGGCGGTCAGGCCGTGCGCGCTGCGCAGCCACGCGGCGAGCTCTTGCTTGTTCGCGCGCTTGACCGCGTGCCAGCGATCCTGGAAGCCGGCGTCGTTCGCGTGCTTCTCGAGCTCGCGCAGCCGATCGAGATCCTTGATCCAACCCTCGCCGATCGCCTCCGTGACGAGATCCGAGAGACGCGGGTTCGACAGCGCGACGAACCGGCGCGGCGTCACGCCGTTCGTCACGTTCGTGAACCGCTCGGGCCACAGCTCGGCGAAGTCACGCAGCACCGTCTCGGTGAGGAGGCGCGAGTGCAGCGCCGCGACGCCGTTGATGTGGTGGCTGGCGACCGTCGCCAGGTGCGCCATGCGAACCCACTTCTCGCCGTCTTCGCCGATGAGCGACATCCGGCGCAGGCGGGCATCGTCGTCCGGGAACCGCTCGCGAACCTCGTCGAGGAAGCGCCGATTGATCTCGAAGATGATCTCGACGTGCCGTGGCAACAGGCGCTGCATCAGCGGCAGTGGCCACACCTCGAGCGCTTCGGGCAGCAGCGTGTGGTTCGTGTACGCGATCGAGCGCCGCACTTGATCCCACGCTTCGTCCCAGCCGAGGCCGTGCACGTCCATCAGCAGGCGCATGAGCTCGGGGACGGCGAGAGCAGGGTGCGTGTCGTTGAGCTGAACCGCGAACGTGTCGGCGAACTGCCGGATCGGCGCGCGCGACGTCAGCAGGCGAATGCAGTCTTGCAGCGCGCACGACACGAAGAAGTACTGCTGCTCGAGGCGCAGCTGCTTGCCGGCGGGGCTCGAGTCGTTCGGGTAGAGGACCTTCGTGAGGTTCTCGCTGCGGATCTTCGCGTCGACGGCGCGCCAGTACTCGCCGACCTGGAACGCATCGAGGTTGAACTCCTCGTCGGCGACGGCGCTCCACAGCCGGAGGAAGTTCGTGGTCTGCGTGCCGTAGCCCGCGACGGGGACGTCGTAGGGGACGCCCTTGACGATGCGTTCGGGCAGCCAGTGCACGTGCATGCGACCGTGCTCGTCGACCTCGTGCTCGGTGTAGCCGCCGAATCCGACCGGATGCTCGATCTCGTAGCGGCGCACTTCCCACGGGTTGCCTCTGCGCAACCACCGGTCCGTGCGTTCGACCTGCCAGCCGTCGCGAATGTCTTGGTCGAAGATGCCGAACTCGTAGCGCAGCCCGTGCCCGACGGCGGGCAGATCGAGCGTCGCGTGCGAGTCCATGTCGCAGGCGGCGAGGCGGCCGAGGCCGCCGTTGCCGAGGCCCGGCTCCTCCTCGTGCTCGACGAGCTCGTCGAGCGTGGTGCCGGAATCTCGGAGCGCCGCGCGTGCTGCATCGTGGAGGCCGAGCGCGAGCAAGTTCGAGCCGAGCTGCGGACCGATCAAGTACTCCGCGGATAAGTAGATGACCGCGCGGTGCTGGTTCTCGAGGTACGTGCGCGCCGAGCTGACCCAGCGGTGCAGCAGTCGATCGCGCACCGCGAGCGACAGCGCGAGGTAGAGGTCGTTGCGGGTCGCCACCGTCGGAAACTTGGCGAGCTCGAAGTACAGCTTGCGAATGACGTCATGCCGAAGCGTCTTGGCGTCGTCGCCCGGCCTCGACTCGTCTGCACCCTCGATCATGCGCCGAAGGTATACCCAGGCGTCATGCGCTTCTAGCTACGGGGCGCGATCGCGCAGGTCGAAGCTGGCTCGCTGCGAACGGCAGGCCGCTATAGTCCGCGCGATGGCCGAGCATCGCGCGACGATCGAATGGCGTAGTTCCGCAACGGCAACCGACTTCGTGAAAGGCCGCTACTCGCGCGAGCACGCGTGGATGTTCGACGGCGGCGTGACGGTCCCGGCCTCGCCGTCGCCATCCGTCGTGCCGGCGCCGTGGTCGGTCGCCGCGAACGTCGATCCCGAAGAAGCGTACGTGGCGTCGATCTCGAGCTGTCACATGCTGACGTTCTTGTGGGTCGCGTCGAAGCGCGGCTTGGTCGTCGCGCACTACCGAGACGAGGCCGTCGGCGTGATGACGAAGAACGAGCGCGGCAAGGCGTGGATCAGCAAGGTCACGCTCGCGCCGCGCATCGAGTGGGTCGAGAAGACGCCGACCGCCGAGGAGCTCGCGTCGCTGCACCACGCGGCACACGACGACTGCTTCATCGCGAACTCGGTGAGCACGGAGATCGTGACGACGTAACTACTTCGTCAGCACGAGGTACGCGAGCACGCCGATCGCGGCGAGCAGGATCGCGATCAGCACGAACACGAGGGCGTTCGACTTCGGTTGCTCGCGGTACGTCGGGCTCGTGCCCGCTTGGGTCGCGAAGCCGAAGCTGTTGCTCGGCATCACGTTCGGTCCGGTGCGGAACGAGCCCGGAGGGCGGCTGCCCGGGTTGAGCGCGGGCGCGCTCGGCGGCTTGGTCGGCGACTTCGTCTTTCCGCTCGCGGCGGCGGTGAAGGCGGCGCTCGCGGGTTGCGTGCTCGACTTCTGGATCGAGGGGAGCGACGGGACCGAGGGCTTGCTGCCGCTCGACAGGTTGGGCTGCGAGGCGCGCGAGCGGACCTTCTTGCCGTCGGCGGCGGCCTGCCCGAGGTCGCGCATGGCACCGTTGATCTTGTCGGGCTCGGCGAGCTTGCGCTGGTTGGAGAGGAACGCGAAGTACGAGTCCGGCATGTCGTCGAAGTCCATGACCAGATCGCACTCGTCGCAGCGGCAGGTCGGCGGCTCGTGCGGAGGCGGCCCCATGTCGGTGGCCTCGACGAGCAGGACTTTTTCTTCGTCACACTCCGGGCAGAAGTAGGGGACGTAGAAGCTCTTGACGACGCCCGAGCCGGTGAAGTTGTTGACCAGGTTGATCTGGGCGACGATCGCGGGCGAGCACTCGACGAGCACGGAGCGCGTGCCGTTGGTCTCGAGCTTGCTGAGCCAGTTCACCCAGTCGCGCACGCCACACGAGTTGATGCGCTCGATCTCGCCGAGATCGATCACGGCGGTGCCATCGGGGATCTTGTCGACGAGATCCCCGAGCTCGTTGTCCTCGTCGATGACGCCGCCGAGCTTGACGTAGCTCACGTCACCCCGGTGCTGTACCGACGCTTGGAACTTCGTGCTCATCGAGCTATCTCCGCCCCGTAATGGCAGTAGTCCTGATTACACCACACCCGCATAAGCTGCCGCACGCGCAACTCTACTTTGTCGACCTTAGCGATCCAAGACGACCTGCCCGATTTGCCGTTCACGCCGATGTGGGGATGTGTCGGCCGTCACGGGACGGGAGCCGTCAAGATCTCGCGCAAGTGCTGGTAGTCGTCGGAGAGATAGAACCGAACGAGATCCGGGCCGCCGAGGACCGCACCGAGCGCGACGGTCGCGTCGTGCGAGGGGAGGTTCTCGCCGGTCAGGCGGGCCACCATCCAGATCGCGGCCGCGAAGTCGTCTGCCGCCAGCAGGCCGGCGCGCTTGGCGAGCGCGAGCATGCCGTCGACCCAGCCGCCGGGATCGAGATCGCGCGTACCCGCATGTTGTTCGAGGATGCGCGTCTGTTCGTCGTTCGCCGCGTTGACGAGATCAGCCGCGAAGCCGGAGAGCTCGCCGCCATCGGGCGAGATCATCGAACGCAGTAGCAAGCCGAGCTCGCGGCGTTGGCGCGCACCGAGCTGGAGGAGCGCCGCATAACCGCCGCGGATCGCTTCGTAGGCGTAGCCGAGGAGGAAGCGCAGCGCGGCTTCGGACTCTTTGAGCAGCGCGCGATCGATCACGATCAAGCGGCGCGGGAACGCGGTGACGGCGGCGGAGCCGGGGACCTTCTCGCTGACGAAGAGCTCCGCTTCCGTCTGGTACATCGCGCCGATCTGCGCCGCGAGATCGAGCAAGCGCTGATCGCCGGCGGTCTGCGCCGGTACCATGTTCTGACCGAGCGACGGCTGCGGAACGACCGAAGAGAGCTCCTGGGCGAACGCCGCGAACACCGCGCCCATCGGCTCGCGCGCGGCGGGCGTCAGCAAGTAACGCGCGCGGTGTTCGGCGGGCAGCGTGCGGCGATACGGTGCGGGCTGGCGCACCGCGCGCAGGCGCTGCGAGGTGACGCGGTCGGTCTCCTCGGCGAACCCGAGGAGGTCGAGCGCCGTGAGCACGCGCGTCGCCCGCTCGATGTCGCCGAGCCGGTTGTGGAACGACGCGAGCAAGCGATACGCGGGCGCGTGATGGATGTCGCGATCGAGGACCTTCCGCAGCTCGCCGATCGCGCGCTGCGGATCGTCGACCGCGTAGATCTCGGCGAGCGCGACGCGATCGCTCGCGCTGTCGGGCTCGACGTTCAAGATGCCGCGATACGCTTCGATCGCCGCCGGGCGATCGCCCGACGCGAGGAGGATCCGCGCGAGGCCGCGCTGCAGCGGTACCGCCGCGGCCGGTCCACCCTGCGCCATCGCGGAGTGTGCGGCTTCGATCAAGAGCGTCTCGGCCTGGCGCTGATCTCCCGCGTCCGCAGCGCGGCGCGCGAGGACGAGCGCGGGAGGCGCGTAGCCCGGGTCGTAGTCGATCGCGCGTCGGTATTGCGGCGCGGCGCTGCGTGCATCACCTGCCGCATCGAGGATGCGACCCTTGTAGTAGTAGTAGCGCGCGAGCGCGGCGGCCGAGAGCGGCTGGCCCGGCGCGGTCGCGAGCTCGATGACGCGATCGATCGCGGCCCGCGCGTCTTGGTGACGCGACAACAGGAAGTACTGCTGCGCGAGCATGTAGTACGCGTCTTGGTGCGCGGGCTCGCTCTTGATCACGTCGCGCAAGACGCTGATCGCGCGCGGCGGATCCATCTCGCCGTCGGCATGGATCTGCGCGCGGCGCATGCGCGCGGCGAGGCGATCCTCCGGCGTCGCGGTACTCGACGCGACGAACCGCTCGATCGCCGCGACGGCCTCGCTCCAGTGCCGCATGTCGGCGTGGAAGTCGACGATCGCGGACAGGATCGTGAAGTCGCCGGGCGCGAGCTCGAGGGCTTGGCGATACAGGTCGGCCGCACCGTCGAGATCGCCCGCCCGCTCCATGAACGCGGCGCGCCCGACGTGGACGCGCGCCAGTAGCGCGTTCGCGTCGTCGCGCTTCTTGTAGAGCTTGTCGAGCTCGCGATACGTCGTCTCGAAGTCCCAGACGTCGGGAACCTCGCGCGCGAGCACCCCGAGGTCGTCGAGCGCCGTCGTGTTCGTCGGTTTGATCTCGAGCGCGACGATGAAGCTCTCCGCGGCCGCACGCGGATCGCCCGTGTTGCGCGCGACGACACCGCGCTTGCGATAAAAGTCGCTGCGCTGTGCCGGATCGCCGTCGCGCATCGCCTTCTGCGCGAGTGCGTTCGCGATCTCTTGCGCGCGACCCCACGCGCCTTGCTCGAAGAAGTGATCGAACAGCGACTGGTTCGCAGGCAGGCAGTCCGCGTCGATCTCGAGTGCGCTCTCGTAGTAGTTGATCGCGCGCTCGCTGTCGCCGAGCTGCTTCTCGTAGATGCGACCGATCTGCGCGAACACGCCCGCACGCTCTTTGTCGTCTTGCCAGAGCTTGACCTCGAGCTCGAGCGTCTCGATCACGCGCGGCCACTCTTCCCGTCGACGATAGAGATCGCGCAGACCGTGCACCGCCGGCAGACACGCCGCCGACGTCTTGATCGCGGCTTCGTAGTAGCGAATCGCATCCTGCTCGCGGCCGAACTTCGCCTCCATCACCGAGCCGCAACGGAAGTAGAGCAGGGCCTTCGTCGTGCGATCCGTCGTGACCTTGATCTGCTTGCGCGTCACCTCGATGAACTCCGCCCACTGCTCCGTCGATTCGTAGATCCGGCCGAGCGCGTCGAGGGCATCGCGGTTGTCGGGATCGATCTCGAGGACGTTCTTGTAGCCGAGCGTCGCGCTCTCGACGTCCCGCGCGCCCTCCTCGGAGACCTGCGCGATCCGCTTCAAGATCTCGAGCGACTCGTCGCCGCGCGTGTGCTCGAGGCGCATCTTCAAGACCTCGACGAGGCCGGACCGGTCTTGGGTGTCTTCGTAGTACCGCTCGAGCGACGCCGCCGCGGTCGAGTCCGTCGGATCGATCGCGAGCAGCTTCTTGTTGAAGCGCATCGACTGGCGGAGGTCCTGGTGCTTCGCCGACAACGAAGCCGCCGTCCGCAGCGCTTCGGCCTTGCGCGCCGCGTCCTTCTGCGTTTCGGCGCGCTTCTCCCACGCATCGATCAGCGGCTGGAACTCGTTCCTGCGCGTGCAGAGGTCCTCGAGCACCTTCGCCGCGGCGGCCGGCTGCGAGTCCACTTCGACGACCTTCTGGTACGACTCCAGCGCTTCATCGACCTGGCCGAGGAAGTTCAGCTGCACGTTGCCGCGTCGCGAGTACAGGTCGCCGAGCCGATACGCCCGCGACTTGCCGCTCTCGACGTGCTCGATCGCGTCCGAGTACAGCTGCATCGCCTGCGCCCAGCGCTCGGCCTTGTAGCAAACGCGCTCCATCGCGGTGAACACGTCGCGGTTCGTCGGATCCGCGGCGAACGCCGCCGAGTACGCGGCGAGCGAACCGTCGACATCGCCGCGGTTGCTGCGTAGCTGCGCGACGCGCGCGTAGAGCTGACCGCGCCGGATCGGATCGGGCTCGGTCTCGGCACGCGCGTCGAGGATGCGGGCGAGCTCGCGGTCGCGGCCGAGCTGTTCGTACAGCGTCTCGAGCGCGGCGATCGCGGCGGGCTGATTCGGCACGCGCTCGAGCACGGCTTCGTAGGCGGTCGTCGCATCGGCCGCACGCTGGAGCTTGTGCGCGCGCAGCTCGCCGAGCTCGAGCAACACCGCGACTTGGCGCTCGACATGAGTCGGCGGGATCGTCGGTAGCTCGCGTTCGAGGACGACGGCGACCTCGGGCCAGCGCTCGGCCGCGCGCAACAGGCGGAGCAGATCTTGCTGGCGCTGATCGTCGAGCTGCGCGGCTTGCGCGACGAGCAGCATGCGGATCGCACCGTCGAGATCCCCGAGCTCCTTCTCGTAGAGCAGCGCGAGCTCGGCCGCGCGCGCGGCCTTCTCCGCCGGTGACGCGGCGGCTTCGAGCTGACGGCGTCGCACCTCGGCGAGCTCGGACCATTCGGCGATGTGACCGAGCGCTTCGGCGAGCACTTCGAGGTTGCGCGGCGTCGCCGGTGCGCCGCGAAACGCGCGCGCGAGCTCGTCCCACAAGCCGAGCTTGCGTGCGGGAGCCTCGATCCCGATCAGCGCCTCGGTCATCTCGGACTCGGTCGAGAGCACGTCGAGGTATGCGGCCACGACCGCTTCGTGATCGCGATCGAGCTCCGTCAACAAGCCCGCGATCTCCATCTGCAGCTGCACGCGACGCTTCTCGGGCGGCTCGTTCGCGAGCTCGGCTTGCACGACCTCGAGCGCCTCTTCGAGCCGGCCGGCTTGACGCTGCACGCGCGCTTGCTCGCGGAAGGCCTGCGGGTGATGTCCCTCGGCCGCCTTCTGCAGCGCGGCGATCGCCGCTTCGCGATGGCCGCGGTTCTCCTCCCCGCGCGCGATGTCCATCCAGATCTCGGCGCGCTTGCCCGGCGCGACGACGATCTCGGCCGCGGTGCGGCGCAGCTCGAGGGCGCGCACCCACAGCGCATCGCGCTCGCACAGCTTCGCGAGCACGAGCATCGCGTCGGCGTCGTCGGGCCGGTCGGCGATCATCTTCTCGAGTACGGCGCGCGCCGTCGTCGCGTCGCCGAGGTGCTCGTCGAGGAGCTCGGCATGCTCGCGCGCGGCAGCAGCGCGTGCCTCCGGCGAGACCAAGCTCGTCGCGAGCTCCGACAGCACGCGCGCGAGCTGATCGAAGCGCTTGTCGGCGCGATACACCGCGGCGAGCGCGGCGCGGCAGAACGGATCCTCGGGCGCGAGATCCGCCGCGCGGCGCAGCGAGTCTTCGGCCTCGACGAAGTTGCCGCGCACGAGGTCGACGACGCCGCGCGCGCTCCACAGCGCCGCCGCGCATTTCGGATCCGGCTCGGTGCGTGCCCATGTCGCGTACGCGTCGGCGAGCGCATCGCGGGCATCCGGTCCGTCGGACCTCACACCACCGCGGTGCAGGCGCACGAAGTGATCGCGCGTCGTCGGCAGCGTCGAGTCCTCGGCGGCGCGCTGCCAGAGCTGGATCGCCTTCGCCGGCTCGCCGCGGCGCTCGGCGATCGCTGCGGCCCAGCGCAGGAACAAGCCGCCGCGCGCTTCGAACCGCGCCATCGTCGACGAGTTCGGCGTGGACAGCTCGATCTGATCGAGCCAGCGCTCGGCGACGACGCTCTCCGACGCATCCGCCACCGCGCGTGCGAGATCGCCGACCGACGGGTCCTGCAGCACCGCCGCGATCTCGAGCGCGCGCCACGCGTGCGTCGCCGCGACGACACTGGATTCGCTATCCGCCAAGCGCCGATGTGCCGCGAGGGCCGTCGCGCGATCCGGCGGCATCGGCCCGAAGGCCGACCAGCTCGCACGCAGCAGCGCCACGCGCCGCGCCGCACCCGGCGTCTGCGCCGTCGGCTCGTCGGCGAGCGTGCTCCACATCGTCGCGGCTTCGAGGTGCTGACCGTCGCGTTCGAGCTCGCTCGCGACGGCATGTCGCGTAGCGAGTGCTTCGAGCGCGCCGCCCGGTAAGCCCGCGATCAGGTCGGCGCGTTTGTCGAGGAGCTCGAACCGCCGCGTGTCGTCGGTCACCGTCGCGGCATCGATCGCCACGTCGAAGCAGCGCAGCCAACCGAGCGGGTTGGCGTCGGGGCCGGGGAAGTGCGCGAGCTTGTCCCACGCCGTCGCGAGCGCGAGCGTGGCATCGCCCACGCGATCGAGGATCAGCGCCGCGACCACGGCGACCTCTTCGGGCGGGCTCGCCGCCGTGAGCCTCGCCCGCTTCAGCTCGATGACCCGCGGCCAGCTCGCCGTCGCCGCGTGCGCGAGCAGCGCGATCTCGGTGACGTGGGCGCGCCAGGTCGGCGGCAACTCGCTCGCGAGCAGTCGCTCGCAGATCGCGATCGTGCGATCCATTCGGCCGTGCCGCCACAGCCAGGCTTCCGCCAGCTCGATCGCGAGTGCCGGGAAATTCCGGAGCCGTTCCTCGACGGCCGCGAGATCTTCGGGGCTGCCGTTCGCGAGCGACGCGGCGAGCCGCAGCCGCGGCACGAGCGGGTGCGCCTCGGCCAGCTCCAAGAACCGCAGGGCTTCGTCGGTCTGGTCGAGGGCGTCCCAGCTCGCGAGTGCGGTCCGGACGTTCAGGTCCGCGAGCTTGGCATCCGTGCCGTTGCCGCCGAGCAACGCCTCGGCCTCGGTCGCGACGAGCTGCAGCATCGCTTCGACGAGCTGGCCGGCATCGGGCGCCCGCACGCCGTGCGTGTCCTCGCCGACGTCGTCTTGCGCGAGAAACGCGTCCGTCCTTGCCGGTGCCGGTGCCACGGGCGCGGGTGCGCTCGCGGCACGAGGAATCGGCGGCGGCCGGGTCGACGGCCGTCGGATCGGAGGCGGATCCGCCATGCGGCTGCCGATCGTAGCCGGAATAAGACCTGTGAGCGAATCCTGGCGGGCCGTCGCAAAAAGCCCTCGATCTGCACCGGTTGGCCCGGTTACGCTGCCCACGCATGTCGAGGGGAACGAGCTCTATGCGCCGCGCGATCTGCGTGTGCCGCGACGAGATCCGCCCCATCGTCACCGCCGCCCTCGCGACCGCGGGGCTCGTGGCGGAGCACCTGCCGGCAGTACCTCCCGACGCCGCAGGCGCGGCCCTCGTGATCGTCGACCGACCGGCTCGTCAGGCCGCGGGCGGCGCCCTCACCTCGGTCGGCGCGCCGGTCGTCGTCGTCGGGGACGATCTCGACGATGAC
>Ga0316603_10001779_pt1 | contig 11623 bp, 7 predicted proteins | sample OWC_soil_day10_n_FD_207649 | JGI IMG/M metagenome (GOLD analysis project Ga0316603, IMG submission 207649) | Wetland soil microbial communities from Old Woman Creek delta, Ohio, United States - OWC_soil_day10_noCT | ecosystem: Environmental > Terrestrial > Soil > Wetlands | place: USA: Ohio...
CCAAGCGCATCGCCATGCAGTATTCGCCGAAGAACAACATCCCGGCGGTGTCGCTTGTGGATGCGGGGACGGTCGAGCTCGTCCGGAGCTTCGGCCACAAAGTCGTTTCCTCCGCCGATCTCGTCCAGCTGTTCGAAGCCGTCATTAATGAGACCGGGTACACGCTGCACAAGGAGGCGGGAGTGATCGTCGACCGGGTCCGTGCCGAGGCATTTGCCCGTATCAGCGCCGGCATCCGCAATGGCGATGGTATCTCCGAATATGTGATTACACAGTTGATCCTGCGGCGATTCAAAGAAGAAGGGCTGATCACCTCCGATGCACCGATCGTCGGATCGAATGAACACCCCGCCGATCCGCATTTCGAATCGAAACCGGAAAACGACAGGCCGTTTGCGCCTGGCGACACCGTGCTGATCGATCTCTGGGCGAAAAAGAATGTGCCGGGCGGGATCTACTATGATATTACCTGGGTCGGGTATATCGGCGCCACCCCGCCGGCCGCGTATGTCAAGATCTTCGATACGGTGGTGCGTGCACGTGACGCCGCGATTGCGTTTGTGACAGACCGCTTTGCGAAGAACCGTCCTTGCGCTGGATGGGAAGTGGACGAGGTGTGCCGCAACGTGGTGAAGAAGGCGGGATACGGCAAGTACTTTGTACACCGGACCGGCCACTCCATCGGAGAAGAAGTGCACGGCAACGGCGGCAACATCGACAACCTCGAAACGAAAGACGTCCGCCAGTTGATGCCCGGATGCTGCTTCTCGATTGAACCGGGGATCTACCTTGAAGGGAAAATGGCAGCGCGGTCGGAAGTCAATGTGTTCATCCGTCACGATGGAGTTCCGGAAGTGACGGGAGAGGTGCAGAAAGAACTCGTGCTTCTCTAACGCCGGCAGTTCACGCTTGTTGTTCACACGAACATCCACGATAAACGCAGAGCACCGTGCCTCTCTCAAACCGTATTGACTGGTTCCGCCGGAATTTTCTCCCGACGTTCTGGGTTGCCAATATTATGGAGCTGTTCGAACGGCTCGCATACTACGGCCAGCAGATCGTCTTCATGGTGTATCTCCGCGACGTGCTGGGGTATTCGGAAACGGAGTCGGGAGGATTTTCCAGCGTGTTCGGCGGGATCATGTGGCTCTTTCCGATTGTTGCCGGCACGCTGGCCGACAAGTGGGGGTTCCGCCGGGCATTCTCCATTGCCTTCACCATTCTGGCCATGGGGTATTTTCTCATCGGCTCGCTCGGGATGGAGGCCTTTGCCGGCGTGTATGGCACGGAACAGCAGCCGGTCCTGCTCATGCTCTTCCTGATATTCACCGCAATGGGCGGGTCCTTTATCAAGCCTTCGGTCCTTGGAACCGTTGCGGTGACAACAACGGAAGAGGGCCGGTCCCTCGGATTTGCCATCTATTACTGGCTGGTGAACGCGGGCGCCATGCTTGGACCGACAATCGCGTTCTTCGTCCGTGACAGCTTCGGGTATCAGTATGTGTACCTGGTCTCTGCAATCAGCTGTGCCGCGATGGTGCTGGTCAATTTCGCAATGTACAAAGAAGTTCCGCCCCCGGCTGGTGCGGTCGTGGAATCACTCGGGAAAAAGTTTGTGAATCTGGTTGTCGTCCTCGGCAACTTCCGGTTCATGATCTTTCTGCTGATCTACTCCCTGTACTGGATCATCTTCTGGCAGGAGTTCATCATCATTCCGTATTACGTGACCGACTTCATCAACAAGGATGCTCCGTACGAGATCGTCCAGTCGTGGTCCGGCGCGGGTGCCATTGTCTTGTTCCAGATTCCGATCAACTGGCTCACCAAAAAGCTGCCCACGCACAAGGCCATCCTGCTCGGCTTTGCCATGTCGTCGCTGATCTGGGTGATCATCGGGATCTCGCCGAGTCTGCCCACGATAGCCGCGGGGATCGTGGCCTTCGCAATCGGCGAAATGATCCAGGCACCGCGGTACTACGAGTATATTTCCGAAATCGCTCCGGCCGGACAGCAGGGGCTCTTCCAGGGCTACGCCTTCCTGCCGATTGCGATCGCACGTTTTGCAGGGGACCCGCTCGGCGGATGGGTGTACCAGACCGCCAAAGCCGACGGTACGCCGGGGATGATCTGGATCGCGCTCATTGCCACCGGCGTGCTGGCAACGGTGTTGATGGCGCTCTATAACAAGTTTCTCTTGCCGCCGCACCGCGTGACTTCTGCACAGGCTTGAGGCATCGGATCATGAAACGCTCAAGGATTGGCTTTACCGCCGGCATAGTGCTGGTGACTTCGTTGACCGCGCCCGGGCTCCGTCCAGGCGGAGTGACCGGCGAGGAGATCCTCCGGAAGGTAGAACAGCAGGTTGAGCGGGTGAAGGACTACATCGTGACGCTGGATGTCGTCGTCGACATGGAGCGCGTGAAGGTGCCTCCCATGCATGCAACCATGTACTACAAGAAGCCCGACAAGGTGCATTTTGATGCAAAGGGTTTCACCATGCTGCCGCGGGAAAGCATGGGCCTGCAGTTCGGGCGGCTCACGCAGCAGTACGCGGTGGACACCGTGCAACAGTCCGGAAAAGGCTCGCAGGCGTCGTATCGGCTTGTGTTGCATCCCCGGGATGAACGGTCTACTATACGCCGCCTCCTGCTCTGGATCAACGGCAGCAGGTGGACGCCCGACAGTCTCCAGATTCCCCAGCCGGACGGCCGACTGATGCGAGCGGACTTCACATACGGCAACTTTCAGGAATTCTGGCTTCCGACAGAGCTGGTCGTGCGGTTTGCGCTGGGAGCCCACGACACCACTGCATCCGCTCCGGTAAATCCATTCGCCCCATCCGATCCGGCATCACGGCCGGCACAACGGGGCAGTCAACGCACGGGAACAGTGACCGTGCGCTACACAGGCTACCGTGTGAACACCGGTCTGGGAGATGAGGTTTTTGTGCAGCCGGCCGAAAAGAACGAATAACGAGTTTCTCTCATTTCAGGAGTAGTGCGTATGGTGCTGCAGGAGATGTTTGCCCTGAAGGGCAAGACGGCACGCCGGATTGGCAAAGAGCGGACGGCGATGTATGAACAGGTGTACAGAGAGCTTTCCGGAAAGGTGGAAAGCGGGGCGCTCCCGAGCCATCCCGATTACCTCGGGGGGAACGAACTTGCCTCGAACATCTACCGGAAGAAATACTTCGTCAAAGACCTGAGCGGCAAGGCTGTGGAGCGGAGACCCGAAGACGTATTCATCCGTCTCGCTTCGTTTCTTGCGTCCACTGAAGACACGCCTGAACTCCGGAGCCAGTGGGCAGAACGGTTCTACACGATGCTGTACGACGGACGATTCATCTCTGGCGGGCGCGTCCTGGCAGGGGCCGGAGATCTCTACCGCCTGAAGACTCTGGCGAATTGCTTCGTCACGACGATCAAAGAAGACAACATCGAGTCGATCTATCAGGCCGCGTATGAATGCGCCCGCACATACTCATACGGAGGGGGGATCGGTGTGGATATCAGCGGACTGCGTCCGAAGGATTCTGTCGTGCACAATGCAGCCGACAAGTCCACCGGCGCGGTGTCATTCATGGACCTCTTCTCGCTGACGACAGGCCTGATCGGGCAGAGCGGTCGCCGCGGAGCGCTCATGCTGACCATCGATGTCAAACATCCGGACGTCCTCGACTTCATCCGCGTGAAGCAGGTGCCCAACTGGGTCACGCATCAGATTGTGGAACAGTGCCAGTGGTCCGGACGCTTCGACGATGGCCAGCTTCGGGAGATTGAGCGGCAGGTGCGCGAGAACATGCAGGTGCGCTTTGCCAATATCAGCATCAAGGCGACAGACGAGTTCATGCAGGCGGTGGACGAACAGACGCGGTACAGTCCGGCAACACTGCTGGCCTACCGCAAGTACTCGCGTCCCACCAGACGCACCGCCCATCACGATCCGGAACATCACTACTCCTTCGGCATTCCCGCAAAGGACATCACGACATATGAATTCGCCGGTGACTTTGCCACGCTCGAAGGTTTGAACAAATGGCTAGAGAAACAGGGAACCGACCCGGTGACGGAGGAGGAGCTTGGCGATGGTGCAGCCCGGGACGTGTACGGCGATCTGGTGAGGGAGCTTCCCCAGCAGAGCTACGATCTGGCGCTCCGGTATGCCGGCGACTTCATGCTCTACTTTGCCTCGCCGCAGACTGGCGAAGTCCGGCATCTCATCAAAGCCCGGGAAATCTGGGACACCTTCATCGAGAGCAACTACCATACGGCGGAACCCGGCCTGATCTTCTGGACGGCCATGAGCAAATACAGCCCCTCCAATTACGTCGGCAGACCGATCGCATGCACCAACCCGTGTGCGGAAGTCCCGCTGGAAGACGGCGGTGCCTGCAATCTGGGTTCGATCAACCTCAGCCGCTTCGTGGTGGACGGATACACGGAGAAGGCGCGTGTGGACTGGCAGGCATTGCGGGAGGTGACGCAGCATGCGGTGCGCTTTCTGGACAATGTGGTGCTCTGGAATGAGAACCTGAATCCTCTGGAAAAACAGCGCCGTGCGGCATCGGAGACGCGGCGTCTGGGGCTCGGCGTGATGGGCATCGCGGACATGGTCAACCAGCTCGGCAAATTGTATGACAGTGACGAGGCGGTTGAGCTGATGGAGCGGGTGATGGAGACTATCTGCAACGCCGCCTATCAAGCATCAGCACTCATCGCCGGCGAAAAGGGGTCCTCTCCGATTTTCGCGTACGATGCGTATGCCCAGTGCCCCTTCTTCCAGGAAGCGCTCAGCGAGGAGACGCGTGCCCTCATCAAACAGCACGGCCTCCGCAACATTGCCATCATGTCGATTGCACCGACGGGAAGCATATCAAACATCGTCCTGGGATTCCAGCATCGGGGCAGGAACTACATCGGCGTGTCGGGCGGGGTCGAGCCGGTGTTTGCGCTCTTCTATTCCCGGCGCTCGGAATCGTTCGGAAACCAGATATTCCGCGTCTTCCACAGCACCGTGCAGGCATACCTGGACATGCACGATCTGGCGGAGGAAGCGCAAAAGAAATCCCTGGAAGAAGTACTCCCGGCGCATTTCTTCCGGACCGCCCACGTTATCGCCCCGGACATGAGGGTGCAGGTGCAGGGAACGTGCCAGAAATACGTGGACCATTCGATCTCATCAACGGTAAACCTGTCGGAAGATATTGAGCCCGAAGTGATTTCGCGTATCTACCTGCAGGCATGGAAGAGGGGATTGAAGGGGATCACCGTGTATCGCGACGGGAGCAGATATCCCATCCTGAGCGTAGACGGGAAGCATACGCCGTTTCAGGATTCGAAGAACCGGAAGTTCGCCCTGCGCCTGCCGCAGACGGAGGCTGAAGGCGAGAAGATCCGCGTGCATGAGGTCGCGGGCGATGAAGTCATCCGCATGCCGGATGGCCGGCTGACAACGGTCTATCATCAGCTGAAGCGGCGGGAATTGTCACGCGACGAAACACCGAAGGCATCGGAAGCACTGCTGAATCAGAATTAACACCCGGGGTGCACCGGGTCCCGCGGGATGCTGTGGACTCCGGTGGCATGCACGGTGCATGGACGCCCCGCACCCACATCACGGTTTCAGTTTTCTTGTTAAGGAACAGACATGCTAACACTTCCCACAGGCACATTCGAGATTGAAGAAGTCAAGCGTGAGAAAGCTCTCATTCCGCGGCAGGAACCGGGAGAGACGATCATTGGGACGCGTCCGGATGTGACCGAGGCGCGCGTCTACCGGCTGCGCAGCGGGTTTGTCAACAACAGCGTCTTCATCACGCTGGGGTATATCCGTGAAGATGGCCGCAACCGGCCGATAGAAATCTTCATCAACAGCAAGGACCTCACGCGTGCCGCGGAATATGCCGTGCTCACGAGGCTGATCTCCGCAATCTTCCGGAAGTCCACGGACCCGACATTCATCCTTGAAGAGCTCCGCGGGATCTATGATCCCAACGGCGGCTACTTCAAGGACGGGAAGTACATTCATTCCTTCTATGCGGAGATCGCGAAGGTCATCGAGCAGTTCTTCGAGGACATCGGTGTGACGCCCGCAAAGGGAACCGCGCAGGCAGCGCCCGCCATGGTGCCTCAGCCACAGGAAGAAAGTCTCAGTCCGTTGAAGATCTGCCCAAAATGCGGCGACCGATCGGTGAAAATCGAGAATGGCTGCATGGCGTGCGTGAATGAAGATTGCGGATACAGCAAGTGTGATGATTGAGCGGAGTACTGATGTCACAACGCATTCACTATGTAAGGAACACTGCATCTGGTGTACCCGGAGCTGGAACCTCTGCCGGCCGTGTGTGTTGTAATAGAAAGAGATGGATTCCGTATTTGTCATCATAACGCTTGGAGCGGGTCTGATAGCCGGACTTGCGCTCCTCTTCTGGCCCGGGAAAGGCCTCCTGGCGCGCCTCGCGCGGGCACGCCAGGAAAAATCCCGGTCGGCACTCGAAGATGTGTTGAAGCATACCTATGACTGCCAGTCCCGTTCCGTCGCATGCACGATAGAGAGTGTTGCCGGAGTTCTCCAGACGTCTGTAGGCAACGTTGGCCGGCTCGTTGGCCGTCTGGAATCGATGGGGCTGCTGAAGCAGGATGGATCTGCATTGCAGCTTACTCCCGACGGCACGTCGTATGCTCTCCGCGTGATACGCATTCACAGGCTCTGGGAGCGGTATCTTGCCGACGAGACCAGCGTCCGGGAAGCCGACTGGCACCGCGAGGCCGAACGCCAGGAACATCGTCTTACCGCTGCAGATGCAGACGCACTTGCAGCCCGGCTCTCCAACCCCCAGCTCGATCCGCACGGTGATCCGATTCCAACGGCGACAGGTGAGATCCCCTCACAGCTGGGCATTCCGCTGACATCGCTGGCTGAGGGTGAGTTTGCCCAAATCGTACACATCGAAGATGAGCCGCCGGAGATCTATGCACAGCTTGCTGCGCACAGCCTTCACCCCGGCATGCAGGTAAGGGTCATTGAGAACCTGCCCCAGCGCATTCGCTTCGAGGCGGAGGGTGAAGAGGTGTTGTTGGCGCCGATCCTTGCGCGTTCCATTACCGTAGCCGCACTTCCAGAAGAGCGCCGTGCACGGAAGCCGTTCATCACACTGACGTCGGTCCTGCCCGGTCAGACGGCTGTCGTGACGGCGATTTCGCGCGGCTGCCGTGGTGCGCAACGCAGGCGCATCATGGACCTCGGAATCGTACCGGGTACGCGCATCGCGCCGGAGCTTGACAGTCTGACGGGAAACCCGCGCGCCTATCAGGTCCGCGGAACACTCGTAGCCCTCCGGAAGGAGCAGGCTGACCAGATCTTTGTGCACTACGACGCGGGTGCCGCATGAGTGACGTGCCCGGTGATGCCTGCGCCACGTGTCCCGCATTCAATGCCGGTCATCTGACCCGCCTCGGCATCAATCTGACGGATGTGGATTATGTTGTGGCGCTTGCCGGGAATCCGAACACCGGAAAGAGCACGGTGTTCAATGCCCTGACAGGTCTCCGTCAGCACACGGGCAACTGGCCCGGCAAGACGGTTTCACGCGCAGAGGGAGGGTTTGCATACGGAGGAAAGAGGTTCAAGATTGTCGATCTGCCGGGCACATACTCGCTGCTTTCGACCAGCACGGACGAAGAAGTCGCGCGCGATTTCATCCTCTTCGGCTCGCCCGACGTCACGGTGATTGTGGTGGATGCCACGCGGCTGGAGAGAAACCTCAATCTTGTGCTCCAGGTCCTCGAGATTACCGATCGTGCCGTCCTGTGCGTCAATCTCATCGATGAAGCGCGGCGGCACAAGATTCAGGTGGATCAGCGGACCCTGGCACGGGACCTTGGCATCCCGGTGGTGCTGACTGCCGCGCGACAGCGCGAGGGGATTGAGGATCTCCTCAAAAGCATCACCGATGTTGCCACCGGAGCGATTGTCTGCAAACCGCACCGGGTGCAGTCGTTGCCGCCGACGGTGAACAAGGCCCTCGACCGGCTGACCGCACAGGTGACTGCGGTAGTTCCCGGCCTTCCGAATGCCCGCTGGGTTGCCCTGCGCCTGCTTGAGGGGGACCAGCGAATGATCGATGCGCTGCAGAATGGCGAGTTGAGTGCACTGGCAGGCGGCATCGCGTCCGGGGCTGGCATCAGCGCCGCCGTAAATTCCGGAAAACCCTGAGGCACAGTATTTCGCTTTGCATCCTTTGCGGGATGGAAGCAGACGAAAATCCATGACACAGTCATCACAGAGCACACCAGAAACCCTGCTGGCTGAGGCCAATGCCCTTCGCTGGGACATGGGTGAGGAGTATCATGACTCGCTCATGGAGGGGATCTACGAGGATGCTGCCCGGATAGCCGACCGGGCCGTCACGCGGCCCGGGGAGACAAACCGGTTCAACCTTGACCGGGCGATTGACCGGCTTGTCACCAGCAAGTGGACCGGCTTCCCGATCATGTTTCTCCTGCTGGCTGTCGTCTTCTGGCTGACTGTCGTGGGTGCGAATATTCCATCGGGACTTCTTGCGACATTCTTCATGGATACCCTGCATCCCTGGCTGAAAAGTTTTGCAGAGACCCTCGGCTCACCCTGGTGGCTCACGGGTGTGCTGATAGACGGAGCGTACCTTGCCGCTGCGTGGGTCATCAGTGTGATGCTTCCGCCCATGGCGATCTTCTTTCCTGTGTTCACACTGCTTGAGGACTTCGGGTATCTCCCGCGGGTAGCCTTCAACATGGATGCGCTCTACCGGCGTGCGGGTGCTCATGGCAGGCAGGCGCTGACCATGACAATGGGATTCGGATGCAATGCGGCCGGCGTGATTGCAACGCGGATCATCGACAGTCCGCGTGAACGGCTGATTGCCATCATTACGAACAACTTCTCTCTGTGCAATGGCCGGTGGCCGACGCAGATCCTGATGGCGTCGATCTTCGTCGGTGCGCTTGCTCCCGCGTATCTTGCGGGCATCGTCTCCGCCGGCGCCGTGGTGTTCGTTGCGGTGCTCGGGGTGAGCCTGAGCCTGGTCGTCTCCTGGTTTCTTTCCCGTTCGGTGTTGCGGGGTGAGGCCTCGGCGTTCAGTCTGGAACTCCCGCCGTACCGTCCGCCGCGCATTCTGCAGACGCTCTACACATCATTGATCGACAGAACAGTGTTTGTGCTCTGGCGTGCTGTGGTGTTTGCCGTACCTGCAGGAGTGGTGATATGGTTGGTGGCAAACGTGACGGTGGGTGGCGTGACGGTGGCGGAGCATTTCATACGCTGGGCTGATCCGGTTGGCCTGCTCATCGGACTGAACGGAGTGATTCTCCTCGCGTATATCATCGCGATCCCTGCGAATGAGATCGTCATACCGACAGTGCTCATGCTGACGGTGCTCACGTCAGCCATGAACGGTGTCGGTGCTGGCGCGGGGGTGATGTTTGAAGCCGATTCTTCAATGGTAACGGCGGAGATTCTGCGGCAGGGAGGGTGGACGACAGTCACCGGCATCTGCCTCATGCTCTTCAGTCTCCTGCACAATCCATGCTCCACGACCATCTTCACCATCTACAAAGAAACCGGGAGTGTGAAGTGGACAGCGCTTGCGACGCTTCTCCCTCTTGGAATCGGTGTTGCGGTGTGCTTTATTGTCGCACAGGGGTGGCTGTGGATTGCCGGCGGCTGAGCGCCGTTGTCTCATGAGAGAGTACTGTTGATCGCTGACCCGGCTGATGTTCCGTGACGCCCGCCGGCAGAACGACCAGTGACGGTGTCCTCTGGTTTCATGGTCGTCCCGCGCTATGGCGCATCTGCATGTTTCTTTCCCATTCTTTCCCGCTCTTTTCCTAAAAATTGGAATTTCCCCCGCCAAAATGCCTCTCACTTGCCGTAATTGCAGATAATTCTGGCATGCTATTGGCGGTGGAACATAAGACTGCATATAATAGAAGAACCGGCACTATTCACCTCGAAACTGTCAAGGAAGAACGATGGAACGAAATAAAGTCACGATTGACGGCAATGAAGCGGCGGCCTATGTAGCGCACAAGCTGAACGAGGTCATTGCGATCTATCCCATCACGCCGTCCTCCAACATGGGAGAGTGGGCGGATGAGTGGTCAGCACAAGGACGGAAGAACCTGTGGGGGACAGTCCCTTCCGTAACAGAGATGCAGAGCGAAGGCGGTGCAGCCGGTGCAGTGCACGGGGCGCTGCAAGCCGGTGCCCTTTCGACGACCTTCACGGCATCACAGGGTCTTCTCCTGATGATCCCAAATATGTTCAAGATCGCCGGCGAGCTCACATCAACCGTCTTTCACGTCTCTGCCCGTTCGGTCGCTGCCAATGCGCTCTCGATTTTCGGCGATCACAGCGACGTCCTGGCCACCCGCTCCACGGGATTCGGGTTGCTCGCATCGAACAGCATTCAGGAGATCATGGATTTCGCGCTCATCTCGCAGGCAGCGACCCTCGAGGCGCGCGTTCCGTTCATTCATTTCTTCGATGGCTTCCGCAGCTCGCACGAAGTACAGAAGATCGAACAGCTGACTGACGACGACATGCGTGCGCTCGTGAGCGACGACCTCGTCGCTGCACACCGGCTGCGCGGTCTTTCCCCCGATCGTCCGGTCATGCGGGGCACAGCACAAAATCCGGACGTATTCTTCCAGGGCCGCGAAAGCTGCAACGCATCTTACCATGCCTGCCCGGATATCGTCCAGAAGGTCATGGACAAGTTTGCCGCGGTGGTGGGACGCGAGTACAAGCTCTTCCAATACGTGGGATCGCCGACAGCGGAAAAGGTGATCGTGATCATGGGCTCCGGCGCCGAAGCTGCGCAGGAAGCCCTGGAATACATGAACACCAAAGGCGCGAATCTCGGATTGCTGAAGGTCCACCTCTATCGTCCCTTCTCCGTGAAACACTTCCTTGCCGCGCTTCCTCCCACGGTGAAGCAGATTGCGGTGCTCGACCGGACCAAAGAGCCGGGCTCACTTGGCGAGCCGCTGTATCTGGATGTCGTGAGTGCCCTGAACGAAGGGATCATGGACGGGACGGCGCCGGTGAAGACTATGCCGCGCGTCATCGGCGGTCGCTACGGTCTGTCCTCGAAAGAGTTCACACCGGCCATGGTGAAGGCCGTGTATGATGAGCTGGGAAAAGCTAAGCCAAAGAACCACTTTGTTGTCGGTATCATCGATGATGTGACCAACTCCAGCCTGGATGTCGATCCGGCGTTCTCCACGGAAGCGGACGATGTCTTCCGCGGAATCTTCTACGGACTCGGCGCCGATGGTACCGTCGGCGCAAACAAGAACTCCATCAAGATCATCGGCGAGGATACGGATTTCTACGCACAGGGGTATTTTGTGTACGACTCCAAGAAATCCGGTTCGACGACCACATCCCATCTGCGCTTCGGACCGCGTCCGATCCATTCGACCTATCTGATCACCGGTGCGAAATTTGTCGCCTGCCACCAGTGGTTCTTCCTGGAGAAGTTCGATGTGCTGAAAACCGCGCTGCCGGGCAGCACGTTCCTGCTGAACAGCATGTACGGTCCGACGGAAGTCTGGGATCACCTCCCCAAGCAGATCCAGGAGCA
>Ga0316603_10001782_pt1 | contig 11614 bp, 10 predicted proteins | sample OWC_soil_day10_n_FD_207649 | JGI IMG/M metagenome (GOLD analysis project Ga0316603, IMG submission 207649) | Wetland soil microbial communities from Old Woman Creek delta, Ohio, United States - OWC_soil_day10_noCT | ecosystem: Environmental > Terrestrial > Soil > Wetlands | place: USA: Ohio...
GAGGTGCCGTGCGCGTTGATGTAGCCGACCGCGCTCGGCGCGATCTTCGCGTCGTCGAGCGCGATCCGGAAGCAGCGCTGCGCGCCCTTGTGCTCGGGGGCCGGTGCCGCGACGTGATGGGCGTCGCTGTTCGCGCCGTAGCCGATGACCTCGGCATAGATCCGCGCGCCGCGCTTCTTGGCCGCCTCGAGCTCCTCGAGCACGAGCACGCCCGCGCCCTCGCCGATCACGAAGCCGTCGCGGTCGAGATCGAACGGCCGGCTCGCCTTCTGCGGCGCATCGTTGCGGGTCGACATCGCGCGCATCGCGTTGAAGCCGCCGACGCCAAGGATCCCGATCGTCGCCTCGGCGCCGCCGGCGATCATGCCGTCGGCGTAGCCGTGGCGAATCGCCCGCATCGCCTCGCCGATCGAGTGCGCGCCGGTCGCGCACGCGGACACGTGCGAGAAGTTCGGGCCGAGCGCGCCGGTCCGGATCGAGACCATGCCCGGCAGCTCGTTGATGATGATGTCGGTGACGAAGTACGGCGAGAAGCCGTGGCGCGGCCCCTTCTCCTTCTGGGCCGCGTACGTGTCCTCGATCGTCCGCACGCCACCGAGCCCCGCGCCGATGTAGCTACCCCAGCGCTCCTCGGCGCCCGCCGGAACCCGGGTCCCGAGGCCGGCGTCGGCGACCGCCATCATGCCGGCGGCGACGCCGAACTGGAGGAACCGGTCGAGGTGCTTGAGCTCGCGCTTGTCGAACCACTTGCTCGGCTCCCAGCCCTTCACCTCGCACGCGAACTTGGTCGCGAAGTTGGTGACATCGAACAGGGTGGTCGGCCCGGCCGCGTTCTTGCCCGCGAGCAGCCCCGACCACGTCGATTCGAGGTCGTTGCCGAGCGGGGTGACGAGGCCGATGCCAGTGATGACGACGCGACGCATGGCAGCTCCTTACCGCGTCCCGGCGACGATGTCTGCCGGGACGGTGCTTGACGCCTGTCGGCGCCTTACTTCGCGTGAGTCTTGATGTAGTTGGTCGCGTCCTTGACCGTCTTGATCTGCTCGGTGTCTTCCTCGGGGATCGTGATCTTGAACTCCTGCTCGAACGCGAGCACGAGCTCGACGACCGCGAGCGAGTCCGCCTTCAGATCGTCGATGAACGACGCCTCGGGGCGCAGCTGCTCGGCCGAGACCTCCAGCTGATTGCAGATGATTTCCTTGACCTTGCTCTCGATCTCATCAGGCGACATGGGCATTTCCCTTCGAAACTTGGCGGCGTTAATAGACCACTGGAGCGATTACATCAACAGCCCGCCGTTTACACGGAGGACCTGACCGGTGATGTACGCCGCCTCGGGGCCCGCCAGGAAGGCGACCGCGTCGGCGACGTCCTCGGAGCGACCGATCCGCCCCAGTGGGATCTGCTCCAGCAGCTTGCCGCGGGCCGCCTCGGGGAGGTGCTCCGCGGTCATGTCGGTCTCGATGAAGCCGGGCGACACGGCGTTGCACGTCACGCCCCGCGACGCGAGCTCGCGCGCGGTCGACATCGTCATCCCGATCAGGCCGGCCTTGGAGGCCGCATATGCGAGCTGGCCGCCGTTGCCCATCTCGCCGATCACCGACGTGATGTTGATGATCCGTCCGGCGCCCTTGGCCTTGAGGATCAGCATCGACGCCGCGCGCAGGCAGTGGAACGCGCCCTTGAGGTTGGTATCGAGCGTCTTGTTCCACTGCTCATCGGTGAACCGCATCAGCATCCCGTTGACCGCGACGCCGGCGTTGTTGACGAGGATGTCGAGGCCGCCGTGGTTCTTGCCGATGGCCTTGATCGCCTCGGTGACCGCCGCCGAGTCCGCGACGTCGAACTGCGAGATCTCGGCCTGACCGCCGGCCTCCTCGACCTCGGTCACGGCCGTCCGCGCGGCTTCCTCGCGGGACGCGTAGTTGATGATGACCTTGGCGCCGCGCCGGCCGAGGGCGACCGCGATGCCGCGGCCGATGCCGCGCGAGCCGCCGGTGACCAGCGCGACCCTACCTGCGAGAGCTTTATCGATGATCGCCATGGTCTTCCTATGCCGTGAACGCGTCGACTTCGTGGGGCTCGCCGATCGTCGTGACCTCGATCGTCGGTGCGATCCGGCGGACCAGCCCCTTGAGCACCGCGCCCGATCCGAGCTCGTACGCCCGGGTGACGCCGAGCTTGGCGACCGCCTGGATCGACTCTTCCCAGCGCACCGACGCGGTGACCTGCTGGACGAGCAGCTCCTTGATCCGCGCGGGATCCTGCGTCGGCTCGGCCGTGACGTTCGCGACCACCGGCACGCGCGGCGTCATGATCGCGACGTCGACGAGCGCGGCCGCGAGGCGCTCGGCCGCGGGCTTCATCATCGAACAATGGAACGGTGCGCTCACCGTCAGCTTCTTCGCGATCTTCGCGCCGGCCGCCTTGGCCCCTTCGATCGCGCGATCGATCGCGTTCGTATGGCCGGAGACCACGATCTGACCGCCACCGTTGAGGTTCGCCGGCTCGACCGGCTCACCGGGCTGCGACGCCTTCGCGCACACGGCCTGGGTCGTCGCGAGATCGAGGCCCATCAGCGCCGCCATCGAGCCCAGCCCGACCGGCACCGCCTCCTGCATGTACGTGCCGCGCAGGTGGGTGAGCTTGACGGCGTCGCGCAGCTGCATCGCCTCCGCGGCGACCAGCGCGCTCCACTCGCCGAGCGAGTGCCCCGCGACGAGGTCGAACGCGAGGCCCTTCTCGCGCAGCACCCGGAACACCGCGATCGACGTCGTCAGGATCGCCGGCTGGGTGTGCTTGGTCAGCGTCAGGTCGTCCTCGGGCCCGTCGAAGCACAGCTTCGACAGCGCGAACCCGAGCACGTCGTCCGCCTCCTCGTAGGTCCGGCGCGCGACCTCGAACTTCAGCGCGAGGTCGCGGCCCATGCCGACCCGTTGCGAGCCCTGGCCGGGGAACAAGAGCGCCGTCGTCATCGGGCTGGTTCTTCGCACGGCCCGCCGGGGCTGGGAAGGGGTCCCGTGCGGGATCCAGGTGCGCGAAACCCTTGATACAGCTGCGCAGCCCCGTGCGCACCGTGCGACCGTTCGCCGAAACCTCCGTCCGGAGCCGATATGCGCCTCCCCGTCTCGTCCGTCCCGCTCGCCGCCCTCTCCCTCGCCGCCCTCCTCGCCGCGGCCGGCTGCGGCAAGACCGAGTGCCAGAAGTACGCCGACATGGAGTGGAAGTGCGGCAACTTCCCGGCGAAGGAAGAGGACATCACGCGCCAGATGGCCGAGGGCATGTGCGAGGGCGCGAAGTCGATGGACGAGGACAAGTCCGGCATGGTCGCGCACTTCAAGGCCGAGGCGGCGTGCGCCACGAAGCACCCCGACGACTGCGCGGCCTACAAAGCCTGCTCCGACGCGGCGCGCTGAGCGAGCCGTACGCGCGCTACGGCGCGGGCGTCGTCGTCGCCGGGCGCAGCACGCCGAACACCAGGTGCTTCTCGCTGAAGAACCGCTTGGCCGCGGCCTTCACCCGATCGCTGGTGACGCGCGCGAGCACGCCCTCGAGATCGGTCACGGCGGTGAAGTCCTCGCCGAACCAGTACGCCTCGCGGAGCTGGCTGCCCCACCACCAGTTCTCCTTCGCATCGGTCTCGCGCGCCCGCTTGAGCTGCTCGGTCACCTTCGCGAGGTACTCGGCGGAGATGCCCTCCTTCTGGATCGTGCGCAGCACCCCGAGGGCCGCGTCACGCAGCTTCTCGACGTTCGCCGGATCGCAGCCGAACGAGATCGTGGCCTCGCGGCGCTGGGTCGGCTCGCGCGACAGCGACACCCACGAGCGCACGCCGTACACGCCGCCCATGTCCTCGCGCAGCACCTCGCGCAGCCGGATCTGCAGCACCATGCTCAGCACGCGGGCATCGCGCGACGCATCGCGGCTCCAGGCATCGGGCGCGCCGAACGTCATCGACACGTAGCTCTTGGGCTCGCTGCCCTGGATGATCTCCTTGGTCACCTTGCCGGTCGCGTAGCTGATGCCGACGTCCTTCCACGTCTGCTTCTTGCCGGCCGCCGGCAGGCTCGCCAGGTACTGCTCGACCAGCGGCTGCAGCTTCGCCGGATCGATGTTGCCGACGAACACGAACGTCGCCCCGGTGAAGTCCGCGAACCGCGACTTCCACACCGCGTGCGCCTTGTCGAGGTCGACCTTCGCGAGCAGCGCCGGCGTCGTCGGCTGCCGGCGCGGATGGTTCTTGCTGCGCACCGCCTCCATGTCCTCGTAGAAGCTGACCTCGGGCAGCAGGCGCCGGTTGCGCGCCCACTCGAGCTGCTCGTCCTTCCACGCGGCGAACGCGCGCTCGTCGCGGCGCGGCGCCGTCAGCTTCAGGTACATCAGCTGCATCGCGGTCTCGAGATCGGCCGGGCGCGTCGAGCCGCGGACCGTCTCCGACATCTCGCCGAGCCAGACGTTGATCCGCGCGACCTTGCCCATCAGCGCCTTCTGCAGCGCCGTCGGATCGAGGTCACCTGCGCCGCCGCTGCTCACGACCTCGCTCGCGAACCGACCGTGCACGACGTCCGGCACCAGCGAGCTGCCGCCGGCCTTCCAGCCCTGCACCTCGATCGAGTCGTTCTGGAACGTCGTCGGTTTGACGATCACGCGCACGCCGTTCGATAGCGTCCACACCGTCGCATCGGCGCTGGTGTCGCGCGCGGCCGTGACGACCTTGCCCGGCGCCGGCAACTTCGTCAGCAACGGGCGCGCCGCCTCGTCCTTCCACGGCTCGACCTCGGCCGTCGATGCCGCGGCGAACAGCGCCCGCGCCTCGGTCTCGGTCGGCAGCTTCGCGCTCGCCGGTCCCGAGATCGAGATCACGCGCCCCTTCTCCCCGCCCCAGGTCGCCGCCAGGTGATTGAGCTCGGCGAGCGTCACCGTCGGCAACGCCGCGCGCTTGAGGGCCAGCTCGTAGGGCCGCCCCGGCATCTGCTCGCGCTCGAAGAAATTACGCGTCATCTCGTCCGCGATCTCGTCCGACGGCGTCTTGTCCCACTCCGCCGCCGACGTCTCCGCGTCCGCCAGCGATTCATCGCGCGCCCGGTCGAGCTCGCCCTGCGTGAACCCGTGCCGCTCGACCCGCTCGATCTCGCGCACCAGCACCGTCAGCGCCTCGGCTGTCCGCCCCTGCTTGGCGTTCGCGAACCGGATGAACCCATCCGCCGTCCGCGTCAGGTCGCTCGTCCACGAGCCGGCGTCCGTGAACGGCGCAGCGGGATCCAGCGCGAGCTGGCTGAACCGCGCGCGCAGCATCGCGTGATACAGGCCCTCCACGATCGACCGCCGGTAGTCCACCTTCGTCAGCTCGTCCCGGTGATCCATCTTGTCGATCACCTCGACCTGCGAGAACGGCATCTCCGGATCCGTCGCGATCGTCACCGCGGTCGGATGGTCGTGCGGCACCGGCACCGCCTCGCGCGGCCGCTTCGCTCCGTCCGACACCATGTTCCCGAACCGGGACGTGATCTCCTTCTCCATCGCCTCCGGATCGAAGTCACCGACGGCGATCACCGCCATGTTCTCCGGCCGGTACCAGTCCTTGTAGTAGCGGACCAGCGCCTCGCGCGGCGCCTTCTTCAGGATCTCCGGCAGCCCGATCGGGAGCCGCTGCGCGTACTTCGAGCCCTGGAACATCACGGGCCACTGCTTGTCGTTGATCCGCGCGAACGGCCCGCGCCCGAGCCGCCACTCCTCGGTGACGACGCCGCGCTCCTTCTCGACCTCGGCTGGTTCGAACGACACGTCGCCCGCCCAGTCCCGCAGGATGTCGAGCCCGGTCGACATCATCGCCTTGTCGTCGGTCGGGACCGTCAGCATGTACACGGTCTGATCGAACGAGGTGTACGCGTTCACGTCGGGCCCGAACCGCATCCCGATCTTCTCGATGTAGTCGATGATCGCCTGCTTCGCGTACCGCTTCGTCCCGTTGAACGCCATGTGCTCGACGAAGTGCGCGAGGCCGCGCTGATCGTCGTCCTCCTGCACCGAGCCCGCGTTCACCGCCAGCCACAGCGCCGCGCGCTGCTCCGGCTTCTGATGCCCCATGACGTAGAACGTCATCCCGTTGCGCAGCGTCCCGGTCCGGATCTGCGGATCGAGTGGCGTCGCCGGCTCGACCGGCGCGGGCGGCTGCGCCGGCTCGACGACCGCGATCGGTGGCGGCGGTGCGACCGCCTTGGGGGGTGGTGGCGACCCGCAGGCAACCACGGCACAGACAAGCGACGCGATGAGTGATCGGTGGTGCATATGTCCTCGACCCGGCGAGTGGTCGACGATTGCACCCGCCGTGCCCCGAAATGTTCCGCGAAATCGCGCCGACCCGCGGAGAGCCTACGCCAGCATGACGCCGCACGACACCTCGCCGTGACGAACTGTCAGTCAGCGGGCTGGTTGTGCAGCGCGCTGCACATCGCTCACGCGGCGAGCTTGCCCAGGCCCTCGTACTCGACCCGCGCGGCGCGCTCGATGTGCGCCGCCGTGATCTCGCTGTCCTCGTCGGCGGCGAGGAACGCCGCCCGCAGGGCCGCGTTGCGGATGTAGCCGCCGCTCATCACGAAGCGACGCCCGAGGGCGCCGAGGTCGACGTCCCCCGCCAGCGGTGCCGCCGCCGGCAGTGTGGCGCGCCACAGCTGTGCGCGCTCGTCGACATCGGGGAGCTCGAACCGGAGGTGCAGCGACAGCCGGCGCTGGAACGCCGGATCGATGTGGCTGTCGTGGTTGGTCGTCAGCAGGCAGATGCCCGTGAACGACTCGAGGCGCTGCAGCAGATAGTTGGTCTCGAGGTTCGCGTAGCGATCGTTGCTCGACTTGACGTCCGTGCGCTTGCCGAACAGCGCATCGGCCTCGTCGAACAGCAGGATCGCGTGCCCCGCCTCCGCCGCATCGAACAGCGCACCGAGGTTCTTCTCGGTCTCGCCGATGAACTTCGACACCACCTTACCCATGTCGACCTGATAGAGCTCGAGCCCGAGGTCGCGCGCGATCAGCGCCGCCACCATCGTCTTGCCCGTGCCCGGCGGCCCCGAGAACAGCGCCGACACGCCGAGCCCCCGACCGACCTTCGCCGCGAACCCCCACTGCTCGTAGACCTTGCTGCGGCCGCGGACGCGCGCCAGCAGCTCGGCGATCGTGTCGAGCTGATCGGGCGGCAGCACCAGGTCGTCCCACGTCTGCGTCACGGTCACGCGCTTCGCGAACTGGCCGAGGCGATCGTCGAGCACCGAGCGGATCCCGGCGTAGACATCGTCGGGCTCGAGCGGACGGCCGTTCGCCTGCGCCTTCGCGGCCTCCGACGCGCGCACGATCAGCGCGGGCGCGAGCGGGTAGCGCTCGGCGAGCAGCTCCGCGTCGTCCGTAGTGCCCTGCCCGAGCGACGCATGCCACAGCGTGGCGCGCTGGGCCGTGGTGGGCTGGCCCATCTCGATGACGATCGTCGGACGATCCCATTTGATCGCGGGTCGCTCTGCTCCGCACGTCATGAGGAGCGGCCGATCGATCGCTCCGAGCTCACGCCCAACGACGTCCAGAACAGCGGCTTCCGCCCCCACGAACGCGTCGATATTCGAGATGAGTGGCAGACAATCCTGGAGCCGGCACGAGAGCACGACCTCTCGGAGTGCATCGCGCAACTCGCTCGCCACGCGCGGCAGGGTCCGAGCGTCGACGTGCATCACCGTGGCCCCGGCCTCCTGGGCGCATGCCCAGAGCAAGCTCCTCCGACCGAGGCCGGGCATGCCGCGCATGATGATGGCGGCCCCTTGGTTGCGAATCGCAGCGCAGGCGCTCGCTCGTGCAGCCTCGTCGACCGCCCAGGCTGACACCTCGGGTGCCGGATGCGCGCTGGCGGCGGCGCTCGGCGTGCCAAGCAGGACCTCCAGCAACCGTGGCGACAAGCCCCACGACCACCCGCACTCGTGCGTCTCACGAGGACCACCGTCCGCTCGCCGGATTAGCCCCATCCTGCGTAGCTCGCCATCGGGCCCGAGCACTCGATGTGCAATACGGATGTCGGCATCGCAGACCATGGACCGCAGGACCGCGAGGTCGATCGAACCGTGACCCAGCGCGAGTGCGTACTGACGAGTCTGGTCATCGACGGCGGCTGCTGCGAGAAGCCACACGATTCCCAACTCGTTCGCGGTCAGCCCGAGTCTCGATGCGATCTGCTGGGAGATGGAGCCGTCGATCGCCGCGAGATCGCTCACTGCCATCTCCAGCGCAACCTCCGCAGAATCTGGGCGGCTGGTTCCGCCAGCGTCCCGTTCACGGAGCTTCCGACGCAGCACCAGCCGTGCATGTTCGATCCGGTGCGAGAGCTCATCCGCAGCTGTGGTCATGGGGCCGGTATCGAACGGGGCGTCGTTCGGTTGCGTGCCTATCTGCGCGATTCCGAATCGAGGTAGACCTCGAACAGTCGCAGCACATTCCGTCGATATTCCATCCACTTCGCATCGTAGGCTCGAACCAGCACGTCTTCGTCCACCCCACGGGGCGGAGGATTCTCGACCTCGTACTGGGCAATCAGCATGGCCCTCAGCGCCGCTCGGTTGACCGTATCAACTGGCCGCCACGCCCTTACAGCCACGCCGATCAGCGCGGCTACCAGTGCGGTCGTGACGAAACCAAAGACGATCCACGCGCGCTTGTGAGAGCGCTCGAGCCTTGTCATACGCTGTTGCATCTCGGCATCACTCATTCGTGCTCCCTTAACTTGCTGTTGAACGAGTCCGCGGGAAGACGGCGAAAGTCCATGTAGGCTTGTTCGTGCGATTCCACGGTCGGATCCGCATCCGATCCGGCCGGACGAGGATGTGCGGCCTCGAAGGCGGCGTGGAGCATCGCGTTCAGCTCCGATGTCGTCCAGCTGAGATCGTGCTTGTCGTTCGAGACACCATCGAGAACCAGCGCCACGGCCTTCATGACCTTCTCCGGCGCATCCGGCGCGAAGTCGCTGATGCGGTTCAGCATGTCGACGGTTCGCTTCGCAACAGAGGCATCAAACCCGACCGCATCCTCGACTCGGGCAGCCTCGCCCAGAAACGTACCGCCCGTCTCCGACATCACCGTGCGATCTTCCCCGGTGTCATTGGCAGCCTGGACGAACATACGTGCGGCGCCGTGCCGGACGTTTGCTCTGGCGGTCGCGCGCGTCGCGTCGTTGTACGCCGCATGGAGAACCATGGTCAGCATGTCGTTGAGCGACGGGCCTGCTGCGCGCTCATGCTCCTCACCCTTTCGATTCGCGCGCACGAGCCGCTTGGCGACCGCGGGCTCCGAGAGCAACGCTGACAGCGTAGGCACCAGCTTCTCGAGCCGTGCCTTCTGCGGCAGCTTATCGGGACTCTTCACGGTCTTCTCGACCGCGCGGAGGCCGTCGAAGTCCTGGCGCATGAGTCCGTACAGCTGTTGCGCGATTGCGGTCTGCACGATACCCGAGCCCGCGCCCTTGAGCTCTCGTGCAACCGTCGCGAGCTCCTGAGCTTGCGTTGGATTGTTCCGCATCAGGTCGCCGAGTGCGGTCAGGTGCGACTGGAACAGCTCCGGTTGACCTGCAGCCTCCTTGGCGAGCTGCGTGGCTGCCTCAAACGGTTTGTCGAAGAAACGGCCGTAGAGCCGGCCGTATTCGGGATCGTGCTTCGCCCTCTCAGCGATCTGCGACTTCTCATCGACGCGGCGAATGTCTCTTGCAGCGGATGGCCGGAGATCGAGCGGCAGATCGAGCGAGTCGCCGCGCTGGTCTATTGTGGCAAGAAGCCCTCGCATCTCGGCCTGCAACTGTTCGGCGCCTGGACCTTCAAGGCGAAGGACCCCGCGAAACAGATATCCGGCCTTCGGCCCGAGGCCATTCGTTCGCACGAACTCTTGCTGGATCGCGTTTCTCAGCGCGTCCGCAGCGTCCTGGTGTCCTCCATGGAGAGCGCGCTGCAGAAGCTCGACGGCATCCCAAGTGCGATCGCGGACGATTGCCCTCGCATGAGTCGGGTCACGCTGAAGGTTCTCGATGACGGCGCTCGGTCGGATCTCCGGGCCGAGCCGTTTGTGGTTGACGTACTCCGCGACGACGTCGCCGTCGGATGGCCTCGCAACTGCCTGAACCTTGGTCTGGGGTGCCATGGGATTCCCTAGCGGTGAGAGGCAGCGAGCTTCTCGCGGCGGCGAGCGTCGGCGAGAAAGTCGAGGAGGCGGGTGCGGCGCTCGACCGTGAGCCGCGCGAACTTGTGGGCGAGCTCGTCCCCGTGCTGCGGGGTGGCGAGGCGCTCGTGGAGCGCGTGGCACGCCGTGGCGGAGAGCGTCGCGATCAGCGTGCCGAGCTCGTGCTCCTTGCGCTGGAAGCCGGCGAGCGCGGACTCGCCGCTCGCGAGTGGGGCATCGAGGATCGCGATCAGCTTGCCGTCCGCGGTGTCGGGCACCGCGGCGGTGGGTGGGCGGATCGCGATGGTCGGGCCGACCGCGATCGCGGGAGGGGTGGAGCTTCGCGGCCGAACGAGGGAGCGAGGGGCCGCGTCGCGGAAGATGGAGCTGGTGGCTGTGACCATGATGGGGGCTCTATCGGACGAGGCGCGCCGCGGTTGCGTGCCGTGGTTCCGCGCGGTTGCGAGGTCCGCCGGAAATCAACCGGGAGCGACGCAACCGGCGGACGGGAGCGGCGATGAGGTGCTCCATGAAGAGACGACACGCGCAGGTGTTCGATGTGGAAGAGGTGACCGAGCTGTCGGACGACGAGCCGATCGAGGCGTCGGCGCCGACGGTGGTGACATCCGCGGCTCCGCTGCAGGTGTGCGTGACGACCACGGGCCCGACGCGGCGAGAGGTTCCGGTGGCGCGACCGCCGGGCACGCCGCTCGGGGCACCGCGCCCCCCGCGACGGGCTCGGCTGTGGTTGACGGTGCCGCCGGTGCTCGAGACCGCGCCGGTCGGGCGGATCCCGCTACCGGGGGAGCGGCCGAGCGCGGAGGTCGTGACGATCGTGCAGCGGCCGGCACGCGAGAAGCCGATGGCGGTGCAGCGAACGCGAGCCGCCGAACCGCACGCGGCGTACTCGGTCGAGCGCGAGGTGTCCGCGCTGGCGACGCCGCGGCGCGCAGGACCGCGGCCGTCCCATGCAGCCGCGCGACAGGGCTACGTCCTCGTGGGGATCATCGCGCTGTTCGCCGGATTCGTGACGATGCTCAGCGTCGTCGTGGTCCGGCAGCAGGCGGAGCTGCGGCAGATCCGCGAGCCGGCGCAGCGGGCGGCCCAGGCGTGCGCGACGTACGCCGACGAGGTGCGGTCGATCGCAGGGGAGCTCACCCAGGCGGCCGGCGAGGTGGCCGACGTCGAGCGGCGGATCGGCGAGCGCGCGCGAACGGTGATGAACGAGCGAGCACTGCAGCGGCTGTGTGCGGCCGACGCGGACGCGCAGCGCTGGACGTGCCCGGGCGGCGATCCGGCGTGCCTCGCGGCAGCGGTGATGCAGCTGCGGCAGGTGCTCGCGCACACCGCGCGCTGATTGCTTCTTCTTCGCCTTCGCGGCCGGCTTCTTCGCCAGCGCGGCCTTCTTCACCGGCGCGGTCCTCGCGGCAGCTGTGGCCCG
>Ga0316603_10001784_pt1 | contig 11612 bp, 11 predicted proteins | sample OWC_soil_day10_n_FD_207649 | JGI IMG/M metagenome (GOLD analysis project Ga0316603, IMG submission 207649) | Wetland soil microbial communities from Old Woman Creek delta, Ohio, United States - OWC_soil_day10_noCT | ecosystem: Environmental > Terrestrial > Soil > Wetlands | place: USA: Ohio...
GAAAAAATAAAACTATTTGAAAATCATGAAATAAGGAAGTTTATGATAATTTGATGTGAGGACTTCAGACAGGTCAGAATGTACCAACCGTCCCTTAATATTCTTTATTATACTTATTCTACTAAGATGTAAAGACTTCCGACGGGCATACGCCCCTTTTTTGAAATATAGTATTACCTACCCACCCAAAACGTAATAGAGCCATTTTTCCTTAATTTTATAGGTTTGTTTCAAATAAACCCACATAATTTTGAGTAGAACCATTTATTTACTTATTTAAGTATCAAACATCGATTAAAATCATTAAATTTGCGTAATGAATTTACATTATATTCACATACTATATCAATAATTGTTAAATATTTGCATTTCTTGCAACGAAAACAACAATAAATTCATCTTTATAATAAACATAAACAATTATATCTATGAAAAAGTTATTTGTAAATATTTATGGGAAATCCATTGCGACATTAATTTCCTTAATAGGAATATTTGCTGGTTTTGGAAGTTGTATTGGCGATCAGCCTGTTGAGTACGGAACACCAAACGCAGATTTTGTAATTGCAGGAACAGTAAAAGATGCCGTTACTTCAAAACCTATTGACAAAATTCGTATCGTAGTTCAAGATAAACGATACCCTGCATACGGAATAGATACCGTTTATACAGATAAAAACGGAAATTATGAGATAAAATTCAAAGATATGCCAGACAGTCAACTCCCTTATAAAGTGGTTGCATCGGACGCGGACGGAAGCAATAATGGAGGGCTTTTCAAATCAGATACCTTGAAAATCGAGTTTACTGAGAGTGATCTCATCAAGAGTGGAACGGGGAATTGGTATGAAGGAACATATAAAAAAACAAATCAAAATTTTTCGCTAAAAGAATCAGATGTAATAGCTATGTATGGCGTTATAGCTACTTCATACAAAGAGGATGAAGATAAATAAACGGAAATGAAAAAAGGAATTTTAAAATTTCACGATAAAATAATTATTGCCGTATTAATGGGTTTATCTGTGCTTAGCGGTTGTTGTACAAAAAAAATATCCTGTGAAAAAACACAGGCAGATAAAAAAGAAACCGTTAAAAACCAAACAGATAGCATTCCTGCTCCCAAAAAGATTATGCCCGGTGAAGTGATTGCAATGTATGGCGTTCGTCCCAACCAGATTAAAGAATAATGGATTTTAAGAAAAGGCTGATACTTACCCTTTTTCAGCAACATAAAAAAACACAAACCCAACTTCACGATCTCACTTATCTTTTTTGGGAATGTACGCTGAGGTGCAATTTTAACTGTATTCATTGTGGTAGCGATTGCACCAAAGAAGCAGAAGTTCCTGACATGCCCATGCAGGATTTCTTAAACATACTCGACAATATCTCACCTCACGTCAATACAAAAAAAACAATGATAGTGATTACCGGAGGTGAACCGTTGATGCGGAAAGACCTTGAAGCGTGCGGACGTGAAATTTACAAACGAAAATTTCCGTGGGGAATGGTAACTAACGGTTATGGACTTTCTCCTGAACGACTAAAATCACTTTTAGACGCAGGATTGCGTTCTGTTACAATCAGTCTGGATGGCTTATCACCCAACACACACGATTGGTTTCGCAATAAAAACGGTTCGTGGGAACGCGCCATAAGTGCTATTACCAATGTTGCAAAAACTCCCGATTTGGTGTATGACGTGGTTACGTGCGTGAACAAACGCAACATTTCAGAGTTGGAGCTTATGAAAGAACTATTTGTTTCGCTGGGAGTTACGCATTGGCGACTTTTTACCGTTTTTCCTAAAGGACGAGCCAAAGACAATCCGGAGCTTCAACTTTCTACCGAAGAATTTATTCAATTGATGAATTTCATCAAAGAAACCCGAAAAGAAGGAAAAATACGCGCATCTTATGGCTGTGAAGGATATTTGGCTGATTATGAAATAGAAGTGCGGGATAATCCTTTTTTCTGTCAAGCCGGAGTTCACATCGGGTCTGTGCTTGCCAATGGAGATATTAGTGCTTGCCCGAGTTTGCGTGGCGATTATATTCAGGGGAATATTTATAAAGATGATTTCTGGACGGTTTGGAACACACGCTACCACGTAATGCGTGACCGTAGCTGGACCAAAACAGGAAAATGTGCTACTTGCAAATCATATAAATATTGCCAAGGCAATGGACTTCACCTACGTGATGAAAAATCAGGCGAATTGCTTCACTGCCACCTGGAAATGATGGGGAAAATGTAACTAATGCTATGTTAATTTGAAAATGTGCCAATTTGAAGATTTGAGAATGCTATGCATCAAATCTTTATGATATTTCTAATGCTTCACAACTTACTTAACATAACACTAAACATATCCAATCTATCTATTTTCGTTAACTCATCCATTTCATTTTCAGCAAAATGACACCCGATGCAAAGTAAAAAACCACAGAGAATTGTTTTCTCTGTGGTTTTAAATATCATTTGTTGATCAATTCAAATTCTTACACAATTGCATCGGCTAATACTTTTGCCAACGGAGTTGTAGGATGTCCTATCAGCTTCGAAAGCACGTGAGAATCATCAAACAATCCGCCTTTTGAAGCACCTGTATCCGAATTTGCCAACATTTCAGCTATACCTGCCGGTAAACCAAAACTCTTCAAAATATCAGCATACTGCGTTTCGCTCAGGTTGTTGTAAGGAATAACTTTCCCTGACTGACGAGATAATTCGGCAGCAAGTTCCGTAAGCGTATAAGCCTCATCACCAGCCAATTCGTACATTTTATTTTCATGACCTTCGCTTGTCAGCACAGCTACAGCAGCTTCGGCATAATCAATGCGGGCTGCCGATGCTATTTTTCCATCTCCTGCACACCCGATAAAAGCACCAGCACCGATTGCTCCTTTAGCCGAACCTGTATAATTCTCAGTGTACCAACCGTTTCGAAGAATTGTGTATGCTAATCCCGATGCTTTTAAGTTGACTTCAGTAGCCAAATGCTCTACTGCTAAAGATAGAGGTGAAGTGTCAGCATGCAAAATACTTGTATATACAAACTGTTTCACATCCGCTTGTTTAGCAGCTTCAATAACAGCTATATGCTGTGGCAAACGTTGACCCATTTCATTACCCGAAATTAACAGCAATTTATCAATCCCTTGCAAGGATGCTACCAGATTCTCAGGATGCGTGTAATCAAATTCACGAACTTCAACACCCATGCCAGCTGCCTTTTCAGGGTTACGCACCAAAGCTACAATATTTTCAGGTGCTACTTTTTCTTTCAGTTTTTCCACTACGAAACGACCCAATTGACCAGTCGCTCCAGTTACTCCAATTTTCATTTTTTATTTCCTTTCTATTAATTTAGTATGTTTACTTTCAAATTTAAGAATAGAACAATCTAATTTCAGTTTTGATAAAAATTATACTGTTAAATATAGTTCTTTTTTACTACTAACTGAACAATGGATTAATATTATTCTTACTTTTGTTACGCAAAGTAACTAATAATAGTTTATATTTGAAACAGGTTACTTTTTAGTAACCGTAAAAATAGTAGTAACCTGAAAGTAACCAATATGGAAAAAATTAAGGCAAAGACTCAATGTCCTGTAACTGCAACACTTCAACTGATAGGCGGGAGATGGAAAACAATCATACTCTACTGTCTTACTTTTGGAACAAAAAGATTTGGCGAGATTGCCGTTCGTATTCCCGACATTTCACGCAAAGTGCTTACAGAGCAGCTCAAAGAATTAGAAGCGGACGGATTAATAATGCGAAAACAATACAAAGAAATACCTCCCCGGGTAGAATATTCACTTACCGTTTTAGGCATAAGCCTTTCTCCGGTAATTCAAGAATTAGAGAAATGGGGAATGTCTAATTTATTGGAAAAATGACAGGCAATTGAAAAGACGATTATTTTCCAGCTATCACCCTAAACATTTTTTTGAGTTTAATGAGTATTCTAATTGATTTTTTTTTGCAAAAGCGATGATATGTCCATCGGGGTCTGCAAAGTAACAAACTTTGTCACCCCAGTTTCTTTCTTCAATGGAACTGACCAATTCCGCCCCACAAATCATTGCATTTTCAAATTCAAATTCAATATCATCCATATAAAAATACAATTCACACTTCGAAATACCAATGCCTTAGTCGGAATGTAAAATTGAATTTCCGAGGATTTTAGCTATTCCATTAATTGGCATCAATCCAAGTTTGATACCATCGGAAATTGTAAATCCTGTCATACCTGGCTCTTTTAGTGAGGCATTCATTCAAAAGATTTGTTGATAAAACAAAGCACTAACATAGTTGTTGCCTTTTAAAATAGTTTGTATAGGCTGATAAAAAAAGCTGTTAGAAAATTTTCTGACAGCTTTTTTTTATATTTTTTGTTCAATTACTTACCTGCTTCTTTCTGAGCATCATCAATCATTTTTTCGCTGGCATACATATATACTTCTACGCGGCGATTCTGAGCACGACCTTCAACAGTTTCGTTGCTTGCTACAGGCATGGAATAATCACGACCTTCTACACTTTTCATCTGAGTGCGGGCAGCTCCGTTATAAACCAAATAATCAGCCACAACTTTTGCACGTGCCAAAGAAACTTTTTTGTTAGCTTCTAGTGATCCTACATTGTCGGTATGACCAAGTACTGCAATATCCATGGTTGGATTTTTGATCAAAATATCCGCAAATTTTGCAAGAGCAGTTTTTGAGGCATCATTCAGTGCACTTTTATTGAATTCAAAAAGAATTCCGGAGTCAAAAGTAACTTTTACTGCTTTCAGACCATTAACGTCTTCAATAGTTTCAACCTTTGCATTTTCCACCTGAGCAGCCGTTTCAGCAGCAGCTTTATCCATTTTTTTTCCGATAATTACACCAGCGGTTGTACCTACAGCTGTACCAATTGCAGCACCTACAGCAGCACTTTTACCATCTTTTCCAATCAGGACACCAATTCCGGCTCCAATTGCAGCGCCAGTTCCGGCACCGAGTAAACCACCTTTAGCGGCATTATTTAATGATTTGCAACCAGTAAGAACGATACTTGCACTAAGCAACAAAACAACAACAACATTTAGTTTCTTCATTTTCAATAAAAATTAGTTTGTTAATAAAAAAATTGTAATAATTTTTCTTTTAGTGACCCCGGAGGGGCTCGAACCCTCGACCCATTGATTAAGAGTCAATTGCTCTACCAGCTGAGCTACGGAGTCTTCAAAGAATTCTACTTGTTTGTAACGGATAAAAAATAAAGTTGTTCAAACTTGCAGAAACAATCAAAATTTGATTTACGAAACAGTTAACAAAAACTGTGCAATTAAATCTTGAGAGAAATCATTTTAAACATTTTTATAAAAAATCACTAAAACCGTTGTTTTTTGATGGCGCAAAGGTAATATTTTTTTTTTAGAAATTGGCATACTGTTAAAAAAAACATCCAATTATTTTATATCCAGGATATATTTCGCTGCTTTCAGAGCGCAATTTTCACCATCAATAGCCGATGAGGTAATACCACCGGAGTAACCTGAACCTTCTCCCGCAGGAAATAGTCCCTTAATCCTGATATGTTGCAGTGTTTCGGGATCGCGGGGAATTCGCACCGGCGACGAGGAACGTGTTTCCACTCCTACTACCACTGCTTTGTTGGTCAGGTAACCGTGCATCTTATGGCCAAATATTTTGAAAGCTTCACGTAATCGGGTACTGATAAAATCAGGTAGCCAGAAATGTATTGGCGAAGAGACTATACCTGCGTCTTAAATTACTATTGTGTCTATGGCAGTTTAAAAATAATTGTCATGTATTCTCAATTCCACCTTCTCCTATTTTCTAAGTGAAGCCGAAAAACACTGTGCAAATTAGCGTTATCCGTGTTATTCACGTTACAGCATTATTGACATTCTCAGGGTGCCTCCAAGTCACCCCGAAAATAACGACTTGAGAATAACGACTTTGAGTTACCGGAAAAAAATTGGAAATCAAGATACTATTAAATAAAAAGGTGTCAAAAAGTGCCATCAGCCGTATTTTGGGAGTGCACCGATAAACCGTTAGAAAATATATTGAAGAGAACATGTGAAAAATTATAAAAAAATGTATATTTGTAGTCGAATATAAATCCCTGCTCCAGCACGCATCCTTTCGTGTGTGGAAATGGAGATTTCACCCCTACGGGTAGGGTGTTTAATATGATGTTCCAAAAAAGATGAGAATTATAGCGCTCAATTCTCAACGTATAAATAAACCTTTTTATTTCACTTTTTAGTGTGAATTATGTGTGATACTATTTGCATATATCGTTGATAATTAGCATTTACAGCGTTGATATTTGCAGGGATCGTAACCGGAAAGACGTACCAACGTTGCTCTCTGGTTTCGGTAAGTTGGATAATATCCGGTTTGCTTTTCAGGGATTTGACTTGCTCCCGGTAAGCACTCGTCAGAATACCAAAGTAGTGTATCTTTACAAAACCCATGGGGTAAGATATGCATAGCGAAGCGTCTGAGCAACTCTACTCCTGTGAGGATCATAAGTTTTTTATTGACATTATCGTTGTAAGCTAATGCAACAAGATACTCGTTGAGTTCTTCTTCACTTACATTTTCGGGCAAACGGTTGAAATGAAGCGATACCTGGGCAATGCGATGAATATAGTTTTCAAAAGTGTTTTTTTACCTGACCAAGCAGTACAACCTGCTGTTCGAGGGTTCGGTACACACGATCGAAGCCGACAACTGTTGTCATGGCGCGATCAATAACAGAGAATTCAGATTTTTGTTTCATGATGTTGAACATTTAAAATTAGTGATAGTTTTAATGGGAGCGGTTAACTCCCGTTCAACATCTTGAAACGAAAATTTTACAATAATAATTTGTAGATTAGTAATTTAAAGCTCTTCCCGAAGGGAATTTAGTTCAACACACCGTTACATCATTTCTAATTTACACTTAATTTTAAAACGTGGTCATTATCATCTTTCAAGATATATAATCCAGCGGGAACGAATAAACTACCACTTCCCCGAGCTACAAATTGCCCGTTGATTGAATAACACTTTACGTATTTTACGTCCTTGCTGACGTTAATTTGTCCATTTGAAGCAGTTGCGAAAATATATTTATCTTTATTCTCAGTTACTTCATTGATTTCTGATACATCTTCAATCACATCTTCATTTGGTGGTGAGGAACTAAACACAACTTCATTTCCATCCTTGTAGCCCCTATATGAGAATGTACCATCAACTTCATCTGTGATTGGTGTTTTGAACCAAGTATAAATACCTTTCCACGTGGTCGTTTCTCCGTTTGTAACAGTGGCATTACCCATTAGTTTATGATAAGATTTTCCATAGGAATTACCTATGAAAACCACATCATTATCTTGAATAAGATAGTGTGTTCCAAGCCCTTCAGGAAGCATGTAAGATGCTTGGTAGCAAGTGGGCATTTTCTCAATGAACTGATGAAATTTCGGTGCCGATATTTTAGTAAAACGGTCAATACTTCCAATTGGTGTCCAAGTATTGTATGCACCACCCTCTGGAGTAAGAATCGCAGTCTCTCCAATTGCCATTGACTGCATGCCGTAGTAACGGCTGACAACCATTGGGGAAGGATTACAAAACAAATGTTGTGCTTCAACTTGAATACTATTACCGACTACTGTATATTTTATTTTTTCAATGCAGAACAACTCCGCATCCTTGCTGGGATTGTAGATATTGTTCGATACGTTGATAACAACCTTTTGGGCATTCAATGTTGCGTTAGCATTTAATGTATCGCCATCGACTACAACTTGAATAGAGGTTGTTTCTGCCGAGTGAGTGGTGTTATCCGGCATCAGGTGATTACCTCCAGTCCAACCGCCCGACAAAAGAAACGGTCCAATGTTGTCACTTGTTGCTGAATTAACAATAATATCGTCCATCAACACTTGTGAAAACGTGAATAAGTCATTAGCCATACATTTTGAGAATTGATAGCTGACAGTATATCCTTCAGGCATTTCGGTAACAATACTCAAGCGCAGGTTTCGCCAGGTAACGGTTGATGCACTGATCGATAAGGAGACCATTGTCAATGTTAACAATGATAATGACTTCATTAATTTGTGCATTTCTTTGAAGGTATTAATTTTTTGTTTGCGCGGCGTTTAACTATAAATCGGCACAACTCATCTAAAATATATTGATCCTCTGGTGTTGGATTTTCATATACATCAAGAAAATAATGACTACCCGTGTAGTATGCAATTGCCGAAGTCTCAAACACCTTGTGTTTTATAAAGGCGTCAATATACGACTGCATTCTGCCATATAGTGAATTCGGAGCATGGAACATTGCATTTTTGTCACATTCAAACTCCATTGCCATTCCAAGATCTTTAGCAACGGTACAAGCCTCATCAAGTTGTGAATCAGAAACTGTCATTTTGAAGAAATGGTTCGGTTGATGATAAGCAATATCGAAACCGAGTTCTTTCCAACAATCGTAGCCACGTGCCTTATAATAGGGAATCCATACAAATTCAAGTCCTAACTCATGAACATAAGGAGCAATTAATTTTGTTACATCTCGTGTGTGCCACATATCTTCATCAACCCAATAAAGTCCGGTTAATTCTAAATTTTTATAATTAGCTTCTTTAAAGCGCCTGACAAGTTCATTCATAAACCATACGCAAGCTTTAGTCTGATCTTCAAGACTTTCAAAATCAAGTTTAATCCCGTCAAGGTCGCCCCATTCTGCACCAGTGAGTGGCGTTGGTAGCGTTAATACGATTTTATGTTGAAATCCCGGTTTGCCAATTTTCTTTTTTTGTGCGGTAATGCAAGCATCAAGAGCATCAAGCGACTTGCCTTTTTCAAAAAGACGGTTTAAGTACCATTCCCAGTCAGACTTGGTTCCTTTCTTTGCACCCCATTGAGGAACGTAGGTCGTGCTATCTCCATTGTTAAAATCAAGAAATAAAAAACCGTCAAAGAGCCATTCAGTCTTGCCATTAGCAAAGGTGTGAGTAACATAAGGGATAAACTGTTCTTGTGTCCAGTCTATTCGCTTGATACCACCTTGATAAATCAATGCAAGGTCTCTGATTTGATTTTTGTTAAATTCGCCTGCAATAATGCTTGAGAATGGGAATAAAGTGACTAATATTGATATTAGAATATTTCTTTTCATCGTCATATAATTTCTATCTTACACATAATTTTACAATATGCCCATTTTCATCTTTTACAATATAGAATCCCGGAAAAACGGATAAACTGCCCTTTCCTTGAGCTACAAGCTGACCGCTGGTCGAATAACATTCTACGTGTTTCACACCTTCTCTGATATTAATTCGTCCATTTGAAGCTGTTGCAAAACTGTATTCATTTTTATCCGCAGTTACATCGTTGATTCCTGATGTATTTGTCGCATGCCTTTCTTTGATGTGTTTCGCAATTCGATCGAGAATTTGAGTATTCTCAATATAGGATGAATTATACATGTCCAAAATAGCTTTCGTACCTGAATAATAAGCGATGGATGAACTGTCAAACACGCCATTTTTTTCAAATTTATCAATATATGTTTCAAGGCGTGAATAGTATGAATCCGTATTTTCATAAAGCACACTGCTTTCGAACTCCATTTCTAATCCGAGTCCATATTGCTTAGCAAAGTGGCAGGCATCATCAAGACGACTATCCAAGATGTTTTTATTAAAATAATGGTTGGGTTGCTGATAAGCCACATCAAAGCCATAAGTTGACCAATTCGCAGCACCATTCGCATTCCAATAAGGAATCCAATAAAATTTATATCCTTTGTTGTGAACGTAAGTTGACACGGTTGTAGGCAAATCCGCGCTTGCCGCAGTTGATTCGTCAAGCCAATAAAAACCCTCCAAGTCAAAGTTTTCATATCCGGCGGCATTAAACCGTGAAATCAATTGGTCTATGTACCAATATTCGGCCTCTAATTGATTGCTCCGAAAGATAAAATTAAGAGCATCTCCGTTTAACTCACCCCAGTTAGTTTGGTTATCGCAAGGTACGACAAGACTAAGAACAATCTTGTGCCTGAAATTTGGTTCGCCAAGTTCTGCTTTGAAGTTACCGATAGTAGTGTTTAGTGCATCAAGTGCTTTACCTTTTTCAAAAATCCGGTCGAGTAGCCAAAGCCACTCTGTTTTTCGCGCCGGAGCTATTCCGTAACCATTGCCGAAACCATAACCGTTTGGGCGTGCTGTTTCGAATTCAAGAAAAAGAAAACTGTCAAAAAACCATTCCATTGTTCCATCGACAAATTTATGTACAACGTATGGCGTCAATTCGTTCACCGTCCAGTCGGGACGGTGTGTCCCGCCTTGGTAAATTAATGCCATATCTGATAATCTATCCTTTGCATAACCTTTATTTTGCGCAAATGCCGTAAAACTGCCAAAGATCATTGTAATTAACAGAAATAAAATTGTAAGTCGTCTTATTGTCATTTAATATTTTTTTAGACTAATTCTCAAAAAGTTAATTTATTCACCAGCTTAACTGGAGCAAGTAAATTTTTAACTTTCCATACTTGAGGTTTTGTGATTTTAAAAGAAAGTTTTGTAATTGCCTCATCCGAAGAGCGTCCAATAATTATATTGTATATCCCCTTGTCGAGCAGCCATTGTGAATTTACCTCGTCAAATGATGCAATATCGTAATTGGTAAACCTCAATTTGACTGTCTGAGTTTCATTCGGTTTCAATAAATTTGTCTTTCCAAAAGCTTTAAGTTCTACTTCAGGATGAATCATTGCATTATTTGGTGCAGAAACATATACTTGAATAACCTCTTTTCCACTGCGTGAACCGTTGTTTGTTACATCCACAGATATTTCATAGCCACCTTGAATCTTTTTTATTTTCGCATTGGAATAATCAAAAGTCGTATAACTTAGTCCAAATCCAAACGGATATGACACCGGCACTTTTGATGTTGAAAAAAAACGATAGCCAACCCATATATCTTCCTGATATTCAGTATAGTCAAAGTTTCTGCCACTTGTCTGACCTAAATAGGGGTAATTTTTAGATGATGGAATGTCAATGTAATGAATAGGAAATGTAATTGGTAACCTGCCTGAAGGATTTGTCTTTCCGCTTAAGACTGCACTGACTGCGTGACCGCATTCCTGCCCTGGCAACCAAGCTATGAGAATAGCATCTGCCTTATCTCGCCAACTTGCAGTTTCAATTACTCCGCAAATATTCAAAATAACTATAACCTTTTTGTTTTGATAGTGAAACGCCTGTGATACTTTTTCAATCATTGTCTTCTCGGCTCTTGACAAGTTCAAGTCGTCTTCTAATTGACGATCAGAAGTTTCGCCCGATCCTCGCCCGATTACAATAACAGCAAGGTCATTGTTTGTCGCAGATTGTTGAATTGTGTAATCTGCCTTTGACAAGTCTATCTCCGGAATCACATGACGATGGTAAGATATTTTTTGCCAATCAGGAATATCCGCATTGGTATCGAGCAATTTATTTTGTATTCCATTATAGTCTTTATAGATATCTTTCAATTTTCCATCAATCT
>Ga0316603_10001791_pt1 | contig 11588 bp, 9 predicted proteins | sample OWC_soil_day10_n_FD_207649 | JGI IMG/M metagenome (GOLD analysis project Ga0316603, IMG submission 207649) | Wetland soil microbial communities from Old Woman Creek delta, Ohio, United States - OWC_soil_day10_noCT | ecosystem: Environmental > Terrestrial > Soil > Wetlands | place: USA: Ohio...
TCTGTTATAAAATGAAACATACGTTTCATAGCCGTCAAGCAGGAAGTCTTTTTTATCTATTTCGTGAATATTCAAATTTTTATTTCCTATGTTTATTTGCCGTCGTATGTTGTATTTCAAGTTATTTATGGTATAATTACATGTGTCTTTAAAAACAAAATAATTTATTCTTGAATTTGCTCTTACAGAATCGTCAATTGAAAATTGATAACCACCGATATAAAACCACTTAGGAACTCTGATCGAATCGATGTTGTAGTTCAAATATGGTAAAATAGGCCTGTAAAATCCTTCCCGTAATTTCCTCCACCATATATTGCCATATTTATGTATTTTTTCCCCGATTTCCAGTTCATAATTGGCGTAATGATCAATCGATATCGATTTTATATTTCCAGTGTCCATTGGATCCATTCCAGATATGGCATCGGTGGGTTTTGATGGGGACTATTTCAAATCGTTAATATTGTAACTCCACATTTTTCCATGAAGACCATTTCATGAATATCAATGAGATATTACAGCCCAATATCGTTGGTTTCCTGTAATTCATTATTATATGGCTCCGACAGACCTACGATCGATCACTTTTTGGATATTAGTAATTGAACCAGAGGACACATTGAAATCTTTTACGAATTTCTCATAAAGAATCTGAGTGGAAATTATTCCGGTAAGGGCCATGTTATCGAATTCCCCAACATGTCTGCCGCTATTCACCTTTTGTATGAGTTTCTCTACCTTGGAGGGATTAAAGATCCCCGATTCGCGCAATTTTATATAAGATATGCTTTCTCCACATGTGGAATTAAAGTGTAACAAGGATTCTTTGATCGGAGCGCGATAGGGATGTTTTGGGCGCTTCAGAATCTTTTCCGGCAACCGCTCCTTAAATATTTTTTTTAATATGTATTTTTCGCAAAGACCCTGGAGCTTCCATTTGGAGGGCACACGCCCCAGAAAATCGATGATTCGATAATCAAGGTACGGCATTCTCATTTCAACCGAGTTTGTCATCGCCATCCGATCGCCTTGAGATGATAAAAGATAGTTACTGAGAAAAAGAATCATCTCCAGATATTGGGCCTTGGCAAGAAAATCCCAGGAAAAAAAGGCAGGAGGTAGAGACGCTCTCAATTGATGGTAGGAACCCTCCGGTTCAATCTGTCCGGAAAATTCATCATCCAAAAATGCCTTGATTCTGCTAGTAGATTTCCACCGAATCTCATGTGAATAAAAAGGATTGTCGACGTCCTCCACCCCGGAGGCGAAAAATTTCTGTATCGTCGATTTCCCTCCGATGTTCCCGAAAATGTAAGGATAGAGTTTATTGATCAACAGGGGCCGGATCCTGGACTCGGGTTGCCTAGCCCAGAAGGAGCGCACCTTGGCCTCGCGAAAGATATTGTACCCACAAAAAACCTCGTCCGCCCCCTCACCCGACAATACCACTTTGAATCCGCTATCCCGCACGAGACGGGAAAGCATGCTTAAAGGAGCCGGCGCTGTCCGCAACAACGGTTTTTCGCAGTGCCATACAACATCTGGGAAATAATCCCCTATGCTCCGGTTCGTTGCCGTAATGTATTTATGTTCCACTCCCAAATACGATACCATTAAATCCTGATATTCAGTCTCATCGAAGCTTGGTTCTTCAAAGTGAATGCCATACGTTATCAATTTGTTATTGAAATTTCTCTTGACAACCGCTGTAATCGCCGAAGAATCCAATCCCCCGCTTAAATAACTTCCTACCGGGACATCCGCCCGCAAGCGAATCCTGGTCGAATCCAAAATAAGATCTTGTGTTTTTTCGCATATCTCATCGATCGTCCAGTCCAATTGGTCTTCTACTTGGCAAAAAGACGGTTCCCAATATTTTTTTACTGCACTCCTCCGTTCGGAAATCTTGAGATAATGTCCCGATGGTAATTCTTGTACTCCCCGAAATGCTGTGTGTCCGGGCAAGGGAGTCCAAAATGTAAAGATCTGATCGACACCGATGGGATCGATTTCTCTTGAAACGTTTTGCCATTGGAATATTGATTTGATCTCGGAAGCAAATAAAAAAACACCATCGCAGATTGTATAATGCAACGGGCGTATTCCCATGCGGTCTCTGGCAAGAAATAATTCCTTTTTGACGTTGTCCCAAATAGCGATCGCAAACTGCCCATTGAGAAATTTGAGGCAATCCTGACGATAATCCTCATAAAGGTGAAGTATAACTTCAGTGTCCGTTGACGTGGTGAAACAATGCCCTTTCCCTAACAGGTCCAGCCTTAGCTCTACATAGTTGAATATCTCCCCGTTGAAGATGATCCAAAGGGTTCCATCCTCGTTGGATATCGGCTGGGCCCCCCCGGCAAGATCGATGATACTAAGGCGCGTATGGCCCAACCCGGTCCAGTCGTCGATATAGAAACCGGAACCGTCTGGCCCTCTGTGAGACTGTACCTCCGCCATTCTGTACAACAAATCCAGAGGTAATGGTTCATTTCGCGTCAAGCGGGTGAAGCCTGCAATTCCGCACATCCCTAAACTCCGTGTCCATTCAGTTTTCGCTCAAGAAATTTACTTATATTGTTTATGCTATTGAAATTTTCAGGAATAAGCTCTGCATCAACGATCGATATTCCGTATTTCTCCTCAATGTATCCAACTATTTCCAATATTCCTGTAGAATCTACGATTCCTCCTTCCATAAAAGATGTGTCATCGCTCAAATTTCCTGGCTCTCCAAATAAAAAATTATCGATTATATATTCTCGAATATCGTTTGAGAGATTCATGATACCTCCATTAGTAATGATTCATCATAATACTATTTATATCGTCGATAGAACTCTTATAAATTCTTTTGCTGCGCGAAATCTTCCAATTTCGTTTAAATGGCCCCCATCGTTCGTGTATTCCTCCGCAAGGGAGTAATACATTTTCCCATTGTGGGAAAATTGAGATACTTCACCATTTCTCTTTTCATATTCCACCCTCGCCAAATCGTATATCGGATCCACACCGGCGTATTTGTTTTTCAACATTTCATTGAACTGGTTTCTTTTTATATTCGACATATCCGCCTTGATCATGCTTTTAACAAACCCTTTTAAACCAAAAGCGTGGGCATACAGCGGCGCAGTGACATGTATAATCTTAAGTTTCGGGTACTCCATTTTTATTTTTTCTATTGTTCGAACGTAATAATCAAATATTTCTTGAACATTTGAATCCTTTTCAATATCAACGTAACAAAATTTAAATAACCCAACATCTACAAATTCACCAAATCGTTTTTTTATAAGAAAATTTTCAAAGGAATCACATTTTGTTTTCGGGTAGCTATTTTTTCCGTTGACTGAATGATACAAACCAGATCCTTTAATATTTGTATTTTCCTTGATTTCAATAATATTTATTTTTTTAAATCTAGGATCAAGTCCCATAATTTCATTCATTCCTTGAATAATGTTATACCCAACAGAAGCATGACCAAAGAAAATCGTTTTCCTGCTAATTGATTCAATGGCTTTATCGCTGATATCATCCAATGATTTAATTGGCTGCTTCGATTGCTCGGTCTGCAAAGCACACCCCCAGACATGGAATAATAGTAATAATAGCAGGGAGAACGCCGGCCAGGATCGCATATATCACCCCTTCTTTATTGTCATTTCGGAGGAGTACTCGGAAATATTCATAGATGCATTTCCATATCGACAGGGTTTGTAATATTTTCTCGCCACGATTCTTTTCACCGTGCCGAGAACGCTCCTTGCCTTGAATTCCATGTCCCCATCAAGCCAATTGGAAAAAAGATGAAACCCGAACAGTCGAGGGTAGGGAATCCCGAAGGCCTTCATCGCAAGAACCCTCCCCCAAACGGATCGCCTTTTCCACAACAGGTTTATTTGGGAGGCTTCGAGCAAACCATTGTGAACTCGTTTCAAGTTCACATAGCCCTCCGTTATCGCTCCATGAAGTATCTTCAACCCAAGTTCCGTCCTCACCACCACCAAGGAGGACCCTTTTTCATCATTTTCGACTTTTCTATACCATGGATCCCCGCATGAAATATCTGCAAACTCACTACTTCCGTCCGGGCAAAGATGACAACGGAACGGCCTGTATTGTTGCAGGAATCCCCATGATTCCCCGTAGCTCATTTGAAAGGAAGGGAAGTCTTCATTTATCTGTCGAATTTCGGCCATCCCTGGCCACCCCTTGCCCCGATATCTCATTTCCGCTACGTCGCGAGGATCGATCCGTGCTTTGCGGAGGAGATCGATCGTCCCCTGGGTCGATGGCGTCCCCGCGCAAAATATCCCGATCGCTAACCCAACGCGACGGTTGAGTTCCTCACGGAGAGTTTGCGCCTTCCTCAAACCCGTGACATCACAAGGTTTCCCGATAAAAACACAAGGACCGGATGCTTTTTCGATCATATCCAACCCGTCGCACGGAGATGCGGGGGAATATCGTGAACCTGTCCTGCCCAACAATCCTGCACGATCCACGCTCAGGAATGTACGGTTCCGTACAGGTTCATCCGGGTTACTGCCGATGTGCAACACTCCCTGCATCCCTGCCTTTTCGATACAATAGAGCCCGATGGCAGTGGCTAAACCGGCCGAAGACCCGTAGTAGCGGATCTCCGCGTCTTCGCTGAATCCTTCCCATAACTCCAACACGGTCCCCCAACATCTGCTTATTTCATCCTTCTTTTCACCCGAACCGGCGGCATGTTCGGTATGTATCCCGGGACATACCGCCAGGCAAGAACCGCAGTCTTTACAGTTTCCATCTACCAATTGTGGACGCAACCCGTCTTGTATCACATCGACGATCCTCACGTTTTTCTCCGGGCAAATATATGCGCACGCCCCACAACCCAAACAGAGACGCCAGGAGGAAACATCGGCGACGTTCCGGATAGTTTTCATTGAAATATCGGTCCGTTCGGATTGAACAGATCCGTTACCGTCGATTTAACGGATGGAATAATCTCCTCAAGTTTTTTCCGGATTGTATCCCTTCGGGAATAAACCTCTTCGATGATTCGGATTATGTCCTCAATCGGCAGAACCCTCGGATCCACTACAAGATCTTCCACACCGATCGTATTCAAAACCCCTCGAAATTTCTTGCTGTATGCTATCGAGATGGCTGGAATATGTTGGGAAAGAGCTGCGATGCAGGCGTGCATCCTGGACCCAACAAAAAAATCACATAAACCGATAATATATTTTATTTCGTTCTGGTTATAACAGCCGGACGGGAGGATAATTCTGTTTTCGTAGGTTTTATTCCATTCATCGTAAATTTCCTGGCAAACCAAAAGATCGCTTTCAGATCCTTTTGATTCCCCAAAAACATGTGGTATCAGTATCACATCCGTGTTCATATCTTCGATAAACTTTCGAATTATTTCCTTAACGAGGTTTGGGTATTCATCACGCAAGTCAAACATGTTTTTTTTTGTATATCCGCCCATGAATAGCAACCCACTGACGTTCAGGCCAACGAGAGATCGACCGCTCCGCCTAGTAACGATATGTTCTGGAAGCCCGATATTTTCAGGTTTGCGCGGTTCCAATATAAATCCCATGTCATAACAAAACTTCAGCTTCTGTGTTCGACCGGTATTCGGAATTATTTTTTTGATTTCTTCTATGCCGGTTTGATCCCTGGAATAAATTAAATGGGAACGATTTAAAATGTATTTTGCCACCATTTTTGTCGCAGGATTCTTAAAAGGGCCGATTGTCTGTGGCAATAACACAAGTTTTTTATTTAATAGAATTGCAACGATTTGGGGTAAAGACATATAATAAAACCGTATGCGACCATAGATGTCGCTGAAACTGTCTCCCCCGGAAATCGAAACAACGACATCAGAAGATATAATCTCCGAAATAGGGTTATTAATATTGTCGTTTCCTTTTATTTTGCTTGAGCGGAATAACTTTCGCAATATCGATGCAACAAACATGTTGGCAATGTTGTTATTTAAAAATATATTTTTCGAAAATCTTATATTAACTAACCTTATATTTTTACAAATTGTTTTATATATGAATTGATAAGAATCCGGTGTTCTGGAATAATCAACGATAATAATTTCAGAGTCTGGCAGGTTATATATGATGCTTTGCAATATTCCGCAGGTAAGTGCACCTATCCCCATATTGTCCGTATTAAATGCCGCTCCCATGATGCAAATCTTCATATCGAAATTTATAACATACCCTGGATATTTGTTTATTTATTATAAATAATATTAATGATATTCAATATAATTCATATTATAATTAAAAACATACTTCACGGATTTTCCAGCCTGTATAATGTTTGTTCCAATTCATTTACATTATTTTCCCATGTAAAATTTCCAGATACTTTCAAGGCATTTTCACTGATTTTGCACCTTAAATTAACGTCGTTTAGCAACATGGACACTATTTCTGTGATACCCTTCCAATCCCCGACCTTAGTTATAAATCCGCTTTCCCCGTCCTCAATAACCTCTCTTGCAGCTCCACAATCCGTCGCTATCACTGCACAACCACATGCCATTGCCTCCAGGATTACCAATGAAAACCCTTCGGATCGGCTCGGTACGATCCACACTGCACTGTCATTATATATTTGTCTCGATATATCTATTGTCGGATATCGAAAATAATTCTCTTTTTTCACACCGCTTGGCCTTTTTCCAAAACCAAAAGCACGAATTATCGTGTTGGAACCATTCTTATTAATATCTTCTATTATATTATCCATAGTCGTTGGATCTTTGGAAAAATGATTTTGGTAGACCAAGCCGAACCCATCTCTTTTCCTTTGGTCTTTGTAACAATAATACTCACTTTTATCAATTCCATTATATATAAGGGCTAATACATTGGCATTGCCATATTCTGAAACAATGTCTTTTAAATAATTTGCGATGATGATCTTAGGATACGGCAGGTCTAATGTTTTTTTCATCAAATCAATATCCCAAGGGGTCCACCCATGGATGTATTGGACTTTATGATTCTTAAGGTATTTTAATTTATCAATTTGATGCGAAGCCCACATACCAACGCCTATTATAATATCATCATTTTTAAAATCACACTCGGTAATATTATTAAACCATTTTGTTTCTCCTTTAAATAATTTCAACCAATCGCTTGAATTATAATATAAAGACATATTTTTAATATATCGTAATAAATCCTTTATGTTATAAAGGTTTCTGTAGCAACATATTTTGACATTATGACCCCTTTTCAGTAGCATGTTTGACTGTATCACAGGAACTCTTACACCACCGGCACGTCCAGCACCAGGCAGGATGAATGATATGCTTAATTTTTTATCCATTTGAATATTCTAAACTATCGTTTTTATATTTTTATTGGATTAATGGATTTTGAAAATATTCGTATAATTCTTGATTTCTCTTCTCTTGACAATACAAATAAGTATACAATCGGAATGCATACGGCAAACTGAAAAGAAATAGATGCTATAAGACTAGGAAAGCTATTTATAATATAATATAGGGATATTATTTTATACATTAAGATATTAGGCAAAATAGTTATCATAAAGCTTAAAAATAATATATCGATATAATATTCCTTCTTGCTTAATCCAACATTATTAAGTACGTAGTTCGGTAGAATGATTAATTTAATGAATACCATTGGGATCATTGTACCGCATGCCACACCGATAATGCCATATTTTTTAACTAAAATTAAACTGATGATTAAATTTAAACCACCTTCAAGACAGGTTATGAAAGATAAATATTTATGTTTTGCAACACCGAATAAGTAGGAGCTGGATGGCAATTGCGAAACCTCGAAAAACATGCCAAGAACTAATATTATCAATACCATATATGAATCAACATAATCATCACCTACCCACAGTGTGATAAATGTTTTTCCATAAAAAATCAGCATTGCACTTACAAAAGTTCCTATTAAAATAGCAATTTTTGAGCTTATTACATATACTTCTTTAATATATTCATCCCCTTTTTTCGCCTGTAAAACACTGAAAAAAGGTGATGTATAATTTATTAAAGCGATCATGAAATCCATAAAATATATTGACAACCGAGATGCTATGGAATAATGCGTTACAGATGTCAAACCTATATATTTACCTATAACGATGGAATCTACAAAAAACCGTAGTTGATCACCAGTCTTGAAGATAAACGTATAAACACTATAATTTACAAGATCTTTAAGAACTTGATATTTAACAAGCATAGTACTTATTTTGAACTTATAGTGTATTAATTTTGAAATTACATAAAACGATACATAACTTACTATATCGACAACCACTACAATAAATGCTAAACCTACTATTCCACCATTATTTTTCAAGTAAATCCAAATGGCAGTCGTGCGTATTAAAAGACATAATATATTAACACATGAAATAAGTTCCCATTTTAAATTAGCTGATATGACACCAATAAAAGCACGCCCAGGAAAACCAATTGCAAATCCAATACCCATTAATAATAAAACTTTTTTGAATAATACTTGCTCCATTTCACTTGAAACAAATTTCCATGTAAATGCAGATATAACAATAGTGACCAAGAATATAACTATTCCAATTGTAAAAAAAATAAAAAATGCTGTTGATATCGTTTGATTTGCTTTTTCACGATCTTCTTCCCCGATCGATTTCGCAACATAAAATTGAACAGCACTTACTATTCCGAGGTCTAGCAGTCCATAGTATCCTATTATGTTTGCAACCAAAGTCCAAAATCCAAAGATACGATCTCCTAAACTGTGAATTATTATTGGCATCAAGAAGAACCCAACAATTACGTTTACAATCATATTCAAAACGCGTGAAACAGAACCTAACAATATTTTCTTAGAATAACTCATTACTCTCCCAAAATGTAACTTTGGATCGATTTATTGTATAAAACTCATTTGTTAAAAATAAATACTTTGACTTCCTAAATACATCGCTATAAATAGAATTCGCATACGCTATACGTATTTTTCTTGGATTGGACATTATCGATAATTCAAGGTTCAACAAAAATTCAGTCATTGTATTAATTCCAAATGGATTATATAGATAAAACACGGTTCCATCATTAATGTCAGCGGTCGCAGCATCACAGCACTTTATATCAATCGGCGCATTTCGAAATCGTAATTTGACGGCGTTATTTCTTGCAATAACACACAAATCCTCAGAAATTTCAATCCCGACACATTTCTTAACATTTTCTCTAGCCATCAAACATATAAATCTTCCCATGCCTGATCCGATATCGTATACAACATCATTTTCTTGAATTTTTAACAACTTGATCACTTTTCTTGAATAAATATAATCCTTGGTCGCATAATGGCAACTATCATCATATTTTGTTTTATTTATCGACAGATTTACATTATTATACATATATCCATTGTTATTTTCCAAAGTGTTTATATTATAATATTTGTCGTTAATCCATTCCCAATAATAACGAAACCTTACATAAAATGTCGTATATAATGCTTTATTTATATATTCTGGAATCATATTTTCGATATGTAGATGGCGGCCATAAATTTACATGAATTAAAATATCTAGAGAGGAAATTACACTGGAAAAAAACAAATTAAAGGAATTCCTGCTTCAATTATTCGTGGGGGAAAAATATATTTATAAAACTATACCAAGTAGGTTATAACCATAAAATGAAGAAACAATCGTAAGAAGAAAAGTATCTTATAAGCTATTTTATCTCTATCCCAGTAGGCGGCATAGGAATTTTCTGGTCCACTGTGGGGGATTCGTATGCACCTATATCCCATACATCAAATTTCGGTCGAGATATACCATCCAAATCGGAATCAACTAAATTCAGGGGTAATCCGAAATTTAATGCGCAACTGTCTGATGGTTGTAAACGTAGGTTGCGTCCGGCATATGTGCCGGGAGAATAGGAGATGAATGATGGCATACATCCCCTGTTATTCCTACCGAATGCAGAATTATACGCGGCAGGTGTAGCATAACGGGACCCACGGAAGGAAATGCCCGCTCCTCCGGCGGCTCCAGCGTTAATTACATTTCCATTGATCACCACATCGGATGCGGAGTAATTACCATTTTCGATTACTATCGCATTCCCGCTTGCACCGCTACGGGTACCGGAGTTGACAAATATATTATTTTTTATCTCCCAATGTCTTGGTTGCATCCCGGCAGGAAAATTATTCGTCAATAGTGGCCCATAAGGATGATCGACGAAGGTATTGTTGTACACGTATACATTATCCCAGGTATTCGTATACCCATATGCATCCGCATTTGAATCATGCCACTTCAACATAACACCTTGAATATTACGACTCCCGGAATAGTTCGGATCTGTATGGTGGAATAAATTATTATAAATCTGGATATTGCTTCTATAAACAGGTCGTCCATTTCCCCATACGCCAAAGACCTCCATAAATACCATTGCATTTCCGCCACCTTCAACATTTCGGATCAGAAAATTGTTGTTATATACCCGATGAGTTCCACCCAAGGAATGGATCAGGTCCGTATAGCTTCCTGCACATCCAGGCACAGTCGTTGAATTGCGATATTGGTCGAATGTGTTATTATATACATCCCATCCCTGATTAATCATGATATGATCTTCAGGTATGTTTTCTGTTGTATTGTGATGGTAAGAACCTGCTTCCCCGAAACCAGATAACGCCAACGTGGTGTCATGATCCAACACAGAACCTTCACGGCTTACATCGTGAATGTAACTGTATGCCAGCTCATTCAATCTTCCACTTATGGTAACGGCATAGGACGAACAACTCGTACGATTGCCGATGTCGTGTATGTTCATGTATAAGAATTTATTTCCAGTTACTCCTCTTGAACGAATGGCATTTTCAACGATATTTTTAACCTCCAGGTTTATTGATCCATTATATTCTCCACTTACTGTTACGTAACTGTAAGGTACATTGATTCCGTAAATAAGTGAATTTTGCCCGTCAATGATAACTGTCCCGGTATGTCCGGTATCCTGTCCTGTTCTAATTGCAATCGGATTCCCGGCAGAACCAGACTTGCCAACCGTTAGTGTTGCATTGTACGTTTTGGATGTAGGCCCACCGGATATATACACCGTGTCCCCTGGAGCAACACCGTCCCCTCCCCAATTTATTGAGGAAAAGGAAGTCCATGCATTCGCCCACGACGTGCCGATATTCGATCCTGTCGCATCTTTATCGACATACCATGATGCGGCATTTGCATCCGAATACCCCGCAAATCCGATTAATAAAAACCACATCAGCATTTTCAATTTTTTCATAAGCGTTTTCCTCTCGATGTAGAAATATTCCCCGCGTTAAAAAGCAAATAAAATGCCAAACAGGAGGGACCGCGCAACAGGTATACCTTCCTGGAAATTATAGAATTTTATTTTTTTATTATTGAACCTTTCCATGTATAATATCAGCATTGTTAAAACGAGTTTTTTAAAATTCAATTCCGAAAAGCCTTATACAATATTTCCACCCGTTATATTGAATACTCATTC
>Ga0316603_10001793_pt1 | contig 11582 bp, 5 predicted proteins | sample OWC_soil_day10_n_FD_207649 | JGI IMG/M metagenome (GOLD analysis project Ga0316603, IMG submission 207649) | Wetland soil microbial communities from Old Woman Creek delta, Ohio, United States - OWC_soil_day10_noCT | ecosystem: Environmental > Terrestrial > Soil > Wetlands | place: USA: Ohio...
TATGGTTCAATGACTTTTGTCCATATTTTGTATCCTTTCGCATTCATATGAAGCATGTCAGGCAAAAAAAGCTCAGGGCGCAACTTGCCATCGGAAGTGAGCATGGGAGTAAATACGTCCACAAAACGAATATTAGTTTGTGACTGTAAGTAATTTTTTATCAGCTTATTGGCTTGGATAGCCGTTTTGAGAACTTTTTCCCGCACGGGACTCGGTTTTATCGAAATGTAAACTACAGGAATTGTTGGCAGTTTAGCACGTACGGTGGTGATTAATCTTACAGTTCTGTTAAATATCGAATCCGCATTGGCGGTTTTATCTCCCAAATCATTTTCGCCGGCATAAATTACCAATTGCCGCGGATTATATCTGAAAACCAAATCCTGCAAATGATAAGTTATATCATTGATTAGAGCACCTCCGACGCCTCTGTTTAAAACATTATAACCGGCAAAGGTTCGTTCCAGTGCATTCCACCTGCGTACAGATGAGCTGCCTGTGAATACTACAGGATTAGCAGGTACGGCATAAATTAGCTCGTATTTTTTTATCGTTTCTATATCAGGTGTAAACCTCAGTGGGCTTTGTGCCTGCATATTGCAAACGATATTAAGAAGGAAGAAAATTACAAAACGGTTTCTCATGATGATTTCAATTGATAAAAAAGTGATAACAGATGCTGAAACAAAGCAGTAGATTAAATTACTGCCTTGTAACCAGCATCGTCACTTACCTTAAAAAAAACCTAAACACCTTTTTTATACCCAGGAATAACAAATGTAAGTAATTTATGAATTAATTGATAATAAATGTAGCTATAGAGTGTGCTTCACTCTGTATAAGGGAAGCACTATTGTTCACCCATAGATGATAATTCATTGTCGAATCCGACGAGTTCATCACGACAACAACCAACTCACCATTCGGATTTTTGAAGGCTGTGGTTAGCAACTTGTCGCGGTTGGCAGTACAACCAATGCGTTTTGCTCCGGGCTGAATAAACTTTGAAAACTGACCTAAATAGTAGTATATGTTAGTATAAATCAGTTCACCAGTTTTTGTGTCAGCATGAATTGGAGCAAAACAGAAGTTACCAACATGGTTGGGGCCTCCGGTTTCGTCTAGTAATACATTCCAGTCGGTCCAGGCTACAGTTCCGTTATTCAAATCGTTGATAATAGACATGCCGTATTTTTCACCAAGAGCCCAGTCGGTTAAACGGTCCGGATTAAATTTTTCGATACATCCTTCAGTAAAAATCAGGTTGGTAGCCGGAAAAGCCTCAGTCACTTTTTTGAGGTTTTCGAACTGCATACCGCCACCTGTCCATGTTTCGTACCAGTGAAACCCGATACCCCAAATGTATTTAGCGGCTTCGGGGTCGTTAAGCAGTGTAGCAGCGCGCTGAAACATTAAATCGCGGTTATGATCCCAACCAATAATTTTTTTGTCGGCCAAGCCGTTAGCATGTAAAGTAGGTCCAAGGTGATTTTTTATAAAATCGCGTTCATCGGTAGCGGTAAAGATACACGATTCCCAGCGTTGGCGGGCCATCGGTTCATTCTGGACGGTTAAACCCCATACCGGAATACCGAGTGCCTGATAAGATTTGATGAATTTCACAAAATAATTGGCCCAGGTTTGTTTATATTTTTCGAGAAGCATACCTCCCTGAAGCATGTTATTGTTGTCTTTCATCCATGCCGGTGGGCTCCATGGACTAACAAACAGGTTAAGATTGCCACCGGCAGCTTCTATTGCCTTGCGGATAAAAGGTATTTTGAAGCGTTTATCAGGAGCGATATTAAAACTGCGGAGCATTGAATCGCCATCGGCAACGTAAGTATAGGTGCTGCTCGAAAAATCGCAACTATTGATATTGGTACGTGCCATGGTGTAGCCAATACCTTTGTCGCGACTATAATAGGCTGTAAGAAACTCAGCTTGCTTAGTTGCCGGAAGTTTGGCAAATGTTTCGGCAGCTGCGTCGGTAAGCGCACCGCCAAAACCCATAAATGTCTGAAATTCGTTTTGTGAGTTCACAAATACAAAAGTATCCCGCTCAACCAGTTGTTTTACTTCTTTAAAATTACCAACAGGAGTTGGGGTAAGCCTGCGATTTGTGTCGCGAGAGGTGGTATAAGCTGTTATCTTTAGTTTTTTGGTTGCTTGGGAACTTGCCCTTACTGCTGAGTATCCGTTAGTGCCTAAAACGAGTAACACACAAATTAATAAGTTACGATTCATATTACATTTTTTTCCTTAATTTACTAATACTTGTTTGATAAATTTTGTAACCAGCAACCCGGGGTTTCTCTGAGCCCCGGATTGTTGGTATTATAGAAAAATCAGATTATTCCCAACCCGGGTTTTGCTCCCAGTTAGTTTTGGTAATTTCGCTCTGCGGAATAGGATACAAATCCATTTTCGGAGAATAAATTCTGTTTTCGAGCGTCTTAACCTCGTAAGCATACACCGGGGCAGCCAGTGTGCCGGTATTGGTAATTACGATTTTTTTGATAGGAGTATTTAAAGCAGTGTTAGCTTTAGCCCATCGGCGTACATCCCAATAGCGTTGATCTTCGAAACAAAATTCTACTCTGCGTTCGTTTTCAATACGGGCTGAGGTGAGACTACCCGCGGGTAGTGCAACTAAGCCAGCCCGTGTTCTGATTTGGTTAATCGCACCCAAAGCAGTGAGACCATAAGCTTTAGGATCGCCCGATTCACCGTAGGCATTGTACATTGCTTCAGCATAGTTCATCAGTATCTCGGCATACCTGAAATAGTTCCAGGCATGAATCGACTTTGTGGCATTTACCAGATTAATCGACGAATTGATATACTTCTTCATGTAATATCCCGTTTTAGTGGCATTTGTGTTTGGCAAGCCGCTGTTTCCTCCTGTAAAAGTCTGTATTACCTGACTGGCAAAAGTGGATCCGTTGAAAATTACCGTAGCCCCAAAACGCAGGTCGCGGTTAGCATAAGGGTTGGCCGCATGCGTTGGATTCGACCAGTCGAACGGTACACTTGTACCACCACTTACCACTTCAAATGCATCGACAAGGTTTTGACTTGGAGTAATGCTGTTTCCTTCACTTTTGTCGAACATAATCGGGAAATTGGCATACTCCAGGCTGTTAATTGAACCATAGTTCCGCCAGAAGATAGCTTCGGTCTGTGTAGTGTTGCTCGAACCAAAAAGGTTTCCGTAACTACCTCCTGCTACCAGTTTGTACTTATTAAGCGCTATTACATCGCGTGCAGTTTTGGCCGCATCTTCCCAGGTTATGGTTGACCCCAGATTTTTGAACTGTGGACTGGCAGCGTACAAGGTAGCACGCGATTTCAATGCCAGAATAGTTCCGTAAGTTACTCTACCCTTATCATACCAGGTGTATTTTGTTTCTACATCAGCAGGAATAATTTTGGCTGCCGAGTCACACAATTGAACGATATGCTTAAAGCATTCGTCAACCGAATTGCGGGGAATATTTTTCCAACTGGCCGTATTAGCGTAATCCAGAGGTTTGTTGATTATTGGCACTCCTCCGTATCTTTTCACTAATTCAAAGTAAAAAAATGCTTTGAGAAAAAGTATTTCACCACGCATGAATTTTACGTTGTCGCGTGCATTCCAGTAAGCTGTAGAGTCGGTTACTGTCCCGTTTTTAATGTGGCTGATGTCAATTTTGTGATAATTTTCAAGAAACAGATTGGCCTGACGGATGCCATTATAGTTGGCAGCCCAGGGATTATCCGGATTTGAAAATTGATTCCAAGTTCCGTTGTTGAACATTTGTATAGACGACGACTCGTTTGTAAATTCTGCATTATCCGAGGCTCCTTCCATACCAAAAGTACTGAACCCATCGGGTAAATAACTATACGTATTCCAAAGCACGCCCTGTACATAAGTGTACGTTGAAAATAGTTTCTCTATCGATATATTGGCATTATCACTCCTCAGATCCAGATAGTCGTCCTGACAAGAAACAAAGCCGGCCGCTACGATGGCAAGTGATATGATATAAGATTTAAATTTCATACGATAATATTTTTTTTAATGATTGTATGGAACTTGCATGGCACATCCCGGGAGCTTTAAGTTTATTCACGGTGATGTTTTTTGTATATATGCCCGATTTCATATAATCATTAATTTTTTATTGATTAATATAAATTAAAACACTACGTTTAAACCGAGATTTACCGACTTCATCAAAGGATAGCCCATGGATAAGTTTTCGGCTTCGAGCGATTTGATATTATCCAAAATAAACAGGTTAGTACCGTTTACAAAAAGCCGGAGAGAATTTAATCCCTTAAGAACTTGCATCTTAGGCAGTGTGTAACCTAATTCTACACTTCTTAGCTTAATGAAATTTCCGTTACGCATCCAAAAATCAGAACTCTGATAGTTGTTTTGATTCATCTGTGTTGTCAGTCGGGGCGATGTAGCAGTTTGAGCTGTAGCCGGCGTCCATGCGTTGAGGGCAAAATCTGTAATATTATTTCCGTTTACAAAAGGCTGAACATAGCCCGATGGCATGTTTACGGTACGATTGGCTGTAGCTTCAATGAATGCATCGAAATCAAAACCCTTGTAATTAAAACCAATATTGCCACCGAAAACAAATTCTGGCACTTTCGTGAATTTCATTGGTTTCTTGTCATAATCGTTTATGATTCCATCATCATTCTGATCTTTGTATTTTAGGTCGCCGGGACGAACCAATGAGTAAGATGATTTAACCACCCCGTCAATCAGGGCTCCGTTATTATCAAAATCGTCAACCTGATAATATCCATCAAATAATAGTCCGCGCATCTGGTCAATACGGTAGCCTGTATTGTAGAGGTAATCATACGGTTGAGCAATTTCCGACATGTATTTGATTTTATTACGGGCAAACGAAACATTGAGTCCTGCGTAGTAATTGAAATCTTTTACCTGTGCATCGTAACGCAAAGTAGCTTCAAAACCTCTGTTGCTCACCCGGCCTGTATTGAGGTAAGGCAGGTTAAATCCTGTGTACAATGGGATTTCAGCATTGGGTCGTTGAATAATGCCTGTACGCTGAATATCAAACACATTGATTGTAGCTGTGAATTGTCCAAAAAATTTTGCATCAATACCTATATTGAAAATCTTTTGCAGTTCCCACGAAGTGTCGGGATTTCCAATAGAACCTTCGCCTCTGCCCGATTTGTAGGTAACCGAAGTAGTTCCTACATTCCATCCGGCAATGTTGTTGACAGCCCATTGCATATCCTTAAAACGAAAATCGCGGCTTAAGCTACCGGCGGTTCCGTACGATGCTTTGAGTTTAAGATAATTTATGTGTTTACTCTCTTTCAGAAAGTCCTCATTTGTTATTACCCAGGCTGCGCCCAACGATGGGAAGAGTCCGTAATGTTTAGCGTTACCCAAATTGGCCGTTCCCATATAACCCAACGATGCTGTTACAATATACTTCTGATCATAATCATACACCAGATTGTGTGATAAGCCCTGTGTGTGATATTCGTATATAAGCCCGTTATAACTGTAGCTCATGCGACGTGCCAGTACGTTTGCCGATACGGTGTGCAACCCAAAGGTGCGATTATAACTGGCTCCCAACTGAAATGTGTTCCTGTTCCAGTGGCTTACCTCGCCATCGCTGATAGAAGAACTGACTTTACCATGTACTTTATAAATATAGTTGCCGTTTGCGTCCAGAACAGGATTGTCGTTTGCATCTTTGGTAAGCTCGTAAGTAGGTACTCCAAACGATTTTACATAATTACCCATATACTGATTGCTAAAAGATACACCTCCATTAACCTCCAGACCAGTGGTAATCATATCCAGCTTATGTACAAATGAGATATTAGCCTGCATATTGCGCGTATGACCATTGTATACTCCTGCTTGCTTTAATAACTGCACCGGATTAAAGTCATGATCTGAATTGGTAGCCCAGCTCCCGTTAGGGTTTTTAACCGGAAACGACGAAGCCGGCGTATTAAGCAAATTGGAGAACATGGTAGATGCCGTAAAGCCTGAAGGGGTATCACGATCCTCAATCTTACCGGATATCTCACTTTGAACCGATAGATTCTTGTTAAGATGTAATGCGATATTGGCACGCAGGTTATATTTTTTGTATATCGCATTGGTACCAAAATCTTTGTCTATCTCATTGGCATTTTTGTATAATCCCTCATTACGGGCATGATCCAGTATAAGAAAATACTGCGCTTTGTCATTACCTCCCCGAAACGTAACATTGTAGTTTTGTTGCGGAGATTTATCATTCAACAACTCATCGTACCAGTTTATATTAGGATGAATTGGATCGTTAGTAGCCTTATATTTTTCAGGGTCGGCGTATTTCACTGGTAATCCGTCGTTGAGTCTTGCCTGATTGTACAAACGGGTATAGTCGTAAGCATTAAGCACTTGAGGCAGTTCAACAGCCTGCTGCATACCATACCGGGCATTAAAACTAATAACCGGCTTGCCCATATTAGCTCCTTTTTTGGTAACAACAGTAATTACGCCGTCGCCGCTAAAGCCGTATTGCGAAATTTGTGAAGCATCCATATTCACCGAAACCGATTCAACCTCATTGGCCGACAAAGATGATATAGCGCCTAAATCTACCTCGTATCCATCCAGAAACACCAACATGTTATTGGTTTTGGAGTTCCAGGATGAAGTACCGCGAATGGTCATGGTCGGATTATCGTAGCCGGTTTCGCCCGAACCTGATATAACGGTGAGACCCGGTATACGTCCATTCAGTGCGTTTAGCAGGTTGGTAGTAGCCATGCGTTCAAGTTCCTTACCCGTTATGGTATAAACAGTTCCGGTGCTACGCCAATTGTTTTCTCCGATATTATTGCCTATACTGCTCTGTTTCACTGTGTTCTGAGCATTGAGCTCAATAACACTTAACTGACAAAGCAGCAGTAAAAATATAGATATATAAATATGATTTTTTTTCATTTTAATTCGATATTAATTAAATAGTAACACATTGAAATTACCATCCCGGATTTTGACCATTCCAACTTCCATTTCCTAAATATTTTTTACTTATTTCGGAATTAGAAAACGGAATATAATAATACCGCTGTGGGAAAATACGGTTGATGAACAGTGATTTTACCCATGGACGAGTTAATGCTCCATTTACTTTTTTGGCTGTGGTTACAATGCCTGTAAGGGGTTTGTTGAGCACCTTAGCGGCTGTAAGCCATCGTAGCAGGTCGTTGTAGCGGTGGTTTTCGTATGCCAGTTCAATAGTGCGCTCGTTTTGTATGGCTTCTCTGAAACCTGCCTGATCAAGGCCTGTTTTTGAGGGCATACCAGCACGGCTTCTAATAGCATTCAAAGCATCGTAAGTAAGTTGTGACGGACCGCTTAGTTCGTTCAGTGCTTCGGCGTACGACAGGTAAAACTCTGCCAGTCTGAATACCGGCCATGCAAAATGTTTGGTATTCATGGCATCTACACGCGGTACAAACTTAAATACCTCAACAGCAAAACCATTGGGAGTGCCATCTGTACCGCAAAGTTTACCTTCAGGGTAACCATCGCCTGCTTTGTAATAGTCCAGATAACCTTTTTTGGCGCAATAGTACATGCCGTCATATGCAATGGTTTGATAAAAACGTGGATCAAGATCCAGTGCCTGAATATCGGTAGGTAAATTGGTGCCGTTGTCAGGCAAAACCCATTTTGAGCCATCTTTCTTTTCGTAAAGCTGCAAAAACTCATTAGGTACATTGTTTTTGATACCCCAACTCGAATAGAACAGTTTGGACGACATATAAAGCGACCATGAGTCGGCTCCCCAACTGCTTGGCGATTCAATACTCTTGGTGTTGGCCATAATAATTTCCTGATTGGCATATACATTCCAAACCGATTCGTAGTCGCCAAGCGTTGCATAAGTCTCGCCGGTAGTTACCGGTTTGTCGGTATCGTAAAGGCTTACTCCGGCCGCTGCAGCATTGTCCAATACGGCTTTCGAAGCGTCAGCAGCCAGTTTCCAGCGGTTTACATCATAGGTTGGGTAACACAAAACTGAGTCTCTGCCGTCACCAAACCGGGCACCTGTTACTTCTGATTTCATACTCTCAGGGGTATTGTAAAGCGGACTTGCGGCGTAAAGCAATACGCGGGCTTTAAGCGCTAAAGCTGCGAGCTTTGTGGCCTTTCCGAAATCAACAGCCGGACGGGTTTCGGGCAATTTGGCGGCTGCTTCATCACACCATCCGACAATGGTGTTTACAACTGCCTCAACTGAGCGTCGGGGGTATCTGATATCATCGCCCTGCAATGAGTGGTCAATGATAGGAATACCTCCATAATATCTGAAAAGCTCATAGTGTTGTAGCGCTCTGCAAAAGATAGCCTGTCCTTTTACGTCGGTTTTCCATTCGTCCGAGGCATCTTTTACCAAATCTATATTCTCAAGAACCAGATTAGCCTGACGAATACCTTTGTAATGCGATCCGTATCCTCCGTAGTCGCAGCTGGTTTCGGTACTCATATTACCTGTAACGTAGTATTGTGTGTTGATAACCTGCCCGGCCCATGTATCGTTAGACCCATGCAGAATATATAACTGGTCGGTAATTGATTCCGGTCGTGAGCCTGGCGAATCGTATGGAAAATAGCATTTTACGCATGTATTGTACATTTGAGCAATAGCCATACGAGCCTGATTCTGCGTATTGAAAATGGTATCAGTTGTTACTGCTCCTCCTTTGGGTTTTTCCAAAAAATCGTCGGCACATCCCGTACCCAAAACCATCGTGAAAAATATGGTTAGTACGGCAAACAGCTGTATGAATTTTGTATTCATAGGATTATTTTTTTAATTAGCTTTTTTTTAAAAATTGATATTTAAACCCAGATTATATGTTCTGATAAGAGGATAGCCTCTGGTTCCCAGATTTTCGGGGTCGCCCCATACCGAGTTTTTAGACCATGTAAACAGATTTGAACCATTTACATATACCCGGGTTGACTGTACACCCAGCTTTTTGAGTACTGACGGCTGTAGCGTGTATCCTATTTCTATGTTTTTTAAACGAACGTATGAGGCATCTTTAAGGAAGTATGTGTTATAACCGGCCGAACTGTTGTAAGCTGCGATTGGAAACTGGATATCATCACCATTTTTGTAACGCTCTTCGGTAAACCGACGTAAACCAACTTCGGTAATTGCTTCCAGATTATTAAACGGACGTGTGGATACATATTTGGCAACACCGCCTACACCTTGAAACAGAGCTGAAAAATCGAACCCTTTGTATCCAAAGCCAAAAGACAGACCAAATGTATATTCGGGGATATTCGTTTTTCCGGTACGGATATAGTCTTTACGATCCACAACCCCATCTTCGTTGATATCTACTAATCGAATTTCACCGGGTTGCAGAGCTGCGCCGTCAAATCCAAGATCTTTTACATATACCGGATTGCCTTGTGCGTTGGTATAGGGTTGGCCTTCGCTGTTAAGTGCCAGTACCGGATTTGATAAATCAGGATTGCCTGAGGCATCCAACTGATAGAAATCGGCCCACGAAGTATACAGTCCATTATCTTTAAGCATACTTAATTGATTGATTGGCCTGCCGGTGGCTGCCTGATATTCTAAACCGTCCGCAATAGCCTCGTCCATAAATACAATCTTGTTTCGGTTATGCGATAGGTTACCTTTCAGCCAATAATCTATTTCGCCAATCTTGCTACGCCAGTTCATTTCAATTTCGTATCCCCAGTTTTTTACTCTACCCAGATTATATGGTGGTAAGGTGGCTTGTACTATGCCTGGTATGGTTTGCTTGTTCGAAAGAATGTCAACACGGTCTTCGTTAAAGTAATCAAATGTAATACCGAGTTTATTTTTGAAAAATTTACTCTCGAACCCGATATTGCTTTTTGTGGCTGTTTCCCAAGTTACATTAGGGTTACCTACAGTTCCTTCCTCAGCTCCTCCCACATAATTACGCTCAGACAATGTGCCGAAATAGTAACCGCCCGTGTAGTTCCATGTGTTAGGCAGGTATAGGTAGCGCTTTGAAACGCCGTTTACATACACATTATCGTTTCCTACTTTCCCGATAGATCCACGTATTTTAAGGTAAGTGACAATATTGTTTTCAGGGAAAAACTCCTCGTTAGAGGCAACCCAACCTAACGAATAAGCCGGCAATAAACCGAATCGCAACTCTTTTGGAAAATTCTCAGATCCGTTATAACCTACATTGAACTCGGCCAGATAGCGCCCATCGTAACCGTAAGTTACACGACCTACCATACCCAAATATGCGTGTGGTAAATCAGGTGTTAATCCCGGGTCGTATTTTTTTTCGGCATTGTATAAAAACAATCCTCCTACATCATGTTTACCAAACGAGTGACTATAATTTAGCGAGGCCTCGCCATAAATTTTGCGCCATTTGTATACATACCAGTTTGCCCAACGCTCAGGTGGAGTTTCTTCGTTCATTTGCGAATAAATAGGATCCATCACATCACCATTGGGGTTGGGCGTAATTTTGTACCAAAGCGACGTGCAGTCGCCACCATCGCGCGTACGGAAATAGCTATCGTAAGCTACCCGGGCATTGACCGATAATCCGGGAATAAACCGATCCAGCTTATAGCGTAACTTTAACGAAGAGGTTAGTGTGCTTTTCTGAGTGTTGTTGTAACCCATACCTGCAATTTCGGCCAATGGGTTCTCACCAATTTGCGTATTGGTGTGCGGCATTACAAATTTACCATTGATAATACCCGGTGTAGATATCGGATTACTCCACATAATTCGTTTTTCCCACATCCAGTCTTCATTATCGAGATTTAAACCTCCCTGTACTTCGTGTTGATATCCTATATCAACCGAAACGCGAAAATCTTTGTTGATATCGAAGTCAAAATTACCGCGGACATTGTATCTTTTATTGGTGTATTCCATATCTTTGGGAAATTCCATGTAATCGGTTTTGAACATCCCACCCTGATTCAGATAGCCTAACGATACAAAGTATTTGACACTTTCAGCGCCTCCGTTTATATTCAAATTTACCTGACTCTGGCTACTGCTGTTTTTGAAAATATGGCTTTGCCAGTCGGTATCGGGGTGAAAGTAAGGATCGTAATACGGATTTACCTGCCCGTTTTCTAATGTTGGCTTATGGGCATTCTTATATTTCAGTAAATCATCGTCGGAGTAATAATGTGCAGCTTCATTTATCCAGTTGGCATCGCGCTTGGTAACAAAATCGGCCCAGGTATGTATATCCGAGTCTTTAGCATGATTACGCCAATACATTTCGTAACTTTTTTCGTTTTGCAACGAAGCATATTCGTAAGCATTTACAAAGTCCGGCAAATTGGTAAAAGTGTTGATAGCTGTTTGCGCCGAGAAGCTGATTTTTGGAGCTCCCGCTTTACCGCGTTTGGTGGTAATTAAAATTACGCCATTTGCTCCGCGTACACCAAATACAGCGGTAGCTGAGGCATCTTTCAAAATGCTGATTGTTTCAATCTCGTTAGGATCGAGGTTGTT
>Ga0316603_10001796_pt1 | contig 11570 bp, 8 predicted proteins | sample OWC_soil_day10_n_FD_207649 | JGI IMG/M metagenome (GOLD analysis project Ga0316603, IMG submission 207649) | Wetland soil microbial communities from Old Woman Creek delta, Ohio, United States - OWC_soil_day10_noCT | ecosystem: Environmental > Terrestrial > Soil > Wetlands | place: USA: Ohio...
CGCCGCGGCGGCGGCCAGCGCCGCGTGGCCCTGCGCGGCACGCACCGAAGCGGCGATGTGATCGTCGATCACCATCAGCCGCGCCGGGTTGCCTTCCAGGCTGGGCCGGCAGGCCAGCAGGGCCCGGGTGTAGTCGTCCTGGGGGGACTCGAAGATGCGCGCCACCGGGCCCTGCTCGCGGATGATGCCGTTGCGCATGACCACCACCTGGTCGGCGATCTCGCCCACCAGGCCGAGGTCGTGGCTGATGAAGAGCACGCTCATGCGGTGCCGCGTCTTGAGCTTGCCGAGCAGCTCCAGGATCTGGCGCTGGATGGTGACGTCCAGCGCCGTCGTCGGCTCGTCGGCGATCAGCAGCCTGGGCTCGCAGGACAGCGCCATGGCGATCATCACGCGCTGCTGCTGGCCGCCGCTCATCTCGTGCGGGTAGCTCTCCAGTCGCCGTTTCGGCTCGGGAATGCCGACTTCGCCCAGCAATTCCTCGGCGCGCGTCAACGCCTGGCGGCGGCTCAGGCCCAGGTGCTTCATCAGCGGCTCGGTGAGCTGCTGGCCGACGTCGAACACGGGGTTGAGCGAACTCATCGGGTCCTGGAAGACGCAGGCGATCTCCTTGCCGCGCAGGGCCTGCAGCTCGGGCAGCGCGGCCTGCAGCAGGTCGCGCCCCTGCCACAGGATGCGGCCCAGTCGCTCGGCGTTGTCGGGCAGCAGGTTCAGCACCGACATCGCGGTGACGCTCTTGCCCGACCCCGATTCGCCCACCAGCGCCACGGTGGTGTTTTCGGGGATATCGAAGCTCACGCCTCTCACCGCCTCGGCGCGCACGCCCTTGCCCATGCGGAAGGCAACCTGCAGGTCCTGGATGCTCAGGAGCATGGTCATTCCAGGCCCCTGAGTTTCGGGTCCAGTGCATCGCGCCAGGCGTCGGCCATGAGCGAAAACGCGGTCACGAAGACGGCCATGAACAGCGTCGCCGCGGCCAGCTGCCACCAGTGGCCCAGGATCAGTTCGCTCTGCGCCTCGGCCAGCATGGTGCCCCAGCTGACCTGGTCGACGCGCACGCCCAGGCCCAGGTAGGACAGGATCACCTCGGCCTTGATGAAACCCACGGCCAGCAGGCTCATGCGGACCAGGATGACGTGGCTCACGTTGGGCAGGATGTGGCGGAACATGCGGCTGCCGACGCTGGCGCCGATGGCCTCGGCCGAGCGCACATATTCGCGGCTGCGGTGCTTGATGAATTCGGCGCGCACCTGGCGGTACATGCCGGTCCAGCCGGTGAGGGCCAGGATCACGACCACGCTCTCGACACCCCGCCCGACCACTGCCGCGAAGGCAAAGATGAGCAGGATGTTGGGGATGCTCTCGAAGACGTTGTAGACCCACTCGAGGAAGTCACCGACCTTGCCGCCGAAGAAGCCGCCGAAGGCGCCCAGGCCGGTGCCGATGAGGGTGGCGCACAAGGCCGCCATGACGCCCACGAAGACCGAGACCTCGGTGCCTTTCACGGCCTTGGCCAGCACGTCGCGGCCCAGGCGGTCGCCGCCAAAGGGCAGCGTTTCGGCCTTCACGGTCTCGGTGGTGGCGAACTGCTTGGCGCGTTCGTCCCACTCCTTGTAGCGGGGCGCCAGCGGGTCGACGTCGGAAAGGTCGACGTTCGGGCCCTTGGGCACCTCGATGGCCGCCGTGGACTCTGCCGCTGCCGGCCCCATGAAAGTGGGCGGTGCATTGGCCACGCCCACCTCGTCCTGCCACTGGCTGGCCACCAGGCCCAGCGCCGACAGGACGATGAGGCCCAGGAAGCCGAGCACGATGACCAGCGACACCAGGCCCACGCGGTCGGCCTTGAAGCGGCGCCACGCGGCGTGCCAGACGCCTTCGCTCTTCTGCAGCGCGTCTCCAGGGGCGCCGTCAGCGGACAAGACGGCGCTCATTTGAGGACCACGCGCGGGTCGGCGACCTTGTAGGCGAGGTCGGTGAGCAGGTTGATGAACATCGTCAGCACGGCCAGGTAGATCGTCACCGCCTGGATGACCGGAAAGTCGCTGCGATTCACCGCCAGCAGCACTTCCCGGCCCAGGCCGGGGATGGAGAAGAAGACCTCGATCAGGAAACTGCCGACGAAGATGCCCGGCAGCTGCAGCCCGATATTCGTCAGGATCGGGATCATGGCGTTGCGCAGCACGTGGCGGAACAGCACCACGCCTTCGGTCATGCCCTTGGCGCGCGCCGTGCGCACATAGTCCTGGCCCAGTTCGTCGAGCAGGAAGCTGCGGTACAGCCGCGTCTGCGGCGCCAGCCCCACCATCACCGCCAGCAGCACCGGCAGCGGCGCGTAAGTGACGAGGTTCCTCCACACGCTGTCGCTCCAGCCCTGCACCGGGAACCAGCCGAGCTGGAAACCGAAGACGTACTGGCCGACGATGACGTAAACCAGGAAGCTGATCGACAGCGCCACCGTCGTCACGACCATGATCGTGCGGTCGGTCAGCGAACCGCGGCGGTAGGCCACCCACATCGCGATCGGCAGCGCCAGCAGCACGTCCAGGACCAGGATCGGCACCATCACCGTCAGCGTGGCCGGCAGTCGGGTCGCGAAGAGGTTGCCCACCGCCTCGTTGGTGGCCCAGCTCTTGCCCCAGTCGAAGGTGACGATCTGCTTGACGAAGACCCACAGCTGGTAGAGCACGGGCTCATCCAGGCCGAGCTGCTGGCGGATGGCGGCGATCTGCTCGGCGCTGGCATTCAGGCCGCCCAGCACCTCGGCGGGGTCGCCGCCGAAATATTTGAAGAGAAAGAAGACCAGCAGCACCACGCCGGCCAGTGTGGGGACCATCTGCCACAAGCGCCGTATCAGGTAAGCGGCCATCGACAAGCAACTCCAGCAGGAGCGCCGCTCGTGGCGGCGCGCCGATTTCGGGATGCGCGAGTGTAGGGGCCGGCCTGCGACCGCCCGGCCGGTGATTTCCCCCTCGGCCCCGGGGGATCACCAGCCAGCGCCGAGGCGGCGGCGATCTAGACTCGCCACCCTGTCCGGTCCGGTCGCTGACCCCATGTCCAACCGCCGGGCTCCCGCAGCAGCATCGAGCGCGCCATGAACTTTCCCATCGCCCTGAGCGCCGGCTTGCTGGCCGGCTTGCTGTCCCTCGCCACCGGCCTGTCGTCGGCGCAGCCGGCGCAGCCCCAGAAGGTGCTGCGCTATGCCTTCCCCATCGCCGAGACCAATTTCGACCCGGCGCAGATCACCGACTTGTATTCGCGCACGGTGGCTGCCGGGATCTTCGATGCGCCGCTGGAGTTCGAATTCCTGGCCCGACCAGTGCGCATGCGACCCAACACGGCGGCGGCGATGCCCGAGGTCAGCGCCGATTTCAAGACCTTCACCTTCCGCATCCGCCCTGGCATCCACTTCGCCGACGACCCGGCCTTCGAGGGCCGCAAGCGCGAGCTCACGGCCGAGGACTACGTCTACTCCATCAAGCGTCACTACGACCCGCGCTGGAAGAGCGGCAACCTCTACATCCTGGAGAACGCCGGGATCCTCGGCCTGTCGGAGCTGCGCAGGAAACTGATCGACGAGAAGAAGCCCTTCGACTACGACACCCCGGTCGAAGGCCTGCGGGCGCTTGACCGCTACACCTTCCAGATCCGGCTCCGCGAGGCGACGCCGCGCTTCCTCTACAACTTCACCGACGGCTCCTTCACCGGTGCGCTGGCGCGCGAGGTGGCCGAGTTCTACGGCGACCGGACCGGCGAGCACCCGGTCGGCACCGGGCCCTTCGTGCTGAAGGACTGGAAGCGAAGCTCGCGCATCGTGCTGGCACGGAACCCGAACTACCGCGCGGTGCCCTACGCCGAGACGGCACCGGCCGGCGCCGCCGGGCTGCAGGCGGTGGCGAAGCAGTTCGAGGGCCGAAAGCTGCCGCTCGTCGACGAGGTGCACATCTCGGTGATCGAGGAGACGCAGCCGCGATGGCTGAGCTTCCTCAACGAGGAGCAGGACGTCACCGAGAACGTGCCGGCCGACTTCGCGCCGATGGCATTTCCGAACGGCCAGCTGGCCCCCCACCTCGCGAAGAAGGGTATCCAGATGGTGCGCTACCCGCGCGCCGACGTCGCCGTGAGCTATTTCGCGATGGAGAGTCCCGTCGTCGGCGGCTACGAGCCGCACAAGGTGGCGCTGCGGCGCGCGATCTCGCTGGCGGTCGACGTGGAACGCGAAATCCACCTCGCGCGACGGGGCCAGGCGATTCCCGCGCAGGGCCCGATTTCGCCCGAGGTTTGGGGCTACGACCCCAAGTTCAAGAGCGAAATGAGCGACTTCGACCGTGCTCGCGCCAAGGCCCTGCTCGATCTGCACGGCTACGTGGACCGCAATGGCGACGGCTGGCGCGAGCAACCCGACGGCAGCCCCCTGCTGCTGGAGTACGCCACCAGCCCCGACCAGCAGAGCCGCCAGCTGACCGAGTTGTGGAAGAAGAATATGGACGCCATCGGCATCCGCATGGAGTTCAAGACTGCCAAGTGGCCCGAGAACCTGAAGGCCAGCCGCGCCGGCAAGCTGATGATGTGGGGCGTGGGCTGGAGCGCCGGCGCGCCCGACGGCGACACCTTCCTGGCGCTGGGCTACGGCCCCAACCGGGGCCAGGCCAACCATGCCCGCTTCGACCTGCCAGCCTTCAATGCGCTGTACGAGAAGCAGCGCAGCCTGCCCGACGGGCCCGAACGCCAGGCCCTGATGGCCGAGGCGGCCAAACTGATGGTGGCCTACATGCCCTACAAGGTGCATGTGCACCGCATCTGGACCGACCTCACCCACCCCTGGGTGTTGGGCTACCACCGCAACGTCTTCGTGCGCGAATTCTGGAAGTACGTCGACATCGACACCGCGGCACTGCAGCGCCGGGGCGCGGCCTCGCAATGATGCGGCGGCGGCGGCGGCGGCGGCGGCAGGCCCTGGCCCTCGGTGCGGGCCTCGGCGCCGCGCTCGGTGTCGGCCTGGGGGCGGCCGTCGCGCCGCCGGGCCGCGCCGCGGCGCCGGCCGTGCGCAGCCGCGAACGGGGCACGTGAGCCTGCCGCGCCGCACGCTGCTGGCCTCGGGCGCGGGGGCCGCACTGTGGCCGGCGCTCGCCTCCGGCCGGATGTCGGTGGCGGCGCCAAAGACGCTGCGCGTGGCCTTCAATATCGCCGAGACCGGTTTCGACCCGCCGCGTGTCGGTGACCAGGCTTCGATCCGTGTCATCGCCCACATCTTCGAGCCGCTCTACACCTTCGACCCGCTGGCGCGGCCGGTGGTCGTGGTGCCGCTGACGGCCGCCGCACTGCCCGAGGCCTCGGCCGACTTCAGGCGTTTCGTCATCACGCTCAGGTCCGGCATCCTGTTTGCCGACGACCCGGCCTTCCAGGGCCGGCCGCGCGAGCTGGTGGCTGCCGACTATGTCTACAGCTTCAAGCGCTACTACGACCCGGCGATCCGCACCGAGCACCTGCACCTGTTCGAGACCGCAAAGATCCTGGGCCTGTCGGAACTGCGCGCGCAGGCGCTGAAGAGCAGGACGCCCTTTCCCTACGACGCCGAGGTGCCCGGCCTGCGCGCGCTCGATCGCTACCGTTTCGAGCTCGTGCTGGCCGACCCGGCGCCGCGCCTCGTCCACCTGCTGACCGGCTGGACCAGCGGCGCGGTGGCGCGCGAGGTGGTCGAGGCCTACGCCGACGATCCGATGGCGCACCCGGTGGGCACCGGCCCCTTCCGGCTGGCGCAGTGGCGGCGCGCCTCGCGCATCGTGCTCGAACGCAACCCGCGCTTCCGCGAGCAGGTCTTCGCCACCGTCGGCGCCGGCCCCGAGCCGCAGCTGCAGGCGGCGGCGCGGCAGTTGGCCGGCGCGCGCGCCCCGCAGGTCGACCGCGTCGAGATCGATATCGTCGAGGAGGCGCAACCGCGCTGGTTGGCCTTCCTGCGCGGCGAGCACGACGTGCTGACCCTGCCGCCCGAATTCGGCACGCTGGCCATGCCCGGCGGTCGGCTGGCGCCCTTCCTGGCGCGCCAGGGCGTGCACGCGCAACGGGTGCTGTCGCCGTCGATCTCGCACACCTTCATCAACTGCGCCGATCCGGTGGTCGGCGGCTACACGCCGCAGAAGGTGGCGCTGCGCCGTGCCATCGCGCTGGCCTTCGACAGCGCCGAGTTCACGCGCCTGGTGCTGCAGGACCAGGCCGTGCCGGCACAGTCCATGCTGCCGCCCTACTGTTACGGCCACGACCCGGCGCTGCGCAGCGAGATGGGCAGCGCCAGCGCCGCGCGCGCCGCGGCCCTGCTCGACCTGCACGGCTACGTCGACCGCGACGGCGACGGCTGGCGCGAAGGGCCCGACGGCCGGCCGCTGCTGCTGCGCATCGCCTTCACGCCCGACCGCCGCGCGCGCGCCACCAGCGAGCTGTGGCTCAAGCGACTGAAGACGGTGGCTCTGCGCGTGGCCTTCGAATTCGCGCCCTTCGGCGAGCTGATCCGGCGCTCGCTCGCCGGTCAGGTCATGATGTGGGGCTTCACCTGGGGCGCCGGGGCGCCCGACGGCGACTTCTTTCTCGGCCTGGCCTACGGCCCGAACAGCGGGCAGAGCAACGACGCGCGCTTCAGGCTGCCGGCCTTCGACCGCCTCTACGAACGCCAGCGCGTGTTGCCCGACGGCCCGGAACGGCTGGCGCTGATGCGCCAGGCGAACAAGCTGATGCTGGCCTACGTGCCCTACATCGCCCACAACCACCCGATCCAGACCGAGCTGTTCCAGCCGCATGTGCGGGGGCCGCTGCGTCAACCGTTCAGCGCGGACTGGTACCGCTGGATCGATGCCGGACCGCGCGCCGTCTGAGACTGAGAGGCAACCGGATGCACCCGCACGCCAGAGGCGCCGCGCGACCGTGGGTGGACCGGCTAGAAGCGCTGGCTCCAGCGTACGCTGGCCAGGACATTGCGCCCCGCCGCCGGCTCGAAGAATCGCTGGTTGGCTTCGTTGACGATGACGCTGCCGGCGACGCGGCGGTCGGCCAGGTTGTCGATGCGGCCCAGCAGTTCCAGCCGGCCGGGACCCAGGTCCAGCCGCCATAGCGCGCGCAGCCCGAGCAGCCCGTAGCCGGCGGCGAAATCGCTGTTCGTATCGTTCACCGCCTGGCGCCCCTGGCCACGGGCTTCGAGGCCGAGTTCGAATGCGCCCGGCGCCCACGCGAGTTCGGCGTAGGCACTGCGGTCCACGGTGCCGGCGATGCGGTTGCCGGCCGGCACCGGGACATCGGGCTCGAGGCAGGGCACGGCGCGGCAGACGAAGAAGCCGTTGACGTAGGTCGCCGACAGCCAGGTGGCCGCCAGCTGCGCGCGCCAGGCGTCGGCGATGCGCCAGCGCAGGTCGATCTCGGCGCCCTGGCGCTTCGTATCGTCGACATTGGTGAAGGTGGCGCGGCCGCCACGGTTGGTGGCCACACCGATCTCGTCGCGGGTGCGGGCGTCGAAGACGGCGGCATCGAGGCTCAGGCCGAGTGCCGCCGCGCGCCACTTGGCGCCCAGCTCGACCTGGGTGCTGCTCTGGCCCTTGAGCTCGGTATTGAAGCCGGCGCTGCCGTCGGGCCGGTAGGCCAGCTCGTTGAAGGTCGGCGATTCGAAGCCGCGGCCCGCGCTGACGTACAGATGCAGCTCGTCGCTGGCGCGCCACTGCAAGGCGGCCACCGGATTGGTGTAGCGGTAGGACTGAGAGCCTGAATCGTCGAGGTTGCCGCCGACGATATAGTGGTCGTCGGAGCGGAATTCCACGCGGCCGCTGCGCACGCCCAGCGTGGCCACCCAACGGGGGTCGAATTCGATTTCGCCCTGGGCATAGGCGCTGCCGGCCTGGACGCGGTTGGTTTCGTCGCGCCGCAGTTTGCCGGTCACGCCCAGTACCTGGTCGGCCCCGCTGCCGGTGAAATTCTCGTAGCCGCGGCGGTCTTCCCGGCTGTCGTCGAAGGTGGCGCCCGCCACCAGCTGCGCGCCGCGGTCGCCGGCCAGTGCCCAGCGCCAGACGAGGCGCCCGTCCAGACCCAGGTAGTCGCGGTCGAAGTCGATCACGCCGCCGGGCTGGCGCTCGCTGATGGCCGGATTGATGGGGTTGACCTGCGTCGCCACCGGGATGGCCTGCCACTGCGTCACCGAGCGCTGGCCGTAGTAGGTGGTGAGCTGGCCCTCGCGCAGCGCGCCGGCGCCGCTGAAGAGGTGCCGCCACTGCACGCCGCCCTGCGCCTGGGCGGCCTCCTTGCGCGTATCGAATCGTGTCGCCTCCACGGTGGTCTGGTCGGGGTCGGCCTCGAACTGCGCCCGCGTCAGGCCCAGCGGGTCCTGCGCCGGCTGGTCCAGTGCATTGAGCACGACGACGATCCGGTCCGCTGCGCCCTCGTAACCCAGGCGCACGTTGCCCAGCGTGCGCTGCGCCGCGCTGTGCGGGCGGAAGCCGTCGATCTCGAAACCGCTGACCGAGGCGCGCAGGCTGAGACCGTTGTCCAGCGGCGCGTCGATGCCCAGGCGCAGCTGGGCAAGTCCCGCGCTGCCGGCATCCACGCTCAGCGCCACGGCGCGCTCCACCGGCGCCGCGCTGAGCAGCGAGATGACGCCGCCCGAACCGTTGCCGTACAGCGCCGAGAACGGGCCGCGCAGCACTTCCACGCGCTGGGCACCGGCGAGGTCGAAGTGGGAGACCTGGCCTTGCCCATCGGGCCCGGCGGCAGGGATGCCGTCGGTGTACAGGCGCATGCCGCGCACGCCGAAGCTGGCGCGCGCACCGAAGCCGCGTGAACTGATCTGCAGGTCCTGCGCATAGTTGTTGCGCAGGTTCACCACCAGGCCCGGCACGCGGGCCAGGGCCTCGGACAGGTTGACCATGGGACCGGCGCTGCGCAGTTCGGCCGCGTCCACCACGCCCACGGCATAAGGCGTGTCGAAGATGCGCTGCTCGGTGCCGCTGCCGATGATGACGACGGTCTCCTGGGGCGCCACGGCGGGCTGGGTCACGGGCTGGGCCGCTGCCGGCAGCGCCAGCGCGGCCAGCCACAGGCCGTCAAGGCGCCGTGGCTTCCACCCGGATCGAGTTGAACCAGGCGGCCAAGTTGCGGATGTCGTCATCGCTCAGGGGTTTGGCCATGACGGCCATCACTTCGTGTTTGCGCTCGCCGCTGCGGTAGGCGCGCAACTGTGCGGCCACATAGATGGCTGGCTGGCCCGCCAGGTTGGGCGCGTCGGGTGTCGTCGACAGACCCAGGGCGCCGTGGCAGACCGCGCAGGCCTGTGCCTTGGCGCGGCCGGCAGCGGCATCCTGCGCGCCGGCCGGGACGGCCGCCCCGCCAAGGGCGGCCGCCACGGCCAGCAGCGAGGCCGCGCGCAAGGTCGCGGCCGCCACTTACGGCGCGCTGTAGGTCACGCGGTAGATGGCGCCGGCGAAGTCGTCGCTGATGAGCAACGAGCCGTCCTTCATCACTGCCACGTCGACCGGGCGGCCGCGGTAGATGCCGTTCTCGTCGAGGAAGCCATCGGCAAAGACCTCGCTCTTGTCGGCGGTGCCGTCGGCTTTCAGCGAGACGAAGTTGACCAGGCCCCCGCTGGGCTTGGTGCGGTTCCACGAGCCGTGCGAGGCGACGAAGATGCCGCCCTGGTACTTGGCCGGGAAAGCCTTGCCCGTATAGAAGGTCATGCCGAGCTGGGCCTGGTGGGCCGGGAACTCGATCTGCGGCTTCGTCCATTGGGCCGGCGGGTTCATGCCCTTCAGGTCGGGTGCGGCCGCCGTGCCGGCGATCTGGGTATTGTTGCCGTGGATATACGGGTAACCGAAGTGCTCGCCCCCGGCCTTGGTGATGCGGTTGAGTTCCCCGGGCGGCGTGTCGTCACCCATGCCGTCGGTCTGGTTGTCGGTGAACCAGACGGTCTTGTCCTTGGGGTTGATGTCCATGCCGACCGAGTTGCGCACGCCGCGGGCAACCACCTCGCGGCCCGAACCGTCGAAGGCGTTCAACCGGATCATGCCGCCGATGCCCAGCTGTTCGTACAGCGCGACCTTTTCCTTGGGCTGCACGTTGAAAGGCTGGCCCAGGGTGATGTGGAGCTTGCCGTCGTCGCCGACGCGGCAGGTGCGGGCGCCGTGGTTGTAGCTCTCCTCCTCGGGCGGGATCAGCTTGCCCTGCGGCACGACCTCGATGACGGCGACGTCCGGGCCTTCGTAGAAGAACTCGGCGGCCGGGAAGTTGAGCACGCGGTTGTGCTCGGCGACGATCAGGAAGCCGTCCTTGGTCCAGCACACGCCGTTCGGGTTGGTGAACTTGAGCGAGGGGGCGAAGGACTTCACCTCGTCGGCGACGCCGTCGCTGTTGCGGTCGGTCACCGCCCAGACGCTGGTCTTTCGCGTACCGACGAAGAGCATGTTGGTGCTCGGCGCCACGGCCATGTGGCGGGCGTCGGGCACGATGGCGAAGAGCTCGATCTTGAAGCCGGCCGGCAGCTTGATGCGCTTGAGGTTTTCCTTGATCGCGTCGGCGTTCTTGCCCGTCTGCGGCACCACCGGGATATTGAGGTCGGTGGTGGCGACCTTCATCTGCTTGAGCTTCTCGATATTCTGCTGCGCTGCAGCGGGCAGCGTCGCGGCAGCGGCCAGCACGGCGGCGGTCAGCAGCCGCAAGGGTTGCTTCGGGATCTGGGGCACGGTCATCTCCTGGAGGTTGTGGGTCGACATGTCGCCGCCTTTGCGGCGGAGCGCAACCTTAGCGGTTTGCAATGCGCATACCACTGCGGGAACACCCTGGGCTGTCAGCCCCCCGTCCCGGAGAGCGCAGGCTTCGCGATGTTTCAGTCTGCAACAGTGTACGGGCACGGTTGTTCAGAAACTGTGCGCTTGCCCGGGTTTTCGGGCCCTGCTACCGTCCGCCTCCCCAGACTGGCGATGGCAGCCGGCGGTGATTGGCACGAGGAGACCCGGATGACCCTGAGCCCCGAGCGCCAGATCGCGCGCGCCAGCGCGGTGCGCGCGCGCGGCAGCGCGCTGCCGCCCGACGGCCTGCCGGCCGACGAGATCCTGGACAGCTGGGTGCGCTGCATGCAGTCCGGCCTGGACAGCGCCGCGCCGGTGGTGGTGCCCGTGGTCGAGGCCGCCGACCTGCGGCGCCGCCGCGAGCGCAGCGAGGTCGTGCGGCGGCTGGCGCAGGGCGAGCTGGAGACGCTGTCGCAGCAGATCGCCGGCTCGAACTTCCTGCTCGCCTTTGCCGACAACGAGGGCGTCATCCTCGACCTCTACGCCGACAACCGCTTCTCGATGAGCGGCTCCGACGCGGGCATCATTGCCGGCAGTTGCTGGGGCGAATCGTTGTGCGGCACCAACGGCCTGGGCACGGCACTGGCCAGCGGCCGCTCGGTGGCCGTCACCGGGCTGGAACACTATTTCCTGAAGCTCGGCGACGTATCCTGCACCGCCACGCCGGTGCGCGATGCGCATGGCGAGGTCGTGGGTGTGCTCGACGCGTCGAGCTATTTCGAATCCCGGCAGCGGCACACGCAGGCGCTGGTGCAGATGGCG
>Ga0316603_10001797_pt1 | contig 11569 bp, 11 predicted proteins | sample OWC_soil_day10_n_FD_207649 | JGI IMG/M metagenome (GOLD analysis project Ga0316603, IMG submission 207649) | Wetland soil microbial communities from Old Woman Creek delta, Ohio, United States - OWC_soil_day10_noCT | ecosystem: Environmental > Terrestrial > Soil > Wetlands | place: USA: Ohio...
CGATACGATCATCGGGGTCGTGTGGGCCCTGGGTATGGCCCTCGGTATTATCTTCACCGAGCTCACGCCGGGGTACAACGTGGATTTGATGAGCTATCTTTTCGGAAGCATTCTCTCCGTACCAGGGTCCGACATCTGGTACATGCTCAGCCTGAATCTCGTTGTCCTCTTGTTCGTCTTCTACTTCTACAAGGAACTGGTGGCCATGTCCTACGACGAGGAGTTTTCCTTTGTGGTGGGCATCCCGGTGAGAGCTCTTTATTTTGTCCTTCTTGGTTTGATTTCTCTTTCCGTGGTGATGATCATCCGCGTGGTCGGCCTGATTCTGGTCATCGCTCTCCTGACCATTCCCCCTTTCATCGCTGAGAAATACACGGGTTCCCTCGGCAAAATGATGGTGCTCGCGTCTCTCCTCAGCATGGTGTTCACCCTGGCAGGCTTGTGGGTCTCTTACCAGTTCAATCTCGCCTCAGGCGCGACGATTATCATGGTTGCAGGAGTTGGCTTCTTCCTTTCGCTCGCGATCGATGCGGTTGCTGCGCGCCGCCGCCCCCGATAAATCCTTCGGCAAACCGGGGCAAGGCAAACGCCCCACGATGAATCTCAGGCGAGTAGTACCTCAAGTTCTTGAGCCTTTTTGCCCTTGCTTCAGCGATGTCCCTGAGGGGGTCCCAGTCTAGAGAACAGAAGCTGAAGCCAATCATGCCGCTTGGGTAGGTCGGGACAATGGTGACGTAATAACTCGTGACCGGGAAGAGCTTCCTTGCAAAAGAAAAGACCCCTTCGATGACTGGGCGATGAAGGTAAATGGACTCGCACTGGGTGACGGCGATCCCCTGGTGGGTAAGCGCCTTCTTCACGCTGAGGAAAAAAGGTCTCTGGAACAAAACCTGTCCCGGCCCGAAAGGATCTGTCGAATCCACGATGATGACTTCATAGGATTTCGGATGGTTAACGGCAAACTTGGCTCCGTCCTCATAAAAGATCTTCACTCTCGGATCACCCAGTGAACCAGCCTGCGAGGGCAGGTACTTGCGACACACATTCACCACTTCCTCATCGATTTCGCAGAGGTGAACCGATTCTACCTCGGGATGTTTCAGAACCTCCCGGACGACCCCGCCGTCTCCCCCGCCGATGACCAGGACCCGGGAAGGCTTCGGGTGAACGAGCAAAGGGACATGGCTGATCATTTCGTGGTAGGCGAACTCATCGAACTCCGTGAGCATGGTGACCCCGTCGATCACCAGCATCCTTCCCAGTCCTTCTGTTTCCACAACCCATATGTCCTGGAACTTGGAACGCGTGCGGCACAGGAAATCCTTGATCTTCACGTTCAGCGTGCAGCCGGGAACGAATTCAATGCTGTCCTGAAACCAGAATCCCATGAACTGATCCTTTTTGGGTTCAAGGGACACCAGATCATTACTTTTCTTGGTCGCTCTTGCCATTGTCTCACCACCCTGAATGAGAAATCAAAGCGTCATTCCCAGGGAAAAATATAGAGAAATCCCAAGAGGGGGTCAATATGAAATAGTATAGAGCAGGGAGCAAAGAGCAGAGAGCTGAGAGCATGGACCGGCAGTGGTCGGTTGTCAGCCGTCAGCCGTCGGTCGTCTGTGGTCGTTTCTGCTTTTTCTAATTGACTGCAACCTTCTGATCCTCTAATAGATGGTTGTTTCTACTGTCTTCATTCATTCTGGTTTTTTTATTCTGTCTTTTCCATTGTAGGCATACTGGGCATTTTAGACATTTCTTCTGTTTTGGGTTTTCTTGGTTTTTCAACTTTAGACACTTAAGTTCACTTTAGGCACTTTAGGCATTTCTTCTCACAAGGAGTTTTGAATGGCCAAACATAAGAAGATAGAGCGCAAACGGGAGATTGAACGTCGGCGCAAACGCAGAGAAAAGAGATTGAAACAGAGGGCTAAGGAACAGGCGCAACAGAGAGGCGGTCGCTCTCCCGTTTAGAAAAAGAACGTCGGTACTGGCCTCCGGGTCTCAGCAGGAAATCGGAACCCTATGAAGGTGAAGGAGATCAATAGCCGGCACAATCAGGATTTCCAGACCTTCGTGAGGATTCTGAAAGGGCAGGGGGTCAAGAAGCAGTGCCTGGCTTTTTTCTCAGGGCACAAGCAGGTGAGGGAAATCCTGTGGGAATTCCCTGAACACTGCGAAGGGATCATTTTCAGCACAAAGCAGAAGATGCCGGAAGATATTCCTACCCGGCACCTTCAATCCTATTCTCTTTCTCCTGAGCTTTTCAGAGAGATTGACGCCTTTGGGACCAAATACCCGGTCCTGATCGTTCGCGTGCGGCCCTTTCCCACCTGGGATACGAGTGCACGCTTGAAGGGCTGCACGCTTCTCATCCCGTTCCAGGATCCAAGCAACGTCGGAGCGGTCATCCGCTCCGCTGCTGCTTTTGGGGTCGCGAGCTTGGTTATGCTGAAGGAGGCTGCCCATCCCTTTCACTACAAGTCCACGAGGGCCGCAGGGAGCGCTCTATTCCGAGTTCCTATGTTCGAAGGACAGTCCATTCAGGAATTGGGCGGTGTCTTATCGAGGACTATCGCTCTTTCCGCTAAGGGAGAGGATATCCGTACATTCAGCTTTCCGGAAAGCTTCTGTCTTCTTCCCGGCATCGAGGGCCCTGGGCTTCCGCCCGATCTCCGTCATCTGAAGTCCCTCTCCATTCCTATGGAGCGGGGTGTCGAATCCCTGAATGCGGCGCTTGCGACCGGCATCGCCCTCTACGAATGGCAAAGGAATAGGAAACAAGAATTGCAGGAAAAAAGCTGCAAAGGCACATAGGCAAAAAAAGGAAGGGACAAGGGCACAAAGGACCCCACTTGTTTCTTGACAGGCGATGATCTGAGGGGTAGAAGCTGATTTCTAATTCACCGAAGGAGAATCAATCATGGCGTCAAACACGCAGAAGAGAAAGAAAATCATGAAGAATAAGGCAAAGCCCAACAAAGCGAACCGCAGAGCTGATGCGAAGCGCACGCAGAAGAATCGGGAGATCCTAAAACAACTGGCAGGGAAGTAGCACAAGCAGGTTTGACGGGGAATGGTAACTATAGTCTTTCGGCTAGGTCACCATTTGATCAGTCTCATGGCCTCACTCTCAAACGCATCCGCCCTTTTCTCCCAGGAGTATCGCTCTTCAACCAATTTCCTATAAGTCCAAGGTTGCTTTCATTTACAGCAGCCCGAAGGGATTCTTTCAAGAATCCTTCCCCTATAACAGGGAGAAGGCCTTTTTCACTCAGGACGTTGCTTTGCTTGAAAGCCTCTATCAGGCTGTTTACGGAAGCGGACACGGCATTTTGCAAAGTAAGTCCAGGGCAGGAAAGCATTCAAACGGTCTAGGGCTCTTTCCATCCGCTCACTGAGCCCTTTTCATCAAAGGACACATGGCCCCCATACATATTCGGGTAGTACCAGAGGGTTTTCACTCCCTTTATGACTTTCACGGGTTCACCTAAAATCTTGGTAACCTGGGGCTCCTTCATTCCGATTTCAAGGCTTCTCCAGTTCTTCTTGTTCTGCCAGCCGAGGTCCTCAGAGAATAGCCTGCTTCGCGCCTCAGTGCACTGTTCGAGCTGCGTCTCCAGTTTTTTGACCTTGGCTTCAAGGGCTGCGTTCTTTTGTCGAAGGGCTGAAATATCCTCTTGTTGAGAGAAAAGAGGGGATACCCATGCAAGCGAAACTAGGAACCCACATACAAAGAACATTCTCAAACTCAGTCGTTTCATGGAAGATAGCCCATCTCCTTTCAGGTAAAAAAGAAAACCTGTGGTGCGAGAGGAGAGGCTCGAACTCTCAAGGGTTTCCCCACTGGATCCTAAGTCCAGCGCGTCTGCCAATTCCGCCACTCTCGCTTAAACGACCACCGTTATATGACCGCAGACCGACGACCGCGGACCCCTGATGAATGAGCGCCGACCAATGACGGCCGAGCGCAGACGACCTACAGCCGACGGCTGATGGCTATGTATTTTCATTTTTTTCCAGAATGCTGTCAAGGGCTAACGGGACCCTGAAAAGCCTTTTGGAACTCCCTAATGAAAGCTTGGATCAAACCGTCATCGGCGAAGCTGTAGTACGTGTTGTGGCCGATGATCACGTGGTCAAGAACCTGGATCATCAGGAGTTGGCTGGCCCACACGAGATCTCTGGTCAGTTTGCGATCTTCCGCCGAGGCGGAAGGATCGCCTGATGGGTGGTTGTGGACAAACACGAGCGCTGCGGCTCTGTATTCCAGTGCCTGGGTCATGATTTCCCTCGGGTAAACAGCGCTTCCTGTGAGGCTGCCGAGGAAGACATCGTGATCAGCGATCAATTCATTCTTTCGGTTGAGGTAAAGCACCTTGAAGACTTCCCTTTTAAGATCGCGCATGGAATGAAAAAGGTAATCGAAGACCGCTTTAGAGGACCCAAAGAAGTTTTTGCTTCTCGCCGCATCCTTCAAATACCTCCCTGCAACGTGGTGAACAAGGCTCAGGTAAAGCGCGTTCTTTGGGCCGATGCCGCTGATCTCGGTCAGCTTGGAAATCGGCGCAGAAAGAACTCCGGAAAGGCTCCCAAACTTCTTCAGCGCCTCCCGTGCATGGAGTTTCACGTCCTTTCGGGGAGTCCCGAGGGTCAGAAGAAACTCCACCACTTCCTCATCGGAAAATCGGTCGAGACCTCCCTCTGCAAACTTGTCACGAAGTCTCTGGCGATGACCCTCGCCGCGGTTTTGCCACTCTTCTTTTTCCATGACTCACCTGCCAATTTGCTGGCTGATACGGACGCACTCAGTGAATTGTCATTTTGCTGAGTCGCTCAAAATCCCCCTTACTCCCCCTTTAGCAAAGGGGGGCAGGAGGGAGTGGTTCGTTGAGTATACCGTAGCACAGGTCCTCCGGTTTGTTAAGCTGCATGCGCCGGAGCCAAGGTCATTCATAAGGTGAGCATTCGCGATTGAACAACGGGAGGGATCTGGTATAATGCGCTTCCCTACACCGGTTTGAGGAGAGCAGAATTGTTGGGGGGGAAGCGGGGTTGAGAAAACAATGGGCTTGATCAGGATTCTTTCTGAGAAGGTTTCCTCTCAGATTGCGGCAGGGGAGGTCGTGGAACGGCCGGCTTCGGTTGTGAGAGAGTTGATGGACAACAGCATCGATGCGGGTGCCACCCGAATCCTGATCAAAATCGATAACGGAGGGAGGAACCTGATCCGTGTCGCCGACAATGGAGCGGGTATGGATCGGGACGACCTGCTCTTGTGCGCAGAGCGGCATGCAACGAGCAAAATCAACGAAGTCGCGGACCTCTTCAACGTTCGCACGCTCGGTTTCAGGGGAGAAGCTGTTCCCAGCATTGCCGCAGTCTCCAGAATGGCGATCACGTCCCGAACGCTGGACCAACTGGCCGGCTTCCGGCTGGTAGTTCAGGGCGGGAAAACAAAGGGAATCGAAGAAACAGGCGCACCGGTGGGAACCACGGTGGAGGTAAAGGACCTTTTCTTCAACACTCCTGCCCGGAAGAAATTTCTGAGGAGTGCGGCTACGGAGACCGATCACATTGTGGACACCCTGTCGCGAATCGCTCTTCCCTTTAGAGCGGTGTCCTTCAGGCTGGATGATCGAGACAAGACTCTGCTGAGCCTACCCTCGGCGGACAGGGACGTGAACCGGCTTTCAGCGCTTTTCGGACATGAGGTGGCCGGTTCCATGATCCGGATGGAGCGGGAGGTCGGAGGCCTCCGTCTGAAGGGATACCTCTCCCCGCCTGAATGGGACAGGGCGAGGGGGGATCATTTGTTCGTGTACGTGAACAGAAGAGGCGTTCGGGAACGCCTCCTGACCCACGCGGTCATCGAAGGCTACGGATCGCGGCTCATGAAGGGACGTTACCCTTATGCCGTTGTCTTCATAGAGATCGATCCTTTCCTGGTCGATGTGAATGTCCATCCTGCCAAACAGGAAGTTCGGTTTCACCAGAGTCGCCTGGTCCACGAAGCGGTGAAGACAGTGGTCGATGAGACCTTAAGGGAGAAGGCCGCTGCTCTCTTTCGAGTCTCCGCGCCTGCAAGTGAGGGCACAATAGAAACGGTCGGAAGGATCGCAGAGCCCGTCAGCGGATATGCCGCCAATCCCGCAGAGACGACGATTTATCGCGAGCCGAGGCCTCAGGTTCCGCTGATGATCAAGGAAAGCCCCGTGGTTCTCGGGCAGCTCAAAGAGACCTACATCCTCTGCGAAACAAAAGAAGGCCTTCTCCTTGTGGATCAACATGCGGCTCATGAAAGGAGGGTCTACGAGAAACTCAAAGCCTCTTATGACAACTCAAGCCTGGAGTGCCAGTCCTTCCTTCTCCCTCCAAGAGTGGAGTTTTCTCCCTCTGAGAGCAGAGCGATTTTGAAGAAGATAGGCGAACTCTCTGAACTGGGTATCACCCTTGAGCACTTCGGAGGCGAGATGTTCATGGTTCGATCTGTTCCGAGCCTCCTGGTCGACGTGAACTGGGAATCCTTCTTGCGGGAGCTCATCCCGGTCCTGGAGGAGCAAGAAGCCGTGAAAGGAGGTCAAGTGGTGGACAAGCTCCTCGCCCTCATGGCCTGTCACGGAGCCATCCGCGCCGGCCAGCGGCTGTCCAAGGAGGAGATGGTCTCCCTCGTGGAGCAACTGGATGACGTGGAAGTGCCTACGAACTGTCCCCACGGCCGGCCCGTATTGAAGAGGTTGAGGTTCCATGAGATCGAAAAAATGTTCCGACGGATCATTTGATTCCTTGTGCGCCGCGCTTTTTCATGGGCCAAAAAGGGCGTGGCTGCCTGGGCAGATAGATGGAAATGCAATGTCAGAGCAATTAAGAGAAATCTCTCCTCGCCCCTCTTTACGAAAGAGGGGTAAACCAAGACACCTTAAAGCTTCCCCCTTGTAAAGGGGGCGGGAGGGGGATTCTCTCAGGTGAGCGCGAAGAGAGCGCAGATTAGTTCCTGTTGATAGAACTCCAACCCCTTTGCTGAGATGGTCGTGAAAAAGCAAAAAGTGGTGGTCATTGCAGGGCCCACGGCTTCAGGGAAGAGCGGACTGGCGGTGGAACTCGCGCTCCTTCTTCAGGGCGAAATCGTCAATGCTGACTCCATGCAGGTTTACCGCTACATGGATGTGGGCACGGCAAAGCCTTCTCCATCTGAACGAACAAAGGTCCCTCATCACCTCCTCGACGTTATTAATCCCGACCAAGAATTCAACGCCGCTATTTACCGATCCTTTGCAGTCCCCGTCATCCACGATCTTCTTTCGAGAGGGAAGGAGTGTTTCATCGTGGGCGGCACAGGGTTGTACATCAAAATTTTGCTGGGAGGGCTTCTCACCTGCCCTCCTGTGGATCATGTCCTGCGGCAAGAGCTGCGTGATCAAGTGGAAACGCGGGGCCTTGAGGCCATGTACCGGAGGCTGGAGGACCTCGATCCCTTGTCTGCGAAGAAGATCCACGTCCATGACACGGTGAGGGTTCTACGAGCTTTGGAAATCATCGAGCTTACGAAAAGACCGCTCTCCACCCTGATTCAGGGCCACGGTTTCCAGGACGTCGCTTTCCAGGCTCTTAAAATTTGTTTGCAAATAGACCGCAAGGAGCTTTATCATCGCGTCAACCAAAGGAGTCTCCTCATGGTCGAAAGAGGCCTTGTCCAAGAGACAAAAAATCTCTTGGCCAGGGGATACTCTCCTGATCTAAAGCCCATGAAGGCTCTGGGTTACAGACATGCCGTGCGCTACCTCGAAGGCCGTTACGATCGAGAAGAGATGGTGCGGCAGCTTCAGTTGGACACGCGGCGTTACGCAAAGCGGCAATTGACCTGGTTCAGAGCAGACCCTTCCATCACGTGGATAGACCCCCAAAGGAAAGAACATCTTGTCGAGACGATTACATCTTTTGTGCACGAACCGTGAGCGGCAGCCCGTTCTTCCCTGCGGAGGGATGATTCTCTATTTCTTGACGATCGGCACCCTTCTTCTCAGTTTGCAGGGTTGGGCTTACGCAGACACCTACACCCAATCCTTTGAGCGTGGAAGGGTGGACTGGACCAACGGAATAGTCGAGGTCTGGGCTGGGGGCAGGCCCCCGGCACACGTCCTCAATCCGGCCCAAGGACGAGCGCTTGCAGAGGCTGAAGCGGAGGCCCTGGCTCGAGATGCACTGATTGGGCTCCTGCAATCTATACGAATTGACTCCAAGAGCACGGTCAGAGAGGCTCTCGACCATCAGGGCGCAAGGGATGATCTGGTGGCTGCGGTCCTGAGGAACTCCTATGTGGCGGAGAAGTCCATCTTGGCCGATGGAACGGTCAAGATGACTGTAGCGATCAAGTTGAGCGGCTCATTCGGCGATCTGGTTCTTCCGAAAACCGTCGTGAACATAAAGTCGGTGGAACAGTCCCCAAAAAAAGAAGAACAGTTCACGGGGCTCATTTTCGATTGCCGCGGAATTCCTCTAAGCCCTGCGATGGTGCCCATGATCGTCGGGGAAGACGGACAGGTGGTTTACGGCACTGCCCATATCAGTCGGGACTATGCCCTGGAGGGGGGGATGGCTGCTTATGCCAGAGGGCTTGCCAAGGCCCGGGACAATCCGAGGGTAGGCACCAAGCCTCTGATTGTGAAAGGCTTGAGAACCGTGAAGGACAGGTCTTCCGACATTGTCATCAGCAATGCGGATGCAGGGAAGATCAAAGGGTCAGGGAGCAATATCAGTATTCTTCATCGAGGCAGAGTGCTGTTTGTGATGGAGTAGAGCGCGTGGCGAGTGCTATGAAAACGTGGCGATCGGTGAGAGCGGAGAGGCTGGTGCGGGAAGCTCTGGTTCTCCTATGCTGTATGGGCCTATTTACGGCAGGGTGCGGACCTCGCCCCGGCTTGTACCCGGAAAGTACGCTGGGCACACCGGAGCACCACGTGTTCAACGGCTTTGCCCTGCTCAAAATGGAGCGAAGCGACGATGCTCAGCGTGAATTTGAGCAGGCACTCAGGCTTGATTCTAAGTGCTCGGGTGCCTACAGGGGCATCGGATGGATCCAAGGAGGGAAAGGCGATTTCGCTGCAGCCTTTGAATCCATGAGCCATGCAAAGGAGATTGCAGAAAAAAACAGCGAAAAGGCTCTTGTGGAAGTGGGGTTCATGGGGCTTTACACCATGCAGAAGGGCCCTGGCTGGGTGCCGCGCGTGGAGCAGAGTTTCAGAACCGCCTGTTCGCTTGAAGAGGATCTGCCGGAGGCCTATTTCCGCTTAGGCATGGCCTATAAGGAGGCCCGTCGTTACGCGGATGCGGAAAAGGCGTTCAAGAAGGTCATTTGGATCCATGGTTCCCTGGTTTCTGAGTCAAAAGAAGAATTGGCGTCTATCCAAGAAATCCTGAGGGCGGGCCCCAAATCCCCCTCATCCCCGAAATAATCCGATGCACGGACTTGCGCCGCCATGACCATCGCCAATGTCATTACCGCTTTCCGAATCATCCTAACCCCTGTGTTTGTCATCTATTTGATCAACGATCGGCTGAATTACGCCTTGGCGATCTTTCTCATTTGTATGATCAGTGACGGCATTGACGGCATGGTGGCCAGGCTGTTCAATCAGAAAAGCCGGCTTGGAGCGTACCTTGACCCTCTGGCCGACAAGACCCTGCTGGTCACCGCCTTTGTTCTGCTCGGCGTGAGGGGGTACCTGCCCTCCTGGTTGACGGTCACGGTGATCGCCAGGGACGTCATGATTCTCTTAGGGGTCTTGGTCTTTCATCTGAATCGACTGGAGCTGAGGATAAGCCCGTCCGTTGTGAGCAAGATCAACACCTGCTTTCAATTCATCACCCTGACGCTGGTTCTTCTCAAAGGTTGCGTGGTCATCCCTTCCGCGGGCTACGAGGCTCTCTACTACATCACTGCGGCACTCACGATCATTTCAGGCCTGCACTACATGCAGTACGGACTGAGGGCGATGGGGGAGGGGACGGGAAACAGCGTCGGTCGCGGCGAACGAAGGGAGAAGCCGAAATCCAAATAGGGCTTGACACGAATGGGTAAAGCTGGTAACTGATCGTTTCCCGCAGAACAGGCACGTAGCTCAGTGGGAGAGCACTACCCTGACACGGTAGGGGTCAAGAGTTCAAATCTCTTCGTGCCTACCACGATAAAAAAAGAGGCTGGTCTGAACCAGCCTCTTTTTTTTCAAGGCCTTGAACTGTTTTTAAAGAATGGCTTCAGCAGGGCAAGAACACGCCGCGAAGCATCACTTCTTGCACTCTTTTACGGTTTCACCCCACCAGCCCTGCGCTTTGGTGTCCTTGGTATAAACCGAACCGCAGTCCTGGTAGCCGCTCCAGCTGTACTTCATATGATCAAAGGTCTGGTACATGCTATTATGTTTCCAGAACTCCGACTGATCTGCACCAGCGCAGCCCGCCAGGAACGCAACCACTACAACGAGCAAAAGCAACTTTTTCATGACTCAAATCCTCCTTTTTTGAATTAACGTTTTGAAAAGCGATCCAAATGCCCTCTCTCTACTGGATATGAAACTGTCCCGCCGCTTGGGACCTCGTTTCCATTCTGCTCATACGGTGTCAGAGAAAAATGAAGGATTTCAATTCCGATAATTGTATATTTATAACCGTTCAAAAAACGCATTTCAAGAAAAAAACAAATTTTTTTTCAGTGCTTCTTGAGCCGCGCTGACAAGCCTTCACTAGGATAGATCCCTTTTCCTCAGCTCGGTGCGGGTCGGAGAAGCTTGCACTTTCGAGCAAAACCCTTGAGGACCTCTTGGGGACCATCCTCTGAGGGTTGAGGCCGGATCGCAGGAGCGTGATTCGTGAACTTCGCTTCCGGGCCACAGGGCCACAGACAGGCAAAGAGCACAGAATTTTGTTGACATCATGGTCAAAATACATAATAAAATTCAAAATATTAAAAGTCATGAGCGCAATAGGGGAACCTTGCGCCCTCTATTAAGAAAAAGCAGGAAAAAGGATCGCTTTTAGTCGTGGGTGTCTCAGGGTTGCTGACAATCATTTGTCTTTCCAAAATTTAGGCGAGATGGAATGAGGCATCTGGGTAAGGTTTTACTTTGGATGCCTTATTTTCTTTGCAAGTGCTGGGTATGAAAAATCTCAGTGTCAACTTAAAGGGACAGCCGGCCAAGGAACTTCAGGCAGAAGGGCTTACAGGCTTTGCTGCGTTGAAGCTTCTGGAAGCAAAGGGCTTGGACAACGCCGTTGCCGTGAAGGTCAACGGGCAAAACCGTGACCTCTCCACTCTCCTTGAAGAAGAGGCGGAGATCGAGCCCATTGACCTGGATTCCCTCGAGGGACTGGGAATATTGCGGCACAGCACTTCTCACGTGATGGCGATGGCCGTGAAAGATCTTTTCCCTGGCGTCAAAGTGACGATCGGTCCGGCCATTGAAAGCGGCTTCTATTATGATTTCGACTATGAACGGCCTTTTCGCGACGAGGATCTGACCAAGATCCAGGAGAGGATGGCTGAAATCGTCAAGGCGAATCTTCCCTTTGAACGAAA
>Ga0316603_10001799_pt1 | contig 11567 bp, 13 predicted proteins | sample OWC_soil_day10_n_FD_207649 | JGI IMG/M metagenome (GOLD analysis project Ga0316603, IMG submission 207649) | Wetland soil microbial communities from Old Woman Creek delta, Ohio, United States - OWC_soil_day10_noCT | ecosystem: Environmental > Terrestrial > Soil > Wetlands | place: USA: Ohio...
ATAACACACGCCTATGTCCATTGGCTGGCTGACGTGCAATTGGCAGGTTTTGCTCCCGCATTCACTTTGTCGCTGTGCGACAGTGAACGCTCCCGCAAACCGCCAATGCCCATAGCCTCGGTCGTTATGGGCAAGTGTAAAAAAAAGAAAGACCAGAATAACAGCATTATACAGAGAATATTTGAAATAAAAACAACATCATGACTTTCAATTGAATGACAACAAACTTATTAGAAAAGAGAAAATGAAAAAGGCACTATATTTTTTTATATTTTTTGTGGTTAGTTGCACGAATAAACAGACGACTAAAATTCCTGACAACAAAACAAATGAAATAAATCAAATTAAAGTTAACTCAACAAACACAACAAATAATGATTCTTTGAAAGACAATACTAATTATTATTACTTATCAAATATTCCCACGAAAGATTTTGCAGAATTACTATTAAAAGACAGTATAATGGTAAATGACTATAAGGGACTATACAATTGTATTGACAGTTTAAGCTCGAATAATAAAGACACCAGAGATTACTATTTTGTAGTATTAAACCATGTCTTAGACAATTTGGAAGTAGTTTTCCACCAAAACATGGGCATCTATTTAGTGAAAAATATTGATAAATTCAAAGGTGAATTTTTGAATAGACTATCGAACATGAATAAAGAACAAATAAAATTTTATGCTCAAGGAATTCAATGTTATCTATCTGAACGAAAAGATAAAGGCGTAAAATGGGTTGAAAATATTAAATTGTTGGAGAACAACGCAAATCCAGAGCAAATGACAAAACTAAAGTTGTTTTTAAAGGAGATTGAGCTTGCAAAGAACGACACTATGGAATGAAGATACAACGAACGAAAAACAAACACCTAGCCCATAACACACGCCTATGTTCACAGGCTGGCTGACGTGCACTTAGCGGGTTTTGCGCCCGCATTCACTTTTGTCGCTGTGCGACAGCGAATGCGCCCGCAAACCGCCCGTGCCCATAGCCTCGGTCGTTATGGCCTATAGTAAAAAAAGGAAAAAGACGGATTTGTTGGCTGAAAAATCTTTGACGAACTGTCCGCTTTCGGTTGGACTTTATGAGTTTTCGGTATCGACTAAATTTGCTGGTTTTCAAACTTTTGCTGGGCGGACAATTCCTCGCAGATTTTAAAGGTAAGAATTGGACTTTTAGCTTTTATGACTATAAACCGGAACGACTAAAATCCTGAAAATTGCGGTTTGACAATATGAAAACAGAATTTCAGACTTTGCTCGTCTCCGAGTTGAAATCGGTTTTCGACAGTTGGAAAAAAAAACGTAACGAAAAAGCTTTTGTTTTAGTGGATTTTGTTCGTTAACAAGCGGAAAGCGGTTTTTGGTATCGACAAAAAGAAAGAAAAACGATTGCTAAACTTGTAAAATCAGTTGAAAATCCAAACTTTTAGCGGTTCGACAACTTTCGGACAAGACAAAAAGACAAATCAACTTTCTGACTTTAAAACAAAAGAAAAAATGTTAGAAAACATTGATTTACTGACAACTAAATTAAAATTTTATTCGTTAATTTGCGACAGTTTCGTGCTGACTGAAAACGAAGAAAAAATATAAAAAACTCGACAGCTTTTGTGCGTTTCGGTTGGAAAGTGTGGTTTATCAAGCGACTGAAATGTGAGTTGCGTGGATTTCCACATTTTATCGGCTGACATTTAAACGACTGAACGACACTAAACTACAGGCCATAACACACGCCTATGTTCACAGGCTGGCTAATGTGCACTTAGCGGGTTTTGCGCCCGCATTCACTTTGTCGCTGTGCGACAGCGAATACGCCCGCAAACCGCCCGTGCCCATAGCCTCGGTCGTTAGGCGGCATTTTAGAAAAAAAAGAATGAGAGACGCAACTCGAAGAAATAGAAACATAGGAACAGCGAAACAAGGTCACGGTCAAAGTAACAAATTGACTATTGCTCAACCTTGTGGAGTTCTGAAACATTTCTACGAACGACTCGACAAATACGCAAAAACAGAGAGAATAATAAACGGACATGAATTTATTTTTATAGTTGAACAACTCAGAGAAACCTCGAAACATTCATGTTCCATTGAAGATATAGCGACGATTATTCAGCAAATTCCTGAATCGGACTATGGAGAGTTGAAATTCATAGTTCTGAGACAGCCGAAAAGAAAAGAAGAAACACTTTCCTTAACATGGGGAAGACTTGTTTACGTGTATGAATTTGAAGACGAGTATTTCCCAGCTGTTATAATTGATGCCGTCGACTTTACGAAACGATTTAAGTGGACTAACAAACTATCGATTGAACAACAAAAAGAGCTTGAAAGACTAAAAAGTGATGGACATGAAATAATTAATGACGGAAGACATTTTATAGCGGAATACAAACAAGAAAACGTTAGAAATACTCAGCTTTATCGGACTTTACCACATGAATTTGGGCATTATGTTCAATACTTAGAAACTGCGACGAGACCGGCAACTGAAGACGAGGATTTTGAAGAATACGAGAAAAGACAGGATTTATATTTCAAGATTCCGTCGGTAGAAAAAGAAAAGTTCGCTCATAATTATGCTGAGAAATTGGTGACTGAACTTAAAACAAGAAACATAATACCATTTGAAATGAAATAAAAAACGACCGCCTAACACACGCCTATGTTCATTGGCTGGCTGACGTGCAATTAGCAGTCTTTGCTCCCGCATTCACTTTGTCGTTCCACGACAGCGAATGCTCCCGCAAACCGCCAAATGCCCATAGCCTCGGTCGTTAGGGCCAAGTTTTAAAAAAATAACACTTCAGTACGGAAAATCAGGTTTTTGAATTTAGACAACATGATTTTTCGACTGTAACCCAAATAACAATCAAATAAGTAGAAGCGAAGAGTAATATACATAAGTGTTTTATAATCAAATGAAATAGACGGATAATTAGATGGAATATACAATTAAAGATGTCATTACTTACTTACTCCATGAAGAATTTCAGGTTGAGGGAACTGGTTTTTTAGAATATGAAATACCATTTGACATAAAGCCTAAAGATTTCCTTTTTTATGCCGAACAAGATTTAAATTCAAGTCTTTCCCATTGCTTTGTGAATGCCTTATCAAATGGAAAACGTGCTCTTGATTGTCAAGTGCTATGTCTGCTTGATATATTTGGACTGCTTAAACATGCAGAAAAAAAACGCTGGGGATTTCCTTCGAAAATTGAAGCATTAAAGAAAATTGGAGTAATAGCTCCAAGAATACTAACTAAGGTTAACAAAACGAGAAATTTGCTTGAACATGAATTTGCAAATCCAAATTCTGAACAAGTAATTGATTTCATTGATGTCGTTGCTTTGTTTCTTGAAAGTACAAAAGTTTATATGGAAAACTATTTGAATTTTATTGAGACAGCTTGGATAGACGATAAAACTATGAATATGGAAATTACTGCTGACAATATTGTTGTTGAGTTTTATTATAAAACAGACAAGCAAGACGAGGAAAACGATGAAAATGAAGGTTGTGCCACCTGTCAAATTGTAATTTCACCCGAAGATGAGGATTTTTACAAGATTATGGAATTGTATCATAAGAAAACAGAAAAAATATATTGAAAAAACCTGTCCCTAACACCCGCCTATAGGCATTGGCTGGCTGACGTGCAATTGGCAGGTTTTGCTCCCGCATTCACTTTGTCGCTGTGCGACAGCGAACGCTCCCGCAAACCGCCAAATGCCCATAGCCTCGGTCGTTAGGGGCAGCCATAAAAAAAATTAAGACGACTTTGAAGCTGACAATTTATAAAAAATATATGGAGAAAGTTAAGCAGAGAAAAACCAAAAACAAAACTGATGATAGATTCATTTTTGAATATAACTCGACTTTGATAATTGTTATTGGTATGATACTACTTATATCCTATCACTATTACTTTGGTTATAACAAAATTGGAACTGATTATCGTTATCTAATACTTGTTGACATTCTTCCAATATTATCTGGAACAATATTTATATTCTATCGTTCAAGAAAAATTTTTAAATCCATATTTAAAGCGAAGAATGCTCTTTTTGTTAAAGTTATTGACGTTGTTGTTCATTTTATTTCAGCTCTTTTATTGTCATATTGTACACTTGGATTAGTTACAAAAATCACATGGGACTATTTTAATCTTAAAGAAACAAGACAAAGTAAAATTGAACATATAACTTGTAAAATTTCAAAAGTAATTATTGGAGTAGGTAGACGTGGACCCGAAATTGAATTTCTATATAATGGTGGATTTGAAAAACTTCCAATAAACTACGATTCATATAGTGAATGCTCTCAATTGACAGCGGAAGTGGAATTAGATATAAAAAAAGGAATTTGGGATACTTATGTGGTTGAAAATTATCATATAAAACAGACTGACTCAAAATCAATGGAAATATTCTAACGAGCTTAATGGAAGACGTTTCGAGATAAAAAGACAACAAATGGATGCCCCTAACACCCGCCTATGCGCAGTTGGCGGCTGACGTGCATTTCGCAGGTTTTGCTCCCGCATTCACTTTGTCGCTGTGCGACAGTGAACGCTCCCGCAAACCGCCAAATGCCCATAGCCTCGGTCGTTATGTGGCATTTTAAAAAAACATACAACAATGACAACGAAAACAAAAATTTTGAGTATTTTATTCCTGTTACTTACAGGACAACTGACTTATGGACAGAAAAGCGAAGAGAAGCTTGTAAAAAAGTCTTTTGACAATTACAAAACTTCAATCCTTAATGACAAGGGAGAAGAAGCAGTAAAATATGTTGACAGCAGGACAATTAAATATTACAGCGACATTCTCAAACTTGTTAAGACTGCTGACTCTGCAAAAGTTGAAACATTATCAATTTTAGACAAGCTAATGGTGTTTTCAATTAGACACAGAACAAGTAAAAATGACATATTGGGTTTTGACGGTAAATCACTTTTGGTATATGCTATTAAAAGTGGAATGGTTGGCAAAAACAGTGTCGCAAACAATTCTATCGGAGATGTAATAATTGAAAGTGACTTTGCAAAAGGTCAGTTTATAGCCAACGGACAAAAAGCCCCATTCTATTTTCACTTTTACAAAGAAGAAGGACAATGGAAAATTGATTTGACTTCATTATTTCCAGTTTCGACTATGGCTTTCAAAAAAATGGCTGACGAAAGCGGAGAAAACCAAAACGCTTTTTTGTTCTCATTATTAGAGATGATTACAGGGAAGAAACCTGGAACAGAAATTTGGCAACCAATTTTTTAAAAACAATGGAAAATAAAAGCACTCTCATAGAAAGTTTCGAAAAAGAACTTGAATCAGCGACAACAAACACAATTTTAGACCCTGCATACAGAAAAAAGAAATTTGTTTTATGGACAGTTAGGGCAACTATTTCAATCGCACTTTACATAGTGTTCTGGGAATACAATTGGGTTAAGTGGTCTTTACTTTTGACAGTTCCTTTATCTCTATTCAGTGTATTGACAATTATTGGTTCACCATATTTGCTTAAAAGAAAAATCAAACGGACAAAGAAGAAAATTGATGAAACCGAAAAACTGATGGCAGAAACAACTAGCGAATGACAAAAAACGCCACATAACACACGCCTATGCCCATTGGCGGCTTGACGTGCATTTAGCAGGTTTTGCTCCCGCATTCACCTTGTCGCTGTGCGACAGTGAACGCTCCCGCAAACCGCCAAATGCCCATAGCCTCGGTCGTTAGCGGGCAGTGTAAAAAAAAAGAAAAAGACAGAATCAGCATTAAATAACGAATTATATGACACTAAAAGAAGCAGTATTACAAAGCTTGAACGACATTAACGAAATAACAAATTACCTTGCCGTTCAGAACAAAATCATTGAAAAGAATTATTATGATTTTGGACAAGCCAAAACTCCTGGTGCGACAATTTCAGCTGTTTTAGGCGACTTCATTCGTAATGGTGACACAAGAGTAAAAAGGATTAAGCAAGACAATGGTTCTTACTGGTATTACTTAACTAAAAATGAAGAAAATATTGGTGTCGAAATTCTTTCAGGTTCGACTTCAACAATTTCAAGTGAGTCGACTAAAACGAAAACACAAAAAACAGAAAAACAAAAGACATACGACGAAAGAGATTTACATAAGCTACTAAGCAGCTATTTGAAAAATGCGAGTATCTACTCAAAGACAATTTTTCACGAACAATCAAACGGAAAAGACAATAATCAAATTTGGACTCACCCTGATATGGTTGGAATTAAGTTTTTAAACTTGCAGACCAAAGTAAGTCAGAATTTTCTAAAGTCAATAAACAGAATTGACACTTTCAAACTGAACTCATACGAATTAAAGAAGGAAATCAATAACGACAGTGATTTAAAGAAAGCTTATTTTCAAGCAGTTTCAAATTCAAGTTGGGCGAATTTTGGTTATTTAGTTGCTTTTGAGTTTAGCGACAGTTTGACTGAAGAAATGGAAAGACTTAATCAATCATTTGGAATTGGCATAATCGAATTGAATGCAAATCCTTATCAAAGTAAAGTCCTTTTTCCCGCCAAGTATCGCGAATTAGACTTTAAAACTATAGACAAACTTTGTAAAATCAACAGAGATTTTGAGAAATTTATCGAACAGACAGAAAAACTTCTGACAGCAGAAGAACGCTATTATAAATCGACAGAAAAGGAACTTGACGAATTTTGCGACAACTATTTCGACAACGACACCGAAGTTGAACAATATTGCAAAGACAAACATATTCCGACAGAAAAAGAATGAAAATCAAACACCGACCCGCTAACACACGCCTATGTTCATTGGCTGGCTAACGTGCATTTAGCGGGTTTTGCGCCCGCATTCACTTTGTCGTTCCACGACAGCGAATGCTCCCGCAAACCGCCAAATGCCCATAGCCTTGGGCGTTAGCAGCAAGCAATAAAAACAAAAGAAACAAGAAAATGACAATTAAAACTTTTATTAGCGACAACAAAAAAGCCATTAGAAACAATATGATTTGGCTGACTCTCTTTCCTACATTTTTACTGACATTGATTTTTTTGAATAGCTCAACCGAAAATTCACCAGAGAAAATGACAATGATTTTTATTTATGTTGTTTCGATTTTTGTTTTTGTAGCTTTCGGACTAACAAGTTATTATCTTTCTTGGTTACGGAAACAAAATTCTTTTTATAAAGCGCTATCGACTAATCCATTTGACAAACTTGAATCACTGGGATTTAGAAAAGAAATGAGATTTAAGAATAGTAACTTTAAATTCACTGAAGACTATTATATTGGGACTATAAATGAATTTACTGTTTTATGCGACATTGACACGAAACAAGAATCAGACAAAATAAGATTTAACTTCTTTCTAAAAGACAATAAGCTGGAAATTAAAGAATTTATAAACTATTCGAAGAAATTTCAGGAGCTAGACTGTAGTTCTGAAAGATTCATGCTGACTAAAAAGTATAAATTCAAGAAAATCCATTTTGACTCAATCGAAGAGCTAAAGAATGACTTGATTGGAATTACAGAGATTTTGAAAAAAGAAAAATTTGAACCTGACGAAATTGCCTGCTGCTAACACACGCCTATGTTCACAGGCTGGCTGACGTGCACTTTGCGGGTTTTGCGCCCGCATTCACTTTGTCGCTGTGCGACAGCGAATACGCCCGCAAACCGCCCGTGCCCATAGCCTTTATCGTTAGGGGGCATTTTAAAAAATGAAAAATGAAACGAACGTTATACATATTTATTGGGTTGACAATCTTGTTTTTGACAGCTTGTGGACAAGGAAAAATCAAAACTTCAGTTGACACGATGGACAAATTTGAAAAACTCAAGGAAAAAGAAAAATTCGTAGAAGACAGTACAATTTTTTACCCAGGAATTGCCGATGCTACTATGAGACCAGTCTTGACAGCGAAAATAAATTTGGCAGCAGACGACTTTAAAGCTTTAGCAGAAACTGGGAAAGCAACTGACAAGGAATTCCAAGAAAAGATTAAAATAGGACTTCTAAGATTTGCTGACATATATATTAATATTGACACAGAAGACAGGGAAAGAGTTTGTCTTTATTTTGAAGAGCTTATGGATATTGTTGGACTTGAAAATTCAAACGGACAGCTAAATGAATTTAATTATGGATTTAATCTGACAAAGTAATGGCACGTTGACTAAATAAATTGTCTTTTATTGAACAACCCAACTGAACTGACTTTTTTGAAAGTAACTTGACGAATAAACAAAAAACAAATTGAAAAGAACAACCCAAATATTGAATATTATTTACAGCTTGACAGTTGTATTTTTTCTATTGGACAGCTTGACAAGTTTCGACATTAAAATCCAATTTATAAAGTCATTCATTTACTTTGGTCTTTTAATAGGCACACCTTTGACTTTAATATGGAACTTTCTTTTCATTAAGCCGAAAGCAAAGAGAGTTATCGGGACTTTATTTCCGACAATCATTCTGACTATAATTATTATTGTTGGACCGATGAAAATTTTGTTCTCAACTGGTGCTTGGCAGACACAGACAATTTTATATCAAAATGGACATTTAAGTTTTAAAACTGTGGAGTTTCAAATCCAAGACGCTGGGGCATTAGGTTATAACAAACGGACTGTTGAAGTTTTCTATTTGACTCCGTTTTTTATGATTACCAGCGAAGTTCCAAACGACATAAACAAAAGAGTTGAATGGGTAAAAGTTGACAAAGACATGAATGAATTTGAACTTCCTAGATAAATAATGAAAAGAAAAAACGCCCCCTAACACACGCCTATGTCCATTGGCTGGCTGACGTGCATTTAGCAGGTTTTGCTCCCGCATTCACTTTGTCGCTCGGCGACAGTGAACGCTCCCGCAAACCGCCAAATGCCCATAGCCTCGGTCGTTAGCGGTCAGTGTAAAAAAAAAGAAGACAGACCAAATCTGCTCGAAAATAGGAATAAAATCAAATACGGGAATATGGAAAATCAATTTTACTTCCCATTCGGTCAACCATTAAAAAAGGTGGAACAAAAAGACAAAAATCCAAAAGAAGCTTTTGTTCTTGGTGTTTATGCAAGTGCTGTTCACGCGCGTTGGACAGACAAAAATGGAAAACAAAAAATTTCTGCACTTGCCGTTGCAAGTGAACCTGACATATTTTGGCGTGGCGAAAATGCGGAAGAAATTATAAACAAAATTCATATTCCGGACGAACTTGGAAAGCTAACTTTACCAACAGACAAAAGACTTAACGGACCTTCTGGCAGAGCACTTGACGAGAAATTCCTAAAACCGTTGAATCTCAGCAGAGAAAATACTTGGTTATGCGACTTATTACCATATTCTCGTGTAAATGAGAACCAAAAAAGTGCGATTGAGAAGCATTACACACAAGAATTGATTGAAATCTATAATATATCAAAAGCAACAATTCCAGAATTCGACAAAAACGAATTGAATTCTGAAAGACGTAGAGACGAAATTCTGAATGAACTCGAACAATCAAAAGCAGAAACACTAATCTTACTTGGTGACTTACCAATTAAATGGTTTTTAAACTTCCACGACAAGAGATTTAAAACTCTTTCTCAGTTTGGCGACACAGCAGAAGAATACGGAAAAGAAAGAGAAATCAAAATAAACAACAGATTTTACAACGTGATTGCTCTCTGTCACCCACGACAAGCAGACAGACTTGGAAGCTCAAGTACGAAATGGGGAGAATTACACGATGAATGGATTAAACAAAAAACACCGAACCGCTAACACCCGCCTATGGGCAATGGCGGCTGAAGTGCAATTGGCAGGTTTTGCTCCCGCATTCACTTTGTCGCTCGGCGACAGTGAACGCTCCCGCAAACCGCCAAATGCCCATAGCCTCGGTCGTTATGGGCAAGTGTAAAAAACAAAAAAATCGATATATCTCGCATAAATCAATCAGAAAAATGCTGAAAATAAAAAGAATGGCTAAACTATTGGGAATCGCTTTTGTCCTGTTGGTAACTTTGAACACTTGTAAAGTAAAGACAAATTCAGTCGACTATATTAAACTTGAAATTAATCAATCAAGAAGATTCATTAATCATAAAGTGAGTATTGAGATAACGAAAGAAGAAAAAAACAACTATTTACTTCATGTTAAATCATTGCCGATGTTTCGAAAACAGGAATGGGAAAAGACTATAATTGACAAATTTTTTGTTATTGAATACAGAGATTTCAAACAAATTAGTGAAGAAGTGCTTAATCTTACAAAATGCGATTTCTCAAAATCAGAGGTGGTAGGTGAGGACGGAGCGTCTTATTCTTTAAAGTTTCGATTTCAGGGGAAAGAAGAAGAATATAATATTTGGGCACCGGACTATGATACAGAAAAGAGAGGATTAACTGATTATTTAGACGTTTGTAAATTGATTGTTGAAACAGCGGGGCTAAAAACAAAAGAAATATTATAAACACAGAAACTACAAATAGTAGCTATTTGACAATTCTTCTTAATGACAAAGGATTTTGTTCATTTACATAACGGAAAGAATTGAGATAACGAGCGTAGAAATCAAACACCTAGCCCATAACACCCGCCTATGTGCAATGGCGGCTGAAGTGCATTTAGCGGGTTTTGCTCCCGCATTTACCTTGTCGCTGTGCGACAGTGAACGCTCCCGCAAACCGCCAAATGCCCATAGCCTCGCTCGTTATGGGCTAGTTTAAAAAAAAAGAAAAAACATGAATAAATTTACACTATACTTCCTGACTTTCAGTTGCTTTTGTTTGCTGACATTGTCTTGCAAAAACACAAAAAAAGAAGAAAAGAACAAACCAATAATTATTAATGACTCAACTGTTGTGACACTGAACAACACAGACAAAGCCACAGAAAAACAACCAGACAGTGAGTTTGAACTAATGAAAGCAGAATCATTGGGCGAATTAAAACTTGAATTAGGAACAACAAAAATAAAAAAACTGCTTGGTGAACCTGAAGAGAAAACCAAACCAGAGATTTGGGAAGTTGACGGCGAATATCGTCAAGACTGGAAATATCCGACAAAAGGAATCGAGTTGACTTTAAAAGGTGAATTTGACTCGACTCGTACTGTCGAAATGATTACCATAAAGAGACCTTGTGAATTAAAAACAAAGAAACATATTGGTATTGGAAGCGAATATGAAAAAGTACAAGCTGCTTACAAAGATAAAATCGACAAATCTGCTTCAAATACAGAAACCTTGGTGGCAGGTTCGATTTACGGCGGACTTATTTTCAACTTTGAAGACAAAAAAGTAAAATCAATATTTATCGGAGCGAGTGCGGAATAAAAAACCAGCCCATAACACACGCCTATGGCCATTGGCTGGCTGACGTGCATTTAGCGGGTTTTGCTCCCGCATTCACCTTGTCGCTGTGCGACAGTGAACGCTCCCGCAAACCGCCAAATGCCCATAGCCTCGGTCGTTATGGCCTATAGTAAAAAAAGGGAAAAGACGGATTTGTTGGCTGAAAAATCTTTGACGAACTGTCCGCTTTCGGTTGGACTTTAT
>Ga0316603_10001802_pt1 | contig 11557 bp, 6 predicted proteins | sample OWC_soil_day10_n_FD_207649 | JGI IMG/M metagenome (GOLD analysis project Ga0316603, IMG submission 207649) | Wetland soil microbial communities from Old Woman Creek delta, Ohio, United States - OWC_soil_day10_noCT | ecosystem: Environmental > Terrestrial > Soil > Wetlands | place: USA: Ohio...
GCTTCGGCCACGGGTCCCAGCCACGCGAACCAGGGGTTGGCGTCGGAAATCGACCAGCGCTCGGCGCGCAGCGGGTGCAGCTCGCGCATCAGCTTGGCGCCGGCCTCGTTCGAGGTCGCCTGCACCAGCGGGCGGGCCAGCAGCTCATAAGCCTTCTGGTTGAAGTCGGACACGCGCTCGACCGCCTCGAACGCCTGCTCGTCCTTGCGCTTGAAGCGGTTCAGTCGCTCGACGATCTCCTCGAGCCGGTGCTCGCGGAACTCGACCTCATACGCTGGTTTGCCGCCCTTGCCGGCGACCTCATTGATCATCATGCCGTACAGGCCCGGCGGAAGCGCTTCGATCGACTTCAGCACCGAGACGATCTGCGCGTGCTCCTTCTTCGCGACCGCGCCGGACACGAAGATGCCGAGATGGCCGGCGCTCTGGTGCAGCAGGCCGACGATGACCTGGCCGCGTGCCTTGATCTCGTCAGTCGAGCCGTAGACATCCGCGACCCAGTTGAACGCCTGCTGCGGCGGCGTGATGTTGTCGCCCATCGACGCGAACAGCACGATCGGCGAACGGATCTCACGCAGGTCGAAGACCTTGCCCGCGCCGGCCGCGGTCTCGCCGCTCCACAGCTTGTTGCCGACGAACAGGTTCTGTGTGATCCACTCGATCTCTTCGCGGTTCATCAGGTAGAAGCCGCCCCACCACCGCTCGAACTCCAGGAAGCGCGGCACCTCGGTGTCGACATTCTTGTAGACGTTGTAGTACTTGTCCCAGTAGGTGTTGGCCGGGTTCAGTCCCTCGAAGTTCTGCACCAGGTAGGCGCCGTCGAACAGGCCCGCGCCCATGTCGGAGGCCAACGACGACATCCAGGTGCCGCCGAGCATTCCGCCGGCATAGCGCATCGGGTTATCGCTCGGGCCATCGGCCAGCGCTCCGCCCCAGTACGACATCGGCGCGCCGTTGATGACGATCGGGCCCGTGTCCTCGGGGTGCGAGGCCGCCAGCATCATCGCGGCCCAGCCGCCCTGGCAGTTGCCGACAATCGCCGGCTTCGGGCTCTTCGGGTGCAGTTCGCGCACGCGCTCGACGAAGCGGCGCTCGGCCGCGCAGACATCGAGCAGCGTCTGGCCCGGCTCCGGCATCGGGAAGAAGATGACAAAGTACACCGGATGGCCTTCGCGCAGCGCCACGCCGACCTGCGAGTCGTCCTTGAAGCCGCCGATGCCCGGCCCGTGTCCGGCGCGCGGATCGATGATCACGTAGGGCCGGCGCTTCGCGTCGACGGTGACGCCTGCGGGAGGCACGATCTTCACCAGCGCGTAGTTGACCGCGCGCTCCAGCGTGCGGCCGTCGAGCACCATCTCGTAGTCGAAGTTCAGCACCGGCGGCAGCCCCGCGCGCGTGTGCTCGAGGTACTGGTTGCCACGCTGGCGCATCGCATCCAGGAACAGGATGCCGCGCTGCATCGAGTCGATGGCATAGGTGCTCCAGTCCCGCATCACGTCGAGCGGCGACACGACGGACGCCATCTCCTGCATGTAATCGTCGCGGACCTTCTTGACGCGCTCGTCGTAGTGCTCCACCGCCTTGCGCACGCGCGCCTGGTAGAGCTGCGCGACCTTGGCAGAGACGTCCATCGACTTGGCCAGGTTCTTGCCGGTGTCCATAGGTTCCTCGCTGATTCGTTCCGGCGTGATCGTCACGCCATGATGTGGACGCCACCGTCCACGTAAACGGTCTCGCCGCTGATGCGGCGTGCGTATGGGGTTGCCAGATAAGCGCAGGCGAAGCCGACATCCATGATGTCGACGAGTTCGCCGAGCGGCGCGCGCTGCGCCGCCTCGGTCAGCAGCAGGTCGAAATCCTTCAGTCCCGACGCGGCGCGGGTCTTCAACGGTCCGGGCGACATCGCATGCACGCGGATGCGCTGCGGGCCGAGTTCGTACGCCAGATAGCGGCACGAGGCTTCAAGCGCGGCCTTCACCGGGCCCATCACGTTGTAGTTGGGCACTACGCGATTGGCGCCGTAGTAGCTCATCGCAAACATCGTGCCGCCGTCCTTCATCAAGGGCGCGGCCAGCTTCGCCATGCGGATGAACGAATGGCACGACACGTCGATCGCCTTCGCGAAGCCCTCCGCCGAGCAGTTCAGCAGTCCGCCCTGCAGATCATCCTTGGGCGCCCACGCGATCGAGTGCACGAGGATGTCGAGGCGTCCCCACTCGCGCCCGATCGCCTCGAATACCGCCTCCAGCTGCCCCGGCACGCTGACATCGAGCGGCAGGAAAAGCGGCGACTCCAGCTCGACCGCAAGCGGCTGCACGTAAGGCAGCGACTTCTCGTTGAGGTAGGTCACCGCGACGTCGGCACCGAGTTCACGGAACGCCTTGGCGCAGCCCCACGCAATCGAGTGTTCATTCGCTATGCCGACCACGAGCGCCTTGCTGCCGCTCAGTACCGGCTGCGGAACCTGCAACGTCATGGGAGTCGCTCCATCAGCGCGCCAGCAGCCGTTCGGTATGGCGCGCGATCATCAGTTCCTCGTTGGTCGGGATCGTCCAGGCAGCCACGCGGCTCGCGGCCGTGCTGATGCGCGATCCGCCCGACTGATTCGACGCCGCGTCCAGGTCCACGCCCAGCCATGCAGCGGCCTTGCAGATACGTGCGCGGATCTCCGCCGAGTTCTCGCCAACGCCGGCAGTGAACACGATGGCATCGAGGCCGCCAAGCGCGGCGGCAAGTGAGCCCAGTTCCCTGGTGATCCGGTAGACAAACAGATCGACCGCAAGTTTCGCGCGCGACTCGGTGCTCGCCAGCAGGGTGCGCATGTCGCTCGCGATGCCGGAAACACCCAGCAGGCCGGACTGCTGGTACAGCAGCTTCTCGATCGCTCGCGCATCCATGCCGCGCTCATCCATCAGGTAGAGCACGACGCCGGGATCGAGGTTGCCGGTGCGGGTGCCCATCGGCAGGCCGTCGACCGCCGTGAACCCCATCGTCGACGCCACGCTGCGGCCCGCCTGGAGCGCGCACATGCTGGCGCCGTTGCCCAGGTGCAGCACGACGGTACGGCCCTGCGCTGCCTTAGTGTCGACGTCCGGCAGCACCGAGGCGATGTACTCGTAGCTCAGCCCGTGAAAGCCGTAGCGGCGCACGCCGGCTTTGTGCATTTCGTATGGCAGCGCGAACATCTGCGCGATCTCGGGATTGGTGCGATGGAAGGCGGTATCGAAGCACGCCACCTGGGCCACGTCTGGCGCGCGCTGCATCACCGCGCGGATCGCGGCGAGGTTATGCGGCTGGTGCAGCGGTGCCAGCGGTACAAACTTGTCGAGCGCGGTCAGCACAGTCTCGTCGACCCGCACGGGTTGCGTGTATTCCATCCCGCCGTGCACGACACGATGTCCGACCCCCACCAGTTGTGCACCGTCGGACCGCTCACGCAGGAACGCGAACAGGTGCGCGAGCGCGCCGTCGTGGCCCAGCTTCGTCCCTGCCGGCCATGACTTCTCGCTGAGCGTGGCGCCTGCAGCGTCTTTCGCAATGAAGTGCGGTTCGCTGAACAGCGCCTCGATCTGGCCGCGCAGTCGCAGCTCGAGCGCGCCCCCGTTATGGAAGAACACCGAGAACTTGACGCTCGATGAACCGGCGTTGAGGACGACGATGGCCCGGTCTGCCATGGTTGCGCTCAGCTCACGGCCTTCTTCAGCGCCTCGCGCCGGGCGTAGGCGACCAGCACGGCGACCGCGCATGACGCCAGCCGCGTCAGTTCGGAGTCCGCGCGGCTGGTCAGGATGATCGGCACGCGCGCGCCGAGCACGATGCCCGCGGCATCGGCCCCAGCGAGGAACGACAGGCTCTTGGCCAGCATGTTGCCGGCTTCGAGATCGGGAACGATCAGCACGTTGGCGCGGCCGGCGACCGGCGAATCGATCTTCTTGATCTCTGCCGCGGTCAGGCTGATCGCGTTGTCGAGCGCCAGTGGACCGTCGAGCACCGCACCGGTGATCTGCTTGCGGTCGGCCATCTTGCACAGTGCCGCCGCCTCAACCGTCGACGGCACCTTCGGATTGACCGTCTCCATCGCCGAAAGGATCGCGACGCGCACCTCGGCAAATTGCAGCGCGTGCGCGAGGTCGATCGCGTTCTGCACGATGTCTACCTTGTCCTCCAGTGTCGGCATGATGTTCACTGCTGCGTCGGAAATGATCAGCGGGTCCTCGTAGCCCGGGACATCCATCACGAAGCAGTGGCTGACGCGGCGTGAGGTGCGCAGGCCATTGTCACGGCGCACGACTGCGGCCATCAGCTCGTCGGTGTGCAGGCTGCCCTTCATGATCGCTTCGGCCTGGCCGCTGAGCACGAGTTCGACGGCCTTGTCGGCGGCAGCGTGGCTGTGCGGCACGTCGACGATCGGGTATGCCGATATGTCGATGCCTGCCTTGCGAGCCGCCTCGCGAATCCGCTCTTGCGGGCCGACCAGGATGGGCGTGATCAGGTTGAGGCGGGCGGCGCCGATCGCGCCTTCGATGGCGGCCTCGTCACAGGGGTGGACGACCGCGGTCGGCATCGGTGGCAGGCCGCGGCAGGCGTCGAGCAGGCGTTGGTATTTGGCGTGGTTGTTGTTCATTGAAGAGGGGCGGAGGGGCCCAAGGATGGAATGCTGCACTGCAACTATAGCCCCTTTGGGACGCCGCGGCAGGTCTTGCGTACGCTGGGTTGACGCGCGGCAAACGACCGGCGCGCCCGGACGCAACTCGCGTGTGCATCAGGGTCTGCGCCTTCGCCAACGGAAAGGACGGGTGGCGATATAGTCGCCGCTCGAAGTAGCGTTCGACGACAAGACCAAAGCAGGCGACGCCGTGGGCGTCGGGGGGAAGGCGATGACGCTCGGCCGGCGATTGGCGTCCTGCGTGCTCGGTGGCACCGCCATGCTGTCAATGCTGGCGGGATGCGGTCGCGGTGCGCCGGCGCCTCCCGCGCGACCCACGCCGGACGTGACGACCGTCGTGGCCACGCCGCGCGATATTCCGATGACCTTCGAGTACCTGGCGCAGACCCAGAGCTCGCAGTCGGTCAACATCCAGGCGCGCGTCAGCGGCTTCCTCGACAAGCGCGTCTACACCGAGGGCGACGTGGTGCGTGCCGGCCAGGTCCTGTTCCTGATGGACCCGAAGCCGCTGCAGGCTCAGGTCGATGCGGCGCAGGCGGCACTGAACAATGCGCAGGCCGCGCTCGACGTCTCGAAGTTCAACCTCGACCGCATCAAGCCGCTGTCAGAGCAGAACGCGATGTCGCAGAAGGACCTCGACGACGCCAACGGCCAGTATCTGTCGTCGAAGGCGAACGTCGACCAGGCGCGTGCCAATCTGGAAGCAGCGAAGCTGAACCTGTCGTACGCGACGATCACGTCGCCCATCACCGGTGTCACCGGCAATGCTGTCGTGGCGGACGGCACCTATGTCAGCACATCGAACAGCCAGTTGACGACGGTCGCGGCGTTGTCGCCGATGTGGGTGACGTTCAGTCTTTCGGAAGCGGAAGCACTGCGTTATCGCGAGGACATCGAGCGTGGGACCCTGAAGCGCCCGCCGGGCGGCCAGTACACGGTCGAAGTCGTGATGGCCGACGGCACCGTGTTCCCCGAGATCGGGCGCATCACGTTCGCCGACCCCGGCTTCAACAGCCAGACCGGCACCTTCAGCGTGCGCGTGCAGGTCGCCAATCCGCAGGGCCTGCTGCGGCCCTATCAGTTCGTGCGCGTCCGGCTCAAGGGCGCCGTGCGCCCGAACGCGCAGGCGGTGCCGCTGCGCGCGGTGCAGCAGGGGCCGAAGGGCCATTTCGTCTGGGTCATCGGCAAGGACAACAAGGTCGAAATGCGCCCGGTGACGGTGGGCACCTGGATCGGCGACGACTGGCTTATTACCGGCGGGCTGGATCCGAACAGTGTCGTCGTCGTCGACGGTGCACTGACGCTGACGGCGGGTGCCACGGTGAAGCCGCAGCCGCTGGCGGCGACTGCGACGGCTGCCGCAGTCGCCGGCGCCGCGGTGCCGCCCAGCCAGCCCGTGGAGCCCAAACACGCGGTGCTGCCGGCGCGCATCTACTTCGCCAGCGGCTCGGCCGCGCTCGACGCCAATGCCCGCGAGGCGCTGCGCAGCATCGCGAACGGGCTGACCGGAATTCCCTACGTCGTTGACATCACCGGTTACGTCGATGCGCAGGGTTCGTCGGCGAAGAACCGCGCGCTGGCCGAGCAGCGGGCCAAGGCAGTGCGCGATGCGCTCGCGGCGACCGGTGTCCCCGTCGATCGCCTGCGGCTCGCGCCACCTGCCAACCTCGTTGGTCACAACGACGCGGCGCAGGCGCGCCGCGTCGACATCTCGCTCTCAGCGCGCTGATGTTTTCCCGCTTCTTCATCGAGCGGCCGGTTTTCGCGGCGGTCGTCTCGATCATCATCTCGCTGGCCGGCCTGGTGGCGATGCGCGCGCTGCCGATCGAGCAGTACCCGACGATCATGCCGGTGCAGGTGACGGTCAACACGATGTACGCCGGCGCCGATTCGCAGACGGTGGCCGAGTCGGTCGCGGCGCCGATCGAAGCGCAGATCAACGGCGTCGACAACATGCTGTACATGACGTCGAGCAGCGCCTCCACTGGCCAGCTGACGCTGACGGTGTTCTTCTCGCTCGACACCGACCCCGACATCGCGCAGGTCCAGGTGCAGAACCGCGTGAACCTTGCGCTGCCGCAGCTTCCCGAGGCGGTGACGCAGAACGGCGTGCAGGTCCAGAAGAAGTCGTCCTCGATCATGATGCTGATCGCGGTCAAGGGCCCGGCGGAGCGCTACAGCGCGGATTACATCGCCAATTACGCCAACGTCTACGTGCTCGACACGCTGAAGCGCGTGCCGGGCGCCGGCCAGGCGCAGATCCTGGGCGTGCCGGACCAGGCGATGCGCATCTGGATGAATCCCGATCGCATGGCCTCGCTCGGCGTCACCACCAGCGACATCCAGCAGGCGGTGCAGGCGCAGAACGCACTTTTCAGTGCCGGACAGATCGGCCAGCAGCCGACGCAGCATCCGGTCGAGCTGAGCTTTCCGGTGGTGATGCAGCGACCCTTCACCGACCCGGCGCAGTACGACAACATCATCTTGCGGGCTAGCGGCGCAGGCAGCGCGATCGTGCGGCTGAAAGATGTCGCGCGTGCGGAGGTCGGCCTCAAGAGCTATGTCGTCGAGTCCAAGCTCAACGGCGTGCCCGCGACCTACATCGCCGTCTACCAGCAGTCCGGGGCCAATGCGCTCGAGGTGTCCAACGGCGTGCGCGCAGCGCTGGAGCAGGCCAAGGGCACGTTCCCGCCGGGCATCGAAGCGGTGATCGCGCTCGACACGACGGACTTCGTGCGGCTGTCGATCAAGGAAGTGATCAAGACGCTGTTCGAAGCCATCGTGCTGGTGGTGCTGGTCGTCTATCTGTTCCTGCAGAGCTTCCGCGCGACCTTCATCTGCATCATCGCGGTGTTCGTCGCCCTGGTGGGCGCATTCAGCGGCATGTACGCGCTCGGCTTCTCGCTCAACCTGCTGACGCTGTTCGGCCTCATATTGGCGATCGGCATGGTGATCGACGATGCGATCGTCGTCGTCGAGAACGTCGATCGCAACATGCACGAGCACGGGCTGTCGCCCCGGGACGCGGCGATTCGTTCGATGGAGGAAGTCTCCGGGCCGGTGGTCGCCGTGGTGCTGGTGCTGTGCGCGGTGTTCATTCCCGCCGCGTTCCTGCCAGGAACCACGGGGCAGCTCTACAAGCAGTTCGCGATCACGATCGCCGTGTCCGTCACGATTTCCGGTTTCGTCGCGCTGACGCTGACCCCGGCGATGTGCGCGGTGATGCTCAAGAAGGAGGAGCCGAAGACCCGTGGCTTCTTCGGCTGGTTCAACCGCCAGTTCCAGAAGCTCACCGACGCCTACGGCCGGCTCGTGATGCTGACGATCCGGCGCGCCGGCATCGCGCTGGCGCTGCTGCTCCTGTTCATCGGTGCGATCGTCGCGCTGTTTAGGACCACACCGACGAGCTTCGTGCCGTTGGAAGACCAGGGCTACGTGCTGGCCGCGATCATCATGCCGGACGCGGCGAGCCTGGACCGCACCGTGAAGGTGGGCGACGAGGTCGACAAGCTGTTCGGGGACACGCCGGGTGTCCTGAATCGCAGTGTGATCAACGGCTATTCGATCATCGACCAGGGGTTCAAGACCAACTCCTCGACGCTCTTTGTCACGCTGAAGGACTTCGAGGAGCGCTACAAGTCAATCGCCAATGCGAAGCTGGAGAATCCGCGCACGATCCTGATCGATGTGTACAAGAAGTCGTTCGGCATCAACGAGGCGCTGGTGCTGCCGATCGCACCGCCGGCGATTCCGGGCATCGGCACGACCGGCGGTTTCGAGTTCTGGATCCAGTCGACCGGCGGCGGCGACCCGGCGCAGCTCGACGCGCTGACGCAGGAGTTCCTGAAGGCGGCGAAGGCGCGGCCCGAACTGACCGGTCTCAACACGACGTTCCGCGCCAACACGCGGCAACTGAAGGTCGATGTCGACCGCGACAAGGCGATGCTGCTCGGCGTGCAGGTGCAGGACGTCTACAACGCCATCCAGGCGCAGTTCGGTTCGCTGATCGTCAGCCAGTTCAACCAGTTCAACCGCTCATGGTTCGTGATCCTGCAGTCGGATGCCCGCTACCGGCTCACCCCCGAGGACATTTCCAAGCTGTATACGCGCAACCAGCATGGCCAGATGGTGCCGCTGACCGCCCTGGTGACGACGACGTACGTCACGGGTCCCGACCTGATGCCGCACTTCAACGGGCTGCCGGCGGCGAAGATCATCGGCAGCCAGGCGCCCGGATTCAGCTCCGGCCAGGCGATCGCGGCGATGGAGGAGGTGGGCCAGAAGGTTTTGCCGGCCGGCTACCAGTTCGCCTGGTCGGGTCTGTCGTACGACGAGAAGCGGGCGGGCGGCACGTCGACGGTCGCCTTCATGTTCGGCCTCATCTTCGTGTTCCTCGTGCTTGCGGCGCAGTACGAGTCCTGGACCTTGCCGGGCGCGGTCATGACGGCGGTGCCATTCGGCGTGCTCGGCGCGCTGGTGTTCAACTGGATGCGCGGGCTCGACAACGATGTGTACTTCCAGATCGGCCTGCTGGTGCTGATCGGACTTGGAGCGAAGAACGCGGTGCTGCGCGTGTCGGCGGCGGTCGAGCTGCGGCAGGAAGGCAAGTCGATCATCGACGCAACGATGCTGGCCGGCGAACGGCGGTTGCGTCCGATCATCATGACGTCGCTGGCGTTCGCCTTCGGCGTGCTGCCGCTGGCGCTGGCACTCGGCGCCGGCGCCAATGCACGCCATTCGATCGGCACCGGCATCATCGGTGGCATGCTCGGCGAGACCACGCTGGCGATGCTCTATGTCCCGTTGTTCTTCTTTCTCTTCGCGCGGATGAACGAGAAGCGCGACGAGAAGAACAATGCGGCCGCTGCTGCAGCAATGTCGCCGGCCGCCGGGACGCGGGGGGCGGAATGAGGCGCACCGTCATCCTGGCAGTCAGTGTGCTGGCGGGCTGCGCGATAGGCCCGGACTACCGGCGGCCCGAAGTCGCGGTGCCGGAAACCTACCAGTACCTGCCGAAGGAAACCGTCGACACGGTAAACACCGCCTGGTGGCAACAGTTCGGGGACCCGGTGCTCGACCAGCTGATTGTCGAGGCGCTGGGCAACAACAGGAACGTGATGCAAGCGGCCGCAAACGTGCAGCAGGCGGCGGCCCTGCTCACTGAAACGCAGTCGCAGTTCTACCCGCAGGCGGGCTACGACGTGGGCGGCACGCGCCAGCAGTTCTCGACCGATTACCTGCCCAACCGGCCGAGCACCTCCCGGACGCAGACGACGTACAACGTCATCGCCAGTGCGAGCTGGGAAGTCGACCTCTGGGGTCGCATCCGGCGCCAGACCGAATCGGCGCAGGCGAACCTGCTCGCGACCGATGAAGCGCGACGCGGTGTCATCCTCTCGCTGGTCGCGCAGGTCGCGAACAACTACCTGACGCTGCGCGCGCTCGACGAGCAGCTCGAGGTCGCGAAGAAGACGCTCGCTACCTACGCGGAATCGCTGAAGCTCTTCGAGCTGCAGTTCAAGTACGGCGTCGTGTCGCAGATGAATGTGGCGCAGGCACGCTCGCAGTACCAGACCGCCGCCGCGGAGATCCCGACGATCGAGCAGCAGATCGTCAACACGGAGAACGCGCTCGCCATCCTGCTCGGGCGCAACCCGGGGCACATCGAGCGCGGCAAGTCGGTCGCCGACATGACCGTGCCGCAGACGCCGGCCCAGCTGCCGTCGCAACTGCTCGAGCGCCGACCGGACATCGCGCAGGCGGAACAACAACTCGTGGCAGCGAACGCGCAGATCGGCGCGGCCAAGGCGCTCTACTTCCCGACGATCTCTCTGACCGGTGCCCTGGGCAGCGTCAGCGGCGACCTGTCGAATCTTTTCACCGGGCCGACACGGGTCTGGAGCTACGGCGGCAGCCTGCTGGGCCCGATCTTCACCGGCGGTGCAGTGACCGGGCAGGTCAGGCAGGCCGAGGGTGCGCAGCAGGCCGCGCTCTTCAACTACGAGAAGACAGTGCAGGGCGCGTTTGCCGATGTCGAGAATGCGTTGATCGCACAGCAGAAGTCACGCGAAAGGCTGCAGGCGCAGCAGGGCCTGGTCGATGCGCTCAGCGATTACGCACGGCTGGCGCGACTGCAGTACAGCGGCGGCTATGTGCCATATTCGACGGTCTTGCAGGCAGAGCAACAGCTGTTTCCGGCGCAGCTGACGCTGGCGCAGGACCGGGCACAGGTGTTCGGTGCGGTGGTAAGCGTCTACCAGTCGCTCGGTGGCGGCTGGGTGACCCTGGCCGACGGCATGACGACACCCGGCACCACCCCGCGACCGGTGACGGCCGCATCCTCGACACAGCAGCTTCCCAGTCAGTGAGGTGTTCCATGAGTAGGGCAACGAAGCTTGGGCTCGCCGACGTGCTGCGCGCGCTGTCAGGAGGGGCCGTGGTCATCGCCCTGGCGCACCCTGCGCTGGCTCAGCAGCCTTCGTCGGAACAGGCCAGCGCGATCCGGCAGGCATGCCGTAGCGACTACGCCGCGGTCTGCTCCGGTGTGCCAACTGGTGGAGCGGCGGCGCTGAATTGCCTGAAGGGCCAGGCGGCCAACGTGTCGGCCGAGTGCCGCGCGGCATTGCAGCCGCTGATGACCGCGCCGGCCGGTGCGCCCGCGACCGGCGCGGCGGCTGCAGCCACGCCGCCGACAAGTGCAGCACCCGCCGCGGTGTCGATGTCGATGTGGCCGCACACGGTTTTCGTGGAGGGCGGCTCGGCCGTCATCTACCAGCCGCAGGTGATCTCCTGGCCCGAGCGTCGTACGCTCAACACACGCGTTGCTTTGGCTGTAACGCCGGATGGCACGAAGTCGCCGATCCTCGGCACGATGGATGTCGTCTTTGCGTC
>Ga0316603_10001803_pt1 | contig 11551 bp, 11 predicted proteins | sample OWC_soil_day10_n_FD_207649 | JGI IMG/M metagenome (GOLD analysis project Ga0316603, IMG submission 207649) | Wetland soil microbial communities from Old Woman Creek delta, Ohio, United States - OWC_soil_day10_noCT | ecosystem: Environmental > Terrestrial > Soil > Wetlands | place: USA: Ohio...
GACCGTGGCCTCGAGCAGGTCGACGTGCTTGTGGCGCTGGATGAACCGCACCGCCGCGAGCACCTGTTTCTGATCGCAGACGTTCGTGACCTGCTCGTAGTGGGTGAGCCAGTGACGGAGCTCGTCGTCGAGCGAGTCCTTCGAGCCCTCGCCGATCGCGCTGATCGTGGCCCCGATCTCGGCGAGGCCCTTGATGAACTGCTTCTGGTTCGCCGGGAACCGGGGCTCGATGAAGACGATGTGCATCATGATCAGTGCCGTCCTGCGGCGGCGAGCTTTCCGTAGACGAGCTCGTAGAGCTTGCCCTGGACCTGCCAGGAGAAGTCCTCGGCCATGCCGTTCTGGACCAGCCGCTGCCATTGCGCGGGCTCGCGATAGGTCGCGAGCGCCGCCTCGATCGCCCAGCGCAGGCCAGCCTCGTCGTGATGCTCGAACACGAAGCCGGTGCCCTTGCCGGTGCGCGGCTGCCACTGCCGGACCGTGTCGGCGAGGCCGCCGGTGCGATGGACGATCGGCACGGTGCCGTAGCGCAGGCTGTACAGCTGGTTGAGCCCGCACGGCTCGTAGATCGACGGCATCACGAACATGTCGGCCCCGGCCTCGATCATGTGCGCGAGGTCGTTCTTGAAGCCATTGTAGAAGCAGACCTGGCGCGGGAACTGGCCCTGCAGCCGCGACATGATGTCTTCGAGTCCGGGCTCGCCGCTGCCGAGCACCACGAGCTGGAAGCCGTGCTTGCGCAGCAGCTCGAACATCACCGGGTCGAACAGCCTGAAGCCCTTCTGCCCGACGAGGCGAGACACGACGCCGAGCACCGGCACGCCGCGCTTGTAGGGCAGGCCGAGGCTGGTCAGCAGGTGCTCCTTGTCGCGCTCCTTGCCGGTGAGGTCGCGCGCGCTGTAGGCATGCGCGATGTGGCGGTCGCGCTCGGGCGACCACTCGTCGTAGTCGACGCCGTTGAGGATGCCGACGACCGTCGCCGTGCGGGCGCGCAGAAAGCCGTCGAGCCCGGCGCCGTACTTCTCGCCCTGGATCTCGCGCGCGTAGGTCGGGCTGACCGTGCTCACGCCGTCGGCGTACAGGATCCCCTGGAGCAGGAAGTTCACGCGGCCGGCCTTCATCAGGTCCTGATGGAACAGGTGCGCGACCGAGCCGAGGTTGGTGTCGGGGCCGATCGCGACGGGGAAGCTGCCCTGGTACATCAGGTTGTGGATCGTGAGGAGCGTGCGCGTGCGCGCGAACCGCGGATCCTTGGCGACCAGCGTCTTCACGATCATCGGCAGCAGCGACGCCTGCCAGTCGTGGCAGTGGATGATGTCGGGGGCGAAGTCGAGCCGCTGACAGATCATCAGCGCGGCGTACGACAGGGCGAGGAACCGGCGATGCTCGTCGGGATCGCTCGTGTAGAGCCGGCCGCGCGCGTAGAGCGCGGGGCAGTGGACGAAGTACACGGGCATGCCCGCCAGCCGGACCCGGAAGATCTTGCACGCGTAGTGGTGCGAGCCGAGCGCGACGTCGAGGTCCATGATCGCCTCGAATGTCTCCTTGCTCGTATCGACGCGGTCGTACAGCGGCAGCACGACGCGCGTGTCGTGACCCGCCCGGTGGAGGTAGGCGGGGAGGGCTGCCATGACATCGGCGAGGCCACCGGTCTTGGCGAAGGGCGCCATCTCTGACGCGACGAACAACACGTTCACGGAACGTCCTACGATACCACCGACCACCAGCAACGCAGAGCGTCCGCGAGCGGAACTGCGAGGCGCTCGACCTTGACGGGCGAGATTCGCATCTGCGCGAACGGCTCCCACGGATCCGCGAGCAGATCGCGACGCACCTCCACACACAGCGCGCGCCCCGGGCGGGCCATCACGTGGTCGTATGCCAGGGTGCTCGGGTGGAGCGGGTACGTCGAGCCGTCGGCGACCTCGACGTCGTGCACGGCCATCCCGCGCCGCAGCGCCTCGACCACGGCCACGGGCGCGTGATTCGTGCCGTCGAGGGCCTTGCCGATGACGTCGATCGCCGGTCGCAGGGGCCAGGTCGCCAGGGCGGGCGGCTCGTAGGCGGCGCGCAGGCTGCGGACGATGTCGAGGTCGACCTCGACCCCGACGGTGCGCGGGGCATAGGTGTGGAGCAGCAGCATCGTGCCGTCGGCCGCGAGCTGGGCCGTCGCGCCATGGACCGCGGCGACGTACCGATCATAGGCCGCGCGGAGCAGCGCGCGGTCCTCGGGGGAGGTGATCCAGGGCATCAGCCCGGGGGTGACCTTGCCGGCTTTGAAGTCCTCGGGCGACGCATCGACGCGCCGGTTGCAGTCGATGAACGTCCGCGGGATCCGGCAGCGCACGATCGCGACCGAGCGCACCGGATCCGCCAGGGCGAGCTGGCGCGCGGTCGCGACCCCGAGCTCGGGCGCACCGGCGTCGGTGTTGACGTGGAAGAAGTCGACCAGCGCGTCGGGGAGCGGGCTGGTGAGCCGCGCCGCCAGGGTGGTGAAGTCAAGGGTTCGGGTCGCGCCGTGGGGAATCTCGATCACCAGGTCGAGCGGCGCGTCTGCCCCGGCGCGGGCACCGCGGATGACCTCGACGTCCACGATCGCGGGGATCGACTGCAGCGACGACATGGCCGCGACCATGTCATGGAACGCCCGGGGTGAACGCGCAAGATTCGCGCGGCTGCCGGGCGACCCGCAGGGATGTCGCGCATCTGGCGCGTTTGCGTGCACGACTCGCGGGTCTGGGCGGGCACGCCGCTGGCAAGTTGGTGAGCACGTGAACCTGATCGGCCAGCGGATCGGCAACTACGTCGTCGAGCGCGAGCTGGGCGCGGGTGGAACCGGCGCGGTCTATGCGTGCCGGAACACGCTGATCGATCGCGAGGTCGCCGTGAAGGTCCTCCACGACGAGTACGCCCGCGATCCCGACCAGGTCGCCCGGTTCTTCCAGGAGGCCAAGGCGGCGGCCGAGATCGGTCACCCGAACATCATCGTGATCATCGACTACGGCACGATCGAGACCGACCACGGCTCACGCACGTACTTGATGATGGAGTCCCTCCAGGGAGAGAGCCTGGACAAGCGGATGGGCCGTGGCGGGATGACGCTCGAGGACATCGCGCACATCCTCTCCCAGATCACGTCGGCGCTCGTCGCGTGTCACGGCAAGGGGGTGATCCACCGTGACCTCAAGCCGTCGAACGTCTTCCTGTGCAATCGCAGCTTCGACCGGCAGTTCGTCAAGGTGCTCGACTTCGGCACCGCCAAGCTCGCGGCACCTGTGCCCGGCATGCGGCGCACCCAGTACGGCGTGGTGATCGGCACGCCCGCGTACATGAGCCCCGAGCAGTGCGAGGGCAAGGGCGCGATCGATCACCGCTCCGACATCTACTCGCTCGGCGTGATGCTGTACGAGATGCTGACCGGGACGCTGCCGTTCGACGGTGACCTCGGCGAGATCCTGCAGGGGCACATGTCGAAGACGCCGGACCCGGTGCTGGTGCGCAACCCGTCGGTGCCACCGGAGTGGGCCGCCCTGTGCACGCGGATGATGGAGAAGTCCCGCGAGGCGCGGTTCCAGTCGATGGCCGACGTCGCGCACGCGCTCGACGATCTGCGCGGGCACGCGGCGGCGTACGAGGCGGCGCGCACCGAGCGCGATCGCCTGGGCCACGCCCACACGATCGTCGCGCCTGCACGCGATGCCGCGGATGCGGCGTCGCGCCGGACGATCCACGCGGATCTCGGCCGGCGGTCCACGGATGATCCCGAGCGCGTCGATCCCGAGCGCGTCGATCCGGGTGAGGCGTGCGCCGCGCTCGTCAACGAGCCCCGCTACGAGGCCTTCGCGCGCGCGCTGCTCCTCCGCCCGCCGGCGAAGTGGCTGCTGGTGAGCGAGCTCGCGCGCGCGGCTGCCGTCGCGATCCCGCACGTCGTGGTGCTCGACGTCCTCGTCACCTGGCTCGCCCACCCGACGGAGCCGAGCTCGGCCGTGATCGTGTTCGTGTCGCCGAGCACCGGGTGGCGCGCGATCACGGTCTGCCCGCGAGCGCGCTGGTGACGACGTCAGTGCGGTGACGGCGCTGCGATGAGGGTGCGGACGCCCCACAGCTCGGGGAAGAACGTCAGGTCGAGTGCCTTCTTGAGGAAGCCGACGCCCGAGCTGCCGCCGGTCCCATGGGCGAAGCCGATGATGCGCTTGACGGTGGTCATGTGGCGGAACCGCCACAGCTGGAACCGCTCCTCGATGTCGACGAGCTTCTCGCACATGTCATAGGCCGCGTAGTGGTCCTCGGGGGCGGCGTAGATGATGCGAAACACGTCGAGCACCGCGGCGCTCTGCTGGTACGGCTGGGTGAAGTCGCGCGTGATGCGGTCCGCGGGCACGGCGTGGCCGTGGCGCGCGAGCCAGCGCAGGAACTCGTCGTAGAGCGACGGCGCCGCGAGCCGCGCGGCGAGCTCGGCGTGGACGCGCGGATCGTGCTCGTGCGGCTTGAGCGTGTTCGCGTCCTTGTTGCCGAGCACGAACTCGAGCGCCCGGTACTGGTAGCTCTGGAACCCGCTCGCCTTGCCCAGCGCGTCGCGAAACTGCAGGTACTCGCTCGGCGTCATCGTCTCGAGCACCGCCCACTGCTCGAACAGCATGCGCTGGATGTGGGCGACCCGCGCGAAGATCTTGAACGACTCGGTCAGCCGATCGGCGCGCACCAGCTGGACCGCGAGGTCGAGCTCGTGCAGCAGCAGCTTGATCCATAGCTCGCTGGTGTGGTGCTGGATGATGAACAGCATCTCGTCGTGGACCTCGGTCACCGGTCGCTGCGCGGCGAGCAGCTCGTCGAGGTGCAGGTAGTCGCCGTACGTCCCGCCCTTCTTCAGATCGAGGTGGATGCTGGTCTCGAGCTCGCGGCGGTTCTCGCTCATCGCCGCAATCTATGCCGAACCTCGGCCCGTGGGGAGCGCGTGGTCCGCCGGTCGCAGCCCGTGCGCGAGACTGCGCATGATCTGCGCGATGAGACGGGCAGGGGAGGGCGCAGCGCGAGATCCACGGGGGCGAGCGAGCTCGCCTCCGGCACGCCGCATGCTCCAGCAGAAGACAGGAACCTGGAGGACGCATCATGGGAACGATCGAAACGAGCATCGACAAGACCGTCGCGAAGCTGGAAGGCCAGCTCGCGCTCTGGGGGGCCCACCTCAAGGAGCTCGTGGCCAAGGGCGAGGCCGCCGGCGAGCAGGCCAAGATCGACTCGCGCAAGCAGCTCGACGAGCTGAAGACCAAGCTCGAGCACGCCAGGGCGAAGCTCGCCGAGGCGAAGGCCGCGGGCGAGGACAAGTGGGACGCGTTCAAGCACTCCGTCGAGAGCTCGTGGAAGGAGCTCGAGGGGGCCTTCAAGCAGCTGGCTCAGTAGGCCAGCAGAAAGCGTGCAGCCATGTTGAACCTGATCTGGGTCGTCGCAGTGGTGTTCGTGGTGCTGTGGGCCCTCGGCCTCGCGACCACGTACACGGCGGGTGGGCTCATCCACGTCCTGCTGGTGCTGGCGATCGTGGCCGTCCTGGCGCGGATCATCATGGGACGCCGGGTCACCGGATGACCGGCCACACCTCGTGATCTCGGCGGGGGCGGTCCCCGCGGTGTCCCCTGCTATCGTGCGCGGATGTTGCGCCGCGCGCTCGCCGCGTCCTGTGTTCTCGGCTGCTCCGGTGCCGCCTCGCCCCCGCGGCGCGAACCCCTCGTGACGCCGCCCGCGAGCACGGCCTGCTACTCCGGGCTCACGACCGGCATGGGCCAGACCGCGCGGACGATCGCGCGCCGGACGATCGATCCCGCGACTCGGCAGATCGTCGAGGACGTCAGCCGTGACGACGGCGGCGCGCACGGCGCGAAGACCTACCGCGTGGTGATGGCCGTCGACGGTGACCAGTTCACGATGACGGAGGCCGGCGGCGCGTTCAGCGGAGCGGGCTCGCTCGCCGGCGAGCCGTGGCGCTGGACCTCGTGGACGTCGAGCTCGCAGATCCCGAACACCGGCATCACCGTCGAGTCCGACTACGAGCTCACGCCGACCGGCATGACCGCGACCAAGCAGATCACGAAGGACGGCAAGCTCCTCGCGACCACCCGCGACGACCTCAAGAGCTTCGATTGTGCGGACTGGGACGCGGCCAAGGCCGCGCTCGCCGTCCCGGTCCTCGACGTCGCGCTCTGCGAGCGCGCGTGCCGCGCCTTCGCGACGCTCACGTACTGGGAACGGGCCGAGCCCGTGATCGCCGCTCTCCCGCCGGCCGATCAGGCCGCGGCGCGGAGCCAGCAGGAGGCCGAGCTCGCGAGCAAGCTCGCAGGCGGCGTCGCCCCGTGTGCCACCCAGTGCATGTCCGCGAACAACGCCGCGCAGACCGCGTGCCTCGCTCGCGCACAGACCGTCGAGCAGCTCCGCGCCTGCGACTGAGCCGCCGGGCGCGACCACGCGCGACCGATGGTGAGGTTCCACCGTGAACGCGGTCCGTCGCGAATCCCGACACGGCCCACCTCCGCGCGGTCCCGGATCGTGGGCGAAGCCGACGTCAGATCGTCAACACGCCAGCCTCCGCGGGGTTACGCGGGGGCACACGCGCTGCACTGGCTTGGGGCCGACGGAGGTCCCCGAATCATGCGCGTTCCTGTCCTCGCAACCTGTCTCCTCGCCGCGGCCTGCACCGACACCGGTGTCCACGCCAACGTCAGCTACGACGACCGCTTCGGCGACGCGACCACGATGGACATCCACGTCCCCGGCGTGTCTGCGAGCGACCGCCCGGCGATCATGCTGATCCACGGGGGAGCGTGGCGCGGCGGCGACAAGGAGATGTACACCGACGCCGCCGAGCGCTACGCCGCGGCCGGCTACGTCGCGGCGACGATCAACTACCGGCTGGTGCCCGCAGCCACCTATCCCGCCGCGGTGCAGGACAGCCTGTGCGCGCTGTCGTACCTGCGCGCCCACGCCGACGAGCTCGGGATCGATCCGGCGCGGATCGCGGTCTCGGGCTACTCGGCCGGCGGGCAGCTCTCGGCCCTGCTCGGCGTCGGCTCGCAGAACCCGGCACACCAGCCCGACTGCGCGTGGGGACCGACCGCGCCACCGGCCGCGGCGATCCCGGCCGACGGGGTCTATGACTTCACGACGAACGACAACTTCGGCTGGGTCGCGGACTTCCTCGGCGGATCGCAGGACGAGGTCCCCGACAACTACACCAACGCGTCGCCGATGTTCCAGGTGACGCCGGGCGCGCCGCCGTTCCTGCTGGTCCATGGCCACAACGATCCGGTGCCGATCGAAGGGGCCGAGCAGCTCGCTCAGCGGCTGCGCGAGGCGGGCGTCTCGACGCGCCTGCTCGACCTCGGCGGTTCGAGTCACCTCACGAGCCCGGTCACCGCGAGCGACGGGCTGTACCTGCAAGCCGCCTCCGACACGCCCGAAGCGTGGGCCGTCACGCTCGACTTCCTCTCGACCACCCTGGGTGCGCCATGAGCTCCACCACGACGTTCGCGCTCGGCCTCGCCGCGCTCATCGCCTCGACCACGCTCGCGCGCGCCGAGGCCACGCTCACCGCGCACGCCGCGCCCGCGCAGCCGTACCACCATGCGGTCTCGCTGCAGCTCCTGACCCTCGACCGCACCGCCGTCGCGATCCAGGGCGAGCGCGATCTGGGGTGGCGCAAGCTGTCGATCGCGCTCGCCGTCGGTGGTCGCACCGCGGCGCGCGGCGAGTTCGGCTCGACCACGCTCGGCGCCGGTGTCGAGCTGCGGCGGTGGGTGCGCCGGCCGACGACGATGAAGGGCTGGTACGTCGCCGCGCGGACGGACCTCGCGCGTACCTCGATCGAGGACCAGATCGACGGTCGCGACCTCGGAGCGCTCGTGACCTGGAGCGTTGGTGCGTCGACCGGTTACCGGTTCGTGATCCGCGATCGGGTCGAGATCACGCCCTCGATCGGGACCGCGCTGGTGGTCGAGGGTGGGCTCGACGGGATGTCGCCGGTGACCGCGCGCGGCGCGGCGACGATCGGGCTCACGGCGGGCGTGACGTTCTAGAGGCCGTTCACCGCGGCCCGACCGGTGCGATGATGGGCCTGATGACGGACGAACAGGACGAGGCCGACACGATCTGGTCGAGCATGGTCGATTCGACGCGAGCGATCGATCTCGGCGATCAGCTCGATCTCCGCGAGGATCGCTACGAGCACACCCGCGTGCTCGGGATCGGCGGGATGGGGGAGGTCGCGCTCGTGCGCGATCGGCGGATCGGGCGAGATATCGCGCTCAAGACCGTGCGCGTGGAGATGGCGAGCCCGGCGGCGCGGCGCGCGTTCATCACCGAGGCGCGCATGCAGGCGCAGCTCGAGCATCCGTCGATCATCCCGGTCCATGACATCGGCATCGACGAGGCCGGTCGCGAGTTCTTCACCATGCGCGCGATCGTCGGCACGACCCTGTCGAAGGTGTTGACGCGGCTCCGCGCGAACGATCCGGAGACGGTCCAGGAGTTCACGACGCTGCGGTTGCTCGACATGTTCCGTCACCTGTGTCTCGTCGTCGAGTACGCACACGAGCGGGGCGTCATCCACCGCGATCTCAAGCCGGCGAACGTGATGCTCGGCGAGTACGGCGAGCTCTACGTGCTCGACTGGGGGCTGGCGCAGAAGCACGGCGTCGCCACGGAGGCCAGCGATCCGAGCTCGCCGGTGCTCGGGACGCCGGGCTACATCGCGCCCGAGCAGACCTTCATGGGGTCGCAGGTCGATCGTCGCGCCGACGTCTACTCCCTCGGCGCGATCCTGTTCGAGGTCCTGTCGCTGCGGCGCCTGCACGCCGGCCGCGACCCCAACGAGATCCTCGAGTCGACACGGCGCCGGCACAGCCCGACCGCGCAACAGCGTGCGCCCGAGCGCGAGATCCCACCGGAGCTCGATGCCGCGTGTGCCCGCGCGACCGCGTTCGCACCGGAGCGCCGCTACGACACCGTGACGGCGCTGCGCGAGGACATCGACAAGTACCTCGAGGGCCACCGCAACCAGTCGATGCGCCGCGATCTCGCCGCGCGGCACGCCGACGCGGCCCGCGAGGCGGCCCAGCTCGCGCTCGGCGCGACGCGCGACGCCGAGATGCACCGCAAGCGCGCGCTCCAGGACGTCGCCCGTGCGCTCGCCCTCGATCCGGACAACGCGCTCGCGCGTCAGGCCCTCGTGCAGATGATCGCGGAGCCGCCGCAGGTGATGCCGACCGAGGTCGGGGACGAGATCGCGCGCGGCGTCGAGAGCGAGGGGAAGTTCGCGTTCCGGCTCGGCGCGATCGCATACGGCCTGTTCGCGATCATCACGACGGTCTCGCTGTTCCAGGGCCTGCGCAGCTGGCTCGGGCTCGCGATCGTGATCTCCAGCGTCGGCGCCGCCGGCCTGTGGTGCCTCCGGCTCACGCGGACGTTCCGGCCCGTCGAGGGCGTGCTCGTGTTCCTGCTCAGCTCGATCGCGATCACGACCGCCACCGGCTTCTACGGCCCGCTGGTGATGGTGCCGGTCCTCGCTGCCGCGAACGTGATCGCGTTCAACCTGGCGATCGTCCGACGCTACCGCGCGCACGTGTTCGTGATCGGTTGTCTCGTGTTCCTGGTGCCCGCGCTCGCCGAGTGGATCGGCGTGGTCGATCCGTTCTACGTCGTCGAGGCCGGGCGCATCGTGATCCGGCCGCGGTTCATCGAGTTCGACGAGACGATGGTCCGGATCGCCCTCGTGCTCGTGAACATCTCCGCGATCGTGGTGCCGACGATCGTCGTGTGGAAGCTCGCCGACAGCAAGGACGACCTGCGCCGCAAGTACGTGCTGCAGAGCTGGCAGCTGCGCCAGCTCGTGAGCTGAGGTGTCTTTCGCGATACGCTGGTGCGTGGTGCGCGAGATCTTCGCCCTGGCGACGAGCCTGGTCCTCGGGTGTGGGCGCGTCGACTTCGACGCGCATGGCGACGGCGGCGTAGCTCCGGGCTGTATCGCCCAGCTCTCTGCGTACGGCGACATGGTGTGTGTCCTGCGGACCGATGCGTCGGTGTGGTGCTGGGGCAGCAACAGCGAAGGCCAGCTCGGGGACGGCAGCCTCGTGTCGCGCAAGCTCCCGGGGCCGTCGCTCGTCACCGACGCGATCGAGATCGCGACTGGCGAGGACACCGGGTGCGCGGTGCTCGGCGATCGCAGCCTGGTCTGCTGGGGCGAGGGCAGCGCCGGTCAGCTCGGCGACGGCGGGGGAGTCGATCGCGCGGTCCCGACGGCGGTGCCGCTACCCGCCGGCGTCACGCAGGTCCGTGTCTCCGAGACCCACGCGTGTGCGCGGCTCGACGACGGAACCGGCCGGTGCTGGGGGGACAATCAGTTCGGCGCCCTCGGCAAGACTCCGCCCCCTTCGACGGAGCTCTCGCCGATCTCCGCCCCCGTCGGGGGCGTCGCCGCGGTGACGCTCGGTGACTACTTCTCGTGCGTCCTCCGAGCCGACGCGAGCGCCGCGTGCTTCGGCCGGAACCTCGCCGGCGAGCTCGGCGATGGCACCACGCTGTCGCGGTCGAACCCGGTCGCGGTGGCCATCCCCGAACCGATCGTGCAGATCGCGGCGGGCTGCGATCACCACGCGTGTGCCGTGACCGAGCTCGGCAGCGTCTATTGCTGGGGCGACAACACGTACGGGCAGATCGGCACGGGCGCCACGACTCCGCGGGAGCCGATGCCCGTTCGCGTGGTCGGCGTGAGCGACGTCGTGCAGGTCTCGGTCGGCGCGTTTCATAGCTGCGCGCGCACGCGCGACGGCGAGATCTGGTGCTGGGGCGTGAACGACCGGGGCCAGCTCGGCGACGGCTCCCTCGCCGATCGGTCGCTGCCGGTACGCGTCACATCGTTCGTCGGAACGCCCGCCGATCTCCAGACCACCTGCGCTGGATCGTACGTCGTCCTCGCCGATCGCACGCTCGTCGCATGGGGCGCGGCCACCCTGCTCGGCACGAGCGAGAGCGTCGATCAGGTGGCGCCGATCGAGGTCCCGATTCCTTGCCCGCCGTGACGACGAAGTCACTGCTCGACGCAGTAGATCTGCATCGGGGTGTCGCACGGGACGACGCACGTCGCGGTGAGTGTCCAGAATGCGTTGGTCGCGAGCAGGTCGCCCGGCGGTGCGGCCAGCCCCGGATCATTCGACGTCCAGTTCGTGCAGGTCGCCGTCCCCGCGAGTGTCCCGTCGATCGCGGTGCTGGACCACACCCCGGCGTGGATGCCGCCGCACACGGCGATCCCCGTCGTCGCCAGGCCGTTGGCGGTCACGTGGATCGACTCGGTGAGCATGCCGTCGGTCAGGTCGTCCCAGCTCGTCGCCACCGGATGGCTGTTGGTCAGCACGTAGGGGCCCGGGTGTCGTGTCATCCGGATCGACGGAGACTCGCTGCCGTCGGACAGCCACGCCTTGAACGTGCCGGGGAGTGCTGCTTCCGTCGCGTCGGCCTGGCACGTCCCATCGGCGCCGGCCAACCCGCCCATGGCGCCCGTCGTGGCCCA
>Ga0316603_10001805_pt1 | contig 11546 bp, 6 predicted proteins | sample OWC_soil_day10_n_FD_207649 | JGI IMG/M metagenome (GOLD analysis project Ga0316603, IMG submission 207649) | Wetland soil microbial communities from Old Woman Creek delta, Ohio, United States - OWC_soil_day10_noCT | ecosystem: Environmental > Terrestrial > Soil > Wetlands | place: USA: Ohio...
GGATCAAACTCTCAATTTAAAAGTTTGATTCATTTAAGCTCAATACTTAAATTAATTTAGAAGCTATGCTTCTCAAAGAATTGCTGGTTCGTTATTTATTATTCTGTTTAATTTTCAAAGACCATTTTGTAACTCATCACCACTTGGCGACTTGTATATCTTATCATCTGAAGCTTACCTTGTCAACAACTTTTTTAACTTGTTTTTCAGAGTTGTTAACCCTTCGTTTCCGACGACGTTATTTATAATATCACATATATTCAGCTAATACAGACCATAAAACCCGATTGAAATCAATTAAGATAACATTACTTGCTTTTGCTCCTCAATTCTTTGATTTTCTTGTATTGATACACTAGGCAGCGTATCAATTGTATTTTTGAATTATGAACTGCTATTTTGCCATTTAAACTCAAAATGTAAAAGGACGAGAACCATCTCGCCCTTTTATATCTATTCAAATATAACATATTTATTAAATAAAACTACATCTCAAGAGGCTAATTTAATATTTTAGCTATGCCCCCTGCAATAGCAGCGGCACTTTGTTGTTGAAATCCATATGTAGTTAAGAGATTTTCTTCTGTTGGATTACTCAAAAAAGCTACTTCTACTAAAGCAGCAGGAATCTTTGTGTTTTTTAACACATAATAGTCCGCTGTTTTAACCCCTCTGTTCCTAAATGTAGAATATGCTGATAATGTGTTTTTTAGTTCTAGTTGGATTGAATCCGCAAAAGCTTTTCCACTTGGATTCAAAGTTGAGTAATATGTTTCTGTACCTGTAACGCTAGACACCGCACTGTTATTATGGACGCTTATAAAAAAATCTGCTCTTGAATTATTTGCAATATCACATCTCGGTTGAAGATCTGTTGATATTTGTTTCATATCCTGGTTCCATGAAACATTATCAGTTGTTCTAGTAAAAACTACATCTATTCCTCTATTTTGAAGTTCTTGTCCCAATTTTAATGCTATAGCTAGATTTACAGTCTTCTCCATTACTCCAGTAGGACCAACAGCACCAGAATCTACCTCTCCGTGTCCTGGGTCTATTACTACCCTAGGCATTTCTGTACAAATTTTATTTGCAACGCTATCAGCTACAGCTCCAACTCCTCCTAAAATATTAAATGTACCTATTATATCTAGTTTTGAGTCCACAAGCTTTCTAACTTGAAAAGGTATCCCATCATTAGTAAGTACAATTGGCGAAGATATCTTTGCAGCCATTGATGAGCCCGCCAATGCATCAGGAAAATTTTCTCCCGTAGCAACAAAGACTGAGTTAAAACTTAATACATTAATAAATTCATTTACTATAGCTACATTTGTAGCATACCTATCTGCTCCAGCTAATCTTTTAACACTACTAAGTTTGGCTTCTACAGTCTTACCTACTACACCTTGTCCCCCTACAATGTATGTGGTGGATATTATTTTTCCACTTAAATATTTTTGAACACAATCTGGGAGAGTATCTTTTTCTGTTAATAAAATAGGCATTCCTTCCTTACCTGCAATTGAAGCTATTGATAATGCATCTGGAAAGCTTTCTCCTGTAGCTACAACCACTCTACTGCTTGTACCTAATTGTTCAGCAATTTTAACAGATGTTTCATATCTATTAACACCAGCTAATCTAACTACATTGTAGCTTTGTCTTAGCTGATCCCCTATCTCTTTAGATACAGCCCCTTCACCACCTACAATAAATACATTCTTAACCTTTAATCTAATCAATTCCTGAGAAAGCTCTGTCGTTAATGATTTACCGTCAGCTAATAATATTGGTGCATTATATTTTTTTGCAATTGGTGTTGCACAAAGTGCATCTGCAAAATTTTCTCCCGTAGCAATTATCACATAGTCAGATGTATATTTCCACCCGCTTTTTGAAACCTCTATTGCTGTTTTATATCTATCACTCCCAGAAAGTCGCTGAATTGTAGATGCATAAGTCTTATGACTTATAGAAAAAATTAATGCTGCGCTAAGCATCGCTGCCAGCAGCCCCTTTTTCATTAATAATTTATTTACCAACCTTTTCTCCTCCTTTACAAATATTGGTTATGATAAAAACGTACTTAAGTATACCAATAATATTTTTAAATTCCCGTCACTTATAATTATCGTATACTACTATTTAACTCTAAATACAATTATAAAATAATTTTTACTAATTTAACAAAAGAAAATAATACCAAAGCTTCTTGTTTGTATATTTACATTTTACTCTATTATAATACACATGAACTTTCTCCTCAACATAGCAGCTAGTTAAGTTTTCCCATAACCCTATTTATTGTTGACAGTAAAAGCTGCTTATAATATCATTTACATATAATGTAAACAAAGGGGATGTTACTGTGAATAAAAAACGCTGTGCGCTATTAATATTTATCTTAACCATCTTATCAGTCTTTACCGTTGGTTGTGATAAATCTAAAACCCAGCCTGTTACAAAAGAAAACCAGCCCGATAGCAGCTCGCCATCGGTTGCTTTTCAATTCAGACGTTCCAAATCTGAGATAAAAAATCTTAATACTTACGACATAGTCGCTAATTTAAATGCAGAAAATAAAACCTTGAACTGTTCTGAAAAAATTAAATACGCTAACAATAGCACTTCTACTTTTAATGAAGTTTACTTTCATTTATATCCTAATGCTTATAAAACCAAAGAAACCTCACCTGCTCTATTTGGCAATGAACAAAATATATATCCTCAAGGCTTTACCCCTGGCTCTTTAGATATTTCAAAACTAGATATAAACGGTAAAACCACATCTTATAGCATTGAAGGAACAGACAAAACCATTTTAAAGGTATCTTTAGATAAAGAATTAAAACCTGGGGAACAAATCACTTTAGACATGAATTTTAATATAACCATACCAACTGCTACAGATAGGTTTGGCGGCTATGATGGTTTCTTTAATTTTGGCAACTGGTACCCTATTGCAGCTGTATATGATGACACTGGTTGGAATTTAGATCCTTACTATAAGATTGGTGACCCTTTCTATAGCGATATTGCCTCTTATAATGTAAAAATTGATGTGCCTAAAGATTATATTGTTGCCGCTAGTGGTGAGCAAGTATCCGAAAGTGCAAAAGATAATCTAAAATCCTATTCATTTAAAGAATCTAATATCAGAGATTTTGCCTGGGTTGCTAGCAACAAATTTGATGTACAAGAAAACCAAGTAGATGGTATAAATATAAAATGCTACGGCATTAAAGAAAGTACTGAAGGTAATAAAGCGGCAATGGCTGCAGCAGAAAGTTCTATTAAAACTTTCAATAAAGTTTATGGAAAATATCCTTATAAAAACTATTCAGTAGTATGCACAAATTTTCCTAGTGGGATGGAATATCCGAAACTTGTTTTTATATCAAAACAATATTGCATCTCTAAAAACCTCCGTGCTGTTGAAAGAGTAGTCGTTCATGAAACTGCTCATCAGTGGTGGTATGGAATAGTTGGAAATGATGAAATAGATGAGGCTTGGCTAGACGAAAGCTTTGCCACATATTCAGAATCAATATTTTTTGAAAATAGAGACAACTCAAAAGACTATTATAAATATGCCGCTAACGGCTACAATACCGTTAAAGGTTCTTTAAATGATGGGGCAGTTTTAAGACCTTTATCGAAATTCAAAGGTTGGGATGATTATGGGCCTTTAGCGTATAATAAAGGTGCAGTAATGCTCAATACACTTCGGGATAAAATTGGGGATAAAACCTTTTTTAAAGTTATAACCACATACTATGATAGATATAAATTTAAAAATGCTAAAACAGGTGATTTCAAAGCTGTAGTTGAAGAGATAACGAAGAAAAACTGGGACAACTTTTTCCAAAAATGGTTACTAGATAATAACTAAAAAGCAGGAGGCAACTTACCATTAATATACAATAAGACTCTAGAATAACCTTTCTATTCTAGAGCCTTATTTATATCTCTTATTTACTTTTCTACCTCATTTAAAAACACCTTAACCATATCTTGTTCAGCTTCAAACCCAAAGTGTTCCAATGCTCTTTGTAATGCAAATAATGTATAACTTACCTTATCTACCTTAGCATTTTCACCCATGTGACCTATTCTTATTACCTTGCCTCCTAAGTATCCGAATGAGCCTGCTATAAACACGCCATACTGTTCAAGCATATACTCCCTTAACTTTTTATCTTCAATACCTCCTGGAACTTCTACTACTGTTACAGTACTTGAGTATCCATCCTTTATATATAAGCTTAACCCTGCATGAACTACTGCATTTCTAGTAGCTTTAGCTATTTTATGATGCCTTTCAATAAGACTATCTACGCCTTCATCTAGAATATTATCTATAGCTCTTCTTAACCCATTTATATCACTTATGGGCTGAGTATATGGGAACCACTTATCTTTATAATAATTTCTCCATACAAGAAGATTACAATAATATGATGCTATAGGAGTCTTTCTAACCTCCATAGCATTGAAGGCATCATCGCTGATACTTAAAAATGTAAGTCCTGGAGGAGCTGAAACACATTTTTGTGAACCACCTAGTGCTATGTCTATTTGCCATTCATCAACTCTAATATCTTCTCCCCCCATAGCCGCAACACTGTCTACCACTGTAAGTATACCCTTTTCCTTTAGTAATGGGCATATAACTCCGATATCATTTAAAACTCCAGATGGAGTATCACAGTGAACTACAGTGGCATATTTAAAATCACTATCCTCATCTAGAAAGCTTTTAAGTTCATCTATATCTATAGCCCTTTGTCTGTCACCTTTAAAGAAAATAGGTTCTCCACCATACATTGTAACGAAATCCCCAAAGCCTTCTCCAAATATTCCATTATCAATAACTAGAACTCTATCTCCAGCCTCAGTTAAAGAAGCACATGCAGCTTCAAGCCCCAAAATTCCCTCTCCGCTTAGAATTCTTACTTCATTTTCTGTTTTTAAGAAATCACTTATTCTCTCACAGGTTTCCTTATAGAATTCATAAAACTCCATATCCAAATCTGGATTTGTAGTCTGCAGCGCTCTAGCCAATCTAACATTTTCTCTCACTTGAGTAGGTCCTGGTGTCATTATCATTGGTATTTTCATAATTATCACTCCTATTACCAACAAATTTTATTCCTTATAATTATACTACCTTTTTCCTTAATATAGAAATGTATCCATACAATTTTATAGTTCTTTATTATTACTTACTCAATTTATTATCACCACATTAATCTAAAAATAATATACTGTATAAGAGAAAATAAGGTAAGGTGAAGATGGTATGTTTTTTTTCAAACAAGAAAATAATTATAGAAGCTTAGTAGTAGGTGTCGATGTAAAGGTTCCTTTACCCAATGGTAATTATATAACTGCTATTAACTTTGATAATGCTGCTACTACTCCCCCATTTATATCTGTAATGCAAGATATCTTTACTTTTGCTCCATACTATTCTTCTATTCATAGAGGAAATGGATACAAATCGGAGCTTTCTTCTAATGTATATGAAAAATCTAGAAACACTATTTTAGACTTTGTAGGTGCTCACCCTGATAAAGATACTGTTATCTATGTAAAAAACACAACTGAAGCCTTAAATAAACTAGCCCATAGGTTTTGCCATGGTAACAAAAAATGCGTTATCCTATCCTCTGATATGGAGCATCATTCAAATGATCTACCTTGGAGAGATAACTACACAGTAGACTATATCAATGTTGATGCAAGCGGTGGTTTATCCTTGAAGGCTTTAGAGGAGAAGCTTATTAAGTATAAAGGAAATGTAAAATTAGTTACAGTAACTGGAGCCTCAAATGTAACAGGTATTATAAATCCTATATATAAAATTGCAGCTCTTACTCATAGCTACGGTGCTAAAATTGTGGTAGATGGCGCTCAATTAATCCCACATATCCCTTTTAACATGAGACCTTCAAACCCAAAAGAACACATAGATTATCTAGTATTTTCAGGCCATAAAATGTATGCCCCTTTTGGAGTTGGCGTACTAATCGGTTCTAAAAGTGATTTTGAAAACGGACCCCCTGATTTAAAAGGTGGAGGCACAGTTCAATTTGTAACTCATGATTATGTTGGCTGGAATAGCCCTCCCCAGAAGGAAGAGGCTGGTACCCCTAACCTTATGGGAGTAATAGCATTAGTTTCTGCCATCGAAACCTTAAGGAGTGTAAACATGCATGAAATAGCAAAAATCGAAGGCAGTCTTACCCAATATACTTTAAATAAAATAAAGAAAATACCTGATATTATCCTCTATGGCAATCAAAATTACACAGAAGATAGATTGGGTATAATACCTTTTAATATTGAGGGTATTCCTCATAATGTAACAGCATCAATACTTTCCTCTGAAAGAGGTATCTCTGTTAGAAGCGGTTGCTTCTGTGCTCATCCTTATGTTCAACAGCTCCTAAAGCTTTCACCTAAAGAACTAACAAAATATATTCAAAATCCTAATCTTCCTCGTCCTGGCATGGTAAGAATAAGCTTTGGTCTATATAATACCCCTTACGAAGTTGATATTCTTATCGATTTACTTCTTAGAATTGTTAAAAATAAAAGCTATTATCTGCAAAAATATAATACTAATTAATAAAGGGCGACTTAGCAAAGTCTCCCTTTATTGTTCATGTATTTAAAAAATCTTCATTTACCTATTTAGCAAACAGTTATATCACCCTTGGTTTGCTATCTTTTCTGCCAGCTCATTAAGATATGTCCATCTTTCCATTAAGTATTCAAGCTCTTCTCCTAGCTTTGACTGCTCCACTAATAAATTTTGGAGAAGTTCAAAATTACTGCCAGCACTATTTATTTTTTTATTAACTTCTTCTAATTCCTCTTCCTTGTTAGCAATAGTATTGTCGATTTCATCATATTCCTTTTGCTCTTTATACGTAAACTTTAATGGTTTATCCTTTTTCTTATCCTCTACATTTTTTCTTTCTTCACTTTTAGCTTTATTTTGTGCTATTTTTTCTTCTGTCTTACCCTTTATTACATCCTGATAATCAGAATAGTTACCTACATACTGAACTATCTCACCATTACCATCAAAAGCAAAAATTTTATCAACTACTCTGTCTAAAAAATATCTATCATGAGATACAACAACTACAGCTCCATTAAAGTCATCTATATAATCTTCTAGAACAGTTAATGTTTGAATGTCCAAATCATTAGTAGGCTCATCAAGAAGAAGCACATTAGGTGCTCCCATAAGTACATAAAGCAAATATAATCTTCTTCTTTCTCCTCCAGAAAGCTTTGAGATTGGAGTATACTGCATAGTTGGCGTAAATAAAAATCTCTCCAACATCTGGGATGCACTTATTGTAGTTCCATCCGCTAGAGGCAGAAATTCAGCAACCTCTTTAATATAATCTATAACCCTTAGGGTTTCATTCATACCCTTGCTCTCTTGAGAAAAATATCCTATCTTAACAGTTTCGCCAACTTCAACATTCCCACTGTCTGGTGATAAAGCTCCTGAAATAATGTTCATAAGTGTAGATTTGCCCTTACCATTAGGCCCAATAATGCCTATTCTATCGTCTCTTAAAAGTATATAGCTAAAACCATCTATTAGTTTATTAGTGTTAAAGCTTTTAGTAATATTCTGCAGTTCTATTACCTTCTTACCCAGTCTACTTGCAACAGAAGACATCTCTAACTTTTCTGAACTTACATCTATCTTACTCTCTTGAAGTTTCTCAAATCTATCAATTCTCGCCTTTTGTTTTGTTGATCTAGCCTTTGCCCCTCTTTTAATCCATGCAAGCTCTTTTCTAAAAAGGTTTTGACGTTTTCTTTCCGAAGCCTGTTCTAATTCTTCACGTTCTAATTTTTTCTCTAAAAAATCACTATAATTTCCTGAATAGCTGTATAAATTACCATTATGTATCTCTATAGTTCTATTTGCAACTCTATCTAAAAAATATCTATCATGGGTTATCATAAGCAAGGCGCCCTTACGCTTATTCAAATATTGTTCTAACCACTCTACTGTATCATTATCAATATGGTTAGTAGGCTCATCTAATACTAGTAAATCTGAAGGAGTTATTAAGCTGCTTGCTAAAGCTATTCTTTTTTTCTGCCCTCCTGAAAGAGTGCCCACTACTGCATCAAAGTTTGAAATGCCTAATTTAGTTAGTATTGTCTTCGCTTCACTTTCTAGCTGCCATGCCTTCATTGCATCCATCTGATGGTTTAGTGATAATATTTCTTTTTGGAAAATTTCATTTTTCGGATCACTATTTAGCTTTTCTAATGTGGCTTCATACTTTCTGATCAAGGATATTTCAGGAGAATTACCTTTAAATATTTGCTCAAGCACTGTTGCCTTGTCATCAAAGTAAGGATTTTGTGGTAAATATTCTATTCTCACTTTGTTACATATAATAATTTTTCCTTCTTCAGCTTCTTCTACTCCAGCTACAATCTTTAGGAAGGTAGATTTTCCTGTTCCGTTTACCCCTATAACTCCAATCTTATCTCCCTCTCCTATTCCTAAGGATATATTATTAAGAAGTGCTTTCTCACTATAGCTTTTACTTATATTTTCAATTGATATTAAGTTCATACATTTTCTCCTCTCAATGGTTACACTAGGTAGCTAAAGACCTTCGCTCTCGCTCACAAGTTACCCGCAAAAGTTCATTTAGGCCTTTTGCATCCTTTTAAACTGTATCAGTCCACATTTATTATATCGAACTAAAGAGAAGCTTTCACTATATTTTTATTTTTAATTAGTATATAAGTAAAAGTCCCATTTCTAAAATAATACTTTTACTTTAGAACAGGACTTAACTTTATTATATTTAAGTATAACATATATTATTTTTTAAAATTAACTCTAACTGACTTGCTTCTATTGGCTTGCTAAAAAAGTATCCCTGAGCCTTACTGCATTTCTCTTTTTTAATAAATTCAAATTGTTCTCTAGTTTCCACTCCCTCTGCTATTATTTCCATATGTAAATTGTTACCCATAGAAACAATAGTAGCGGCAATGGCTGTAGAACTAGCATTTTCCGGTATATCTTTAACAAAGGATTGATCTATCTTCAGGCTATCAACCGGAAACTTTTTCAAATAACTCAAAGAAGAATAACCTGTGCCGAAATCATCTATAGCAATCTTTATACCCATCTTTTTTAGCAAATTAAGCTTTTCAATTTTATCCTCAACATCATTCATTGCTAACCCTTCTGTAATTTCCAGCTCTAAATACTGAGGTTCAAGTCCAGTTTCTTTTAGAATCCTGTCTATTTTATTAATAAAATCTTCTGTATCAAATTGTTGAGTAGAAACATTCACCGAAACTATCATGTCATTAAATCCCAGGCTATGCCAGTATGTATTTTTATAGCAAGCCTCTCTCAAAACCCATTCTCCGATAGATATTATTAATCCATTTGCTTCCGCTATAGGAATAAACTTTGCCGGTGAAACCATTCCTAGTTCCGGACTATTCCATCTTATCAAAGCCTCAGCACCTACTACCTTGCCTGTATTTACAGAAATCAACGGCTGATAATGCACTATAAATTCTTTTCTATCTAAAGCATTATAAAGAAGATTATCTAAAGTAAGCTGTTCTTTTAACGCTTCGTTTATTGTAGGATTATTCAACTCAAATTTATCTCCCCCTAATTCCTTTGCTCTAGATTTGGCAATACCAGCATTATTAATAAGTTCACTGCTTGCTAATCCATCATTAGGATAAATAGAAATACCTATGCTTGCAGTCACATATCCCTCATACTCATCAATAATCCAGGTTCTCTTAATTATCTTTAATAAATTTCCCGCCATTTTGACTATGTCCTTTTCTACATTTAACTCTGAGATAAAAAGCATAAATTCATCTCCTGAAGCCCTGCATACAATTCCTCTTTCACCGATACAATGTGATATCCGGAGTCCAATCTCCTGAAGAAGTTTATCTCCTATAATATACCCAAACATATCATTTATCTTTTTAAATTTATCAATAGATATTATTGCAACTCCTAATTTCTTTTTATCTACTTTCCTATGGTTAATTTCTGTATCTAACCTATTATTAAAAAAATTCAAATTAGGCAATCCAGTTAAAGAGTCATAATAAGTCATTTTACTTATAGTATCCATCATAATATTAAAGCTTTCTGCTACTTTCCCTATTTCATCCTTTGACTTATATTCTGCTCTTACCGTCAACTCTCCCTTAGCAGCTTTATTAAACAACTTATTTAACTTTATTATTGGCTTAGAAAGGGTTCTACCTGCAAAAATGCTCATTATAGTTGCAAATATTATTGCTAAGAGCCCCACCCCTCCAAGAATTTGCATAGCAGTGCGTACAGGGCTATATAATTCCTTTATTGAAACCTGAGAAACTATTTTCCATCCATCTGTATTTGGCATAGTGAAGTAATACAAATATTGTTCACTCTTACCTTCCTTAAATTCTATGAAACCCTCCTTGCTATTTGAAATATCCTTTAATATACTTTCGTATGTCTTTGTCTCAATATTTTTTGTTAATTTCACAGCTATATATCCATCTTTATCTACAATATATGTACGTGTATTATAGACATCCCCATTCATAACCTCTTTAATATTCTTTTGTATTTCTGACATTTCTACAACTGCTCCTAGTATACCAATAATAGAATTATCTGTTCCATGAATAGGTATGGCAATACAAATCTTGTCCCTTAAACCTTCTACAGATATGTTACTTATCATAGTTTGCCCTTTAATTACCTTCTCAACATACTGTTTATTTTTTATATTGCCGGAATGTTTTTCATCAATTGACCTGTAATTTCCAGAGATGTCTGATATAAAAAAGGTATAATATTTTTCTTTATTGCTTTCCCTAATATGATTTAAGTACGCCTGTGATTTAGTAAAATCCATGGTCTTTATCTCGGAACTATTTGCATATACTGTCATCTCATGAATTCTCTCATTAAACCAAAGTTCTATAACATCATTATATCTTTGAGCATTTAAGCTGCCATTCTCTTCTATAGATTTCACCAGCATTTGCTTCACAACCACTGCCGATGCATATATCAACATAGCAGATAATAAGATGCTTACTGTTAGAACCATCACAGCTATCTTCATGGCTATACTCTTAAATTTAAACATCTGCACAACCTTACACCGCCTTATCCTTTAAGAACAATTTATATAAATAAACTACGGATATTTTTCAGAAACCTAATATTAAAAAATCTAATTATACAGTTAAATTCTTATTATGTAGTATATCCAATTTTTTATGATACAATATAGCCAAATTAAATTCTCTGTATAAAAATATAGTTAACATATAAAAAAGACATTAGAAACTTTTCAGTTCCTAATGCCTTTTTTAAAATATTTAATTATCATAGCAAATGCACCGCCACTAGTATCTATCATAACATCTCTAAACAAACAGGCTCTTCCGGGTACAAAACTTTGATGAAACTCATCTGTGCATGCATATAAAAACAC
>Ga0316603_10001806_pt1 | contig 11545 bp, 9 predicted proteins | sample OWC_soil_day10_n_FD_207649 | JGI IMG/M metagenome (GOLD analysis project Ga0316603, IMG submission 207649) | Wetland soil microbial communities from Old Woman Creek delta, Ohio, United States - OWC_soil_day10_noCT | ecosystem: Environmental > Terrestrial > Soil > Wetlands | place: USA: Ohio...
CTCCTCACAAAGCGAGGGACCCGGTCGTTCTGGCGGCTCAGATCGTCCTCGCTTTCCAGACGATCGTGAGCCGCGAAGTGAACCCGGGTGAGACCGCGATCCTGACCGTGGGCGCGATCCAGGGCGGAACCGCTGCGAATGTGATCCCCGAACAGGTGACCCTGAAGCTGATGACCCGTTTTTCCACCATGGAAGTGGGAAACCAGATGCGCTCCGCCGTGGAACGGATCGCCAAAGGGATAGCGGAAGCGGCGGGCGTGCCATCCGCCCTTCTGCCGGAAGTCTTCGACCCCGAACACCCCTATCCTCCGGTGGTCAACGATCCGATCATCGCGAAACGCCTGGAGAAGCTGTGGCGGGAGGTTTTCGGGCCGGAAAAGGTCCTTTCGATCCCCACCCAGAGCATTTCCGACGACTTCGGAGAATTCGGATGCGAGGCGCCGCCTGTCCCTCTGATATTCTATTCCATCGGCTGCACCGACCCGCGCCGCTTCGCCGAGTCGCCCTCCGGAGCTGAGAAAGTTCCCTCCCTCCACAATCCTTGCTTCGCTCCGGAGCCGAAGGAGACTCTGCAGACCGGTCTTCTGGCCATGACCGCGGCGGCCTTAGATCTGTTCCGGTAAACGGGGAGCCAGGAACGCGCTTGTGGTGACCACCCTCATATCCTCCTCCAGGATCTTCTCGGGCAGATGGGAGAGAACTGCGAAGTCGGCCCGCTTCCCCGGAGCGAGGACTCCGACCGCATCGTCGAAGACCGCATAGGCGCTCGCCGCGGTGAAGCATTTTAGCGCGGTTAGCGGATCAAGACCTTCCCGCGGGGCAACGGTGAAGCCGGTCTTGTGCTTCCGGCTCACCGCGGTCCGCCAGCCCACGATCGGATCGCCCGGGACCACAGGCTGGTCGGAGCTAAAGCCGACGGCGATCCCGGCTTGAAGCCAGGTGCGGATGGGCATTCCCCGGTCGGTGCGGTCGCCCAGCGCCGGCCGGTAATAGTGGGCCAGATGGTGAATGAATTCCGGCTGAACCACGGCCAGAATCCCGAGGCGAACCATATCCCGGATCATGGTTGCATCCGTCAAGAAGCAATGTTCGATCCGATGCCGGGGGTCGGGCCGCGGGAAGCCCGTCTGTGCTCTTTCAAAGGCCCGGATGCACAATTCCACGGCCAGGTCGCCGATGGCGTGGACCCCCACCTGCCAGCCCCCGCAGTGGGCTTTGAGAACCCGACAGCTGAATTCTTCCGGGGAATAAATCAAGACCGTGCTGGCGGAGCCGTCGGCGTACGGCTCTTTGAGGGCGGCGGTCCTGGGCCCGAGCGCCCCGTCGAGATAGAGCTTGATCGCGCCAAGACGCAAATCGGGGTGGCTCCGGGCAAGGGAAACCTTCCGCCGGTCTTCAAGCCACCCAGCCTCCTCCGCCCGGTCGTAATCGGGCATGAGGGTCATCCTTACTTTCGCCCCCTGTTCCAGGGCGCGGGCATACCCCCGGGATTCGGTTTCCAGCCCGGAAAGCCTGCCGGTCGTCGCGTCCGAAGCCGAAAGGATTCCCCGCCCGGCCATGACTTCGCAGATTTTTCCCACCGCCTGGGCGATCTCTCCCTCGCCCGGCGGGGGAATGATTTTCTCGACGAGCTGCCAGGCGCGTTCCAGGAGAACGCCGGTCGGTTCCCCGGACTCATCCCGGACGATCCGCCCGCCTTCCGGGTCCGGGGTCTGCGGCGTCAAACCCGCAAGCGTCAGGGCCTTGGAATTCACCACGGTGCAGTGGCCGCTCGTATGGCGCACGGCGACGGGTCGGTGGAGGGCGACCCGGTCGAGGTCATGGCGGGTGATGTGCCGCTTTTCGGGCAGAAGGTCCTGGTCGTACCCGATCCCCAAAATCCAGTCCTTGCGGTTTCCGGCAGCTGCCCCCCCCCGGAGACGGGTTTCGATCTCGGCAAAGGTCCGGCACCCTCTGAGGTCGGGCCGGGTGAGAGCCATCCCGGCGGAGAGGATGTGGGCATGGCAATCGTTGAAGGCCGGGATCACCGCGGCGCCGTCCAGGGTCATTTTCTTCGCCCTGGGAAATTGAACCGACAGATCCTTTTTCTCCCCGACGGCGGTGATTTTGCGGCCGTCAACCACCATTGCCTCGGCCAGAGGCTTTTTCTCCCAGAGGGTGTAAATGGGCGCCCCGGTGAAAAGGGTCGGCATAGAATCCTCCTAAGAATATTTGCTCTTCTCCCGGGTTCCCCCCGGCGGAGAGGTCTTCTCCCCCCACAGATGGCACGCCACCTGATGGGCCCCCGCGCATTCCTGCAGCCCGGGATACTCCTCGCGGCAACGGTCCGTAACCTGGGGACAACGGGTGTGAAAGTAACAGCCTGCGGGAGGGTGGATGATACTGGGGATATCCCCCTTCAGGATAATTCTTTTCTGGAGCCCCTCTGGCGAAGGTTCCGGGGGAGGAATCGCGGACATAAACGCCCGGGTATAGGGGTGAAGAGGATTTTGATAGAGGTCGTCGCGGTTCGCCACCTCGACGATTCTTCCCAAATACATGACCGCGATCCGATTGCAGACATGCTCCACCACGCTTAAGTCGTGGGAAATGAAAAGGAGCGTGAGGTTGAATTCTCGCTGCAGGTGTTTCAAAAGGTTCAGGATTTGGGCCCGAATGGAAACATCCAGCGCCGAGACGGGTTCGTCGCAGATGATCGTTTGCGGGTATTCCGTCACCACCCGGCCCACGAGAGCCCGGGCGATGCCGATTCTTTGCCGTTGTCCGCCGCTGAATTCGTGCGGATATCTTTTGAGGTGGTCCGTATTCATTCCGATCTTGGCAATGATTTCGGCGACTACCTCCTTGATTTGGCGGCGGGGGACGAGGTGGAACCTTCTCAGCGGCTCGCCCACGATCTTCTCGATCGTCATCCGGGGGTTGAGGGAGCTGTAAGGGTCCTGGAAAATAATCTGCATCCGCTTCCAGAGATCTTTGAGTTCCTGCTTTTTAAGCGAGAAAACATCGAGTCCGTCATATATAGCCCGGCCGCTGTCTGCCTGATAGAGGCGGATAAGGGTTTTGCCGATGGTGGTCTTGCCGCACCCGCTCTCCCCCACCAACCCCAGGGTCTCTCCCCTCCTGATTTCGAGGTCGACCCCGTCCACGGCCCGGACATGGCCCACCACCCTGGAGAAAACCCCGCGGCGGATCGGGAAATATTTTCGCAGCCCCTCGACTTTTAAGATCGTCTCGCCATTCATAGAAGATCGAAACTATAGCTCGAACGGGGGAAAACCTTTTTATCCCTGCCCTTGGTGCCAACACCGGCTGAAATGCCCTTTTCCCGCCGGAAACAAACTTGGTTCCTCCTGCGCGCAGCGCTCCACCACTTCGGCGCAGCGGTTGACGAATTTGCATCCCTTCGGCAACTGGAGGAGGTTGGGGACGCTGCCCGGGATTTCCGGGAGCGTCTCCACGCGGCGCCCGATCCGCGGAATCGATTGAAAGAGCCCGCGGGTGTACGGATGGAGGGGAGAGCGAAATATTTCCTCCACCCCCGCCGTTTCCACGATCCGCCCCGCATACATGACGATGACCCGTTCGACCATGTTGGCCACGACCCCCAAGTCATGGCTGATCAGAATCAAGGACATGCCCAGGCGCGAGCGGAGATTGAGGATCAAATCCAGAATCTGGGCCTGGATGGTCACGTCTAGGGCGGTCACCGGCTCGTCGGCAATGAGGATCTCCGGGTTGCAGGCGATGGCCATGGCGATCACCGCCCGCTGGCGCATGCCCCCGCTCAGCTGGTGGGGGTAATCCTTGACCCGGGTGGCCGGGGAGGGAATCCCCACCTGGTGGAGGAGCTCCGCGGCCTTCTTTACGGCCTCCCGCCTGCCCAGCCCCTGGTGGACGCGAAAGACCTCCCCCAGCTGGTCTCCCACGGTGAACGCCGGGTTCAAAGCGGTCATCGGCTCCTGGTAGACCATGGCAATCTTGTTCCCCCGGATTTTCTCCATCTCCTTTTCGGGCAAAGCCGCCAAATCCTGTCCCCGGAAAAGGATGCTTCCTCTCGTGATCCGGCCCGCCGGTTCGGGCAGGATCCGCATGACCGAGAGGGCGGTCACGCTTTTGCCGCAGCCCGATTCGCCGACCAGGCCCAGCGTTTCGCCGGGGGCGAGTTCGAAGCTGACCCCGTCGACGGCACGAATGACCCCGTTCAAGGTAAAGAATTGCGTGTGCAGGTCCTGCACTTCCAACAGAGGTTCCAAGCTTTATTCCTTGACCCTCGGGTCGAGAACGTCACGCAGCCCGTCGCCGAACAGGTTGAGCGCCAGAACCGCCAGGGCGATGGCCGCGCCGGGGAAATAGGTCATCCACGGCGCCCGGCTCAGAACTTCTTTTCCGTCCGCCAGGAGGCTGCCCCAGCTGGGCGAAGGCGGCGGGGCCCCCAGCCCTAAAAAGGAAAGGGCGGCCTCCCAGAGGATCGCGTACCCGAAGGAAATGGTGGCCTGGATGATCACGGGTGCCCAGCAGTTCGGCAGAATGTGCACGAAGAGAATGGTCGGGTCACCGCACCCGGTCACTCGGGCCGCCTCGATGTACTCCTTTTCCCGGATGGAAAGCACCGAGCTTCTTACCAGGCGGGCGAAGCGGGGAGTATAGACCACCCCCAGGGCGATCATCAGGTTGGCGAACCCGGCCCCGAGAACCGCCATGATCCCGATCGCGAGGAGGATGATCGGAAAGGAGAGGACCGCGTCCATGATCCGCATGATCACCGCGTCGACCCACCCCCGATAATAGCCGCTGACGAGCCCCAGGAGGATGCCCGCGATCATCGCCGCCGCGATGGACAGAAATCCCACCCGCAGGGCGATCGCGGCTCCGTAGACCACGCGGCTGAAAAGGTCCCGCCCGTATCCGTCCGTGCCGAAATAATGGGCCCAGCTGGGAGGCTGGAGGCGCTCCTTGATGTTCATCTTCGCAGGATTGTGGGTGGCGACCCAGGGCGCGAGGAGGGCCGCCGCGATCAAAAACAAAAGAAGGGTCGCCCCCAAGACCGTCAATTTGTTCCGGATCAAGCGCCTGAAGATCATTCCCCTCACCCTTCGTAGACGATGCGGGGATCAAAGTATGAATAGAGGAGATCCACGACGAGATTGATGAGGACAAACCCGAAGGAGACCAAAAGGATGCAGCCCTGAATGATGGGGTAGTCCCTCTGGCCGATGGCGTTGAAAATGAGCTGCCCGATCCCGGGCAGACTGAAGATCGTCTCCGTGATCACCGCTCCCCCCAGGATGTTTCCCAGCTGAAAACCGATCACCGTGAGGGTCGGGGCGAAGGCGTTTTTCAGGGCGTGCTTCCCCACCACCCAGATGCGGGGAAGACCCTTGCCCCGGGCCGTAGTGATGAACTCCTGGCGCAAAACCTCCAGCATGGTCGAGCGGGTCATCCGGGCAATGATGGCGCAGGCCAGGAGCGCTTGGGAAACACAGGGCAGGACTAAGTACTGCATTCCCCGCAGAAAATTCTCGAAGGGCGAGACGAACCCCGTGGCCGGAAACCAGCCTAACTTGACCGAGAAGATGATGACCAACATCAAGGCCAGCCAGAACCCGGGGATGGAAATACCGAGAACGGCGAGAAGGGTGAAAAGGTAATCTTTGTAAGTGTTCTGGTTGGCCGCGGCGAGGATGCCCGCGGGGACGGCGAGGAGGAGGGCCAGGGCCATGGAAAGGAAGCCGAGGACCAGGGTCACGGGCAGGCGCTGCAGGATGATCGACACCACCTCCGTGTGGTAAACGATCGAGGTGCCGAAATCCCCCTGCAGGACCCGCGCAAGCCAGATAAAGAATTGGACGTAAATCGGTTGGTCCAGCCCCATCTCCCGGCGGATCGCCTCGACCACCCCCGGCTCCGCGTTCGCCCCGACATAGATGGCGGCCGGGTCTCCCGGGATCAGGCGCAGGAGAAAGAAGACGATCCCGGCGATCAGAAAGAGGACCGGAATCACCTGGATCAGGCGTTTGATCACATAGGTCTTCACGCGCTTTTCCTTGCCCCGAGTGGGATAGATGGATTTATTACGGAGCCATCACCACTTTACGCTCTTGCAGAAAGGATGAAAAAAAGAATTTCAACTCGCCTCCTTATCACCCCCACCCCGACCCTCCCCCGTCGAGGGGGAGGGGGAAACCGGGATTCCGAATAGGAACTGCTTATTTTCTTGCTACGCGGTCCCTCCTCGTCGGCATGTAAGGTTATTACGAAACCATCCTCATTTTTCCAGCCAGACATGCCACAGCCGGGCATCGGCCGTGTAGGGCATGGGTTTGAAACCCTTCACGTATTTGCGGGTGGCCGGGGCGACCGAGTGGTCGTAGAGCTTGAGCAAGGGGACGTCTTCCAGCATGATCTCATGAACCTGCTCGTAGAATTTCTTTCTCTCGGCAAAGTCGTTCGTGGCTTCCGCCTTTTCCACGAGGGCATCGAGCTTTTCGTTCTTATACCCCACGAAGTTCCGTTTGGAGTGCACGGAGGCCATGTTCATCGAAGGGTCCGGAGTTCCGGAAGCGATAAAGGACAGAATATCGTACTTGCCCGAGTTGCGGTCCTGAAGAAGGGCCGGCCACTCCTTCACGTCCAGTTGCGCTTTGATCCCCGCCTCGGCGAGCATCTGCTCGGCCAGGATCGCGGTCTTGTAGGTATTCAAGTATACCTTGGTCACGGCGATCCGGACCGGGCTTCCGTCGTAGCCGACCTTCTTGAGCAGCTCTTTCGCTTTCTTCAGATCTTTTCCGTATCCCTTTTTATGAAATTCGGAATAGAACGGGGTCACCGCATTCACCAGCGAGGGGTTGACCACCGAATTGCCGAACACCGCGCCGTCCACCAGTTCGGATAAGTCCAGACAGTGGGCGACCGCCCGGCGGAAATCGGGCATGCGGATGAATTTGTTCGCGCTGGTGTTGACGCCGAACTGGAACATTACGTAGGCCAAGCCCGGGTTCACGTAGGTGACGATGTTCGGGTCTTTCTTGATCTCGTCGATTTCCTCCCAGGCCACGCGCAGGGTGAAGTCGATCTCGCCGGTCTTGAGGGCCATCGTCCGCACCGCCGCGTCCTTGATGGGGATGAATTTCATGCGGTCGACGTAGGCGGGTTTTTGCCCGCCCGTGCCGGAAGTGGGCAGAGTCGAGCCCTTGTAGTCCTTGTTGCGTTCGATGATTACATGCTTGTCGGGAACGTATTCAACGAATTTGTACGGCCCCGTCCCCACCGGCTTGTTCAGGGTGCCGCCCTGTTTCTCCACCTCTTCCTTGGAGACGATGGCGTGGGTCCCGAAGGGGTTGGCCATGGCCGCCAATAGGTTAGCCGTGGGGGCCTGAACCCGGAATTGGACGGTGTATTTGTCGACCGCCTTGATTTCCTTGAGGTATTGCAGCTGGGTGACGAAGGGGTATTTGGTCTTGGGATCCAGGAGGCGCTGGTAGCTGTAGGCCACATCTTCCGCGGTCAGCTCCCGGCCGTTGTGGAATTTCACGCCCTGGCGCAAGTTGAAGGTGTAGACCAGCCCGTCCGGGCTGACCGACCATTTGGAGGCCAGCCCGGGCATGGGCAGACCTTTGTCGTCCACGTCGACCAAGCGTTCGTAAATGTTGTTCAGCACGATCATCGAGATCTCGGCGCTGACCTTGTGAGGGTCCAAGCCGACGATGTCGGTGACGATCGCCACGACCAGCGTGCCTCCGAACTTGGGCTGCTGAGCGGCGGCGGGCAGGCTGTTTCCGAGAACGAGGGCGCTCAATACAATTAGAAGAGTGCAGATCTTAACCCGGCGATTCATAAACGGACCTCCTTTGGTGTCCCGCAATGGTCGGCTTGCTATCCCTGCGCGGAATAAGCGGTGTCCTTTATACCATTAAACGCTCGGGTGCGGCAAGCTTTTCGATTGCGCTTGCTTTTGCAAGCCTCTTATCCATAATATTGGCTGATAGTTGCGAAACATCGAATCCCAAAGAGGAGGGATTGCATGAGCCCTTTGGAGGATTCCCCCGACCGGGAACGGGTGGTGACGACCGCCTGCTCCTGGGACTGCGGTTCCCGTTGTCTGTTGAAAGTCCACGTATCGGGCGGGAGAATTACCCGCATCGGGACCGACGAACGCCCGATGCCCAGCCTGAAAGCCTGCCCTCGGGGGCTTTCCCAGAAAGAAGTCGTTTACGCCCCCGACCGGTTGACCCGGCCTTTGAAAAGGAAGGGCCCGAGGGGGGGCGGAGAGTTTTCCCCCATTTCCTGGGAAGAGGCCCTGGAAACGGTATCCGGGCAGCTGAAACGGATGAAAGAAAATTTCGGGCCCGAATCCATTTTGCTGGTGGACTACTCCGGCTCCCAGGGTCCTCTTCATGGAACCACGGGCAGAACGGCCCGGCGTTTTTTCTCTTTTTTCGGCGGGTGCACCGGAACCTTTGGAAACACCTCCCAGGAAGCGGCTCTTTTTTCATCCCAGGCCACCTTCGGCACCCTTTTTACCGGTAACTCCCGGGATAGTTTCCTTTATTCCAGACTGATCATCCTGTGGGGCTGGAACCCCCTGGTTACCCGCTTTGGGCCGGATACGGCGTTCTATTTGGCCCAAGCTAAGAAGGCCGGAGCCAAAATCATCTGTGTCGACCCCCAGTTCAATCCTTCCGGCCGCAGCCTTGCGGAGCAGTGGATTCAGATTAAGCCCGGGACGGATACTGCCCTTCTTATCGCCATGGCTTATATCCTGATTACCGAAAATCTTCATGATCGTCGTTTTCTGGAAACATACACGGCGGGCTTCGAAAAATTCGAAAATTATGTGCTGGGAGAAGAGGACGGAGTTCCTAAAACCCCGGGCTGGGCGGAAGAGATTACGGGGGTGCCGCGAGGGGAAATCATAAAACTGGCGCGGGATTATGCGAATTTGAAACCGGCGGCGCTCTGCGCCGGCTGGGCACCGGGGCGTACGGCCTTCGGCGAGCAGTACCACCGGGCCGCCTCGACGCTCGCCGCCATGACCGGCAACATCGGCGTCAAAGGCGGCTATGTGTCCGGCGGAACCGGCCGCATGCCCGTCGGCACGCTGAAAAAATTCCTGCCGATTCCCCCTAAGACGATGCCGCTCGTCCACATGTCCGATATTCACGACGCCCTGTTGAAAGGGAAAGAGGGCGGATACCCGAGCGATATCAGGCTGGTATACATTGTGGGGTGCAACCTTTTGAACCAGCTCCTGAACTTGAACAAGGGGCTGAAGGCCCTTGAGAAACCGGAGTTCATCGCCGTTCATGAATTGTTCCTGACGCCGACAGCCCGCTATGCCGACCTCGTTCTTCCCGCCGCCCATTTTTTCGAAAGAGAAGACATCGGCCAGCCCTGGGCGAGCATGGGTTCCGGCTTTATCCCGATGAACAAGGTCATAGAGCCGATCGGGGAGGCCAAATCCGATCTGGAGATCTTTTCCGAACTGGCCGAGCGTCTTGGCATATCGGGCTACCGCGAAAAGTCGGAGGAAGAGTGGCTGAAGGACTTTTTGGAAGCCTCGCCGGGGATGCCGGATTACGAAACTTGGAAGAAAAAAAGCTTCTTGGAGGCTGAACACCAGAAACCCTGGGTTGCCTTTCAGAAAGAAATCGAAGACCCCAAACAATACCCCTTTCCCACCCCCTCGGGGAAGATTGAAATTTTCAGCCAGAAGCTGGCCGAGATGAAAAACCCGCTCCTTCCCCCCATCCCTCAATATATCGAGGCATGGGAAGGCCCGCGGGATCCTCTTGTTCGCAAATACCCCCTCCAGTTGATTACCCCCCACGCCCGGGGGAGATCCAATTCCATGTTCGACAATATACCCGAGCTGAAGCGGCTGAATGATTTAAACGTGTGGCTCAGTTCGAAAGATGCTCGGTCTAGGAGCATTAAGGACGGAGAGCGGGTGAGAGTTTTCAACGACCGCGGCCGGCTGATCACCACGGCCAAGGTAACGGACCAGATCATGGAGGGAGTAGCCAGCCTCGAAGCAGGCGCCTGGTACCGCCCCGACGAAAAAGGCATCGACCGGGGCGCCTGCGTCAACGTCCTAACTCGGGATGCAAAATCCCCGGGAGGCGCTTTTCCCTGCAATACCTGCCTGGTGCAGGTGGAAATCGAGCGGGAATTTGGAGAAGTCTGAAATGAGCATTGCCAGTGCCCGACATCAGGTCCTATGAGATTTCCAATTGACAATTGAAGATGTGACCCCTCAGGGGAGTAAATATTAGAGCGAATTCTGTCGGCGGCAGTTCGTATTCCTGAGTCGGGTGCTCTTTTCACGGAAATCATTTCTCAGGCTGGAATCATGGATTACCGGTTATCTAAAACAACAATCGAATGGGTAAACCCCGACCCGCTCTACTTGGACATCATCTGCCCGGGAAGCCAGAGGGGAATTCCCGGGAAGAAGGTGATGATCAAGGCCGAGAGAAGCAGAAGCAGCATAAAGGGGACCGTCGCCCGGGTGATGTAGCCGATCGGCTTCTGGGCCACGTTCTGCAGGACGAAAAGGTTGAAGCCGACCGGCGGGGTAATCTGTCCCAATTCGGACATGATAACCAGGTAGATGCCGAACCAGACCGGATCGAACCCGGCCAGCTTGACGATCGGCGCCGCAAACGGAAGCGTGATCACGATCATCGATCCGCTGTCCATGAGGCAGCCCAAAATGATATATAAGACCGAAAGGGCCAGAATGACGGCATAAGGGGAAAGCTTCATCTCCGCCACGGCCATCACCGACCGCTGCGAAATTCGGGGGACATATCACTTATATTTCTTGACATATCAAGGTTTGTTCCCTACACTTTGTCCATGGCTCGTCTTGCCCGAGTAGTTGCCCCCGGATATCCACATCATGTAACGCAACGTGGCGTTCGTTCCCTGTCTATTTTCCGCAATGACGACGATCGAAAAATGTACCTGCAATTTTTGGCCCTGGAGACAAGGCGTTTTGGGGTCAAGATTTTGGCCTGGTGCCTCATGACAAACCACGTACACTTAATTGCCGTCCCCAAAGACTCGGGAGGCTTGGCTCTGGGGATTGGGGAGGCGCATAAGAGGTATAGCCGGATGAGGAATTTTGACGAGGGGGTGCGAGGGTATTTATTTCAGGGTCGATTTGGCTCCTGCGTGCTGGATGGAAAACATTTCGTTTCGGCGGTACGTTATGTGGAGCAAAATCCGGTTCGGGCGGGGATTGTTCGCGTCCCATGGGAATATCCGTGGTCAAGCGCCGGGTTTCATGTTGGGGAACGGGAAAGTGATGTTTTGGTAGAGGAGCAGGGATTGTGGGGTTTTTCAGGAAGTTGGCGGGAATACATTAGTGATCGGCGAGAGAATGAGGAGTTGAGCATAAGAAAAGCAACGAGGGCAGGGCGTCCCTGGATGGAGGGAAGGGAATTGAACAAATTGGAGAGGTTGACGGGACGAGATCTTCAGAAAAGGAGACCTGGGCGGCCCCCGAAGAATGCTCAAAATAGGTGATGTGTCCCCAGAATAA
>Ga0316603_10001808_pt1 | contig 11535 bp, 10 predicted proteins | sample OWC_soil_day10_n_FD_207649 | JGI IMG/M metagenome (GOLD analysis project Ga0316603, IMG submission 207649) | Wetland soil microbial communities from Old Woman Creek delta, Ohio, United States - OWC_soil_day10_noCT | ecosystem: Environmental > Terrestrial > Soil > Wetlands | place: USA: Ohio...
TGATCGATGATGTCCTTTTCGCTCATGAAGCCTACATGACGGCCGACTTCCCGTCCCGTGGCATCGTAGAAGATCTGCGTGGGGATGGCGCGGATGCCGAAGCGGCGGGCTTCATCGGTGTTCTTCCAGACATCGATGAAAATGATGGCGGCCTTGCCCTCGTAGGCTTTTTTCAACTTTTCTAATTTCTCGGTCTGCTGGCACCTGGGGCAACCGGGGCCTAAAACTTTGATGTCCATGATTTTGTCCTTTTTTGACAAGAAGTTGGATTCAGATTCGGCAACTATTTCTTTTTGACAGCCTGCAGCCATTCCTTCAGCTGGGATTTGGACGGCACACGACCGACGGCAACCACCTTGCCGTTGATCACGAGCGCCGGGTTGCCCATGACACCGTAGCAGGCGATCTCCTTGACCTCCCGAACGTGGTCCAGGTCCGCCGAGAGATTCAGCTCCGACATCACTGCCATCAGATCCTGCTCAAGCTTGTCGCAGCTCGGGCAGCCGGGCCCCAGCACCTTGATCTGGATCGGTCCGGCCGGGTCTTCCGGCATCGATTCGCCGATAAATTTTTTGTATTCTCGAAAAAATGCAGCTTCGTACGCAGCACCGGCCGAGGGGACGATATAGTTGGTTCTGCCCAATTTTTCCATCAGTGCGGCTTTAATCTCCACCTCGGGCCGCCCTGCCAATTCTCCGGCCACGGCCTCCAGAGCAGGTTTCAGCCCGATGATCCCGACGCGGTGGCCGCCAACCGCAATCTGGGTGATTTCGTGTTCCGTCATATTCAGCCTCTAGAAAAATAGCGGTCGAAAGCCGCTCCTCATTAGGGCCTTATGCCTTGCGGCAGATCTGTTCTCTGGAAACGAGAGGGGCTTTTTTTAGAATATCGGAAATCTCCGGCTGGTCTTCAAGCCAGGAGCGCAACTCGCGCAACATGCCGGCCGCATAGGGGTTGGGGCTGCCGTTAACCAGCGAGTAGTTTACCCAGAGCGCGTCCTTGCGGTATTCCACCAGGCCCGCTTCTTCAAGGATTTTAAGGTGCTTCGAAACCGTGGGCTGGGCGATATGAAGCAGTGACTTCAACTCGCAGACGCACATGTCGCTCTTGTGCTGAAGCAGTTTCAGGATTTTGACCCGATTGGGATCGGACAATGCTTTCATGATCTTGATGAACGCCTTCATGCACCGCCTCATATATTTATAAATGGCAATATATCAAAACCGCAGCCGGACGTCAATTGACTATACTGGTGATTATCCCGATTGACGCGGGGAACGTCATTTGTTATTTTCATAGTCAATCGATCGGTTTAAAAATAGTGAACCGGAATCATTATATGTTGTCTCTTGTAGGGCAGCAACTCAATGGGTAGCCCCCGATGCGATTCAGACCGCCACTTGTTTATTTAATATCAGCCCTTGCGATATTAACCGGATGTGGGGGTGACGCCGATTACAAGCCGGTTGATTTCACCAAGACCGTTCCCATCGCCCACCCCGATTCCCGGCCGGTTCAGGAGAACATTCTCAGGGTGGCCGTCGCAGCCATGATTTCCCCAAAGGAGACCTTTATTCATTATCGCGAACTGCTGGATTACCTCGGAAGGAAATCGGGCCACAGCATTCAGCTCATTCAGCGCCGAACCTACGATGAAGTCAACGCGCTTTTTCCCAAGGGGGATATCGACCTTGCCTTCATTTGTACGGGGCCTTTTGCAGCCTCGCGGGAAAAACTCGGATTCCAGGCGCTGGCAACCCCGCAGGTGCGCGGGCAACCCTATTATCAATCCTACCTGATCGTCCACAAAGACAGTCCCCTTCAAAAGTTTGACGACCTTCGGGGCAGGGTGTTCGCCTTCACGGACCCGGACTCCAACACCGGCGCCATGGTCCCCCGGTTCTGGCTGGCGCAGCTGGGCGAGACACCCGAATCGTTTTTCAGCAAGACGATCTTCACCTACAGCCACGACAACTCGATCCTGGCGGTGGCCAAGGGTCTCGTGGATGCCGCCGCCGTAGACGGGCACCAGTGGGAATACTTCGAGCACTTCAGCCCCGCCTACACATCCAAGACCCGCGTGATCCGTAAATCGCAGCCTTTCGGCAGCCCGCCGCTGGTGGCCTCCGATCGGCTGAAATACGACGTGCGATCGAAAACCCAAGAGATCATGCTGTCCATGCACACCGACCCCGAGGGCAAGCGTATTCTTGAGAATCTATTAATCGATCGCTTCGTCGCCCCTCGGGAGGAGTGGTACGAACCGGCCCGGGCAATGATCGCCGGCCTGCCAGCCTCGGCCAAGTGACGACCCCATGCGACCCAGGACCCTAAGGCACACCCTGCTGCTCGCCATTGCCGTCATCGTCCTTGTCAGCGGGGTCCTGATCTCGCAGCTGGTCACCCACCGCTACAGCGTCAGCCTGATCGAGGGCGCTGTTGCCCAGGCCGAACATGCCGCTCACAAGCTTGCACTAGACGCCGCCGAGCAGGTTCTCATCAATGACCTGGTGGGCCTGCAACGAATGCTGGACGGACAGCTCGCCGCCAACCCCGCTGTGTCCTACATTTTCATCATCCGCGACGGCCAGGTGCTCAGCCACACCTTTCAGGCCGGAGTGCCGGTCGAGTTGCTCGCGGCCAATGCCGTAGCGGGTTCCGAGACGGGCCATGTCGAGAAGATCGTATCGGGCAAGGGCGAGCGCTTCCTGGATATCGCCTGGCCCATCTTCGGCGGCCGGGCCGGTACGCTGCGCATCGGTTTTTCGGAGGAGCCGTACCGCAAGAAGGTGGGCGAGCTTTGGTTTCAGATGAGCTTGATCACGCTGGGGGTACTGCTGGTGGCGCTGTTCGCCGGACAGCTCTTTATCTTCCGGCTCACCCGGCCGCTGCTGCGACTGGCCGACGACGTGGAGGCCTTAAGCGAGGACAACCTCGCCCCGCTCGCGCCCGCAAAGGGCCGCGCCGAGATCACGCGCCTGGCATCCGCCTTCAACAGCATGCTCGGCAGGCTGCGGGATTATACCGGCCGCCTGGAAACTTCCAACCGGCAGCTGGAGAAAAAGAACGAGGAACTCGGTCGCGCCCAACGCCAGCTGCGGACATCGCTTTCGATCACGCAGGAGCTGGCCGCATTGGCCGATCTGAAGGAGGTGAGCGCATACCTGATCCGCGCTTTCAAAGGCATCATCGAGTGCCGGAACATGGCGCTGGTCGTCTTCAGCAGCCTCGCCGACGAGGCCTTCGTGACATCCGACAAGGGGACCCTGCCGCTGCCGGCCGATGCCGCCTGCGCCTCTCATGCCGTGTTCGCCACCCTGACAGGGATCCGCTTTGTCAAAAGGGACAGCTTGGCGGGTGTCCCGCTCCCAATAGAGATGCAAGCCGCCAGCCAGTTGGCGGTTCTGCCGTTTCATCACCAGCAGGAGTTCCTGGGGGCGATGGTCATCGGCTGTCCGGCCGAATGCACGTGCGTGACGAAGGAGCTGGAGGTGATCGAGCTGATCCTGAAGCAGACCTCCGGCGCGCTGCGCCGTGCCGTGCTGCACGAGGAGGAACTCCGTGACCTGCGGGCCCGCATCGAACCGACGGCCGAGTTCAGCGGGATGGTCGGCAAGGACCCCAAGATGCAGGTCATCTACAAACTGATCGAGGACGTGGCCCCGACCGACGCCACCGTGCTCATCCAAGGGGAAAGCGGCACCGGCAAAGAACTGGTCGCCAGGGCCATCCACCAGCACAGCCCCCGCCGGGAAAAGCCCTTCGTGGTGATCAACTGCTCAGCCTACCCGAGCACCCTGCTCGAAAGCGAGCTCTTCGGCCACGAGAAAGGGGCCTTCACCGGCGCTTCCCGGCGCCGCGCCGGCCGTTTCGAGCAGGCTAACGGCGGCACCGTTTTCCTGGACGAGATCGGCGAGATTTCCCAGACCGCCCAAATCAAGCTGCTGCGGGTGCTGCAAAGCCAGAAGTTCGAGCGCATCGGCGGCGAGCAGACGCTGGCGGTCGATGTCCGCATCCTGGCGGCCACGAACAAGAACCTGCTCGACCAGGTGAAGGCCGGGCAGTTCCGCGAGGACCTTTTCTACCGGTTGAACGTCATCCCCATCCAGGTGCCTCCGCTGCGCGAACGGCAAAACGACATCCCCCTTCTGGCAAAGCATTTCCTGCGAAGGTTTGCTGAAAGGCAGAAAAAAGACATCCGGGAGTTCAGCAGCGAAGCCATGCGCATCATTCTTAATTACCGTTGGCCGGGAAACGTGCGGGAGATCGAGAACACAATCGAGCACGCCGTCGTGCTGGCCAAGGCAAGCGTGGTGGAAGCCGTCGATCTGCCGCCGCTCCTTGCGGGTTCGGGTGCACAAGCCTCCGCGGCCCCCGGCAAGACCATAACCGAAACCGAAGCACGGCTCCTCCGAGAGGTCTTAGAAGAGTGCAACTGGAACAAAACCGAGGCCGCACTGCGGTTGGGCATCAGCCGCAGCACGCTCTACGAAAAAATCAGAAAGTATCAGCTCAGCCCACCTACAGTGCATTAGAGCGACTATTCACCAAGCCCATCCGTTGCGCTTTCGTCCAACCACTTATCATTTTCATCCGGCTTTCGTACGGCTTTAGCTATCTGTAATAACATGATAAAAAAATAGAAACGAATTCTAGCGTCCGGAAATCAGACAATAGGCTTTTCAGCGCCTGCCCATGGGTTTCCATGATCACACTCCCCGCAGGAATCAGTACCGCCCAAGGTTTTTATTTAAAATTATTTATCATTTTAAATCGTTAGTGTAATTTTGAGCCCACTTCGGGATCACGCGCCCAATAGGTTTTTGCTCCTCTGGCATCGGGATTGCTCTATTTGTGCAGAGGGGAGCGCTTCTCCAACTACCATATTTCCAGCCGGCAAGATTTGAAGCAACAGCCATGATGAAGAGCAACAATTTGGTTTTTGTCGTGAATGCCGACACTGTAGACAGCTCGGGCATTTCCCGCCTGATTGGGGAAGCCGGCTGCCGCGTCCAAACGGTCCCCTCACCGGCCGATCTGAAAGACTTACTGAAGGATAGAGCCTGCACTGCGGTCATCATGGACATCGACTCGGTAGCGATAGACAACCGCACCATAAGGGAACTTGCAGTGGATTTTCCTTCCACCCCATTCCTGTGTCTTTCCAAGGAACGGCTTCACCCCGAGCTCAAGGATTCCATACGCGACCACATATACGCCTGTTTGACAAAACCCATCGACCCGGACGAACTCAACTATTGGTTGAGATGCATCCGGGAAGACGACCGGGGACCTACAGTCGGCTAAGCGTTCAATGACAACCTCACATCAAAACGGAGGAGAAATGGAAAAGGAAAAAAATACTCAGCAAAACGCGATTTCAGATCTCTTGAACGATCTGAAGCTGAGCCGCCGCAGCTTCGTGAAGGCCACGGCAGCGACCGGGGCCGCCTTGGCACTCGGGACCGGCTTGATTCCGGATCTGAGGGCGCTGGCCCAGACCGGGAAGGCTGCCGGCGCGGACATGGGCCAGTGGATCGCATCGACTTGCCAGGGCTGTACCTCCTGGTGTTCCAAGGAGGTCTATGTCGTCAACGGCCGAGCGATAAAGGTCCACGGCAACAAGCGCTCCAAGGTTAACGGGGCGGCGAGCTGCCCTCGCGCCCACCTGGCCCTGCAGCAGGTCTACGACCCGGACCGGATCAAGACCCCCATGAAGCGCACCAACCCCAAAAAAGGCCGCAGCGAGGACCCCAAGTTCGTGCCGATCTCCTGGGACGAGGCGCTCAACACCATCGCCGACAAGATCATGGAGCTGCGCAAGAACAACGAAACCCACAAGTACCTGCTCATGCGCGGCCGCTACACCTACATGCGGGATATCATCTACGACCACATGACCAAGATCATCGGCTCGCCCAACAACATCTCCCACAGCGCCATTTGCGCCGAGGCGGAGAAGTTTGGGCCGTACTACACGGAGGGCTATTGGGACTACCGCCAGTACGATGTGCTGAACACCAAGTATATGCTGATCTGGGGGGCCGACCCGCTGGCCGCCAACCGTCAGGTATCCTATTACTCCAGCGTGTGGGGCGACATCGTCGGCAAAGCCACCATCGCGGTGGTGGAGCCGCGGCTTTCGGCCACCGCCGGCAAAGCCGACGAATGGCTGCCGATCAAGCCCGGCCAGGACGGAGCTCTCGCTGCTGCCATCGCTCACGTGCTGCTCACCAAAGGTCTCTGGAGCAAGGAGTTTGTCGGTAATTTCAAGGAAGGGAAAAACCTTTTCGTTGCCGGCCAGGAGGTCGACCCGGAAACCTTCGAGGAAAAGCACACCTACGGGATTGTCAGGTTCTGGAACCTGGAATTGAAAGACAAGACGCCCGAGTGGGCGGCAAAGGTCACCGGCCTTCCGCTGGAGCAGATCACTCGGGTGGCCACGGATTACGGTAAGGCCGGTTCCCAGTCCATGTCCTGGGTGGGCGGCGGGCCGGTCATGCAGGTGCGGGGCGCCTACGCCAGCATGATCTGCCACTGCTTGAACGGCATCACGGGTGCCTGTGACAACGTGGGCGGCACGCTGGCCTCCAACAAGGAATACACCAAATATTTCGCTGCGCCGGCGGATGAGTTCTTCGACGAGATCGCCAACAAGGGCAAGAAGTACGCAAAAATCGATCACCGCGGCCGCAAGGAATGGCCTTGCATCACGGAGGGAAAACCCGGCAACTCAGTGGTGACCAACAATGTAGCCGACGCCATCCTTAAAACGGATCCTTACGACATAAAGGTCGCCATCGGCTACATGAACAACTTCAACTTTTCCTGCACCCAGCCCGAGCGCTGGAACCAGGCGTTGGCTAAGATCCCCTTCCTGGTGCACATCACTACCAATGCCTCGGAGTTTTCCTGGTTTTCCGACATCCTGCTGCCGGACACCCACCACCTGTTCGAAAAATGGGGTTGGGTGAAGACCATCGGTAATGGCTACCGCCACGTCACGCTGATGCAGCCGGTGATCAAACCCATGTGGGAGGCCAAAATCGACGAGACGGAGATACCCTGGCTGATTTCCGAGAAGCTGGCGCAGCGCGGCTTCGACAACATGCTGCGCTACTTCAAGACGATCAAAGACCCAGAGACCGGCAAAGAGCCCGCCAACGAAAAAGAGTTCGCGCTCTATTGCGTGAAATCCACGACCCAGGGCCTGTGGGACCCGGCCAAGTACCAGGGCGGCGACAAGTTCAACGGCTGGGAGGACTTCCGCAAGGCCGGCGTCTGGAATTCCGATCCTTATCCCTACCGCAAACGCTGGAGCGACATGAAGACCAAGACCAAGAAGTTCGAGTTCTACAGCGAAACCCTCCAGGCCGCCCTGGAGGAGCACGCCAAGAAGCACAACACCACGGTGGACGACATCCTGGAGGTCAGCGGGTATCAGGCCCGGGGCGAAAAGGCCTTTATTCCCCATTACGAGGAGCCCTCGACCCTCGGAGACGAAAAGGAATACCCCTTCCTGTTCGTGGACCACAAATCCCGGCTCAACCGCGAAGGACGATCGGCCAACTGCACCTGGTACCACGAGTTCAAGGACGTGGATCCCGGGGATGCGGCATGGGAAGATGTCGCCAAAATAAACCCCCTGGATGCAAAGAAGTTCGGCCTCAAAACGGGCGACAAGATCCGTATCTCCTCTCCGACCGGCAAGCTCGAGTGCACGGCCAAGCTGTGGGAGGGGGTCCGGCCCGGGACGGTCGCCAAATGCTACGGCCAGGGCCACTGGGTTTATGGCCGCGTGGCATCGAAGGTCTTTGGCAAGGAGCCGCGGGGCGGCAACAACAACGAGGTCCTGCCCGCCGTGTATGACCGGCTCAGCGGCGCCACGGTCCGGCATGCCGCCACCCGTGTCAAAATCGAGAAAATTTAGGAGGTGAACCAATGCCCAGATACGCCATGGTCATCGATTTGCAGCGCTGCGTCGGCTGCGGCGGGTGCAGCATTGCCTGCCGCAACGAAAACAACGTTACGGAGGGGATCTACTGGTCCAACAAGATCACGGAGACGGTCGGCACCTTCCCGAACGTGCGCTACCACTACATTCCGACCCTATGCAACCATTGCGCCAACGCTCCCTGCGTGCGCGGTTGCCCGACGCGAGCCATGCACAAGCTCGACAACGGGATCACCATGCACGACCCCGACAAGTGCATCGGCTGCAAGTACTGCGAGTTCAACTGCCCCTACGGGGTCATCTATTTCAACTGGGAAAAACCCCACAAGTTCTGGCGCAGCGAGGAGACAGTGATCCCCAGCGGCACCGCCTCGCCGAAAGAAACGGTCGAAAAGGTCGGCGCAAAGGTTACCCCTTACTACAACCCGGAACGAACTGGGGTCTCTGCGGACATCCGGCCCAAGGGGGTCGTGGAGAAATGCACCTTTTGCGACCACCGGGTCGCCAAGAAGCAGCTGCCGTACTGCGTGGAGGCCTGCCCGGCCAACGCGCGGGTCTTCGGCGACCTTTCGGACCCGAACAGCGAGGTGAGCGTACTGCTCGGCAAGTTCCACCCGTTCCGCTTGCGGGAGGAGATTGGGACCGAGCCCCATGTTTTTTACATCCGCGGCTACAACCCGGCCCGCTACCGGGCGACCAAGGGAGGTGTCTAAATGAACGGCATTAAAAGTCTCTATCCGATCTGGTTGGGGGTACTCGGGATCGCGTTGGTTGCGGGCGCTGTTGCGGGCGGCTTCATCTTCATTCAAGGCCACGTCCTTTTCAACGCCAACGACGTGCTGATCTGGACCCTGCCGCTGGGGGTCTACATCTTCCTGGCCTTGTCCAGCTCCGGGCTGACGCTGCTGTCGGCTTTGCCGCTCGTCTTTGGCATCAAGAAGTATGAGCCCTTCGCCAAACGACTGGTGTTCCTGGCCATCGCGACCCTCTGCGGCGGTTTCGTTTCCATCGGCCTTGAGCTCGGCTCCATTTTCCACATGATCTACATCATGCTCTCACCCAACCTGTCGTCGCCAATCTGGTGGATGGGCGCCATCTACAGCGTCGAGCTGGCGGTTCTGGTGCTCAAGTTCTGGAAGATGCACACGGGCGACTACCATAGCGGCTTCAGCAAGCTGCTGGGTACGGCCTCTTTCGTGCTGGCCCTGATCGCACCCTTGATGATCGGCTCGGTCTTCGGCTTGACCGAATCGCGGGCCACCTACTTCGGCCCGGTGATGTCTATTTACTGCCTGCTGATGGCGGTCCTCAGCGGCACGGCGCTGTTTCTCCTTTACAGCATGGTGGTGGGCCGCCTTACCGCCAATGCGCCCTCCGGCGAGTATGCTGCGGTGGTGTACGACGATCTCACGTTGATCCTGACCTACGCAACCGGGATCGTGGTGGCCTTCACTCTGCTTAAAATCGCCATCGAATCATCGACCACGATTCCCGCGTTCCTCGTGTATCACCGGTTCGAGCATCTCTTCGGGTCCATCGGGGTATTCGGAACCGAGGTCATCCTGGGACTGTTCCTGCCGTTTGTCCTACTGCTGATTCCTTCCGTGCGGGGATCGGTCGGTGGCAGAATCCTCGCCTCCGCCCTCATCTTCGTTGGGTCGCTGGCACGGCACATGGAAATCCTCTTGGCCGGGCAGAGCCACCCGGTGGGGCCCAAGGCCGAGCAGTTCCCGCAATACGTGCAGTATGTCCCGAGCGGTTGGGAATTGCTGGTCCTGGTGTTTGCGCTGGCCGTGATGCTGCTGCTTTACACCTTAGGGGAGCGCTACCTGAAACTGAATGAGGCCCCCACAGGCTGACCTGAGTCAAAGATGCCGGCCCGGGATGCGGGCCGGCATCCACTGAACCCAAGGAGATGGCAATGCAGAAAAACAAAACATACCTTGCCGATATCGCCCGGGCGACGACCTACAAGCTTCTCGCCGAATGCTACTACCCTCCGGCGGAGGCGACATTCCAGCACGCAATGCAGCTCAGACGCAGCTTGGAGGCGGTCTGCCCACCGGCCGCTGAAGCCGCCGACCGCATGGAGGCTGCTTGGCAGAACCATGAAGCCATCGATGAGCTGGCCATCGACCATGCCCGGCTCTTTGTCGGTCCTTTCGCCCTCCTGGCGCCTCCCTTCGGCTCGGTTTACCTCGAGGGGGAGCGCCGGCTGATGGGGGATTCAACCCTTGCCGTCGGCGAGTGCTACCGCGAGGCCGGCCTGGAAGTGGCCTCGGGTTTTAATGGGACCCCGGACCACATCGCGGCCGAGCTGGAGTTCATGCATTTTTTGGTCATCAAAGAACTCGAGGCGCTGGCCACAGGGGATTTAATACGTGCCCAGCACTTCCGGCAGAAACAAAGATCCTTCCTGGAGAGGCATCTGGCCGCCTGGGTGCCGAACTTCTCACGCAGTGTCGAAGAGCAGGCGCAGACAGGGTTTTATAGGGATCTGGCGATAGCCACGCGGATGTTTATCGAGAGCGACTTCGATCGGTGCCGGGGTGAGGCGACGGCCTTGCATCCGTTTGACGATACTCTCAGGATCCGCAAGGAAACCGACCATGAAACCGTTCCATGAATTACTGGAGTCCTCCGCCGCCGCCCACGGGCACCTGTGTCCGGGGCAGGTGGTGGGCGTGCGCATGGCCATGCTGGGCTGCCGGCTGATCGGGTTGGACGAGCCGACGCGGCGCGACCAGATCAAGAAGCTGATCGTCTACGTGGAGATGGACCGCTGCACGGCCGATGCCGTGGCGCACGTGAGCGGGGTCAAGCTGGGCCGCCGCAGCCTCAAGTTCATGGACTACGGCATCATGGCCGCCACCTTCCTGAACCTGGAGACCGGCAAGGCCTTCCGGGTGGTTTCGACCGAGGAGGCGCGCGAATTGGCAGGAGTGTACGCGCCCGAGGTGACCGGCAAGTCCCGGCAGCAGCTCGCGGCTTACTGCCGCATGCCGGACAGCGTTCTTTTCCGGGTCCAGCAGGTGCGGGTGCCGATCAAACCGGTCGATCTGCCCGGTCCGACCCAGCGCAAAATCACCTGCAGCCGGTGCGGGCAGGTCGTCCGGGACGGGCGCGAAGCGGTTTGCGACGGCGGGTATATATGCCGGCCGTGCTCGGAGGGCGCTTATTTCTCAAATGCCAGGGAGATCACCTGGTCGGACATGAACTGGGTGCCTGGTGAGGTGCCCGAGCTGTCTGCGCCGCATGATCACGGTCACCGTTTCGAAAAAAACGGAAAACGGCGCGCGGAAGTGATCGCACTGCGCTAATTGGACGCACATCAGAAAGGTATGACAGACATGCTGAAGAAAATAGACGTACAGGATGCGGTGGGGACTCAGTTGGCGCACGATATCACCGAAATCCGGCCCGGGGAGTTCAAAGGGGCGGCCTTCCGCAAGGGACACACGGTGTGCAACGAGGACATCTGCCATCTGCAAAAGCTGGGCAAGAACCACCTCTACGTCATCGACCTCGCCGAGGACGAGATCCACGAGAACGAAGCGGCCGCCATCCTGGCCGGTGCGCTG
>Ga0316603_10001809_pt1 | contig 11532 bp, 7 predicted proteins | sample OWC_soil_day10_n_FD_207649 | JGI IMG/M metagenome (GOLD analysis project Ga0316603, IMG submission 207649) | Wetland soil microbial communities from Old Woman Creek delta, Ohio, United States - OWC_soil_day10_noCT | ecosystem: Environmental > Terrestrial > Soil > Wetlands | place: USA: Ohio...
TAGTGCTTGACGAGCTGCGCGTACTCGGCGCTCGCGAACTGGCTCGCCTCCTCGGGGGACACGACCGTCTGGCTCCACGGGTTCGAGCACTGCTTCGCCGCGTACGTCATCCACGTGTAGTCCTCGACGCACGTACCCTGTCGCACGAACAGGCACTGGGTGCCCGGCAGACACGTCACCTCACCCTCGCAGTGCAGCGGCTTGTCCTCGCCGCTCAGACAGTCGGTGTCTTCCCAGCACGCGCCGCCCAGGTCCGACACCGCCGGCCCACACGCGCCGAACACGCCGCCCTGGCACTTCACGATCAGCCGGTAGTCGCCGCGGCTGACGTGGACCGGGTACTCGAGCCAGTTGTCGTAGGTCGACACCACGATCCGGTACATGCCCGCCGTCGGGACCGAGAAGACGACATGAGAGTTGAGGTTCGCGCCCGGATCGACATCGTCGTTGAAGGCCGCCGCGTACCGCGCGTACTTGCCATTCGGCTTCTTGGGGCCGAACAGGTACACGATCGTGTCGTCGTCTCCCGTCAGATCGATGTCGACGATGCCGGCCTCGAGTCGGATCTCGTAGCCGATGAACCCACGCGTCGCGGTGAACGACCCGGTCTCGAGCTCTGCGATCCGCAAGTCGCCGCCCTTGGACGGAAACCGGGGGCTATCGTCCTTGCCCTCGGTTTCGAGATCGAACGGCGCCTGTGAGATGTCTTGCTTGCCGTCGGTGCCACCACACGCCGCCGCACCCACAACGCCGATCATGATCAAACAAACCAGGTGATTCATAAGGCTCTTTGCTCCGAGGTGCGCGGACACTGAGCGCGCGCTCCGAACGTGTCAAGCCCATCGTGATCGACAGCCACCCGGGTGCGCTCTCGCTGTCAGATCGGTAACGCGGCTCTCACGACTAACGCTCCGGGCCCCGTCAACCCGTGGTTGAGGAATCTCCACCTCGACCGTGAAATCGCGACACGCGTGTCGCGATCGCGACGCGCGCCGATCGTCGCGATCGAAAGGATCGCGCGGCCCTGGACGCGGTACGGCGGTTGCAGCCGGACCGCGCGTGCGAATCGTGATCGCGATCGTCGTCGTCGCAGTGACCGCACTGCCCGGGATCTCGACACCCGGTCACGCCGAGAACTGCAAGGACCCCGAGGAGGCGCGACGCGAGGGAGGTGTGCCGTGCATGGACGCGTCCGGCTCGTTCGGCTCGCTCGAGAACCTGATCACCGGCGACCTGATCGATGTCCGGGTCCGCGGGCCGAGGCTGGCGCTGTACTCGAACGGTGACCGGGTGAGGCCAGGCGGTGCAGATCCGGGCGACGGGGGCCTCGTCACGTGGGGCGCCGAGGCCTTCGATCTCGAGTTCTTCGCGACGCAGTTCTTCATCGACAAGTACGGCTATCGCAGCCACCAGGACCAGCTGTGGTCGATCGGGAGCTTGCGCCGCCAGATCGATCACCAAGCCTGGGGCTGGTACGCGACGCTGGCCGCGGTCTCGGGCGGCGAGGGCAGCTACCGCATCCTCACGCCCGCGGTCGGCGCGCGGCTCGGCCGCTTCGATCGCGCCGCGCTGCTCGGCGACGCGCGGTTCCGCGGGGTGCGGGCCTTCGACTCGGGCGACTGGAGCCTTGCCGTCGCGCGCGACGTCGATGTTCGGCTCCGCGCGACCGTCGTCGCAACGCCGTGGCTGCGGCTCGAGGCGCGTGGTCGGTTCCGCGACGCGAACCTCGGAGCGCACCACCACGTCCGCGATCTGTTCGGTGCGCTCGGCGTCGAGCTCGCGGTGACTGGGCTGGGCAGGCCATCGTCGCCGATGGAGCGCCAATTCCGCATGACGCCGCTGTTCATCGGGCTCGGCGCACGCCGGGTGATCGCCGACGACCAGCGCGACCGCGAGCCGGTAGCGTTCATCGCGCGTGAGATCAGCGAGCCAGCGCGCGGGCCCTGGCAGCTCCTGCTGTGGGCCGAGCTCGACTTCGCGGTCGCCTCGAAGCGCTCGCTGTGGTGGTGAGCCCGCGCGCGCTCGCCCCGGCGTCGCCGCGTCATCAACCCTGGCGGCGGCGCTCGCGGGCGCGGCGACCGGCAAGGCGCGCGAGATGCGCGAGCACGGCATGGAGCGGGAGCTCGTCGAGCGAAGCCGGGAAGGCCGCCGCGCAGTGGTTGAGGAATCCCGCGAGGCTGAAGAACTCGCTGGGGAACCGCGAGCCCTCCTCCGGTGGCTCGGGATAGTCCAGCCTCTCCGCGCGCGCGATCCAGCCTGCCGTGCCGAGGAACCGCTCGTAGTACACGCTGGCTCGCGGCAGGATGAGGCGGGCCACCCGGTTCTGGCGTCTCGCTTTCGGCGTGGCCTCCGCGAGCGACGCCTCGAGTGAGAGGCGCAGCACCTCGAGACCGCCCGGGTGGGTCTGGATGACCTGCAGATCGAACACCGGCATCCCGCGATGGTGGGTGAGCTGGAGATGCCGGCAGACGGATTCGAGCTTGGCGCCGAGGCCGCTGCCGATCCGCAGGTGGTCGATCCCGACCTGCGACAGGATGAGAGGCTGACGCAGGACCGGATGGCCGAGCAGCGCGCCGCGATACCAGCGCTCCTCGGTCGCGTCGAGGCTCGCGACATACGGCGCCATCTCGACGGTTCCCTGGATCTGTTGCCACCGGCTCGGGATCTGGCGCACGAGTCCAGCGCGGAGGAACACGCTCAATCGCTGCGCGAGCGTCGTGGTGGTGGCCGGCATGGTGCGTTGTCGGAACGCCGTTCTGGTGGCAGAGGTGTGGCGGAGAGGATACTCCGCGCGAGGCGATGACGCGGTTCGCAGGCGTTGTTACCGTGGCCTGGCCGCTGCAAAGTAGCGCGGACATGACGACGCGAACCACGATCCTCACGATCCTCATGGCGAGTGCCTGCGGCGGGGGCGGCCAGTCGCCCCCGGATGCCGACCGTCACCAGACCGTCGTCGAGCTTCCGGCGACCCAGAATCGCGACGTCGATCTGCTGTTCATGATCGACAACTCCGGCTCGATGGCCGACAAGCAAGCGAACCTCGTCGCGAGCTTTCCGAGCTTCATCAACGCGCTCCAGCAAGGCGGCGCGGGCCTGCCGAACCTTCACCTCGGCGTGATCTCGTCGGACATGGGCACGAGCGCACGTGGCAACCCGAATCCCGCACCTCCGGTCGGCACGGTGGGCAATGGCGGGTGTGCAGGCCTTGGCGACGGCGGCAAGCTCACCGTCAATGGCGCGCCGATCACCGGCAGCTTCCTCTCCGACATCGGGCTGCCGGATGGCACGCGGGCCCGCAACTACACCGGCACCCTCGCCGCCGTGTTCGGCCAGATGGCGCAACTTGGCGCGACAGGCTGCGGCTTCGAGCAGCCGCTCCACGCGATCCGAGCGGCGCTCGACAGCAACCCGGCGAACGCGGGGTTCCTGCGGCCCGAGGCCGTGCTCGCCGTCGTGATGCTCACCGACGAAGACGACTGCTCGGCCGCCGATCCCGCGCTGTTTGGCGCCGACGAGACGACCCTGGGTCCCCTGCAGTCGTTCCGCTGCACGCGGTTCGGGGTCACCTGTGCGACGGGCGGCGCCTCTCCGGACGAGATGAACATCGCCGGCCCGAAGGCGCAGTGCGCCGCGAGCGTGAGCTCGACGCTGCTCGACGGCGTCTCGGACTATCGCGACTTCCTCGTCGGCCTCAAGCCGGATCCGAAGCAAGTGATCGTGAGCGCGTTCATGGGCACGCCCGAGCCCGTGGCGGTCGAGCCGCGCGACACCAACGGTGTCACGCAGCCCGCGCTCGCCCACTCGTGCACCGGCGCCGTGGTCGCGGATCCTGGCGTCCGGATCCAGTCGCTCCTCGATCTGTTCCCCCAGCGTTCGTTGGCCCCCACGATCTGTCAGCAGGATCTGTCGGGGGGGCTCGCCGACATCGGCGATCTCATCGCGAGCACGACAGGATCCCCGTGCGTCCCGACCCCGCTCGCCGACATCGATCCGGGCATGCCCGGCATCCAGGTCGATTGCATCGTCGAGGACCTCGTTGGCGGAGCCGTGACCCCGATCGCTCCGTGCGATGCAGCCGAGACGGCGACCTGCTGGAAGGTCCAGGCGGATCCCGCGAGCTGTCCGAGCGCGCAGAACCTCAAGCTCGTCGTCGTGCGCTCGAGCCCCCCCGAACCGACCGCGGTCACGCGCATGCGCTGCGTCGTGCAATAGCCGGCGCCCGTCGCGATGCGCGCGTGAGGGGACCGCCGGTCTTGGTCTATACTGGTGCTCCGTGCAGCGAATCGGCCGCTATGACGTCGAGCGCGAGCTTGGCCAGGGCGGCATGGGGCGGGTGTTCGTGGCGCACGATCCCGAGCTCAAGCGTTCGGTGGCCCTCAAGCTGCTGCACCGCACCCACTCCACGCAGCCTGCGCTGCGCGAGCTGTTCCGGGCCGAGGCGCGCGCCCTCGCGGCGCTCAGCCACCCGGGGATCGTGACGATCTTCGAGATCGGCGATCACGAAGGCCAGCAGTTCATCGCGATGGAGTACCTCGAGGGCCGCACCCTCCGCGAGCTCCTCGTGCAGGCCGAGCGGGCGCCGAAGCGCGACCAGCTGCTCGCCATCTGCGCGAGCGTCGGCGTCGCCGTGGCCGCCGCGCATGCCGCCGGCATCCTCCACCGTGACATCAAGCCCGAGAATGTCGTCGTGGGCCGCACCGGTCTGGTCAAGGTCGTCGACTTCGGGATGGCGCGGCGGCTCGATGGCGAGGACTCCCCCGCCGCCAGATCGCGCGGCGCAAGGGCCACCTCGGTGGTGGACGCGCTCACGCAGACGCTCCGCGTGAACGGCACCGAGACCAGTCCAGATACGGTCGTCACGGGGCCAACGGGCACGGTGTTCGGGACTCCCGCGTACATGGCGCCGGAGGTGATGCAGGGCGATCCGTCGAGCGAGGCGAGTGACGTCTACAGCCTCGGCGTGATGATCTACGAGTGCCTCGCGGGGCGCCGGCCGTACGAAGCCCCGGACCTGTACCAGCTGATGGCCCGCGTGGTCGACGGCCGCGAGCCGCCTGCTGCGCTGGCCGATCCGCTGGGCCCATTCGTCATGCGCATGCTCGCGCGCGATCCGGCCGCGCGGCCGACGCTCGGCGAGCTCGCCAGCGCGCTCGAGCCGGCACGTCCGAGCGCGCGCGCGGCGGGGCGTTCGCGCGTGCCGCTGGTCGGCGCGGGGACGCTCGTCGTCATCGGGCTCGCCGTGGTCGCGACGTGGCAAGCGACCTCGAAGGAGCAAGTCGCCACGGCTCCACGGCCCGCGCGGATCGCGGTGCAGGCGATCCCGACCAAGCTCCTGACGTCCGGCGCCGGGCAGCCAGATCCGCACGTGGTCGGAGGCGTGCTCGCGACGCTGCTCGGGACGGCCGAACGGGTCGCCGCCATCTCGCCGACCCAGCTCGTCAAGCAGCGCCGCCCGGAGGAGAGCTTCACGGCCACCGCGAGTCGGCTCGGAGCGAGCTGGCTGGTTCGCGGAACGATCGACGAGCACCCCACCGGGGCATCCCGTTCGGCCACGCTGGATGCCCGGTTCGAGCTGGTCGACCTCACGAGCGGAAAGATCGTCTCGATCTCGGAGTCCGCGCCGCCCAATCGCCTCGCGGCACTCGAGACCCAGCTGTCGCGCGCCGTCGCGACCGCCGTCCCCGGCGGTCACCTCCCGGATCCGGATCACACGCACGCGCGGATCTTGTTCGATCTCGGCACCGCCGCGATGGATGCCGACCTGTGGACCGATGCCCGCGTGTACTTCGAGCAGGCCGTCGAGATCGATCCATCGGTTCCCGAAGGCTGGGCATCCGTCGCATCCGTGCGAGGCTGGTCGCTCGCGCCCGACGCGCTCATCGAGGAGGCGATCGATCATGCGCTCGAGGTGACCACCAGCGACACGGAGCGCCAGATCTGGCGCGGCGCGAAGCTCGTGTACCGGTTCGAGTTCGCGAAGGCGGTGGCCACGCTCACCCCGCTCGTCGCGCGCAACGATCTCGACGCCAACGCGCGGCGTGACCTCTACTACTACCTCGGCGAGGCACACTTCCACGACGGCGATTTCCAGACCGGCGTGGCCTACCTCCGGAAGGTCCTCGACCGACGGGTGCCGTTCAAGCCCGCTGCCGTGCATGTCGCCGAATACGCGCTCGCGCATCGGGACTACGCGGAGGCCATGCGCAACAACCACCTCGACCGAGATGGGCTGGCACAGATCGAGCTGGCACGCGGCAACTACGAACAGCTCGCGCGGACCGACTACTTGCCGTTCAACCTCTACGCGTACGTGCTCCTGGATCGCCCGCCGCCGGCGGAGCTCGAGGCCGCGTTCGAGGCGGCGTACCCCCGCCGGGTCGGCGCCTGGCGGCTGGCGTTGACGACCGGCGACCGCGCCGCCTCCCGGCGTGCCTTCGATGCGGCCTGGAAGGATCTCGCGACCGCCGGCCCGAATGCCGCGAGCGAGGAGCTTCACGAGCTGATGGAGCTGGTCGTCACCGACGAGCTCGTCGACGAGACCCGCGAGCTGCTGGACCACCTGCGTGCGAGCTCGCGCTCGCTGATCTGGTTCCGGCGCTACGAGATCCTGGCCGCACCGCTGCTCGGCACGCCGCACACGTTTCCTCGTGACGGGCTGACCACGCGCGACGGCAAGCTCGCGACGGCGATCGAGTCCGAGCTGGCCGGCGATCGCGCGCGCGCGGCCGCGCTGCTGGCGGCGCTCGTCGACGACCCGAGCACGTACTGGGATTATCCCGCCCGCGCCGCGCTCGCCCGCAACCTGCGCGCGCTGGGCAGGCGCCGAGAGCTCGCGCAGCTCTGTGACGACACCATGCACCCGGCGGTGTTCCACTACGCGTGGCTTGGACTCCGGCGCATCTGCCGTTCGCGCTAGCCGGCCGCGGCCTGGCCGTCGTCCCGGCGGGCGAGGACAACGCCTACATCGTCGTGGTTGCACGCGCTCGCAACGGAAGAATCCCGGAACCGAGCGCACGGAGCGCTGTCATACGTTCGATTCGCAAGGCACGTCGCCGAGCGGGTCGCGATGGCCGAACAGGCCGCGACGTCATTGCGCGCGAGTGTCGCGCGAGATCGTTCGCGGATCCGGCCAGAGCCACGGCGCGCGGCGCCATCCGACGGAGGTCTCTCGTGGCCAGTTCCAAGCTCTCGCTGTCATTTCGCATCTTCAAGAACGGCCAGCTGATCCGCGAGGAGCAGCTGAGCCAGGGTGTCATCAAGATCGGCAAGGTGCCGTCCGCGCACCTCCGGATCGATGATGAGGCGTGCAGCCGGATGCACGCGATCATCGAGGTCACCGGGTCCGAGGTCAGCGTGATCGATCTCGGCTCCACCGGTGGCACCTTCGTCAACGGCCAGAAGGTCAACAAGGCCAAGCTACAGAGCGGCGACACGCTCCGCGTCGGCGACTCGCACATCGAGCTCGCGATCGGCGAGACCGCGACGGCACCGGTGGTGACCGTCGTCCCGCCCCCGCTGCCCGTGCGCCCGGCCCCGACCCCGGTGCTGGCCACACCGGTGCTGGCCGCACCGGTCGCGCCGAGGCCCGCGATCGCGCCGCCCGCGCCGAGCCCGCACACCGTGATGCCGCTGATGGCAGCCGCCTCGCCGGCGATGTTCCAGGCCGCGATGGCCGACTCGATCGAGGAGGGCGGCGCGCGCGCCATCGAGGTTGCCGCGATGCTCGGCGACTCGGTCGTCAGCGTGAAGCACTGCATGGACCCGCGTGGCGGCAAGGTGACCCCCGCGACGTGGGGCCTTGCGGCCGGCGGCCTCGCCTGCTTGATCGCCTCGGCGGCCTCGTTCTACGTGGCGATCGACACCGCCGCGATGAACAAGGAAGCACTCCAGTACCACACGCAGACGCTCCACCGACCCGCGCGAGCGTTCCGCCCGGTGCTGGTGAGCCCCGCGATCGACTTCCTCGGGTTCGGTGGCCTCGCGCTCGGCCTGGTCGGCGTGACCACGGGGCTCGCCCGCAGTCGCCGCGAGCGCAGGAGCCCGTTCTACCGGATCGGCACCGCGCCCGAGGTCGAGCAGCCGATCGAGGACGCGCCGTCCGACAGCTTCCCGCTCGTCGCGCCGTCGGGTGACGACTTCGTGTTCAACTACGGCGCGGGCATCGAGGGCGAGCTGATCGTCGGGGGCGCGTCGACGCCGCTGTCCGAGCTCGTCGCCCAGGGGCGCGCGCGTCCGTCGCTGTCCACCGCGGGTGCGATCGAGGTGCCGATCCCGGCGATGGCGCGGATCCGCGCGCGCGCCGGCAAGACCACGTTCCTCGTGTCGGCGGTCGCCAGGCCGCGGCAGCAAGCGATGCCCCTGGTCGCGAACCTCGAGCGTCGAGCGCTCGGCATCGTTGCCGCGTCGCTCGCGGCCCACCTCGGCCTCGTCTGGTTCCTCGACACGATTCCTGCCGACGACAGTGGGGTGAACCTCGACCTCGCCTCGAATGAGGAGCTGCTGCTGCGCGCCAGCCTCACCAACCAGGAGGAGACCCCGCCACCGCCGGAGCAGGACCAGCCGGGTGAGGATACCGGCAAGGCCGGCGCGGGCGCGACCATGGCCCTGGACGAGGGGGAATCCGGCAAGCCTGACTCGCAGCGCGCGGACGGTCACCTCCGGATCGAGAACAAGCAGGCCGAGCCGCAGCTGAGCCGGGCCGAGGCGATCGAGGCCGCGCGGTCGGCCGGCGTGCTCGGAGACACCCAGGCCCTGAGCGCCAGCATCCATGCGTTGACCGGCACCGCCGACTTCTCGAGTGGCTTCGACGCCGCGGACATCTACGGCCCGCTGTTCGGCGCCGAGGGTGAAGGTCACGGCAACTTCGGGTTCGGCCGCAAGGGCTTCGGTCCAGGTGGCGGGTGCACGATGGAGCCGTGTGGCATCGTCGGCGCGGGTGCCTACGGCACGGCCGGCAACGGCACGAAGGCGGGCGATGGCTATGGCGGCGGCGGTAGCTGGGGGCACGGCCGCAACCACACGCCGTCGGTTCCGCCGCCGACGATCGGCCTGCCGACCTCCGGTGGCGGCCTCGACAAGGTGATCATCAAGCGATACATCAAGCGCAACGTCCAGAAGATCGCGTACTGCTACGAGAGCGAGCTGCTGGCGCACCCCGGCATCGAGGGCGAGGTGATGGTGAACTTCCTCATCACCGGCAGCGGCACGGTGACCTCATCGACCGGTGGCGGCTTCGATGGCAAGGTGGCGAGCTGCGTCGCCAGCGTCATCAAGAACATCGAGTTCCCGCGTCCGACCGATGGTGGCAACGTGCAGGTGAACTACCCGTTCACGTTCCACGCGGCGGGCCACTGAACGCCCGGATGATCTGACCGGATGATCTGATCAGATCTCGCGCTTCGCGCGGTCAACGCGGCCTTCTGGGTCGGGTTGGCCGCGCTGGCCGTTTCGGGACCTGCGGCCGCGTGCTCAACGTCCCCGCAGCCGGGCCGCGTGCAGGGCGGCGGCCGCGGCGCGGTCGGAGTGCGGGAACCTGAGGGCGAACTGCTCGAACCGGCCGAGGGCGGTCCCGGCATCTCCCCCACGTTCGGCGGCGAACGCGGCCCAGAACGCGGCGTCCTCGACGATCGACGGATCGTCCGCGCGATCGAACGCGGCGAGCGCGTCGGCGTGACGGCCTTCGCGCAGGGCCAACCAGCCGATCTGGAACCACTCCTTGCCGCTGGTGATCGCCGGCGCATCCGGCACGGGCCTGGCGGCGTCCTGCCGGGGCGGGCGAGCCGGCTCGGCGGGGACGGGCAGCGCCCAGGTCTCCCCGGCGACGACCCGAGTCACCCGCGGTCCGTCCGAGATCTCCGCGGTCCCTGCGAACACGTGGACGCTGGAGATCGCGCCGCTCCGCGTGCGGAGCTCGGTGCGACCGGGAGACAGCGCCACCTTCGACGAGCCGTGCTCGACGTCGACGGGCATGCTCGATTCGATCACCAGACCACCTCCGCCACGGATGCGGATCGTCCGGCGTGAACCCGTGCGCTCGATCTCGTAGGTCGCGCCGTCGAGCGCTTGCACCGACGGCTCGCCGACGATCGGGACCACGGTCACCTGCGATCGGTTCGGGGGTAGAGGCGCGGCGCTCACCAGCGCGGAAGCCGGCGCCGGCGCCGACCGGTCGCCCCGCAGCACGACGATCGCGAGGCAGGCGGCGGCGAAGGCAACGCCGACCACGATGCCGAACCGGGGCGTGCGCTCGATGGGGAGACTGATCTGGCCCGCCGAGATCGAGACCGCATCGGCCAGCGCGGCGCGGCGGGCGGAGGAAAGCGCCGGCGCCGGCAGCGTGGCGAGCGCCGCGCGGGTCGCGCCGAGCTCGCCGAGGATCGCGCGGCAGTGCTCGCAGCTCGCGGCGTGGCGCGTCACCTCGTCATCGCCGCCGAGCACCGCGCCCGCGAGCGCACCCGAACCGGGACAGCGGGTCATCGCCGACCCTCATCGACGAGCGCGCGGACGCGCCGGCGTGCGTGATAGACGCGGCGCCAGATCGTCCCCTCCGGGACCTCGAGCGCGGCCGCCGCCTCGCGCGTCGTCTGGCCCTCGAGATCGACCAGCACCAGCACGGCCTTGAGATCGTGCGGCAACGCATCGATCGCCTCGGGCAACCGCGCGAGGCGTTCGCGATCCCACGGATCGATCGCGGCGATGGGCTCGTCACGGAACCAGTCAGCGATCGTCGACATCGCGCGCAGCCGCCTACCTTCGCGGCGCGCGTGGTCGCGCACGACGTTCGCGGCGATCCCGTACAGCCACGACCGCACGCGCCCACCCGGCCTGAACCGGCCGATCGATCGATACGCGGCGAGGAACGTTGCCTGCACGAGATCGTCGACGACCTCCGCGTTGCCCCTCCACATCCGTGCGACGAAGCGATGGATCGCGTCGACGTTGTGCTCGAACAGGGCCGCCCGCGCGACCGGATCCGCCGTCGCGGCCGCGGCGATCAGCGCGTCGTCGCCGAGCTCGGACACGGCAGTGCCGGGGCGGCGCAACGGTACGATCCGGAGGAGCGGCCGCATCGCTGGCTCACAGCCTCCGATCGAGGCCGACCCACAGGCGCAGCTCGAGCCCGCCCCGCACGTTGCCGCTCGGGTAGCTCGCGTCCAGCATGGTCTCGACGAGCGGCCCGCCGCGCAGCCGCCAGTTACGCGTGAACCAGCCACCGACGGTGAGCGACGCCTGCGCCAGCGGCCCGGTGACCGACGGGGAGGACGCCATCGATTCCGACGAGCGAACGAAGCCTGCCGCGAGCTCGCCACGCAACGAGACCTCCCCCCAGGCGTACTCGGTCGCCCCGCGCGCGAGCAGCTGGAGGTCCGTCGTCTGCAGCGCGGGGTCGGTGGTGTGCCAGGTCGTGGTCTGGCGCGCGATCACCGCCCCGAGCCTGATCGGGCCGACGGCGAGCGCGTCGATCCCGATCCGCAGCGACGTGCCGTCCTGCGTGAGGCTGTACATCCCGCCGATGTCGACGAGGCGCGACCT